>Ga0137373_10007339_pt1 | contig 11712 bp, 12 predicted proteins | sample SagtaG_5_FD_104912 | JGI IMG/M metagenome (GOLD analysis project Ga0137373, IMG submission 104912) | Vadose zone soil microbial communities from Sagehorn Ranch, Mendocino, California, USA - Sage1_R_80_16 metaG | ecosystem: Environmental > Terrestrial > Soil > Vadose zone | place: USA...
CGTAGCCCGCACCGACGCACGATCGTGTCGATGGCCGACTCGTCGGAGCGGCCGGCCTGCACCGCGACGCGGAACTTCGCGAACGCGTGCACGGCCAGGGTGTCGTTGCGCTTGAGGAAGACCTCGGCCTCTTCGGCCTCACTCATTCCCTCGTAGGCCTCGCACTGGACCTGCTGGGACTGCCAGCCCTCGCCCAGCCACACCTTCAACGCCTCGAAACGGTGCTGCCCGTCGATGACGTAGAAGCACTCACCGCGGTGGTTGACCACCGGGGTGCCCAGCTGCTCCGGGTCGAACTCGGCGACCAGCTTGTCCACCCGGGCCTGGTTGAGGTCCCGCTGCGCGAGGGGGTTGACCCGCATCCGGCCCAGCGGCACCCACCGCAGATACGCCGAGCGCTCCACCTTCGCCCCGGTCGGCTTGCCTTTCACTGGGTTCGCTCCTTCATCTGTTTGATCAGCCCGTTCAGCACCCGGATGGAGGCGGTCAACGAGCGCACCCAGCCGTCGATCTCGGCCGCGTCGAGGGCGTCGACGTCGACCAGGCCGATGCCCATCAGCAGCCCGTCCAGGGTGGCGGCGGTCTCCCGCACGACCCGGTTGGAGTCAATGGACTTGCGGGAACGGCCCAGCGCGGCGTCGGCCTGGAGCTCGATGCCGTGCTCGCGGGCCAGGTACCGCACCCGCTCCGGCGACACCCCCACGTCGGCGGCAATCTGCATCGAGGTGTAGCCCCGCACCGCCATCCCAGCGATGCGCGCTAGCCGTTCCTCCAGCGACGCGAAGCTGCGCTTCTGCGGTTCATCCGGTGCGGCCAGCGTGGCGGCATGGGCCTGGGCCGCTTGCTGGTTCGCGCGCAGCTGCGCCCGCAGACGCCGCGCCGGTGGCGCGATGCAGCCCAGGCGGTCCATCTCCGTCAGCGTCGCCTGGGCCAGCTCCCGCTCGGCCTCTGCTCGCTGCGGATCGGTCGCGATGCGGTGCACGAAAGTCAACTCGCCGTACGTGCGACCAGACATCCCAAGCGCGACGCCGACGGCGTGCCGGGCCTTGGCGAAGTCAACGCACGGCAAAGGGGTGGTACCGTCGCCACACCTTTCCGCCGGGCGTCCCGGGGCCGCCGACCGGCCAGCCGCAGCCATCCGCGCCCGCGCCAGAGACGCCTCAAACTCATAAAGCGTCTCGCCCAGCGCCGCCAGCTCGGATGGCAGCAAGTCCTTGCGCTCGGTGTCCTCGTCCTGTTCGGCGCGCAGCAGCCTGGCGGCATCGTCGAGCGAGTCGACGAAGCGGGCCGGGATCTCCACCCAGCCCAGCCGCCGGCACGCCTCCAACCGCCGGTACCCGGAGATCAGCCGACAGTCGCGGGTCAGGGTGATCGGGTGCAGCAGCATCCCCAGCTCGCGGATCGACCGGGCCAGCGAGGCAACGTCGCCGAGATCCCGGCGGCGGCGGCCGTCCACCCGAACCGACTCGATGTACACGTAGGCGTCCACCGCGTGCGGCGCGACCACCGGCACAGCAACAGCCGCCACCTCGACCGGCCCCGACCGATCCACAGTGGACATCACGCGCCCACCCCCGGCCCAACACCGCCGTCGGCGACCTCGCAGAACCGGCCCGCGCAGTCCGAGTGCACCGCGGCCATGTGCGCCGCCCAGGCAAGAACGATCGCCACCTCGGCCGCGTCGTCATCCCAGCCGTCGCCGATCAGCTTGCCGGCGACCTCCTCCGAGACCAGGCGGTAGTCGGCAGCATCGTCCTGGAGCAGCGAGAGGCGGCTCCAGATCCGAACGCGGACGCTCGCCGCCTCGGCACGCTTGGCGTGCATATCAGCGGCTGTGCGAAGGCCGACGTCGACAGCGTCCAAGTCAACAGGGGCGGCAGGAGCGTGCACGTCATCGGCCATTACGCACCCACCACCGCGAAGGCGTGCACGCCGCCCAGATCGTCCAGGTACGCAGGCTCGCCGCGGTACAGCAACGCCACCAACGGCGCAACCTCACGGCCGCCCAGCAACCAGCCGGACTCACCGGCGGCGGCAGGGTGCCCATGAACCCACTCGTGACATGACCTGCACGTGTGAACGAGGTTTGAAAGGCGGTCGCTCACCTGCCTCGCCGAGCCGTGACGGCCGCCGCTGCCCCGCAACACCCGGTGATGCACATCCCAGGCCCGGCCGAGGCAGCCCTCGCGGGCGATCTCGCACACGCCACCCGACCGGACCTCAAGCGCCCGCCGAACATCAACGGGAACCAACGCCAGGCGTGGCTGGAGCGGCGCATAGCGCTTCAACGACGTCCGCATACGAAGACCAGACGACGCGCCGCACCCAGACTGGAAAGACCGGCTCACGACGCGACCTCGCGCGCCCAGTCGGCCGCATCGACCACAGTGCGGCTCTTTACGGCCGCGTCTTCCATCTCGTCCAGCGCGCGGGCAGGGATCACGTACCGGCCACGAACCTTGATCGCCGGAAACTCGCCAGATCGAATCGCCCGATAGACCGTCATGTCGCAGGTGCGCAGGATCGCCGCGGCCTCGGCCACGGTGTGGAAACGCGGCCGAGCGTTCGGCCGATCCGACGCTCTCTCGGTCACTCGGACCTCCCAAGAAGACTTCCTCAACAATTCAGCACCTAGTGCACTCTATTCAAAGGGGTGCACTGGGTGCTGTCAAGAGCCTCGACGAGCTGGGCCGTGTGAGTCTGAGATCATGGGCTGCGTCGAGGGGGGACGCACTAGGGTGATCTAAAGGCACTAAGGAGAGGTTTGGTGGATGTGGCCGAGTGGTCGGGGCGACCCGCGTACCAGCAACTCGCCGATGATCTCCGTGCTCAGATCACCGGTGGCCGTATCCCTGTCGGCGGCACACTCCCCTCGGTCGCCGACCTCATGCAGCAGCACGGCGTGTCGATCACCGTCGTGCGGACCGCGATAAGCGCGTTGAAGTCCGAGGGCCTCGTCACCACTCATCAGGGGAAGGGAACGTTCGTCAGGTCCACCACGCCCACCCTGCCCGGAAAGGACAGACCTTCGCCCGAGTTCCGGGAGATCATGCACCAGTTCGACCTGGTCCAGGAGCACGTCCAGCAGCTCGAGACTCGCCTGTCGGAGTTGGAGCAGGTCGTTCGGGGCCGTGAGCCCCGATCGCGGAAGTCACGGCCCCGAGCCGAACCCTGATCGCCTCCAGCCGGTCCGCAAGCGCGGCGACCCTCACCGCGATCACCGCGCGTTCCGCCTCACTTAACGCCATCACGAGCTGCCATCAGAAGAGCGGGCCTGCTCAAGTTGCTCCGAGTGACGCCGCGTGTCGCGGTCGTGGATCGGCGTCGAATGGGACCGGGTGCCAGGAGCCGAGTCACGACGGCCCGCGCCACCGGCCCAGTCGCCGCCGTGGCTCACCTTCGCTAGCAGCCAGGCAAAGCCAACCGCCACGCCAACCGCGACGACTGTGACCAGGACGGCCCACCGCGACGGGCCGCGTCCGCCCGACACCGCGAACCCGGCCAGCCATGCAATGCCCAGGAGTCCCAACGTGCCAACCACGACCATCAGGAAGCGACGGTTGGCCGCGCGACGGCGACTGCAGAAGCCAGCCATCGAAATCACCTCCCTCTGCGCGGAGTGGCGTTCACCTGGGGAGTTGCGCCGCCCTAGTTAGGACCGTATTCCCTTGAGCCAACTCCGCTTGCCTATGGTTCAGCGTCAACGAGCGACTAGGGCGAGGTCTAATGACGCCTTGTCATACAAGCCACTGGCGCGTGACGGCCTGGCATGTTGGCCGCGTCACGGGATGGCAAGAAGGGCGCCTCGGTGGTTCCACGCGAGGTCGAGGACTCCAGCCCCGGCTGGCTGCATCGCCTCTGAGCCCACGAAGCGTTCGACGGTCGCCGCGGTAAACGGGACGTCAGGGGTCGTGTCGCCTTCGGCGTTACGGGCAACCAGATCCTCGAAGAGGCTGTCGAACGTCTCGCTGTCGAACACCACGACAGCGAGGATGTCCGTCACGAGGGTCAGTGGATCGACGCCTAGCCCAAGGCAGTAGGGCCGGCAGAGCCCGCGCACACGGGCTTCGGTCAGCGCTTCAAAGAACGGCCACGTCGCGTAGTCGAGGTCACCATGCTCGGGCGAGCCGAGGAGCTCCTCGCTGTACTCGCGAGCGATACAGCGCCACAGATCGAAGTCCCTCATCTCCGACTCAGGCGACGTGCCGGCCGGCTGGAACACGCCCACCGGCGTGACCTGGTAGATCCCGCCGCCGCTTGCGACTCTTGCGGGATCGCGCCAGTGGAGCAGGAAGGACGCTGCTCCTGACGGCGCCCGCCGCAGCGTCAAGGTCGTGATGGCCGCCAGCATGGGGCGTCGGATCGGCTCGCACGGATCGCCGATGAGCGCACGAAACGGCAGCTCGCTCATGTCGGTAGGCATCCGTGCGGAGGCAAGGTGTGCCGCTGCGAGTTCGTGGCCCACAGCCTCGCAGGTGTTGATCGTGGAGAAGTACGCGCCGCGGCCGAAGCTGAGGACGGCGTCCGTGGCATGCAGCTTCGCAGCAACGAGCCGGTACACAGGCCGGTTCTCGAAGATGCCCGGTCGGGCGAGTGCACCCATGGCGTCCGCGTAGGTGGGGTATCGGGTCCCGTCCATGCGTGGCGGTCTCGCTGACTCGGACTCGGGTTCGTCACCTGTAATGGCAGGTTCCAACGCGTCCGGTTGCCATTCGAGCGAGACATGATCAATCGGGATCGGACTTCCCGGCACCCAGCCTGGCCGGCTCAGGAGCTTGCTCCTGCCGACGCGGACAGCGTTGCGGTAGAGGCCCACGGCGATGTCTGTGAGGTAGGGGCGATTCGCGTTGAGGAATCGTCGCGCCTCCAGCCAGCGAGACTCGGCCGGGGTAACTGTCGCCTGGCCGCCTGACAGCACGTCACCTTCCCGCCTGCGTCGAAGACTTCCTCACTGTAGCGGCATGGTCAGGATGCGTTGAGAAGGCACCGTCGATGTTTCAGCGCGAGATAGAGGCACGCCGCGCCCGGTGAAGCCATAGGTTCGGTGGCGAGCAGCCGCTGGATATTGTCCTCAACGAACGGGATGCCCTCGGCCGACCTGCGATCAGCGCCAGCCGCGACCGTAAAACCTTCCGAGTTCTCGCCGACGATGTCGCCGAAGATCTCGTCGAACACGTCCGTGTCGATGACGATCACGGTGAGGATAGTGGCGGCGAGGGTCAACGCGTCCAACCCAATGCCGAAGCAGCCCACGTAGAGGCCGCCCTCGTCGCGGGCTTGGGTGAGCGCGCGGAACAATGGCCAGGACGCATAGTCGATCTGGGCGCTATGGCTGCCGTCATGCTCGGGTGCCCCGAGGAGTTCCTCACTCAGCTCCCGCACGATGTTGCGCCACAGGTCGAAGTCGTTGCTCTGATGCCACGCAAGAACGCTCGATGGCTGAAACTCGCCGGCTGGTATGACGTCGTACATACCCCCGGCCGTCGCTACTCGTGCTGGATCTCGCCAGTGCAATAGGAACGACGCGCTGCCAGAATGATCCCGCCGGATGGTGAGCGTGGTGACGGCAGGGATCACAGCCCGACGGCGACAGTCGAACGGGTCGCCGACCAGCGCCCGGAACGGCAGGTCCGCCCAGCCTGGTGCGTCCTTCCGGCCTGCGCGCTCCCGGGTAAGTGCGGCAGCTGCCTGCTCGTGGCCGAGAGTCTCGGACACGTCAAGCTTGTCGAAGTACGTTGCCAGGCTGAAGCTCATCGCGCCGGTGTCGTCACCCCACGAGGCGTCCAGCAGTCGATAGCTGGGCCGGTTCTCGAAAAGCGCTGGCGGATCGACATATCGGATGGCCGAGGTGTACCGGTCGTACTGCTGGCCAGGTGCGCGGAATGGGCATGCGCGAAGCGCCTCAGGCTCGGCGCCCGACACGGGCAGCGCTTGTGCCCCGTCAACCCACGTGAGCGCGATGTTGTCGAGGCTCACCGGCCCATCAGGCATCCAGCTTGGCAGCGTGATCAGTGGTGTGGGGCCGAGGCGCCGATCTTCGCCGTACAGTCGCAGCGCGTCGCGCGCCAACTCGGAGCGGTGGCGGTTGAGGTGTTGGCGGACAGCACGCCACTCGCTCTGGCTAGCGCGGATTGCGGACGCCTGTGCGTCGCTCGCCGTATCACCGTCGCGCCGCCGCTTCAGATCTGCGGCGTCCCGCACGCCTACGGCCTGGATGAGGTCGGCTGACAGGCCGAGCTGCTCCGGCGGGATGTCGAGCAGTTCGGTGATCCGCAGCAGGAATCCCACATCGCGGATCATCCGTGCGCCGCGCTCGATCCTCGATACGTACGACTGGTCAACATGCAGAACCTCGGCAAGGTTCGCCTGCGTCATCCGCCGCGCTGCGCGGTACTCCTTGAGTACGGTGCCGATGGGTTGCGCCTCAACGTGTGGCTCCGCTGCTCCGGTCCACAGCCACGGCGTACTACCGGAGATAGCCGTCATGCGACGAGCGTAGCTGTGGGGGCCGACTGCCCCGGTAACTTTGTACGCCGCCGGACTCGCGGTACAAACGGATCATGTTCTCCGTCGCGACCCAGTCAGTGCCCGGCAGTCTCAACGAGGATTTCGTGATCGCCACACCCGACCTCGCCATCGTCGTAGACGGTGCCGGCATGCAAGAAGGACGCTGCCGCCACAGTGTCGCCTGGTATGCGCAGCGGCTCGCCGCGCGCACTCTTGCCGCGCTCATCGACGAACCTAGTCGAACGCTCGCCGAGGGACTGGCAGCAGGGATCGAGGCAGTCTCTGACCTGCACGCCGACACGTGCGACCTTAAGCGTGGGGGGCCGTGCGCCGCGGTCGGGATCCTCCGCCACCGCGCCAGCGCAATCGACGTGCTCTCCCTGTCGGACGTTGCAGTCGTAGTGGACACCTCTGAGGGAGCTCTGAAGGTCTTCTGCGATCTGACTATGGAGGACTGCACCGAGCCGGAGACGATCGCACTTGCGGGCCGACGGTTCGGAACGCCGGAGCATGCGGGCGCGCTCTCGAACCTCGTCGCGCGACAGGCGCTTACCCGCAACCGTCCAAACGGCTGGTGGATAGCCTCCTCGGACCCTACGGCCGCTGAGCACGCGATCGTCCGTACCCTTTCCCAGGCCGAGGTTCGACGAGCGACCGTCCTATCGGACGGGGCAGCGCGCCCGGTGATGCAGATGGGCATCTACGGGTGGTCCGAGTACCTCGATTTGCTCGACGAGCTCGGACCAGCAGGCTTAATCAGCCAGGTCCGCTCCATCGAAGCGAAAGACCCAAACGGCGAACGCTACCCACGCACCAAGCGCCACGACGATGCAACGGTCGCGCGATTTGACGCTTGAGGGCCGGCCTCCGAAGCCGCCAACGCCATGTCTGCCAACGCCACCGTGTGAGAACTCTCTGTACAAGATCAAGGCGGCCCGCAGAGCGGGCCGCTCGCGCCGCCTCACGGGGCCGGGCGTAAATCGCCCGCGCGGACGCCTTACGCAAGCGACGGCGGCCGCGCCGGTTCTAGCCCCCCGGCGGCGCGATGGGGCACGCAAATATCCCCGGGCCGCCTAGGTCCAGGTGGCAGCCGGGGGCTTCCGACTCGTCTTGGCCACAAGCGAATTCGTCCTCGCCGGACAGGCAGGCTCCGGGATCGGCACGACGCCATCCCGACGCCCACCAGAGGCGTACTCGGAACCTCCCTACCCTGGCAAGGCTCGCTTCGCTCGGCCTACGGCAACCTTGCCAGGGTAGGGAGAACCACGAGTACGGGCGGAGCCTAGACGACGGGATGGCTAACGGCTTCACATACGAACATGAAGGATGAAGCAAATTCCCGGCCTGCGATCTAGGTCGCAATGCGACTGTGCAGTTCATACAGGAAGAAGAGCTTGTGCATCCTAGCCTTCTCCATCAGCTCGCTGCTACTTGTCTTAGCCTTCAAGAATGGGTAGGCAGCGACGGCTAAGGCTGGTATCAAGGCGCCGAGACCGACTACCAAACCACCGGCCGCAATAGCGAGCGCACCGGCGGTCGCTGCCATTGCTCCTCGATCCGACGTAACCGCGTCTAGCAACCGCCGCGGGTATCTCGCGGCGGCTACTTCCCTGCGGATCTCCTCCATGATCGGCGCAAGATCTCGATGCCATCGTAGGTCCAACTCCACCGCAAGTTGCTCGGATTCAATCTCAACGATTTCCTCCGAAAGCTTAATCATCTCACTTCGAAAATACGGCAGATAATCCTTCAGATCATTCCGGAGATCAAGCACCTCGATCATAGGTAAGTCATCAAGCCCCACCAGCCTTGATATGATCGCGTTTGCGATCAACGACGGCCGAACCTTCAGGCGATCATCGACGGGAAGAGTCCGCCCGTACGACGTTGTCAATGTCGGATCCAACAGAGCTACTCGCGATGGATCCTGGAGTCGCTCGATCATCCCACTCAAACTTTCTTCAAGGAACTCGTGCTCTGCAACAAACATGCGCTCATGAGGTGGCAAGTCTTGGGCCCAGCTCTGAATCGACAGAATTCCGCGTTCCGTTGCTAGCTTTAACTCTGGCGAGAACAGAGCATCGTGTCTCTTCTTCCACATTAACAGAAGCGACCGGACGACCACATCTATCTGATCGTCATACTTCTCTTCAAAGGGAGCTATCGTCGTCTTTAATGTCTCTTGGAATTCATCGTTCGTCTGCACTCGCATCATCGCCGAGAGGACGATACTTGCCTCTTCTTGTCTCGCAAAGGTCGGCCGGGGTAAGGCCAAGAAACTCAAGATTACTTACGTCCCGTGAGATCGATAACGCAAGAAATGCTTCCATCTGACGCATCGGCATACGAGAGATTCGCCAGCCATGCATGTTGATATAGCTATCAATAGTAGCTCTCGAACTGACCAGATACACCTTATCAGCAAAGAGAACCGCTGGCTTAACTACGCGGGCGTCATAGTTTGGTGACTGCTCAACCCAAGGATCATCAAATCTGAAACCCTCGTTCGGGAGCATCCCCACAGGGTCAGAAATGACCTCAATGTCAAAAGTTGACATGATCGCTCCTAGTCCTTACCCAGAGCTTGAGTCGCCACGAGAGTAGCCGACGGAGGCAAATATGCGCAGAGGTCTAGGCCCCACCGGTAAAGACGCCCCGGACAGCCCGGGGACGAGACGCCATGAGTAGAGCGGCCCGGCCGGCCTGACTTAGGACCGGCGAAGACCAGCCGAACACCGTGGACTCGACTTACTGTAACCACCTCACAACTCAACGAGCCACCGTCGCGTACAGCACTGGAGTACAGCGACCGAGCGCGCCCGAGCCAGACCGAACCCGACCCAAGCGGACCTCACGACCTCGCATCGGACGCCATCGGGCCGCACCGCCGATGGTTCGGGACGAAGAGGCCGTCGATATGGCGCAACGGCTCGCACGAAACCAGCAAGTAAGCTGGGAGGCGATCGCCCCTGGAGGCGGTAGTGAGGAACTATCGCAGTAGCTCGATCAAGCCGATGACAGCAACGGCCAGGGATCCCAGTGCTGTGATGCCGTGAAGCACAATCTGAGCTATTTGAAGACGCTTGCAGGTACTAGCATCCGTTCTATTACCTTTGTCCCTGACTCAGTGTGTGTGGAGACACTGGGGAGGTGGACGCGACCTGGAGCGATAAAGATCCTTTGTTGGGTTCGAGGGACAACTTTGGATCTCGTCCCAACCATTTCCGCAGTTCGACGTCGTCGTCCGACATCGCATCCACCCTCGCTGTCCACAATCCGAAGCTGTGTCAAGCCCCTCGTCAGTAGCACGACGTCAGGATCATTCGGCACAGATCCGGCACAACCGAGAACGACTAACGACGACAACCGCTGTCAGACGTTGACAGACTTCCCGCTGGTTACGGCACCGATCGGTCCGGTTCGGGTTCGATCTCGTGAAGGCCGGAGGGGTTCAGGGTTCGAGTCGGAAGAGCCGTGAGGCTTACCGTGCCGTCAACGCGACGATGGCCCGCTTGCCTCTAGATACCTCGATCAGGGCGTCGGCGCTTAACAAGGCGAACACCCGATGAGCGGTACCCTCCGAAACGCCGTACCTCGCGGCGATATCGACGAGCGTCGGCAACGGGTCGCCAGGCCGAAGGGCGCCACACGCAATGGCACCGCGTAGGTCAGCCGCAATGCGTTTGTACGGGCTGGCGTCGTGGTCGTCGACCGGCACGGCTTGCACGGTCAGCGATGCAGTCGGGTCGACTGCGACGGGCGGCGCAGGCATCCGGACGCCCAGCGTGCCGGCGGCCCGCTGGTCAGCCTCGGACCGCCAGGCGCTGTACACCTTCAGCGTCGTCGTCCCGCCCCCGCCATGACCGAGCCGGCCCGCCACCGTCCGTACGTCCACGCCAGCCGAGATCAGCTCCGTGGCCGAGTAGTGCCGGAGCTGGTGAAGGTTCATGTCCCAACCCAACCGGGCGCACATCCGCTCGTACCGCTGACCTACGGTGTCGGGCTTCAGCCACAAGCCGCCGTCCGGGGCCACCGAGAAGATCCGGGCATCGGCGAACAACTTCAGCCCCAGCATGGCGGCGCGTTCAACGCACCGCAGGTAGTACGCCCGCAGCAACGCCATGGTCTGCTCGTCAAGGGCGATCCGGCGCTGCTGATGGGTCTTGGTGTCCTTCTCCCAGGTCTTCGTGCCGTCCTGGGCGATGCTCGTGCGGATCTCCAGCACGCCGCTGGCGAAGTCGAGCCGGTCCCAGCGCAGGGCGCACAGCTCCCCGCGGCGGGCCCCGGTCACCATCGCCAGCCACACGAGCATGCCCCAGTCCGGATCCTTCCACGCTTCCACCACGATCCGGGCCGCCTGCTCGGCGGACGGCGGCTGCGGGTCGGGCTTCGGCGCGGCTGGCGCAACCGCCTGACCCGTTGGGTTGACCGCGAGCCAGCGCCAGCGGACAGCGCGAGCGAGCGCGGCCCCGAGGATCGCGTGAATCTGCCGAACGGTGGCCGGCGCGAGCGGCCGGCACACGTGGACCTCGCATCGGCTGTCGCATTCATGCTTGCGCTTGACCCGGTGCCGGTCCTGATGACGCCCGTCGCACCGGTCCCGACAGCGGCGCAGCAGGGCATAGAAGAACTCCAGCGTCTCCGCATCGAGCCGGCCGACCTGGATGGTGCCGAGCACCGGCCGCACGTGCTTGTCCAACTTGCGCACGTACCCGCTCCGGGTGGTCGGCTCCAGCTCGACGACCTCCAGCCACCGGTCAAGGAGCTGGTTCAAGGTGGCCTTGGTCCGCGGGTTGCGTCGCTCGTCCACCTGATTGAGCAGCCGCGTCCGAACCTTCTCGGCATCCCTCGCCGCCATCGGGCCAGCCGGCACGGTCTCGACCAGGTAGTGCTTCTTCTTCGACACCGGGTCGAGGCCGGCATAGACCCTTACCCGCAGTGACCCGCTGGGAAGGGTTTCGATCTCACCGCGGGTCCGCTTCCGCGCTCCCGATCTGGTCGCCATAGAGCCACCGTAGCAAGGTTGGCTCCACATATGGCTCCACGACTAATAGGCTAGATCGTGGATCAAGGCGCTGATCTCGTGGGGCGGGCGGGACTCGAACCCGCGACCTAGGGATTATGAGTCCCCTGCTCTAACCTGCTGAGCTACCGCCCCGGCGGGGAAAGCTTACCGAGCAGCAGCCGCCGCGCGCCGGCCGCACA
>Ga0137373_10007342_pt1 | contig 11708 bp, 9 predicted proteins | sample SagtaG_5_FD_104912 | JGI IMG/M metagenome (GOLD analysis project Ga0137373, IMG submission 104912) | Vadose zone soil microbial communities from Sagehorn Ranch, Mendocino, California, USA - Sage1_R_80_16 metaG | ecosystem: Environmental > Terrestrial > Soil > Vadose zone | place: USA: California...
CGATCTCGAGAGCCTGCTCCCCGGTGTCCGGCTGGGAGACGAGCAGATCGTCGATGTTGACGCCGATCCGCTTTGCGTACTGCGGGTCCATCGCGTGCTCGGCGTCGATGAACGCACAGATGCCGCCGCGCCGCTGCGCCTCCGCCATCACGTGGTAGACGAGCGTCGTCTTGCCCGACGACTCCGGGCCGAAGACCTCGACGACCCGGCCACGCGGCAGCCCGCCGATCCCGAGCGCGAGATCGAGCGACAGTGAGCCGGTGGAAATGGCGGCGATCGAGACCTGCGCCCGGTCGTTCATCTTCATGACCGAGCCCTTGCCGAACTGGCGCTCGATCTGGCCCAGAGCGACGTCGAGAGCTTGCTCGCGATCCACGTTCAACCTCCTCCTAGCCGGACGGACTCGAGAACCTCGTACTGCGCTCCGCCCCGGCGCAGCACCGAATGATAGAGAGCGGCTTCGGACGGACTGACCACCCCGAGGTCGGGAAGCGAAGGGTGAAGACGAGGCGGCCGGCGGAAGCGCAGGACGGTGAGGTGCGGCAGCCATGGACGTTTCTCGCGCTCGTACACGCCGAGCTCTTCCAGTCGCCCGTGGAGGTCGCCGGCAAGCTTCGTCGCGCGCTCCTCCTCGTCGTCGTCGAAGACGAGCATGCCGACGCTTCTCGTCTCGCGGTAGCGGCGCAGGGACAGGCTGGGTGGCCGTGCAGCGGTGGCAGCGTCCCGCAGCGCTCCCGTGATCGGCCCGATCTTGGAGACGGGCCTGTACCCGAGGAACGCCAGCGTGACGTGGACGTTTCCGGGAGGGACGATCCGCACGTCTCGGGTCTTGCCGAATGACGATTCCTGCCACGCCGCCAGCGGCTCGAGGACGTCCTCGGCGATGGGGAGACCGATGAAGAGCCGGATTCGCTCATCGCCGCCGACGCTAGCAGCGTAAGTGCTACTGGAGTGCGCCAAGAACCTGACGAATCACATGAAGAGCAGATACCGCGGCCCGACGCCTGATCACGCCCCGATCTCCCGGGGTCACGAAGTGCAACCCACTCCGTGCTCCCGGAAGCGCAGCCTCGATGTGCACGGTTCCCACGGGCTTATCCGCCGTACCCCCACCGGGACCTGCGATTCCGGTCACGGCGACCGCGACATCGGCCCGTAGATACTCTCGCGCACCGTCGGCCATGGCCCGGGCGACCTCCTGCGAGACTGCGCCGTGCTCAACAATGAGCTCGGCCGGAACGCCCAACTGCTCCACCTTGACGTGGTTGGAGTACGAGACCAGTCCGCCTACGAAGACATCGCTCGAGCCGGGAATTGCTGTCAGCAGCTCCGCCACGAGACCGCCCGTGCACGACTCCGCTGTGGCGAGCGTGAAGCCCCTCTCGCGACACTGGGCGAGAACGAGCTCGGCGATCGGTCGCTCGTCCTCGGCGAAGAGATACTCGGCGAGCTGGCGCCCCAGCACGCCGGCCAGCTCGTCTCCGCCGCCGACGAGATCCACGTGCACCTCGAAGTCCCGAGCGCAGACGGTCGCCTCCACCCCGGTCCGCTCGCCGCCGGCCTCGGCGAGCACGCGCGCGACCGCAGACTCGCTGACCCCGAAGAAGCGGAGGACGCGGCGCTCGGGCGGATCGGCGCGCTCCAGCACCCTGCGAACGGCCTCGGCTTCGAGCGCCATGCCCCACAGGCGCCGGAGCTCGTTGGGAGGCCCCGGAAGCGCGACCACCACGCAGCGGCCGGTATCGAGGACGATGCCGGGCGCGGTTCCCGCCAGCCCGAGCGAAAGCGCACCTTCGGGAAGCGACGCCTGCTTGCGCACGCCTCCCGCGAACTCGCCGTATGGCCGCCGAAGGCGCTCGGCGACGCGGCGCGAGACGCCCTCGATCTCCTCTTCGAGGCCGGAGTCGACGACGAGCTTCCGTCCGGCCACCCGGGCGAGCACCTCCACGGTCCGGTCGTCGTGCGTCGGACCGAGGCCCCCGGAGATCACGCACAGATCCGCTTCGAGCCCCTCACGCAACGTCGCCTCGAGCTCCTCGGGCCGGTCGCCGACGATCGTCACGCGGGCCGGCTCGACCCCGAGCCGGTGGAGCTCGTGGGCGAGGAACGGCCCGTTCAGGTCGCTGCGGTCGCCGCGGACGAGCTCGGTTCCGGTGACGACGACCGCGGCGCGCGGCTGCGTCAACCGGCCGCCGAGGCGAGCTTCATCTGCCCGCCGGGCAGCGCGACGACAACCCGGGGGTACCCGTAGCCGGGAAGCTTGCGGCGGACGCCGTTCACGCGCACGACGACATTCGCGGGTGCGGCGACCCTGAACCAGAGCTTCGAGCTGCGGAAAAACTGCTTCTGCCCGGGCTGGACGGTCCCTGCGAAAAGCTGCTTGCCCCCGGCGGAGCCGACACGCACCTCGAGATACGAGCCCGAGCCGTGGGTGGCACGGAGGTCGAGCGCGACGGACGACGGGACGTGCCGCTGCTTGTGAGGACGCATCGTTTGATGCTTCTTGGTCTGCTGCTTCGCCGGCTGGGGGTTCGAGCCGCCGCCGAACTTCCAGGCCGCGATCACGAGCGCCGTCACGACCGCGATCCCGCCGAGGACCGCGAAGACGACGCCGGACTGGATTCGCCGCTCATGGCCGCCGGCCGGCTGGCTCGCGCGTAACGGGCTCTCCTCCTCCCCCGCGACGTAGCGCGAGTTGTACTCGTCGACGTAGAGCTGGCCGTCCAGCCCCAGATACTCGGCGTAGGTGCGCAGAAACCCCTTGACATACGTCTGGGCCGGCAGGACGTCGAACTGCTCGTCCTCGAGCGCGCGCAGGTACTTGCTGCGGATCTTGGTCCCGTGCTCGATCTCGGGGAACTCGAGGCCCTGGCGCAGCCGCGCCTCACGCAGGCTGTTCCCGATCTCGAACACGCCGGGATTCTAGGCTAGCCGACGCTGTATCCGAGGTTTCTCAGGTCCAGAATCGCATCGGCGAGGCGTTTCTCGGCCGCAGAGGCCTTCGCGCGCGCCGCCGAGTAGCGGCTCGAGCTCTTGGCCGCCGCAGCCGTCGCGAGTGAGCCATAGGCGCCGGCGGCAGAGCCCATCGCGGCCACGATCTTGTCGTTCGCGGGCCGCGCGTACGCTGGTGGAGCGGAAGCGCGGAGGCGGGCGCCTGCGGCCTTGTACGCCTTCGAGAGCGAGCGGGCGGCCTTGGCCTGAGCCGCTCCGGTCTTCGCCAGCTTAAGCGCCTTGATTCCCGACGCTCTCGACGTGTTGAGCGTGCCAAGCGCCGCGCTGACGGAGGAGGCGTACGCCGACGAGGGAACGAGGTCGTAGAGCTTGGCATCCGAGACCGAGATCCCGCTCACGACCCGCTCGCAGTCCTCGAGCGCGCTCACGGAGCTGGTCTTCGAGTAGCAGACGGCCGCCGGAACCTCGGTCGCGCCCTGCTGCGGGAACGTAAAGATCGTGTAGAGACCGGTGGCGCTGCCGAACTTGAGCCCCGACGTCCGGTGGGCCTGGACCTTCCCGATCTTCACCACGTACGCCCTCGTGTTGTAGGCGCTGCGAGGCTGCGCGGACTCGTGTCCGATCAGCGCGAGCGGGAGGAGATACGGCCAGGTCAGATGCGCCTTCCCAAGGACCAGACCGTCCTTGTCGCCGGCGCTCGGCGACATCCCGACCGCTTCCTTCAACGGTAGGTACGGAACATCGGGGACGTTCTTGATTTCATGCCAGCCCGAGGGAATCGCCACGGTCGCCTTGCCTGCGGAGATCCCGCCCGCCGGCGCGGCCGCCTTCGCCTTGCCGCCGCTGTGGCCGACGAGGTACCCGCCCACCGCCAGCGCGACCACCACGACCGCCGCCAAACCCCAGACGAGCCCTCCGGGAAGCCCCCGGGCTGCCGGCGCGGCTACGGCACCGGCTTCTGCGGGCGGCGCCCCGGCGGTCGTAGGCGCGGCAGGCGGCGCCCCGGCAGCCGTCGGGGCTGCCGCAGGGACGCCGGCGGCCACCGTGGCGGAGCCGACGGTCGCGCCGGCGGGCAGCGCCACCTCGTCTTCGGCCGGCGCCGGCTCCTCGGGAGCCGGGACGGCGGTCTCGGGCTCCGAGACCTGCTGCACCGGGGCCGCCTTCGTCTGGTCGGCGCGCGTCGCGCTCGGAGCGGTATCCGGTTTCCGCTCGGGAGCCTCGTCGTCACGAAGGCCGATCTCTTCCGGCGTCTCGACCGGTGGAGGAATCGCGACGGCGGCCTTCCCTCCGTCGCCGAGCGCGGCCTCGAAGGCCTCCATCATCCGCACGGCCGACGCGTAGCGCTCTTCGGGGGTCTTGGCCATCGCGGTCGAGATGACGGCGTCGAGCTGCGGCGGCAGCTCGGGCCGCTCCTGGGTCAGCTGTGGCGGGGGATCGGCCAGGTGCGCGTACATGACCGCGACATCGGAGTCCTTCGGGAACGGGACGACGCCCGAGAGGCACTCGTAGAGGACGGTTCCGAGGGCGTAGATGTCGGTCTCCCGGGTTGCCGGCTCGCCGCGAATCTGCTCCGGGGCCATGTAGTCGACCGTCCCGACGAAATGACCGGTCTTGGTCAGGTTGGTGCCGCCGCGAACCTTGGTGACGCCGAAGTCGGCCAGGTAGGCGTGGTCGCGCCGGCCCGCCCGCACCAGGATGTTGTGCGGCTTGATGTCCCGGTGGATCAGGCCCGCCTCGTGTGCGCTGTCGAGCGCTTCGGCCACCTGCGCCAGGATCCGAAGGGTCCTGCCGGCGTCGAGCTCCCGCCCCACGATCAGGTCCTTGAGGGTCGCTCCCCGGATCAGCTCCATCGCGATGAAGAGCCCGTACTCGCTCTCGCCGGCCTCGTGGACCGTGACGATGTTCGGATGGTCCATCGCGCCCTGGATCCGCGCCTCGTGCCGGAAGCGCTCACGGAAGCCGGAGTCGACGCTGAGATCGGTCGAGAGCAGCTTGAGCGCGACTTTGCGGTCGAGGGAGAGCTGCGTGGCCTCGTAGACGGTGCCCATGCCGCCCTCGCCGATCAGGCGATCGATTCGGTACCCCTCGAGTAGGACGCCGTTCTCGAGCAACGCCGGGCTAACCGACGACCGTCACGACAGGCGGCGGCGGAGGTGGCGGAGGAGGAGGCGGGGGCGGCGGAGGTGGCGGCGGAGGTGGCGGCGGGCCCGCCGGTGGAGGCGGCGGTGGCGGCGGCGGAGGGGCCGCAGCCAGGGACGGAATGCCGCCGGCGAGCTTGATCTGGGCCACGCCCGGAGCCTTGGACGGCCCGGCGGGAGCCGGGATGCTTCCGGCAGAGTTGTTTCCACCGCTCTTCGTGCCCTTGCTCTTCGTCGAATGACCGATGAAGAACGCGGCGGCGAACGCGACGGCGCCCACAACGAGGGCGATCAGGGCGATGCGAAGGGGCTTACTCATCGAGGCCAGGAGATTGTAGTACGCCCCACTCAATCGAACAGGAGCAAAAGCCCGAAGAAGCCGAGGGCGAGGAGGGCCATCACGGCCAGATAGAGGCCGAGCAGCCCCATGATGGAGCCGGCGCGGGCGAGGCGCTCGCCGCCGACGCGGCCGAGCGAGATCCAGGACTGGCGACGGGCACTGCGCCCCAGGGCAACCGCCACGACGCCGAGCACGACCGCGACCGGGATCGAAGCGTAGCCCCCGATCAGGCTCACGTTGCCGTGCGAGTGGTAGGACCACACGGCGTATGCGAGACCGACCGGGATCGCGGCAGCCGCACCGAGGCCCGCGAGCACAGCCGCGCGCGCGCGCTCGTTCGGCACCTGCCGGGCGCTCCTCGTCCGCAAGGCGTCGTCCACGACGGAGATGTTAGCCCTCTAGCCGGTGGCCTCGAACATGCGCGACAGCTCGGCCTCGCCGACGAGGACCCGGCGCGGCTTCGATCCCTCGTAGCCCGAGATGATCCCGCGGCGCTCGAGCATGTCGATCAGGCGGCCGGCACGCGTGTAGCCGACGCGCAGGCGGCGCTGGATCAGAGAGACGGAGGCGGTCTGCGTCTGGACGACGATCTCAATCGCCCGCTCGAGCAGCGGATCCTCGTCCGGGTCGAATTCCTCGTCGCCCGAGTCACCCTCGGACACCGGTTCCGGGGCCTCCAGCAGCGACTCGTCCAGATCCTGCTCGCGCTGGTGCCGGCACTGCTCGACGACGAGCGCGATCTCCTCCTCGCTCACGTACGCGCCCTGGAGGCGCTGCAGACGCGAGGTCCCGAGCGGCTTGAACAGCATGTCCCCCTGGCCGAGCAGGCTCTCCGCGCCCTGCTGGTCGAGAATCACGCGGGAATCGGTCTGGCTGGAGACGGCGAACGCGATCCGCGAGGGGACGTTGGCCTTGATCATCCCCGTGATCACGTCCACGGACGGCCGCTGGGTCGCGAGCACGAGGTGGATGCCGACGGCGCGCGACTTCTGGGCGAGCCGGATCACGCAGTCCTCGACCTCCTGCGGCGAGATCATCATCAGGTCGGCGAGCTCGTCGATGACCACGAGCAGGTACGGCATCGTCGGCTCGCCGCGCTGCCTCAGGGCCCGGTTCGCTTCGTGCAGGTTGCGTGCGCGGGCGCTCGACAGCCGCTCGTAGCGGCGGTCCATCTCCGTGACGACGTTGTTGAGGACGGCCGAGGCCTCCTTCGGGCTCGAGACGACCGGGGTCAGGAGGTGCGGAATCGACTCGTAGTGGTTGAGCTCGATCTTCTTCGGGTCGATGAGGATGAAGCGCACCTCGTCGGGCGTCGAGCGCAGCAGCGTGGAGGTCAGGATCGTGTTGATGCAGCCCGACTTCCCCGAGCCGGTCGTGCCGGCGATCAGGAGGTGAGGCATCCGGGCGAGGTCGGTCCAGACCGGCGCGCCCGAGATGTCCTTGCCGAGCCAGACCGCGAGCGGGCTCGCCGTCGCCGGCATGTCCTCGAAGATGTCGCCGAGCGTGACGAGGTTGGGCGAGAAGTTCGGGAGCTCGACGCCGACCGCCTGCTTGCCGGGGATCGGCGCCAGGATGCGGATCTCGGTCGTCGCGAGCGCGTACGAGAGGTCGTCCTTGAGTGCCGCCACCTTCGAGACCTTCGTCCCGGGCGCCAGCTGGAGCTCGTAGCGGGTCACGCGCGGGCCCGAGATCTGGCCGACCACGGTCGCCTCGACGCCGAAGTTGGCGAGCGTCTGCACGAGCTGCTCGGCCACACGTGCGCCTGTCTCTTCGTTGCCGGCGGCCGCGGGATCGGAGCGGCGCAGGAGCTCGCGGTCCGGGAGCCGGTACTCCGACGCCCCCTCCGGCGGGCTCACGTCGAACAGGCTCGGCTGGTCGTCCTCCCGCTCGACGAGGAGCGGAGGCGGCCCAGGCGGATTCAGGCCGGCGGCGCCGACGACATCCGGGAAGTCGCGAGAGGCATCGACGAGCGGCGCGGCTGCCGGCGGCGGCTCGAGCGGCGGGCCCCCGGACAGCGCGGTGACGGGCGGCGGCGTCGGCCATTCGAGCTTCCTGCGGGCCGCCCCTCCGACCCGGCGCACCGCATCCCCCGAGCGCCGAAGGAGCGCACCGATCGAGGCGCCGGAGACGAGCAGGACGCCGATCGCGATCGTCGTCCCTCCGAGGAGCTTCGATCCGCCGTGGCCGAGCAGCTTGGCGAACAGACCCTCCAGTCCCCGCCCGAAGTAGCCGCCGTGCGCGCTGCCGAGCGTGAGCACGAGCCCGATCCCGAGGATTCCGAGCCCGGTCCGGAACGGGCGCAGGTCGAGGATCGTGCTCCGGGCGACCATCAATGCTCCGATGCAGGCGAAGGCGACCGGAAGCGCATAGGCGAGGGAGCCGACGAGCGCGCGGAAGCCGTCCGCGATCCAGGCGCCGACGTAGCCGCCGCTCCAGTCCCCATACAGGACGGCGGCCATGAAGATCCCGAAGGCGACGAGCCCGAGCCCGATCAGCTCGGGGTGCTGCCGCCCGCGCGTCTTCGCGCCGCGCTTCCTCTTCCTGGTGCGTGCGGGCATGCGCGGCCTGAGCGCGCGCTTCTTTCGGCGCCTTGCCATCGCGCGCGTCCTTCGACGCCGAGCGCGTGACCCCTTCGCCTACGGGCCCTTGGCGCAGACGTCCAGGCCGAGCTTGCGTGCGAGTGAATCGGACTCCTTGTCGATCCGGCTCCCCTGCGCGTAGAGCTGCTTGATCAGAGGACCGTCGTGCGCCCTCGCAGCGTCCCAGATGTCTTTGAGTGTCTTTGCCTTCTGATCGAGCGTCAGCAGGAACTCGTCGACCGTGCCCCGGTCGCTCTCGGGCGGAGCGAGCTTCTTCATCCGGGAGACGTGGGCGTAGAAGAGATTGTGAGCCGGCGCCTGCAGCTCCGATCTCTGTCCCGGCGGAAGGGCCTCGACATTCGCGATCAGCCGGGAGCAGAGCGCGTTTGCCTGCTTGACATAGTCCTCGTGCGACAGCGCACCGCCGCCTGCCCCACCCCCGCCACAGCCGCCAGCGGCGAGCGCAGCGAGCACGACTCCGATCCCGGCTCGTCGCATTAGCGCCAGGTCGAGGCTTGTCGATACAGCTTCTGCGCGATGCTCCCCTGGTACGGGCCGTACATCGCGTCGGGCTGGTCGAAGTAGCCGTAGCTGTTGACCGAGACCAGCATCCCGAGCCCGTTCTGGACGTTGACCAGCCAGCCGCCGCCGCTCGAGCCGCCGGTCATGTCGCAGCCGATCGCGATCGTGGCCGGCTTTGCCCCCAGGTCGCTGTTTCCGTAGGGCGCGTCGCACACATACAGCGATTCGCCGTCGAACGGGTCGTCAGCCGGGTAGCCGCCGGAGACGTACTCCTGTCTTCGCAACTGGTTGAAGGCGATCCCCTGCCCGCCGACCGTGTCCACGAGCGTCTTCTGCTTCACGGGCGAGACGACGACCGCGGCCAGGTCGACCGCCGAGTCCTCGTTCCTGTACCAGCCCTGCGTGGTGAAGAACCGTTTCCCGACGAAGCGCCCGTATGGAGCCGTCCCGTTGTCGTAGCCGGGAACGAAGATCCAGCGCTTGTTGTAGAAGGACCTGCGCCCGCCGTTCGCCGCGCAGTGGCCGGCGGTCCAGACGACACTCTTGTTCTGGCTCGTGATCGCGGTGCCCGAGCAGACGTAGTCCCCATCCGGCGCCGAGAAGAAGATCTTGCCCCACGTACGGGCCGGGAGCGAGGTCGTCGGCCCGCTCCACCGGTACCGGTTGTACGGAAACGGATACCCCATCGCCTCGGTGACCTTGAAGGCGGACTTCCGCAGCCTGATGCTGCGGACGGCGCCCTTGGGCGAGGTCGGAGGCACGAGCGTCTTCTGCCCGTCCGGCGGCGGGATCGTGCTCGACGAGTCGGGCTTTCCGGGCTCCGCGATCAGCTCGATGGGCTTGGCGCTCTGCATCCGGTCGGTCGTCCAGTAGTCCGCCGCCGTGCCCTTCGCGCGCTCCGACGAGGGCCCGGCACTCACGATTTCCGTCTCGACCGGAGTCGCGCCCGCGACAGGAGCCTTCTTGCCGCTCCCGCCGCAGGCCGACAGCGCCAGGAGTGCGATCGGAAGGACCGGAAGCCAGGCGGCGGCGCGGCGCATCAGGCCGATAGCGCCCGCAGGTCCTCGGCGGCGCGGCCGAGCAGGTTTTCCCGCAGGTCGAACAACCCCGCCCAGAGCGAGCTCGTGTCGGGAGACGAGCCGATGTCCACGGCCGCCGTGAGCCCCTGCAGGGCCCGGATCAGGACGGCCAGCTCGAGGTATGTCTGCGCGACCCGCGTCGCCGATGCATGGACGCCCGCCCTCGTCAGCACCGGCTCCCAGTCGATCAGCTCGGCCGGACCGGGCTCGCCGTACCACGAGCGGCCCTCGGTCCGCTCCGGCTCGAGCTCGAGCAGGAAGCGCCCCAGCGGCCGCTCGAGACCGGCGATCGCAGTCTCGGCCCGGTCGGCGGCGCGGCGCAGGGCGGCCTGGCGGCGGCCGGGAGTGCAGGGCTCTGCGTCCCCGCGAGCCCAGCGCTCGAGCAGGCGGCAGAAGGAGAGCGACGCAACCTCGCAGGCCACGAGCTGGGCGACGAGGCGACGCACGGTCCGCTCGTCCACGCCGTGCTCAGCGAGCGCCTCGCTCCAGTGGGCGATCTTGGTCGGCATCAGACTTCGATTACAACAGGAAGGATCATCGGGCGGCGGCCCGTACGGTCGTAGACGAGCTGGCCGATGCCGTCGTGGAGGTGCTCCTGGAGGAGCTTGATCTCGTCGATATTGTCCGCAAGGCAGGACTCGAGCACCTGGCGGGCCTCGGCGCGCATCTCCTCGAGCAGAGGGCCTGACTCGGCGAAGCCGCGGGCGATCAGCTCCGGCGGGCCGGCAGCCGATGCGCCGTTCGTGCTCGCGAGCGTGGCGACGACGATGAGGACGCCGTCCTCGGACAGGTGGCGGCGGTCTCGCAGGGCGACGTCCTTGACGTCCCCGACGCCGAGCCCGTCGACGAACGTGACACCGGCCTCGACCTGGTCGACGACACGCGGGCCGTTGGGGCCGAGCTCGACGACCGTGCCGTTCTCGGCCATGATGATCGCGCTCGCCGGCACGCCCGCCTCTTGCGCGAGCCGGGCATGGGCGGCCAGCATCCGGTACTCGCCGTGCACGGGCATCACCGCCTTCGGCCGCAGCAACGACAGAATCGTCCGCAGCTCCTCCGAGTTGGCGTGCCCGGAGACGTGCACGGGCGCGATCTCCTCGTGCAGGACCTCCGCACCGAGCTTCGTTAGCTCGTTGATCGTGTCATGGATGCGGAGCTCGTTGCCGGGAATCGGCTTGGCCGAGATGATGACCGTGTCGCCACGCTCGACCTTGACCGCCGGGTGGTCGTTGTAGGCGACCCGCGTCAGCGCCGAGAGCGGCTCGCCCTGGCTGCCCGCACAGAGCACCATCACCTCGCGCGCCTTGAACTCGTCGAGCCGCGCGGTCTTGATCACCGTGTCGTCGGGGACGTCGACGTAACCGAGATTGCGGGCGATGTTGAGGTTCTTGCGCATCGAGCGGCCGACGACCGCGACCTTTCGGCCGACCTGCACCGCGACGTCGATCGCCTGCTGCATCCGATGGATGTTGGAGGCGAACGAGGAGATGACCACGCGGCCCTGGCGGGCCGGGATGATCTGGCGGAACGCCTCGCCGACGACACGCTCCGAGCGCGTGATACCCGGCCGCTCGGCGTTGGTCGAGTCCCCGAGCAGCAGGTCGACGCCGCGATTGCCGACCTCGGCGAGCTTCCCGACGTCGGTCTTGAACCCGTCGACGGGCGTGTGGTCGATCTTGTAGTCCCCGGTGTGGACGACGCGGCCGGCCGAGCTTTCGAGCACGAGCGCGACCGCGTCCGGGATCGAGTGGGCCATCCGGATCGCCTCGACCGTGAACGGGCCGATCCGGGCCGGAGGCTCCTCCGGGACGAGCTCGTGCAGCTCGGTCGAGCGCAGCAGGCCGTGCTCGTCGAGCTTCGAGGCCACGAGCTCGAGCGTCAACTTCGTGGCCCAGACCTGGGGGACGCGTACCTCGCGCAGCAGGTACGGAAGGCCTCCGACGTGATCCTCGTGCCCGTGGGTGAGGACGACGGCGCGGACCTTCGCGGCCCGCTCCTCGAGGTAGCCGAAGTCGGGCAGGACGAGATCGACGCCGAGGTGCTCGTCCCGCGGAAACGCGAGACCGGCATCGACGACGAGGATGTCGTCGCCGAGCTC
>Ga0137373_10007343_pt1 | contig 11707 bp, 7 predicted proteins | sample SagtaG_5_FD_104912 | JGI IMG/M metagenome (GOLD analysis project Ga0137373, IMG submission 104912) | Vadose zone soil microbial communities from Sagehorn Ranch, Mendocino, California, USA - Sage1_R_80_16 metaG | ecosystem: Environmental > Terrestrial > Soil > Vadose zone | place: USA: California...
AGAAGGCGGGGCCGGTGGTCGTGCTGGACCTGCGCGACGACGACCCGGCGATGACCGGCGCCACCGGCCTGCGCGCCTCCGTGGAGGCCGCCTTGCGGGAGGAGGACCAGCCCGATGCTTGGCCGGAGCGCTTCCTGGTCGTGGACCGGGCGACCGCGCTGGTCGAGCACCAGGATGCCTACGAGCGCGTCCTGTCGTACGGGTCCCACGGCTCGGCCCGGCTGCTCTGCCTGGCCCTCAGCCTGCCGGGGGAGGCGGTCGGCGAGGTGGCCGCCAGCCCGTGGGTGCTGCGCCTGCCGGCGCTGCTCCGGTCACCGAACGTGGCGGTGCTGTGGGTGGGCGACCTGCGGCCCGGCCGCCTGCCGGGCATGCACCCGCTCGACGCCGCGGGGGCGTCGGACGATCCTGGAGCGCTCCGTGCGCTGGTGGACCTGCTGCGGGGGCACGAGCTGTTCGACGAGGTGCTGCGGGCGGTGGGCACGGGCTCCGACGGGGTGGCCGTGCCGGCCCTGCGTATGCTCGAGCTGGATCTCGGCGACGAGGCCAAGGACAGGGCGTACCGGCAGGCGCTGGTCGCGTTCGCCGGCGACCAGGACGAGCGGCCGGCGGCCGGCGGCCGCGTCGAGGACCTGCCCGAGCCGCTGCTCCGGCTGGTCGATCCGGGGCGCGCCGCCGATGCGTGGGTGTGGCAGCGTGCCGGAGGCAGGGCCGACCAGGAGTACAGGCGGTGCGACCGCGCGGTCGCCGACGCCGAGAGCGTCTACGTCGCCATGCGGGGATGGACCGGCCTGCTCGGCCCCGGCCGGCACGGTGAGGACGCGTCCTCGTGTCTGGAGGAGGCGGCCAGCGGCCTGAGCGCGTACCGGGCGCTGGTGGTCCGGGCGCTCCAGGACAGTGACAGCAGTCCCGGCCTGCCGCCGGAGCGGCGCGAGCGCCTCGCCAGGCTGGGCATCGACCCGCCGCACGCGGCCGAGCTGTCCCGGGAGCAGGTGGGCACCGGGCTCTGGGAGTACCTGCTGCGCCTGCTCGAGGACCGGGTGCCGCTGCGCTCGGCGGTCGCGCTGCTGACCCGCCTGGCCGCGCGCATCGCGCCTGGCGGCAGCGCCGCACGCCTGGCCGACCTGGAGGAGGGATGCCCCGCCGAGCTGGCGGGGGAGGTCTCCGGCGCCGGGCCCTTCAGCGTGCGTGGCTCCGCCCCGACACAGCTGGCGGGGGCCTTCGCCGCCGCCGCCCTTGCCGCCATGGCCCCGGGATGGGGTCTGGTCTCCGGGCTGGTGCTGGCCGTGGCCCAGGGCGGGCTGACGCTGCTCGCCGATGCACGCCGCCCCAACCGGACCGCCGGCCGCGAGGTGGACGGTGGGTCCTCGACCGGCGCGCTCGCCCAGACGCTCGCCGGCGCGGCCGGGGCGCTGGGCGGGGCGCTGCTGGCCGCGACCAGGGGCGTGCCACCGTGGGCCGGGCTGCTCGCCGTGGCCGCCGGGCTGATCCTGGCGGTCGGGTTGGCGCTGCACCGCTGGACCGCCGCGGTCGACCTCTGGTGGTCCCAGACCGGGGCTGGCGAGGCGCGCGAGGCGCTGCTCGGCGCGGAGAGCGTCCTGGCCGACGCGGTGCGGGACGACTGGCTCGCCGCCAATGCGCGGCTGTACGGCTCCGACGGCGCCCGCGCCGTCGCCGGCCTGCTGCGCCGGCTGGCGGACGTCGCCCACGCGGTGGCGGCCCAGCCCAGCTTCGAGGCGTATGCCGCGGCGCCCGCCGGCGGGCACGCGACGCCGGTGTGGCTGGAGCGGGCGCCGGGGGAGGCCGGCCCCGAGCTAGTCGGCACGCTGGTCGGCGATCTGGCCGAGGCCGCCGTGGTGACGCTCTATCCGTTCTGGGGCGTCGTCGAGGGCAGCCCCGGCGAGACGCGGAGCGTGCCGGTCGAGGAGCGCTTCGGGGAGCTCCTGGCCGTCAGCAGGCGCGTCCTCACGCGCCACGGGCTCGCGCACCCGCCTCCGTTCATCCGCTACCCGGAACGGCGCGCGACACCGCCGATCCTGCTCGACGTGGGCGGCGACCGCCTCGCCCAGGTGCTGCGGGCCGGCGACGCCCCGGAGGGCGTGGTGCCCTTATGCACCGCCGAGCAGGCGCGGCTGGTCAGCCGCGACCCCAACGCCGCGTGCTGGATCCGGTTCGCCCCGGACTCCAGCCGCGTGGCCGCCGACGCCTCGGCGGTCCCGGTGGGCGCACCCTGGCGCGGCGCAGGGCCGACCTCCAGACCGCCGGGGGCGGGTGGCGGCGAACCGCCCTGGGCCGGAGCCGACGACCTGCTGTGGACGTCGTCGGGCCAGTTCGCCGGGGTGCTGCGTCTCACCCCCGTCCGGCGGGACGCGCTGGCGGTTGTCCGGCCACGGCAGGAGCGCGTCGGTGAGCGCAAGCCATGAACGGCAGCGCACCGTACCAGCACGCGGTCATCGAAGTCATCGAACAGGAGGCGCCTAGCATGCCGCAGGACGGGAGGAGGCCGTCCCACCAGCGCGGCAAGGGGCGCGGCGAGCTGTGCTTCCGCACCCCGGGCGGGCTCCAGGCGCAGTACCCGGCCGTCGTCGGGCCGGACGAGCACCACCGGGCCGACGGCCCCTTCCGCCGGCGGACCGTGCGGCTGGCCGAGGGCTGGGAGGTCGTGCAGCGCCGCCTCCCACGAGAGGCGGCCACCGCCGAGGCCAGCGACCTGTTGGAGCGGGAGATCCGCGGAGCGCTCGTCGTCTTCAGGGCGTACCAGGACAGCCGGCACGCCGTCCTGTTCCCGATGCTCGCCGGGTACGACCTCGACGCCGACGAGCCGTTCGTGCTCTACCCCGAGCGATCCTTCACGCCGTTGCCGTCGCTGGCCGGCAGCGCCAGCCTCGACCAGCAACGCGGGATCGGGCGCGACCTGGTGCTGATGGTGCGGCTGCTCGAGGGCGTGGGCCTGGTCCACCGGGGACTGTCACCCGCCACGCTCGGATGGGAGAACGGTCGCATCCGCCTGCTCGACCTGTCCGGCCAGGCCAGGGTGGGCCGACCCCGCACCCCATTCGGTCAGCCCCCCTGGGCCTCCCCCGAGCAGCGGGCCGGGGTCGGCGACGCCGACGCCAGGGATGCGTTGTGGAGCGTCGCCCAGCTGATGTACTACCTGCTTTACGGACGGCCGGGAGACGCCGACGGGATGGCGCCCGAGTTCGGCGAGGACCGCACCGTCGCCCCGGTCCTGGCTCCGGCCTTTGCGCCCCGGGCCGAGCAGCGGCCCCGCCCCGGGGCGCTGCTGCCGCTGCTCGCCTGCCCGGACCCCTTCCAGCTCGACCCGCCGCTTCCCGACCCGCTCGACCCTGGCCGCCAGGAGTTCGACCGCCAGCTCGCGACGAAACGGCGAGACCTGGGGCTGCCGCCGCCGGCCATGGTGGTGCCGAACCGCCAGCGGGGCGCCGGCGCCGCCGGAGGCGGACGGCGGGGCCGGTGGCCGTTCGGCGGGTCGCGGGGGAGGGGGGCGCGATGACCGTCGACGGCCAGGGGGCCGAGCCGGGCGTCGTCCTGTGCCCCTACTGCCTCGATCCCGTGCGGTACGACCCGGCCGCCCTGTACACGCTCGACAGCAGCAACCGCTACCAGAAGCTGACCTCCAGGCGGGGCGCCAACCCCTACCACGTCGACGACGAGCTTCGCCGTGCCTTCCAGCGATGCCCGGGCGCCTCGGACGTCGGCGAGCACTACATCCCCGTCCCGTACCTGACCCACGGCCGGCCGCTCACCGTGGCGATGGTTGGCAGCTCGTCAACCGGCAAGACGCACCTGCTCACCGCGATCCTCGCCCAGATCATCAGGGGCGGGCTGGACGACCACGGCCTGAAATGGCGGTCGGTCAACGCCGCGATGCATGCCCGGTTCCGGGAGCGGCAGGTGCAGCCCCTGCAGCGCGGCGAGGTACTGTCCGCGACCCACCAGCCCACCTTCGCGGACTTCGCGGACGCCCTGCTGATCAGCGGGCCGGGCTTCACCTGCCCGGTAGCGTTCTTCGACCTCGACGGGGAGAGCCTCACCCGGACCGACCGGACGACCCGCTTCCTGGCCGGCGTCGACGCGTTCGTCTTCGTGGTGGACCCGCTGCTGGCGCTGCGGCTGCCGCAACTCGACCAGCTTCGCGAGCGTCTCGGTCTGCGGGTGAGCGAGCTGGGCGACCCGGCCTTCGCCACCGTGCTCGACCGCATCCCGCGGACCGGGAAATACCTGGACGTGACCGCGGCACTGGTGGTCAGCAAGAGCGACCTGATCCGCTTCGACCCTCCGGCGGACGAGTGGCTGTCGGAGCCGAGCCAGGCGCCGCTCTCGCCCCGGCTGGTCTGGCGGGAGAGCCGCGACGTCTACGCATTCCTCCAGCATCACGGCGGGACCCCGTGGCTGCGCCCGTTCATGGACTGCAAGCGATGCACCCTGCACTTCGCCTCCGCCACCGGGGCGCAGGCACGAGACTCCTCGTTCCCCCGGGGCGTGCGGCCTCGCCGGGTCCTCGAGCCGCTGCTCGCCATCTTCGCCATGAACGGCCTGCTCGGAGCGGGGGCCGCGGACCCCGTGGGGCTCTGAGGCCGATGACGCCTGCCCCGCGGTCGGTGGACCGCATCGTCTTCCGCTGGGACCCGGACGGCGCCTCGGGCGCGCCGGGCCTGACCCCCGTGGCGTTCTCCTGCTCGCAGGAGCTTGCCCGCCAGCTGTTCCACGGCCTAGGCCCCGTGGTGCGCACCGAGGGGCGGCGCGGCCGGGCCGGTGTGGCCCGCCTGAAGTGGCACGGCAGGACCGTGCTGCTGCGGCGGGACCCGGCGAGGGATCCCAGTGGCCGCCCGAACACCGTCAGCAGCGTGCTGCTCGCCACCCCGGACGTCCCCGGCCCGGAGGTTCTCAGCCCGGAGGTCTGCCTGGCCATGCTGCACCGGGACTGGGAGCGCCTGACGGGCCCGGTCGCCGAGGCCAGCGGCGTCCTCCGCCGGCTCGACGAGGCGGACCTGCGGCGCCTGGTCGCCACGGCCACCCCTGGCTTCGACCGCGCCATCACCGAGGTGGCCGGCCCGCTCGCCGCCGCGGTGGCGGCCATGGTCCGCTTCCCCGACCGACGCCTGTCGATCCTGGATCGGAGCCAGGGCAGCGATCCGCCACCCATCCTGTGGGGCCTGCGGCAGCTGCTCGGCGACCGGATGGGGGAGCAGACCTTCTCCACCCATGAGACGGCCGACTCTCAGCCCTTCCGGGTGGCGTTCGTGCCGGAGTGGCCAGCCTCCGCCGCCTACGATCCAGACCGGTGCAACCTCGACCTGGAGACGGTCCACACCGACCGGGCGCAGGCGGTCGCCACCTGCTTGGTCGGCTCCTACCAGCGGGACCCGGCGGCGTACCGGTCCCGGCTGGGGCGGCTGCCCGCACTCGCCGGCCTCACGCTCGAGGAGCGGCTGCGCCAACTCGACAAGCTGGGACTGCCGGACTCGTGGGGGTCGGCCGCCCGGCCGCGCCCGCATCCCCGCCCGCAGCCCGCCGAGCCCTGGTGGGTGCCGCCGCCCTTCCCGGCCGTGCCCGAGCCGGTGCCCGCCGCCCGGCCCGCGACCCCCGGCATGATCGTGGACGGGCCGCCGGACCGCGCGGCGGCGCGCGAGCCGCACGATTTCGACCCGTACGTCCCGCCGTCCGTGGGGCCGCTCCGCTGGGTCGCCGGACGGGTCAGGCGGTGGCTTCGCCCGCTCCCCACCACGACCCAGACCGAGGAGCGCAAGGCGCTCAAGGAGCTGCGGAGGCTCACCGAGCGGAACCACAGCTCGCGGAAGGACCCGGACGTGGCGGAGCAGTTGGGGCGGCTCGACTCGAGGTCGCTGCTGTCGGGCCTCGCCCACGACGACACCACCTACCCCCTGGCCCGGCTGCTGCTGGCGGAGCTTGCGAACCGGTCCCCGTACTGGAGCGCGGCCGAGGCCGACAAGGTCTGCGCCACGGTCGTGACGCAGCGGCTCTACCTGGACCACCTGATTCGATGGCGGGCCGCGGCGCCGCGGCCCGGACCAGGCGGCGCCAGCGGCGCGGCGACGGCGGAGCCCGACCGGGAGCGCGTCGCGCTGCCCATGGGCGTCTTCGACTGGGCCGTACGCCCTCGGCTGCGACGGCGCCTGCGACGCGGCAGGGCGGCGGCGCTGATCGAGCGGCTCATCCAGGACCTGCTGGCCGACGTCGGGCAGGACGGCAAGCGCGTCGCGGTCGCCCTGGCGCTCGACGAGCGACCCCTGCCGCTCACCCAGGCGGCATGGCGTTCCCTGCTGGCGCAGGTGCTGCCACCGCCGCTGCGACCCCAGGGAGACGCGGAAGGCCGCAGCCGGTGAGCCCGTTCATCCGCCGCCGCGGCGGTGCGGCAGCGAGCGGCGCCGCAGCCGGGAAACGCACTCATGCACGGCAACCGCGCCGAGGTGGTCGCGGCCGACCTCCAAGCCGCGCACGCCCCACCAGCTTCGCTCGCGCCGGTAGACGACCGTCCCGCCGTGACCCAGCGGGAGCGCCAGCTCGCGCGGGTCGCGGGCCAGCCCCTCGCCGGTCGCCTTGAGCAGTGCCTCCTCTCACACCCAGCACTCCATCAGGACCCTCGGGCCTTTCGCCAGCCCCTAGCGCTAGCAGCGTGCTGGTCGTCGCATCAGACAGGCCATCGTCCCGTAGGGAGAAGGACGGCATGGCCACCAGCAGGACGGACACCAGGACAGCAAAGACGCGCCTCCGGGCGCGTCTCATTGGGCTCATCGGCGAGGATCTTGACCGGGGCTGGCGCCTGGCTGGCTGAGCCCACAGCGCGGGCGTTCCCCGCCACCGGTAACTACCTGGGCCTTGCGATGGCTCGACCGCTGAAAGTAGGGATGGAGTCATGCCAGACGCTGGGCCTTCTGCTCTCCAGGGATCAGTCTTGTGCGTAGGCGTCAGGCGGACCAGGGGCCAGGTCGGACCAGTCCGGGCAGATAGGCGCTGAGACGTTTGACGAGCGCCATCAGCACGGCGTCGTCGGCTCCACTGTGGGCGACCGCCTTGGCCGGAGCCACGTCGAGCGCTGCCCGGCTGAGCGTGGCCGCGTCGGTGCCGATGACACGCCACACATGCAGGGGAGCCGACCCTCCGTCTGGAGCTGGGTCCTCGCTGACGTCGAAGACGTAGATCCAGTCTGTTGGCTCTGGCGAGCGGTCATCCAAGAGCCGCCAGGTGCCGTCGGGCTGCTCGCGAAGCGTGGGTGCGCCCAGGAAGGGCTGCCAGGAGTCCCACACCGGCCTGGGCAGCGCCAGCACGCAGCCAACCGAGGTACTGCGCTTGGTGACCTGGAACTTGAACGCGGTCTGGTAGAAGGTCCGCTTGAAGACATTGGAGATGTTTGGCCCCTCGATCTTGCGCCCCGTCCACTCGGGGTTGTTTGCCACCTGGGCGGCGAAGTCGTCTGGGTGCAGGTCGAGCGCTCCGCGCAGCGCGGAGACAGCCTGTCGGTAGCTGCCGTGTGTGTCGGTGGTCTGGAGCTCAATGACGCCGTACTTGCCGACCTGCACACGGGCTCCCGCTGGCGCCAGCCCTGACAAGGCTGGCGCTGTGCGTGTGCTGTCGGGGAGTAGCTCGACGATGGTGATATCGAACGACAGCTCAGGCGAGGCGGGGGTCTTGGGCAGCGAGATTTCGCCGCCGAGCTTCTCCTGGAAGTACACGAAGTGTCGGGCGCCGTCAGATCTCGTCAGCGCTCGTAGGACTCCATCGCGAAAGCCCTCGTCGGCGAGGTTGGCGGCAGGTGCCAGGACGACGGGGGCCGCGCTGGAGAGCCTGAAGAGACGGCGGACCATCTGCTCCAGCAGGCGGCTGTCAAGCGCCCGGTAAGGGCAGACGAGCCAGTCCTGCCGGGGGCCGTTGCTGGCGGCGCTGATGGTGCATACGCCCAAGGAGGCCTCGGCCTTGATGCAGCGCCGGTTCTCTCCGATAGCCAGCGTGAGGAACGGGCAGCGCTGGGTCCGCCAGTCAGCGAGCGCGACCGCTGAGTCCGAGACCTGTGGGAAGACGCGGTGGCCGAACCACTCCGAGACGCGCGGCCTAGTTATTGCCTGGTCCCCGCCGGTGGCTGCTCGGCTCACGCGAGCCCGTCCCCCAGCGGCTGGGGGGCGGCGGGAGTCGGAAGTCATACCAGCACGAGCGTATCCAAAATCTCACCGTGGACGCCAAGCGCAGGAACGGGCCGCCGGCGAAATGGTTCATGCAGCTGGGGGCCCGGCCGTCCGTCAAGGCAACGGAGCAGCTCGTCGGCCACAGCGCCAGCGAGCTGCACAGGGACGGCGTTTCCGACCTGCTCGTACTGGCTCGACCGATCGCCGTGGAATACGAAACGGTCTGGGAAGCCCTGCAGGCGCGCCGCCTCACGGATGGTGATAGTGCGGTCCTGCTCGGGGTGGGTGTACTCGCCGGTCTTTGGGTCGCGGAACCGGGTGATCACCGCACGGGGTGTACCGTCCCACGTCATGCGCCGGTACCGCCGGGTGTGGTCCTTGCGCAGCGCCCGCTGCATGCCGGGCGGCAGCAGCTCGAAAGGCAGGTCACGCCAGTCCTGGCCAGGCTTGAGGGCTGCGATCCGGGCCAGGTTGGCCTTCGACAGGCGGGCCGCATAGTGGTTCCACAGCTCGTCGCCGAGCCCCTCTCGCATGCGCTCCTGGTAAGGAGTCACTGGCCTGCCCGTGTACCGGTCCACCATGCTGCCAGCGCACACGGCCGGCAGGTCGCTGATCGCCTCGTAGGCGGTGACGAAGCCCCGCATGTCATTGGTGGTCACGGTGCGGTTGGAGACGAGGTCGCCGATACCCCTGTCGCCGTGCGTGGGAGCAGGAAACCCATAACCCGGAGGGATGCCCAAGTCATCGCGCCAGGCGACGACCACCAGCCGCCAGCGCATCTGGGGAGCGCCGTACTGGGCTGCCAGCAGCTCCGCACACGAGGCCACATATCCGGCCTGGCCGAGGCCCTGCAGGATCGCGCGCAGATACGCGCCACCGGCCAGCGTGAGCAGACCGGGGACGTTCTCGACCACGACCGCGCGTGGGCGCAGGCCCGACGCGACGCGCAGCACCTCACGGAACAGGTTGTTGCGCTCGTCCCAGACAACCCGTGCGCCCATCATAGAGAAGCCCTGGCAGGGCGGGCCCGCGAACAGCAGGTCGAGTTCTCCCGGCCCGACCTCGGCCGCCTGGCCGATCTTGTCGGCGTCTAGCTGTCGAAGGTCTGCCGCCATAAATCTGCTGGGCAGGTTCGCGCTGTGGGTCATTCCGTAGGTCGGGTCGATATCGATCCCAAGTCGCAGGTCGAACCCTGCCGCGAGCAGGCCGAGCGACGCTCCTCCTGCCCCACAGAACAGGTCAACAGCAGCTCGCCTCGTAGATGACGGCACTGGCCGAGCGAGCCCATCCGACGCTGCGGCGGTGCAGGCGGGTCCGCCGCTGTCAGTGGCGGCGCCGTGGTTGGGTGCGTCCTGCACTTGCACTTCTGGCAAGCGGCCCCCTCTCTGTGTCTGGCGGCGGAACCCTAGCACTGCTTCCAGGCGAAGTTGGCGGCGCGGCTGAATCTGTGGATGATTGCGTCCCATGGCGGAGCAGTGGGTCTCGACCGCGGCGAGCAAGGGCCTTCGTGGACGCCGCAGCAAGGACACCGAACCTGAGCTGCTTCTGCGGCGTGCGCTGCATGCCGCAGGGGCGCGGTTCCGCCTCCACCGCCAGCTTGCCTACGGCTGCACCCCGGACCTGGTACTTCCACGCCGTCGCGTAGCTGTCTTTGTCGACGGTGACTTCTGGCACGGCTGCCCAGCACACGGCCGGCGGGGCTTCCGAGGTCCGAACGCCGGCCTGTGGCAGACCAAGATCGCCCGGACACAGAAGCGGGACGAGCATGCCACCCAACTGGCTGAGGATGCCGGGTGGGCCGTGGTGCGGCTCTGGGAGTGTGAGGTCCGGGTGGACCCGGCCGGAGCGGCGCGACGGGTGCTCGCCGCATCGCCTGGCGGCACCCAGCCGCAGAGGAGGCGCTGAAGCTAGCCAGCAGGGCCGCGGCACTGGCAAGGACTGCGTGGTGTCACGCCGCATGGGCCATCTCCGGGACCGGATTACACTGATGTCATTTAACCCTAACCACGACCCTGCGTCATCACCTGCCGCGCCAAGTGGGCTCTTGGCGTGCAGTCACTGACCCAGCTGCTGTCCATGGCGGCCTGTTCTGACACATGTAGCGATTACCCTAAATCGGCTATGCGCTGTCGCAGGCTCTGCTCCGCGAGTCTGACCGGCGGCAGCTCTCTGAGCTGTATGGGGTTGACCAGCTCCGCCAGTTCCTCCAAAGCGCCCACGGCGAGCGGCTGTCCGCCGCCTGGCGGCTGGCGCGCTGACCGGCATGCGCCGCGGCGAGCTGCTCGGCCTGCGCTGGAGCGACCTCGACCTGGACCAGGGCTGGCTGTCGGTCCGCCAAGCGCTGGTCGTGGTCGACCGCCAGGTTCAGGTCTCCGAGCCCAAGACCGTCCGCGGTCGCCGGCTGATCGCGTTGGATCCCGGCATAGTCACCGCGCTGCGCGCCCACCGCGCCGGCAGGCCGCTGAGCGGCTCGCGCTCGGCCCGAGCTGGTCTGCAGGTGATCTGGTGTTCGCCCGCGAGGACGGTCAGCCGCTGCACCCCGACTGGTTCCGCCGCCGCTTTGAGCGGCGCGCCCGCCGCGCCGGGCTGCCCCGACCCGCTTCCACGACCTGCGCCACCCTGGCCCTGCAGGCCGGCATGCACCCCAAGGTCATCAGCGAGCGGCTGGGGCATTCCACCGTGGCGATGACCCTGGACATCTACTCCCACGCCATTCCCGCCCTGCAGCACAACGCCGCAGCCACCATCGCCGACCTCGTCAGCGGCGCGGCCACCGCAGCCGGCGGGCTCGGCTGAAACCCGAAGGGGACGGGCGGCGATGGCGATCGTAGTCGCAGGTGGTCGCAGCCCCGCGTGGGCTGGCCGCCGGCGTGGTCGCAATTTAGTCGCAAACGGCGCTTCGCCACTCGGCAGTCGCCGGGCGGCAGGGCCGCTGAGCTGCGGTTTTGGTAGCGCGCCGCGAGGGACTCGAACCCCCAACCGCCAGATCCGTAGTCTGGTGCTCTATCCATTGAGCTAGCGGCGCTCAGGGCGGAGGCAGCGCGATTCGAACGCGCGACGGGGGTTTGACCCCGAACCCGCTTAGCAGGCGGGCGCCATAGACCAGACTAGGCGATGCCTCCACCGGTGCCCAAACCGGCTGGTCGCCGGCTTGGGCTGCCCTATTGTAGGGAACCTGACGCCGAGACCCAAGCCGATAGGTCGACGCGGCACGACCTTGGACGATTCGTCATGATGCAGGCGATCCCATCGGCTCGGCGGGGAGGGAGACCAACGGGGAGATCAGCGGGCGAGCTCCCGGCGGGGACGGGGCGGCGGCGGCTCGGGAACTTCCGCACGCCGGAGCTTGCCTCGCGCGTGCAGGAGGTGCTGGCCGAGGCGGGCATCCCTTCGAGCCGCGAGCCCGACCCGGAGCGTCCGGAGCGGTGGGGTCGGCTCCTGGACTGGCTCGTGCACATGACCGGCGCCCGCGGCAACCGGCTGTGGGTGCCGCGCGAGCGGTTCCGGGAGGCGGTCCGAGCGCTGGAGCAGGCCCGGCGCGAGGGCCG
>Ga0137373_10007355_pt1 | contig 11697 bp, 12 predicted proteins | sample SagtaG_5_FD_104912 | JGI IMG/M metagenome (GOLD analysis project Ga0137373, IMG submission 104912) | Vadose zone soil microbial communities from Sagehorn Ranch, Mendocino, California, USA - Sage1_R_80_16 metaG | ecosystem: Environmental > Terrestrial > Soil > Vadose zone | place: USA...
CACGGCGGTTCGACTCCGGCCAACCCTCCAGCTAATCACCAATCCCTATCCGTCGGATTGCGCATCCCTATCCCAACCGCCGGAACCCTCGCAAACAAGGGCTTCTTCAAAGCCCTGCTAGAGATGCAGGACGCCTGGGGGCCGAGGGCCGCTCGATCTCCGCCATCCGCCAGTATATCGACGCCAAGTACCGTGAGACTGGTCCTCCAACGCATACTCCGTTGCCCGACGAATCGGACTGAGTTATGCACTCGCGGGCCGGCAGCAGCAACTGCAACGTTCTGGCTGCTAGTCAGATGGCTGCTCGGGCGCGGTCCTGCGGTCGGTATGGCGGGAACACCGTCGACCGGCTGTCACTCGAGTCCTCCGGAGGGAATCTCGTCATGGCAGGATGCTGTACTCGGAACTGGCTGTGGGTGGCGGGCTGACTACCGGCTGCCAAGCACGGCCTCCGAGATTCCGGAGCGGCCATGGGTCGCCATGGCGATGATGTCGACGTCCTGGGTAACCGCGAGCTCGGCGATGCAGCTGCCGGCTTCGCCGGCTGGTGTGTGGACGGTCGTCTGAATGCCGGCCTGTCGAAAGGTCGATGCGACGCTCTCCAGCGACTGCGTCGCTCCGGCTCGCTTGGCGAGTCGATCTTCGTACAGGTCAGGCAGGCGGCCATCGTCTTTCCTCATCGATCGTCTTCCGACGCTGCCTTCCGCTCACGCTGTCGACTCGTCAACTGGTAGACAAGCGATTGAGGCAGTGGCATCGTTGTTCGGACCACTGGTGCAGCACCGGCGGGGAGCCGCCCGCCAAGAAATCGGGGATTTACCTGCGCACGCAGGCTGGCGCTCCCCCGTGTGCAACAACGTGCCCGAACATCAACCCTTCAGCTGCTCGGTTAGCGGCGCCAGCCTGTACAAGCGCAGCGACTCGATCTGTCCGTCGTGCAGGTCGTAGAAGACGGTGTACGGGACCCGGACCTGGTTGCCCGTTGCAGCGATACCGGCGAACTCGCCGACGTGGCGTCCGACGAAGACTGCCTCGATGGCCGCGTGGTCATTCTCGACGACCAGCAATTTGAGTTCAGGATGGGCGTCGAATGCCTGCTCGTGTGCTCCGCGGATGAATGCCTCGACGGCGTCCCGGCCTTTCACCTCCTGCCCTTCGGGAACCATCTGCAAGACGATGTCGGGTGTAAAGAAAGTCCGCGAACGGCCCGCCGCTGAACATCGCGCTCAGATATGCCTCCATCGTGGCGCGGCCCGTCGCGGTGGCAACGGTCATCGACATGCCGGTTTCCTCCTCTCATCGCAACTCTGCAGCCGTGGCTGGTTGCGACAACGTTGCTGACGGTTACCCTCGGGTAACACTTTCCCAGGCCACAGTTTTGACTGGATGGGCGATATCGCTGTCTACCTTTCGTTGACCGCCCGCAACCCGGCTGGAGGCCGGACGCGGCTACGGTGCGCTGCGAGGAGTCGATGCATGTCCATTCCCATGACGGCGACGACCAACGGTTTTCACGAGTCGACGATGCAGGACCTGCAACAGGTGTTGGAGCGTGTCGGCCAGGGTCTGACTGATCACACCAAGGCACGGGCGGCGTTTGGTGAGCCATACACGGTCGGCGAGCGAATAATGATTCCGGTGGCGCAGGTCCGCTACATTTTCGGTGGCGGTGGAGGCGCCGGCATGGGCACACCACAGGGCACGGCCGGTGCGCACCCGTCGACATCGAATGCGAGCGGCTTTGGTGGCGGCACGCTTGGCGGGCTGAGCGTCCGGCCCATTGCCGTGATCGAGTTCACCGCTGACGGCATACGCATGCAGCCGATCCCGGACGTGCAAGCGATCATCACGCGCGCATTTGCGTTTGCGTCGTTCGCTTTGCTGGCTGGGCTCATCTTCGGTGCGCGACGGCGTCGCCGCGTGTTCGGCCTGCGCGTTGGCAAGATCAGTCGCATCGGAAACCCACAGATCAGCCTCCGCGCTGCGGGATTCGGGTGCCCGTCATTCATGGGCTGGAGGCGGCGGCGCTAGCCACTGGGCTCCGACCATCCCTACTGGTCTGATCCAGCGGGTTGCTTGACTTGCCCAACGGGCATCCGACCGGGGGCGACGCCGTGGCAGGTGTTCGCCTCGCCATGGCCAGTGTGGCTTCCTCGCTGTTCGCGTTGCACGCGTGCCTTAAAGCAGGTTCACTCGATGCTTGCCTGCCGCTAGCCCTGCGGCTGGCCGGCGCGGCGCACCGAGGTGGTGGCAGACGCCACTGGAGCACGCCATACTGGAGGCGCTGGCGGAACCGTCCCCACCGGCCCACCGGCTGCCGTCGTAGGGCACATTGATGCCATCTTTGGCGCCGCCGACCCCTACCACGAGCGTGCGCCTGTGCCTCGTGATGCTGGCAGCGCCAGCGCTTTCTGATCACGGTGTGGGGCTGATATGAGGCTCTCAGGCGGGCGTAGGTCCGCGCGTTGATCTCGGTTACAGCTGTGCTTCTGGCCACCGTCGGCAGCCTGCACGAATAGGCGCCGACCTGGTTCCGCGCGCCCGGTCGGCGCCCACGGTCGTCAACGCCCGCTAATCACTTGACTTCGATCTTGGTCGCCTCCGTCTTCGGCTTGGCCGGCTTCGGAATGACCACCTCCAGGACTCCATCGGCCAGGCTGGCTGTGATCTTCTCCATGGCTGTCCCAGCCGGCAGTGGGAGGCGGCGATAGAAACTCCCGAAATTGCGCTCCGTACGGTAGTAATCGGTCTCTTTCACTTCAGTGTCGGTCTTGGTCTCGCCGCTGATCACGAGGTATGTATCGACGATCTCGACGTGAATGTCCTCCTTCTTCAAACCAGGCAGCTCCGCCTTGACCACAAACGTGCCATCCTTCTCGTAGATGTCCGCGCGCGGGGCATACACGGTCGACGTCGGTGCGAGGGTCTGGAATGGCTGCCAGAGCGAGGCTGGCCAGATGAACGGCCAGCGGAACAATCGCTGCATCTCGTCTTCTAGCTGATCGAATAAGCCATACGGCTGCAGCTTGCCGTTGGTCTTCTTGACGGGCAGTGTGCTTGTGAGGGTCATCATCGTGCTCCTTTCATCGCGCAATGTCCACAACCACAGCGTGCGACTACAGCGTTGCGGCTCCCCTATCTGGCCGTAAATGGTTGGTAAACGCTGCCGCGCGGTGTCAAGCTCCACCTGGACGGACCGGTTAGCGGCATCGGCGCCCGCGAAGTCATGGCAGACGACATGCGCGATGCAATCGCCCAGGCGGAGGCATTCGGCGCAACTGAGATAAACCAGCGTCGTGCGAGCCGAATAGCGGCGTCACTCAGGCGCTCAACGGCGCGCTCGCGTCGAAAACTGTCACCGAGCGTTTACTGTCCGCAACGAACGGCTATAACCAGGAACGTGCATAGTCTCGATTGTCTGGTGATCCAGGGCACGCGAAAGGGCCGGTGAGTCCACGCTCGAAACGCCGAAAGGCAGGAGCCGGTCCCCGCCCCGAACTCGGCAAGGCCCAATGAAAGCTTCGTGGGATGCTGGAAGGGGCTGCGTGAAGGTGGTGACACCTCAATGCTGCGGTCCTGGCTCACCAGGAATTGAGTCCGCCGCTAATCGGACCCTACCCGTTGGGGTTGGAATACAACTACCCCCACGGGCGTGGTGCTGCGCCTCCCAAAAAGAGGAGACTGCAGTTGCCATGAAAGTGTTGGTCATCGATGACGACCCGCGCTTGCGCGAGGCGCTCCAGGTCGGTATTCAACTGCAGTGGGAAGACGCGCAGGTGCTTACGGCTGATGCCGGTGAGTCGGGCCTGGACCTGTTCTTCCAGAACGAACCAGACGTCGTCGTACTGGACGTGGCTATGCCACGCATGAACGGCTACGAGGTCCTGAGAGCAATTCGGCAGGTCGCCGATACGCCGGTCATCATGCTCAGCGCGCATGGCGAAGACGTCGACCAGGCGCGCGGTCTGGAGCTGGGCGCGGACGATTATGTCGCCAAACCGTTCAGCCACCTGGCGCTCATGGCACGCATCAAATCGGTGCTGCGGCGGGCGGAGCTGCCGCCACCTGTCGATGCCGTGCCCGACTTCGCGGCCGGCGATCTGGCCATCCACTTTGCCAACCAGGAGGTCACCGTCGACGGTGAGCAGATCAAGCTGACCCCGGTCGAGTACAAGCTGCTGTACCACCTGGTGCGCAACGTGGGACACCTGATGCCACACCAGGCGTTGCTCGATCGAGTGTGGGGTGGCAGCTACGAGGCGGGCCCGGAGTACTTGAAGGTGTTCATCAGTCGCCTCCGCGCAAAGTTACGCCGACCTGGCAGTCCGGTTTTCATTGAGACCGAGCGCGGGCGCGGCTACCGCTTCGTGCGCCCACGCACTGCCGACACCCCCGCGCGCCTGGCCAGCTGAGCGACGCGGCCGCTGCACGGCGACTCGTCCAGCATTCGTTGCGGAGCAGTTACCTGCATCGACCCGCCCCGCAACCTTCGCGCTGCACGTTCCTGCTGGAAGTGAGGCGTTGGGCCCGGATGACCATCGAACTCGAGGCGCGCATCGGCGAATTGCTGCGGCCTGCCGCCTTTCCACACCGGGCTGCCAACCTGCGGCTGATCGAGACGCACATCTCGTGGGTGATCCTGGCCGGGCGCTATGCGTACAAGCTGAGAAAGCCTGTCGATTTCGGGTTCCTCGACTTCACCACCATGGCAGCCCGCCGGGCCGACTGCGAGGCGGAAGTCGCGCTGAATCGCCGTTTGTGCCCGGACCTGTATATCGGCATTGACGACGTCGTGGAGCGCGAGGGACAGCTATACGTCGGCGGGCCCGGGCGGAGGCTGGAGCCGGCGGTCAAGATGCACCGTCTCCCGGATTCGGGCATGCTGCCCGCACTCATCAGGCGTGGCGCCATTGACGTGCGCGTCATGGACCGCTTGGCCAGGCAGCTGGCAGAGTTCCACCAGGCGGCAGCAACCGGCGCTGGCGTGGACTGCTACGGCACTCCACAAGCTATTCGCGAGAACTGGACCGAGAACTTCAATCAGACGGCCAGCTTCGGCGGTTCGATCCTCGACGACAGCGTGCGCGACACGATCCACACGGCCATGGAGACCTTCCTGGTTACTCGCGCAGACCTGCTGGAGAGCCGCATCCACAATGGCCGCATCCGTGATGGCCACGGTGATTTGCACGCCGGCAGCGTGTGCATCAGCCGCCGGCGGCCGTATCTGTTTGATTGCATCGAGTTCAATGCCCGCTTTCGCAACGCGGATGTCGCCGCCGATGTCGCGTTCCTGGCGATGGACCTCGACCACCTCGGCCGCGCCGACCTGAGTCATGCCTTCGTCGACACATACGTACGGCACAGCGGTGACCGCGCGCTGCTCGAGGTGCTCCATTTCTACAAGTGCTACCGCGCCTTCGTGCGCGGCAAGGTGCTCGGCTTCCGACTTGCTGAACGCGCCGCGGCGGTGCCTGAGGCCAACCAGCTCAGGCGTGACGCGAGGTCCTATTTCGACCTCGCCTACTCATACGCCGCTCCTACACCGCGCCCGCTGCTGGTGGTGTGCATGGGCTTGCCTGCAAGCGGCAAGTCGACGCTCGCTGAGGCACTGGCCGCACGCCTGGGATTGGTCCACCTGTCCTCGGACGTAACCCGCAAACACCTGGTCGGCCTCCACCCGACGGCCCGCGCCCTGGAGGGCTTCGAACGCGGCCTCTACAGTCGCGCGATGAGTAGCCGCACCTATGCTGCCATGAAGCGTAGTGCTGCCCGCTGGTTGCGACGCGGGCACTCGGTCGTGCTGGATGCGACCTACGGTCAGCCGTCCCAGCGCGCGGCAATTGCTGCCCTCGCGCGTCGCACGGGCACCCGCCTGACGGTGCTGGTTTGCCGCGCAGACGAGCACACCATCAAAGCACGACTTGCCGCGCGGGCTTCGGACCGCACCACCACATCGGACGCACGGCTGGAGCTGTGGCCCGCGTTGCGTGCGGCCTTCATTGAACCCAGCGAGTTGCGATCGGCGCTGAACGTGGACATGACCGACGACCTCGACAAGACCATCGCACAGGTCCTGGCAGCGATCCGCTCGTCAATCCAGGTTGCTCCGACGGTCCGCGCGGCCTGAAACAGGGGGAGATCAAACGCGTGGATTACGGAAGAGTGATCCAGCAAGCATGGTCACTGACCTGGCGCTATCGCTTTCTCTGGCTATTTGGTCTCCTGGCCGGCGGCGGTGTCGGACTACCAGTACTCAGTGGCAACGCCGGGGGGAGTGGCTGGCGCGGCGGCGCCGATAAGCTTGGCGCCGCCAGCCCCCAACTGGCGAAGTGGACCAGCGACGCCTCGGCGTGGGCGGTGGCGAATGTGGGCTTGCTGGTCACGGCCGGGCTGCTGTTTGTGTTCTGCTCGTGGCATTGCTCATCCTGTCACTGATCGCCCAGGGCGGCATAGCCCGCGCGACCGTCGACCTGGCCATCGGTAGGTCGTGCACTTTGAGCAGCGCCTGGCAAGCCGGGCGACGGGTGTTCTGGCGCTACGTGGGCTTATGGTTGGTCTTGGTGGGAGCTGGCGTGCTGGTGGCCTTCCTCATCGCAGTCATGGTGGTTGCGATGATCACTTACGCTCCGTTGGGCCTACTGCTAGCCCTGCTGGTTGCGGCAGGGGCCGTGTTCGCCTTTGTGCGGGTGATCCTGCGGATGTCGGAGCGCTGGTCAGCGCCGCGCTGGCTGATCGGGCTCGGCGCGGCCTTGTTCGCGCTGCCGCTGTTCACGATCCTGATCGTCGCCGCGCTGATTGTCAGTATCGTCGTAGCGTACGCGCAGCGCGCGATCGCCGCTGAGGACATCGGACCTGTGGCAGCCCTGCGCCTGAGTTGGCACCTGCTGCGTCTGCACGTTGGCGAGAGTCTGCTGGCCTGGCTGATCAACGTTGCGCTGGCGATTGGCGCAGCCATCGCCATTGCGGCAAGCGTGCTGAGCACGCTGCTCGCGCTGATCGGCGTGGGCGCAGCCATCTCGGCGGCGGCGGGCTTTGCCACGCCGACGTTGGTGTACATCGGGCTCGCAGCGCTGGGCCTGCTCGCCGTCGGCCTCACTCTGGTGGGTGTCGCCAATACGTTCTTCTGGAATTACTGGACGCTCGCCTACTTACGGCTGAGCGGCCCCGCCCCCGCCACAGCTTGACCACCCAGCCGCCGCCACTCAGCAGGGCCGCGGTCGGACTCCGTGCGGGCATGGTTCGAGGTCGGTCTCGCCTGCGCCGACCAGGAGGTGCCCCTGGCGGTGCGGGCCAAAGGCCTGTTCGGCTTGACCCTCATGCTCTCGCTGCTTGCCGAAAACAGCCACGCCGAAGCCATCGGCCAGCAGGCGATCGCGTGCTGTCGAGAGGCGGGCCAGGTTGACCGGCTGGCGCTCCTCGGCGTCGTCCTGGCGCAGACCACGCTCGCACGCGGTGATGTGAAATGCGCCCGCCGTGAGCGCCTCGCCCCGACCGCGCACAGTGGAGCGCTGCCCGGCGGCAGGAGCAGTCTCTAGCGTGGCTCCGACGACCCGCTCCCGAGGCAGGGCGTGTCCCGTCTCCCATGCTGCTCGATAGGCGGTGTCGCCAAGCTCGGACCGAGCCCGCGCCAACTGGGACTCGATGTCGTCCAGTCAATTCGAGCCGTGACTATGACCGGCTCGGACCCGGCGGACCCAGGCCAAGGAGTAAGCACTGGCATACATCTCGCGCCGATACACCATGATGCCCAACATGCCGAGGAACATCGCGGGACCACTCAAGTTCGTCGTGAACCAGGGAAGTACGTTCGTTACCCCCAGGCTGCACAGCGCAAGCACACACGCGGTCGGTACGATCATCGCCGCGCCCATTTCGGCACCATGCCGCCACCCGTGGCCGCGCACGTGCATCCAGAGCACCATGGGTACGACCATGAAGAGATTCATCCACACCTGGTAGTCGAGCGAACTTCTCTCCAGCAGGCCGATGTACCCTTGACCGACCAGGGCGGCCTTGACGGGCACGAAAATCGCCATGCCGATGCCCATCGCGATGGCCATCTCCAGAAAGTGCAGGAGGAACTTGCCGACGGCAGCCGCATTGGTTGTGAGCGTGCTGGCCTGGCGCACATCGATTCTCGATGGGCTTAGCGGTTCGGGGCGCTCGTCGCTGGACCAAACAACTGCAGACGGGACGTCGAGGACGGTCGCTGTTGATTGTTTGTGTTCCACGGGTGTCCTTCCTTTCTCGGTATCCCGCGTCACCCCACTGCGGTTGTCTTCAGCCTGGCGTCAACCGCCCAGGGTAGGCACGCTGATCACCAGTTCGTCGGAGTGCCGCGGACCAGGCGACCAGAGCGTCGTCCGACCGTAACCGGCCGGGGCGAAAACAAGAACGAGGCCGGCAGCCGATTGCCGAATCAAGGAATTCAAACAGTCGATCGCGCCCAACCGTGCTCAGCCGCGGCTTTCGCAAGCGAATGTTAGTCAGTACCAGTGACGATCGTGGCTCTGCAAATGTAGTCATGGGCGCCTGTCGTTCAGGAGTCTGGATGCGCCGAATGGTGGGTGCCGTCCAAAGGCCGCTTCGTTACTGGGTGAAGAGCCCTCCCCTCTCTTTGGCCTCGTCTACGCGACGAATGACAAGGGAGGCAGGTAAGCGTTCACGTGTACGACTGTCAACGTTGGGTAAATGTTGTGGTGGAGCGGTCCTCGCCGAACATCGCATCGCGTAGCCAGTGCACACTCGCCATGCGCCAATGGGCCTGCCAGAGCTGAGGAGGTGGGCATGAGTGGACCCCAGCCGCCGCGCACCCCGCAGCGTGTTGCCACGATGGTGGCGCCTACTTCGTCGTCGCAGGCAATCAGTCCGAGATCTTCGCCCGCATCGCCGAACGTACTGCCTACCACGGCCACTGCCTGGGCGAGGTGCACATGCGACGCTCGTCGCATACTTGTGTGGCAGTCGCACTGCCGCATCGAGAGCCCTGTTGTGGGTGCCGCGATGGGGTCTTTCGCGAAGACCACGCCTTGCCCGAACTGCGCACGAACGCCTTCTTCCGTCCTTTCAAACTGCTCTCAGGTCATTCTTGAATCAGCCATGCCCGTAACCGTGCGTTGACGGCGCGCAACGTGCGCGTCAACAGTGGCGAACGATGCTCTCACTGGGCAATGGGGCCTATCTTTTTGGTGAATTCCAGCTCGGTCATATTCGTCTTCTGGGCCGGTCTTTTGGGCCGACGGTCCCGCTGGAACAATGCCGCGCTCGCCAGCCTTCACGTTGTGGCTCGCATGCTTTCGTTGGCCGCGCTGGCGGTTGGCATATCGTTCTCACTTCGGGTGCGCGCGCTCCCCGTGGGCCCTCCTGCGCATCCCGAAAGCTCTCGGCGAATCGGTGGCGGCGTACGTCGCCATTGCTGGTGCGCTCGGTGCGGTCTTTAGTCTCTTGACGCAAGCGCCGCTGATGGCCCTGGCGGGAGTCACCGGTGCGGTTGTCGCGTTCCGCTACGTTCGCCCGACGACGGCACCCCACGCCGGATCCCCGCAAGCCTTCGGGCCGGACTGGGAATTGGGATGTCCCGTACTGGCGGATCCCGGGCCGCGACCGCCCGACCCAGGCGGCGCTGTACGACCTCGACCCATTCCCGGCCCTACGGATCGCGGCCCAGCCCGGGGAAAGTTCGGAGCGACTTGCCCGGTCTGCAGGGAACAGGGAGTCTGTTTTGGGTAGTCCGCTGCAGCGTGCCGCGAAGGACTCTGGAGGTGCAGATGTGGAATCAGATTCTGAGCGAGGTGCCGATCACAACGGACTTGCTCACCAGGACCCTCGGTGATGACGAGGACGAGCGCGACCGCGGCGAGGCCCCTCACCATGTTGTCAGCACAGGCGACACACCTGACCACCAAAGCGCGCGCGGCAGCGAATACGGCCGTTTGGTTGCTCAAAGTTTTCCCAATGCTCCCGTCGCGGCCGGTCGACTGGGTGACGCCGGACCCGGTGGTCGAGTCGTTCCAGTATCAAACCTCGCATGGCTGCGCGGAGGGTGACATCTACCGGCCGTCCAGCCCAGGTCCTCACCCGGGTGTTGTGGTGTGCCTGGGGGTCGTGCCGTTCGGTGTGGATCACCCACAGGTGCCGCGTCTTGGTGAGGCGCTGGCGCGCTCGGGGTTCGCCGCGTTGCTCTACTGGTCACCGGCTATGCGCGACTTCCGACTAGACCCGGCGGACGTCGAGGATCTCGCCTCGGCGTACGAGGCGTTCCTTGCGCGACCGGACATTGACCCGTCGCGGAGTGGTCTGCTCGGCACCTGCGTGGGCGGCGCCTTCGCCCTCATGGCAGCGGCGAGTCCCCGAATCCGCGACCGCGTCAACTTTGTACTGGCCTACGCAGCATATGCGTCGATGTGGACGCTGGCGCGGGATATCGCCAGCGCCTCCTGCACTGCCCATGGCCGGCGCTACCCCTGGGCAGTCGACCCGCTCACCCGCAAGGTCTTCGTCCACACCGTCACGGCACTCTTAGAACCGAGTGAGGCGCAACGGCTCCGTGAGGTATACGCTGAGCCGCGCCGGGAATCCGATCTATATACCTTGTCAGACGATGGGCGGGCGGTCCTGCCGGTGCTCACCAAGGTGGACCCCGACGAGGCGCAAGCCGCGTTGCAAGGCCTGCCGGCAGCGCTTCAGGAGCGGCTTACCGCCATGTCCCCGGTGACATACGTATGCAATATCCGCGCTCCGATCATTGTGCTGCTGCATGACCGCGACGACGTGGTCGTGCCCGTAGGCGAGTCTCGCCGCCTGCGGGACGTCCTCGCCGGCCGTGGACGCGTGGACTACACGGAATTCACGGTCTTCAAACATCTCGACCCGGCGAAGGGCAAGCCATCACCGATTGCCCTCGCGCGCGAGCTCGTCCGCTTCGGGCGCGCCATCTATCCGCTGTTCGAGCAGGCCGCCGCGGCGTAGTGGCAGCTTACGCGGAGATTGACGCGCATCGACCCAGTCGTCTTCAGCTTCACAGGTCGGCGCGCAGCACGGCGCTGCAGGATAGATGACCTTGAAGCCGGAGCGACAGTAGCCCACTCTCGGCATGCAGCTCTCAAGATAGAACATCTGTTCGCACACCTTGTAAGTTGGGCTTGCCGCCAGGTGGTGATCAAGACCTTCGCCGATTGGCACGAGACGGGTGCGCGGATTTGTCGAAGTCGATCTGCCAGCTCACTGCGGCTGGACTGGAGCCGAGCCATTCCTCTACACGCTGACGCTGGCGGATGTAGCGATGTGGTCGTTGGGGGTAGTTCTGCTTCAACTGCCGGCGTCGTTCAAGTCTGGGCCTGTCAGTCGAAAGGAACAAGGCACGTATCCGGCGTCAGTGGAGGCGCGGAGCGCGGCCGAATGGTCAATGAAGTACATGCGCTGGGGCATCAGAATGCCGGAGTGACCGCTCGGCATCGTGCCCGACAGGCGGAGATCGCCGAGGTGAAGGACGTGATGCGCGAGGAGTTCACGCGCCCGCAACAGCGCACCGCATTGCCACGTCCACATCGCCAGGCGCAGACTGACGGCATTGAGCACGCGAAGGGCCCGAGTCTCGGTTGCGACGAGGTTCCATTCCAGGCAGGGTTTGTTCATGGTGACGAGTAGCGACGCCGGGCTAGACCACTCGAGGTCGATCCGTGCGAAGCCGGTATA
>Ga0137373_10007370_pt1 | contig 11688 bp, 11 predicted proteins | sample SagtaG_5_FD_104912 | JGI IMG/M metagenome (GOLD analysis project Ga0137373, IMG submission 104912) | Vadose zone soil microbial communities from Sagehorn Ranch, Mendocino, California, USA - Sage1_R_80_16 metaG | ecosystem: Environmental > Terrestrial > Soil > Vadose zone | place: USA...
CGGAATCGCCACCTTTACCCCCGGCGTGTGGGCGTAGTAGGCCTCGGGCGAGTCGTCGTGCAGCTCGGGCGCGCGCACGCCCCCGCCGTACGGCATCCGGACGACGAGCGGGAACGCCATCTTGCCTCCGGTCCGCCAGCGGTAGCGCCCGACGTGCGTGATCAGCTGGTCGAGGCACGGATACGAGAACGCGTCGTACTGCATCTCGCAGATGGGGCGCCAGCCGGCCATGCAGAGCCCGACGGCGCTCCCGAGGATCCCGGCCTCGGCCAGCGGCGTGTCCACGCAGCGGTCGGCGCCGAAGCGGTCGCGGAGCCCTGCAGTCGCCCGGAAAACGCCTCCGGCGCGCCCGACGTCCTCGCCCATCACCATCACGTCCGGGTCGCGCTCGAGCTCGACGTGGAACGCGTCGTTGACCGCTTCCACGAGCGTCAGCTCAGGCACCGAGGATCCTCTTCAGCTCGGCGAGCTCCCGCTGGAAGGACGCCGGCGGATCGACGTAGGCGTGCTCGAAGAGCAGCGACGGATCGGCCGGCGGCTCCGCTTCAGCCTGTGCGATCCCCTCGCGCATCAGGTCCGCGGCTTGCGCCCGGACCGCCTCGGCAGCCTCGTCCGAGAGCAACCCCAGGCGGCGCAGGTACGACTCGTACCGGCCCAAGCACTCGCGCTCCTTCTCCTCCTCGACTCGCGCGGGATCGATGTACGCCGAAGGGTCGTCGGCCGTCGCGTGCGGCGCCGTTCGGTAGGTGACGGCCTCGATGAACGACGGTCCCTCGCCGGCCCGCGCCCGTGCGACGGCCTCCCGCGTCGCCTCGTAGACCGCCAGCACATCCGCCCCGTCCACGCGCACGCCGGGCATCCCGTAGCCGACCGCCTTGTCGGCCAGGGTCTCGGCCGCCGTCTGAGCCTCGAGCGGCGTCGAGATCGCCCATTGGTTGTTGTTGCAGAAGAGGACGAGCGGCGCTTTCATCACCGCCGCGAAGTTGGCGCCCTCGTGGAACGAGCCTTCCGACGTCGCCCCGTCGCCGAAGTAGACGATCGCGCAGCCGGGCTCGCCGCGAAGCTTCTTCCCCCACGCGAGACCGGCCGCGTGCGGGACGTGGGTGCCGATCGGGACGCAGATCGAGGCGACGTTCCAGTCGAGCGGGTTCCACCATCCGGAGGGGTGCCCGCGCCACCAGGAGAGCACCGTCGACGCGGGCATCCCGCGCAGGAGCCCAATCGCCGACTCGCGGTAGCTCGGGAAGATCCAGTCCTCGCGCTCGAGCGCATACACCGAGCCCGCCTGCATCGCCTCGTGGTTCCAGTAGATCGCGTAGGTCCCGATCCGCCCCTGGCGGTGGTAGACGAGCGAACGCTCGTCGTAGGTGCGAAGGAGCACGAGCCACCGGTGCAGCTCGAGCAGGTCCGCCTCGGAGAGGCCCTCGACCTCGCCGTCCGGGACGGTGTCGCCGTCGCCTATGACGCGCCGGAGATCGCGCTCTGCGGGCAGAACCTGAGCCATGCCTGCTCGAATCTATCTCAGGGCCGGTCTTCCGCTCAGTCCGGTTCCCTGACGGGCCGGCGGGCGAGCGCGGCGACGACCGCGACCGCAGCGACCGCAGCGGCGACGCCGACGAGCTCGAGCCCGACTCCGCCCTCCAGCGGCGAACCCGCCGCGACCACGATCAGCGCCGCCAGAGCGGCTCCGGCGGCGCAGAGGGCGACGATCACCAGCAGGCGCCGCAGGACGACGCCGGGCTGGGACCACGCGGGCACCCGCTGCTCGATCGACCACCACGCCAGCTCGGCCGTCAGCAAGAGCCCCGCCGCGTAGACCGGCGTCCAGGGGTCGACCGAGCTCGGACCGGTAGCGAGCCGGAACGCCTGCTCGGCTCCGAGGAGGGCGATCCCGGCGGCCAGCGCCGCGCTCCACCTCGCCGCCAGGCCGATGCAGAGCATGACGAGCGCGGCTCCGCCGAGTATGAGCAGCAGCACGTCCTCAACGGAGGCGCCCTGCGGCCGGGCGGCGGCGAGCGCCGCTGCGGTGAGCAGCGCACCGACGGCAGTCGCTAGACGCGCGCTACGCGGACGTGGCGCTTGAATCTCCTCACCTCCTCGAGCGCAACCTGCAGCGAGGTGTCGCCGCGCCATTCGACCACCGGAACCCCGAGCCGGAGGTAGCGCGAGCGCAGAGCCTCCCGCCGCAACAGCCACAGCCGGTACGCCAGCTCGTCCAGGCCGCGGCTAGGCTCGGGCGCGAACGGCACGGGCGAGATCTCGATCACCGTCAGGTCGAACCCGCGCGCCCGCAGGTCCAGCAGCGCCCGGACCGCCCGTTCGTCGAGGAGCGGCGAGAGCGCGAACACGAGCGCGTCGGGCGGCAGCGCGCGCACGGGCAGGTGGTCGATCTCCTTCCATGCGTAGCTCAGGTAGATCTCGGCGTCGAGCAGGGAGTCGAGCACGCGGTAGAGCTGCACGAAGCCGCTCGAAGCGGTGAGCCAGTTCGTCACCCCGCCAAAGGAGACGAGCCCGACGCGGTCCTTCTCGCGCAGGTAGTGCGCGACGATCGAGGCGGCGGCGCTGACCGCCAGGTCGAGGGTCCCGGCGTCCTCGCGGCGTGCCTCGAGGAACGTGTCGAGGAAAATGACGACGTCGGAGTTCCGGTCGGGATGCGTCTCCGTCACCCACGGCCTGCTGCGGCGGGCTGTCGCCCGCCAGTTGATCCGGCGGACGCGGTCGCCGGGCACGAACTCGCGCAGGTCGGCGAACTCGATCCCCTCGCCTCGCGCGCGCGGGACCTGGTTGCCCGCGAAGGTCTGCGTCTCCATCGGCCGCAGGAGCCGCCGGAGCGCCTCCCCGCGCGGGTAGACCTTGAGCGGGCGCGCCCGCTCGAGCGACCACTCGTGGACGAGCAGGCCGAAGTCGTCGCGGCTGCGCAGGAGGAAGTCGCCGACCACGTAGCCGCCCCAGTGCTCGCAGCGCAGCGTGCAGCCGAGCTCGCGGCGCTCGTCCGGGCGGAGGCGCAGGACCTGCGGGTTCGGCGTCTCGGCGACGAGGCCGCGCGGAAGGTCGAGCAGGAACTCGAACGCCGTCGAGGTCCTCGACTGCAGCTCGAGCTCGCCCGTCACGGTCTCGCCTTCGACCTGGCGCTCGTGCTCCAGCTCGAACGCGACCTTCAACTCCGGCGTCTCCGCGAGCGAGAGCCCAGCGAGGAGGACGACCGCGAACGGAGCCGCGAGCGCGACGAGCTCCGGGCGGCCCACGACGAGCGAGCCGAGCAGGCCCAGGCCGGCGAGGGCGGTGTAGGCGCCGAGCTTCGCCGTCGCGGTGCGCGTCATTCCGTCGCGGGCTCGACCTCGGCCTTTGGCGTCGGCACGCGGTCGAGCAGCTCGGCGACGATGTCGTCCGGCCGCAGCCGCTGAACCCAGAGCTCCGGCCGGAGTGCGAGGCGGTGGGCGAGCGCCGGCACCGCGACCGCCTTCACGTCCTCCGGGATCACGTAGTCGCGGCCCTCGAGCCCCGCGCGGCAGCGCGAGAGCTTGAGCAGCGCGAGCGAGCCCCGCGGGCTGGCGCCGACCTGGACGCCGGACGCGTTGCGGGTCGCGGCCACGAGGTCGACCATGTACAGCCCGACGCTACGGTCGACGTGAACCTGCTCGATCGAGCGCTGCATCTCCAGGAGCTCTTCGCGGCCGACGACGGCGTCGAGCTCGATCTCGTCGGCGGCACGGTCGAGCCTCCGCTCGAGCACGTCCCACTCCTGCTCGCGGTCGAGGTAGCCGACGCCGAGCCGGAGCAGGAAGCGGTCGAGCTGCGCCTCCGGCAGCGGGTACGTGCCCTCGTACTCGATCGGGTTCTGTGTCGCGAGCACGAGGAACGGCCGCTCGAGGAGGTGCGTCACACCCTCGATCGTGACCTGGCGCTCCTGCATCGCTTCGAGCAGCGCCGCCTGCGTCTTCGGGGGTGCGCGGTTGATCTCGTCCGCGAGCAGCAGGTTGGTGAAGATCGGGCCCGGCCGGAACTCGAAGTCGACGTCGCGCTGGTTGAAGATCGAGGAGCCGGTGACGTCCGATGGCATCAGGTCGGGCGTGAACTGGATGCGCGTGAAGCCGATGCTCGTGACCTGCGCGAACGCACGCGCGATCAGCGTCTTCGCGAGGCCGGGAAAGTCCTCAAGCAGGACGTGGCCGTCCGCGAGCATCCCGAGCAGGACGAGCTCGAGCGCCTCGCGCTTGCCGACGATCGCCCGTTCGAGCTCGTCCAGGATCTGCTCGGCGCGCAGGGCCAGCTCGTCGATGCTCACGGCCGCACCTCCCCAGGCTGAATGGATCGACCGGTCGGTTCAGACGGACGCACGAGCGAAGCTCGTGCGTCCTGAAGTCGGCATCGCAAGCGATGCCTCACAGCGACTCCAGCCTCTCGATTATGAGACGCAGGGCCTCCGGCTCGACCCCGGCGCCGAACCGCCGCCTCGGCGCCTCGCGGTCCGGCCTCACGATCGCCCAGAGGTCGGGGCCGAGCGCCTCCTCAACATGGGTGCCGCCGGCGTCGAGCGCAAGGCCGCGGCGGTCTCCGAGCCGCTGCTCGGCGACGTCGCGCAGCATCGGCCGGAGCCGGAAGTGCAGGTCGAACGAAGCCGACGTCGCCATCGAGAGCACGCGCTCGGTGCGCTCGAGCTCGGGCGGGGCCACCGCCTCGCGCGGCTCCTCCTCCAGGGCGTCCGCGATCGCCGATCCCTCCGAGACCGGGAAGGCGCGACGCGCGGCGAGCACTCCCGTGAGCGTCGCCATCCCGCCGACGACGAGCACGTAGATCTCGAGCTCGAGCCCGCGTGAGCCGGGGAGCAGGTACAGCAAGACGATCAGGGCGATCGTTGCGAGCCCGGCGCCGAGCGCAAGGCCTCCAACCAGCGCTTTCACGCGGCTTCCTCCCCCTCCTTGTGCTCGAGCTCTGCCTTCAGGCCGGCGAGCGCGTCGATCGCCTCTTCCTTCATCCCCGTGTCGATCTGATGCGGGCTGAACTTGGCGCGGGAGAAGAGCTGAGTGACCTTGCGCACCGAGTAGACGCTCACGTTGAGGCGGTCGAGGACCCGGCCCACGTACTCGAGCGGCGCCTCCGACTCGTCGCGCGGCACGCCGTAGGCGGCGAAGGTGCGCTCCATGCGGGCGTAGGTCCGGATGACGGCGCGGCGCGGGTCGCGCTCGGCGCGCAGGTCGTCGAGCGTGTCCGTGAGGACTTCGTCGAGCGCGGACAGCAGCGCCGCCTCCTCCTCCCAGGCGTCGCCGTGCTTCCTGCGCCAGTGGACCGCGAGGGCGACGGTGGCACCAATGGTCAGCACGAGCGAGCCGAGCACGAGCACCGGCAGCCACTGGAAGTGAGCGGGCTCCGCGGGCTGCGAACGGCCGGGCGGAGCCTTCTTTCCCTTCGCAGGCACGGTATTGGCCGGCGGGACCTTCGGGATGGTGATGGGCGTCGACGAGCCCGGCCGGAGGTGCCGGACGGCGAAGAAGGCGCCGACGAAGAGCGGGATCATCACGAGCAGGAGAGCCGTCGACCTGCGCCAGCTCCGCTCGCCCGCGAGCACCTTCTGCCGGCGGCTCTGGGCCAAGGCCAGGACGATCGCGATCATCGCGAGCGGGAACAGCACGATCATCACGCTCGCGGCGTACTCCAAGAGGGTCCTCGGCACGTGTCCGGACGAGGCGCCGCTGCCGCCACCGGGCTTGTGCGCACGGCTGGCAACCGCGACGAGCGCGAGCAGCGCCGTGAGCGCAACCCCGCTCAGCATGAGCCTTCGGACGCCGCTCATCGGCCAACCTTCTGACGGACACCGTCTCGACCGGTCGTTCCAGACGGCCGAACGGGCAGAGCCCGCTCGGCCTGAAATCGACATCGCAAGCGACGTCTCATTGCGGGGAAGCCTAGATAAGTACGGATACCGCGCCCCGCTCGGCTTCGAAGACCGCTTGCTCGACGTCGCCGAGGTCTTCGCCGTCGGCCTGGAGCGGAAGCGGACGGTCGCACCTGACGTCAATCCGGTCGAGGTCGTGCCCGTAATGGAGATCTGCGGCGCCGGCCTGGCCGCGGCCGGTCAGGACGTAGGCCAGCAGCCGCGGCACGTCCAGGGGCGAGACCTCTGCCGGCGCGACGACGTCCAGGCCGAGCTCGAAGCGCGCCTCGGGCGCGACGCGGACGGGAAGCGAGCCTGCGTATGTGTACGGGTCCCCGTTCGCGACCAGCGCGAAGGCCGCCCGGCCGAAGCCCTGCAGCTCGAGCGCCGGCTCGAACCGGCCGCGACGGCGCGCCAGGAGGCTCGCCGCGGCGCGGACGAAGGCGAGGTCGCCCGGCCTGCGCCCGTCCGCAGCCCGCCCGAGCTCGTCCACCCGCCGGACGAGCTCGGCGTCGAATCCGATCCCCGCCGAGAACCCAAAGCGCCGGCCGTTGGCCCGCCCCACGGAGATCCGCCGCGTGCGACCCTCGTCCAGCGCCTCCCGCAGCCGGCGAGCGGCGGCAACCGGCGAGCGCGGGAGGCCGAGCCCGCGGGCCAGGACGCTCGCACCGCCTCCCGGCAGGAAGCCGACAGGAACGCCGGCAGGCAGACCGTTCAGGACCTCGTTGGCGGACCCGTCTCCGCCGTAGACGACGATCGCGTCCACGTCGGCCGCGCCGGCCGTGAGCTCAGTGGCATGCCCTGGCCTCTCCGTCAGGACCGTCCGCGCCGGGCTCAGGATGGCCTCGATCTCGCGCAGCCGCTCCTCCGTGACGTTCGTCGAGAACGGGTTGACGATCAGCAGCGCCCGCACGGCGCAGATCGTACGGCAGGCACTACGCTCTGCCGGTGCCGCGGATCGACCACGCAGCATTCGAGACACCGGATCCCGACGCGACGGCCGGCTTCTACGAGCAGTTCCTGGGTGCGCGGGTCGTGAAGGTGGAAGGCCATCCGGTGATGGCGTATCTCGGGAACACGGGCTTCGCCTTCCACGAGGCCGGCGGGCCGGGTGCTCACGTCGCCGTCCGCCTTTCCGAGGGCGAGCGCGCCGAGCTGAAGCGCCGCCTCGACGAAGCCGGCATCGACTGGGAGGAGCGCGACCACGGGATCGCCAAGGGCGTGTTCTTCCGCGACCCGGACGGCAGGCAGCTCGAGGCGATCACGTACGGAAGCGGCGACGACCCGCGCCGGCCGTGAGACGCGCCGCGGCGGTGGCGCTGACGCTCGCGCTGGCGGCGGTCGTGACGGGGCTGCTCCTCGGCCGCGATGGCGGCGGAAGCGACAAGGCCGTGGCGCACGTCGGCGGCGAGGCGATCACGAAGCACCAGCTGGACGCGGTCGTCGAGCACTTCCGTCTCGAGGCAAAGGCCGAGGGCGTCGCGTTCCCCGCCGAGGACAGTGCCGCCTTCCGGCGCATCCGCAACCGGCTCGTCGGCCTGCTCGTCTACCGCACGGAGCTGAGGCAGGCGGCCCGCCGACTCGGCGTCGTGGTCAGCCGGCTACAGGTCCTGAAGCGGATGGGCGCCTCGAGCACGGACGAGGAGGCGGGCCGTGACGCGTTCGATTACGGCTCGGCTGAGGCGCAGCTGCTCTACGAGGCGATCTTCAGGAAGGTCACACGAGGCGTGAAGGCCCCGGCGCGGGCGGAGCTCGCCGCCCGCCGGAACGAGGCGATGAACCGCTACGTGGCGCGCCTCCGGCGCGAGACCAGGGTGCGCTACGAGCCCGGGTTCGGTCCGAGCTCGTAGCGCCCTGAGCGTCCTAGCAGGTCGCTCCCCCCGTGGACGACCCGAGGACATAGTCGAACGACGGCGTCGCGTCGACGTCCGCGTAGAGGTCTTCGGCGGCATTGCGTCCGCCGGAGAGGGCGGTCACGTTGTAGAGCAGCGGCCCGGGGATCGGCGCGCCGAACGCCGACAGCGGGACGTCGGCGACGAGCGTGTTCCCGCAGACATGCCCCGTGACCTGCTGCTGGGCGGGGTAGTTGACGACCTTGCAGTTGCCGGGGGTGCTGTCGGTACAGGTCCCCGTGCCCACGAAGAAGCTGGGCGTGAGGCCGCCCGTCGACTCGGCGCCGACGTACAGGATGCGGTAGGCCTCCTCGCCGGAGTCGCCGGTCGAGAGCGCCTGGAAGCGCGTCAGCCAGAAAGCGCTCGTCTTGCCGAGCGGAGGCGCGAACGAGCTCAGGTTGCTGAGCGACATCCGCACCCGCAACGTGCCCGCATTCGGCTGGCCGACCTGGACCCCGGTGAAGTCCATGTTCGGCTGGTTCGCACCCGCGCCGGTCGGCGAGTAGTGCGGCCACTGAGCATCACCGGTGGGATCGGTTGACGGATTGCCGGCTTGCGTGCCCCTGATGTTGCCGCCGAAGATCGACCGCCCGCCGATCTGCCGGATCTCGAAGAGGTGCGCGCCGTGATGCTGGCTCGTCACGTCGTTGTAGACGATCCGCATGCCGCCGGCGCGGTCGGAGGCGAAGCCGAAGAAGTCGGCCATCGTGCGGTCGCCTCCCGAGACGGAGCAGCCGATGCCCTGGTTGCAGATCTGGCCGTAGTACATCGGCTTCTCGGTGAACCGCTGCTGGGCAATGGTCGCCCTCGACGTTGTCGCGCCGGTGATCACGCCCACGTAGCCCCACCACTTGTAGGCGGTCGAGCCGTTCGGGTCGTTGAACCAGCTCGGGAAGCTGTCGGGCTGGCCGACCGCGTCGGTGCCGTACCAGGCGATGGCGACGGTGCCCGCAGATCCGCCCTGCGCCCAGATGAACTCGTTCGTCACCGACGGCCAGGAGTTGACCTGCACCGGGGTGCTCCAACTCTGCCCCTGGTTGGTCGAGGACGAGTAGTAGACGTTGCTGTCGTGCGTGTCGATCCAGGCCGCGTAGACGTTCCCGCCGCCGTCGACCGCGACGGCGGGGAACAGATGGCCCGGGCCGCCGCCGCCCGGCGAGACGGGCAACGCGATGTTGCGGTAGGCGATCCCCGTCCGCTGTCCGGGCGCCACGTGCCCGATCGTCATCCGGACGTGATTGCCCTCGTTGCACGCGTAATAGAGGTTCCGGGAGAGCGGGTCGAACCGCGGCTGAGCGCAGGTCGTATCGCTCGCCAACGGCATCGGCGAGTTCGCGGACGAGTTCTGCCAGACGAGCCCGCCGACCGGATCCGCCGGCCCCGTCGAGCCGGGGCTCGAGTAGATGAACGTGCCGACCTGCGCCTCGTGGAACGCGAGGAAAATCGTGTTGTCGGCGGCCGAGGACGTCGTCCCGTTGTCCATTGCGTACCACTGCCGGTCGACCGCCGTGTTCTCGACCGCAGCCGGATTCTTCCGCCAGTTGTTGCCGCCGTCGTTGGAGACCGACGTGCCCAGGTTGACGAGCGACTCGAGGTCGACGAAGTACTCGTTGCCCTGGTCATCCGTGGTGATATCGGTGTCACCTCCACCGGGGCCGGGATCAGGCCTCAGGCCTGCCGGGCTGTCGACATGGAACGAGAGCCCGCCGTCGGTCGAGCGGTGGATGAACGAGTTGTTGGTCGTAGTCCCCCAGGGCCCGGACTCCCAGATGTTGCCGTTCTGGTCGAAGTGGTCGAGCGGCTCGCCCTCCGTGCGCTGCGCGTCGACCACCGTCGCGTTGCTGAACAGAAGCTTCCCGGTGACCCGCCTGATCGTCGGCGGCCCGAACTCGTCGCCGGCATCCGAGCCGGGAATGCCGACCGGCGGCCCGTTGGAGACCGCCCAGGAGCCGGTGTAGTCGTATGGCTGCGTGTACGCGCCGCCGAACGGGCACACCTGCAGGTGGTACGTCCCGGGCGCGAGATCGGCGCGCGCGTAGTGCACGGACTCGGGGCTCGTGAGCGTGTCGCCGCGCACGAGCAACGCGCCGCTGGGGCCGTAGAGGTCGAGCATGATGTCGTTCGCGGAGACGTACTCGGCCGCGACGGCGTCGATAGTGGTGTCGCCCGCGACGACTGCAACGTCGTGCATCGGGCCGCAGGCGGTGGGCGTGATCGCGCCGGAGAACGTTTCCGTTCCCGTCGCGGTCGCCGCGCCGACGAACAGCGTGAGCATCAGCGCAACGAGAACGCCGCCGCTCAACAGAGCTGGCCGAAGCTTCACTTGGTACCCCCGGGGTCGCAGACGGAATGGCGTGCGTGCATATACCCGCCTGCGTGGCGAAGAGAAACCTCCTGGAATTCAGCCGTTTTGACTGATCAGTCAGTCATGGCGTCGCGTACCCGCGCATGCCGTCGACCAAGGCGTCGCTTGCGATGCCGCTAGGAGGCCGCACGGGCTTTGCACGTGCGGCCGGCTTAACCCGCGCTGCCCTTCCGCGGCGTCGCGTACCCCTGCATGCCTTCAAGGAGGAAGGCGTAGAAGCGGTCGGCGAGGTCGTCGGTGTCGCGGCCTGGTTGGAGCCAGGTGTAGGCCCAGTTCGCCGCGGAGAGCACGAGCAGTGCCGCGGTCGAGTCGTCGAGGTCGCTGCGCAGCTCGCCGAGCTCCCGCCCTTCGCGGAAGAAGGCTCGGATGCGCTCCTCGTAGCGGCGGCGCTCGCCGAGGATCTCCTCGCGCCGGTCGCCCTCCAGGTAGCGCCACTCCTGCACGAAGACGGTCGCGACGTCGAGCTGGTCTGCCACGACTCGGAGGTGCGAGCGAAGCGCCAGCTGGATCTTCTCGGTGACCGGAAGGTCCTCCGGGATCGCGTCCAGCCCCGCGTGGAAGGCCCGCGCGCCCTCGAGCATCGTCTCGTAGAGCAGGTCTTGCTTCGAGGCGATGTGCGCGTAGAGCGAGCCTTTCTGGACGCCGAGCGCCCGGGCGATCTCGCCGATCGACGTGCCGTGGTAGCCCTTCTCGGCGAACAGCCGCGCCGCCTGCCGCGTCAGCTCGTTTCGCCTGGTCGACACGGTGGTACCCTAACGACCGTTCGGTATGGAAGCGCGCGAGCAGGAGTTCCTGGAGTACGTCCAGTCAGGCGGCCAGATCGAGACCGACGACTGGATGCCCGACGAGTACCGCGCGCGCCTGCGCAAGTTCATCGAGATGCACGGGAACTCGGAGCTGATGGGGGTCCTTCCCGAGCGCGAGTGGATCCTGCGCGCGCCGACGCTGCAGCGGAAACTGGCGCTGACCGCGAAGGTGCAGGACGAGGTCGGCCACGCACAGCTCATCTACCGGGTGGTCGAGGATCTCGGCAAGCCGCGCGAGCAGTGCCTCGAGGACCTGATCTCGGGCAAGTCGAAGTTCCACAACGTCTTCCATTACCCGACGAAGACCTGGGGCGATGTCGGCGTGATCGCCTGGCTCGTCGACGCGGCGGCGATCATCAGCCAGAAGGCGCTGCTCAAGTGTTCCTACGCGCCCTACGCGCGGATCATGAAGAAGATCTGTTGGGAGGAGTCGTTCCACATCCTCCACGGCCGCGACGTCGTCCTCACGCTGATGCTCGGCACGGACGACCAGCGCGAGCTCGTCCAGGAGGCACTGAACCGCTGGTGGGGGCCGCTGATGCAGTTTCACGGCAATCCGATCTCCGCCGGCGAGGATCCGATGTACGTCTGCCGGATCAAGAGCCAGGGCAACGACGAGGCGCGCCAGCAGTTCCTCGACGGCTACGTGCCGCAGATTTGGGAGCTCGGCCTGACCGTGCCCGATACGGAGCTGCGCAAGGACGAGCAGACCGGCCGCTGGCACTACACAGAGCCGGACTGGGACGAGCTGAA
>Ga0137373_10007388_pt1 | contig 11677 bp, 10 predicted proteins | sample SagtaG_5_FD_104912 | JGI IMG/M metagenome (GOLD analysis project Ga0137373, IMG submission 104912) | Vadose zone soil microbial communities from Sagehorn Ranch, Mendocino, California, USA - Sage1_R_80_16 metaG | ecosystem: Environmental > Terrestrial > Soil > Vadose zone | place: USA...
CAACACCGCCAACGCGTCATTCGCCGCTTGCGTCAGCGCGCCGCCCAACTCGGCTTCGCCCTCATCAATCGCACCACCGGCCAGGTGCTTGAAGGGGCAGTTTCTTAGGAGACGAGGCCCGAGGGAGCCAGCGGCGCGAGGATGGCGCCGATCGCGATCAGACGCGTCAGACCGCTCCGCATGCAGACCTCCTGGGTCGATGGACGGTATCGGGCGCCGCCCGGGTGGGGATCAGCGCTGCAAGAGCTCCTCGGCGATGCGCTTCACATCGGCGGCCTCGGCCTGGCCCTTGTGGGTCTTCATGATGTCGCCGACCAGTCGTCCGGCCTGCTTGGGATCCGTGATGCCGAGCGCCGCGAGCCGCTCCTTGACGAGCGCGCGGAGCGCGTCCTCGTCCATGCCTCGGGGCAGGTAGCGCTCGCAGAACTGGAGCTCGAAGCGGAGCTGCGCGGCCTGGGCGGCGCCGCGCTCGCCGATCTTGTCGTACTCGGCGATGGCCTTCTGCAGCTGCTTGCGGTAGGCGCCGATGACGTCGAGCACCAGGGCATCGTCCACGGTGCCGGCGAAGCCCTTGGCCGTGCGGCGCTCCTGGAGCCGGGTCTTGAGCATGCGCACCACGTCGGCGGTGCGCCCGTCCTTGTCCTTCATCGCCTGCTTCAGCGTGTCGTCGAGGGCCTGCTCGAGCGTCATGATGCCGGCGCCGATCTCATGGTGCCGGCCATAGTAGCCCGGGCCCGGCCGCCGGGCAAACGCCGCCGCGAGCGCCGGCGTCGTGCCGCGCGCGCATGCGGGCCGCGGTCAGCCTGTGGCCGCGCGTTCGGGGGTTGTGTAGGGACGTGGGCGCCGGTGGAAGGGCGTCACCTCGGAGACCAGGAGATGCACGTCCCCGTGATCCTCTTCCACGCGCCCACCCAGCAGGAAAGGGCCCGGGTTTCTCACCGGATCTTCGAGCGAGGCGTAGTCGGCGGGGAAGAGCACGGCCTCGAGCAGGCCATGCTCGTCCTCGAGCGTGACAAACTGCATGATGTGCCCGCCTCGCGTGAAGAGCCGCCTGGCCGCGGCCACCACGCCGGCCACGCGGGCAAACTGGCCGCTCCGGGTCGCGAGGTCCGAGGTGGTGACGCACCCGGCCCGTGTGGCCTCGTCCCGCAGCACCCGCATCGGGTGGTCGCTGAGGTGCATGCCAAGAATTGCGAGCTCGTTGCGGATCCGCACGAGTGATCGGTAAGTGTCCGCTCGCTCCCCGGTCGGCCGTCGAGCGACGAAGCCCTCGAGGGCCCGGCCGGAACGGTTCTCCCGCACGCGGGCCAGCAGATCCTGATGGGCGAACGGATAGGCCTCAGGCTCTAGCGGCGCCAGCTCGTCACAGGCACCGCAGAGGATCAGGGCCTCCAGCTCCCGATACGGCAACGGCGCCCGTTCCAGGAGGTCCTGGATGTCCCGGAAGGGGCGCTGGTCCAGCAGGAGCTTCCGGCTCCTGGCGCTGATGCGCTTCACCCCGCCGAGGCCGGCCCGCACGGCATCGCATTGCACCGCGCACGCGAGCTCCGATACGTTGACGTGCGGCAGCAGGAGCCGCACGCCACTACGCGCGAACTCGGCGGCCACCGTGCGCAGCGGGTAGTGGCCCCCGTAGCTGTTGAGCACGGCGGCGGCGAACTCCACCGGATGGTGCGTCTTGAGGTAGGCGGACTGCCACGTGAGCTGGGCGTAGCTGGACGCATGCGCCTTGCTGAAGGAATACGCGGCGAACCGCGCGAGGCCCCGCCATACCTGGCCGGCCTCGCTCTCCGTCACTCCCGTCGGCACCGCCGCCCCCACGAACGCGCGCTCGAGCGCGTTGAGCGCGGCCGCGTCGCCCTCGGCCCGCACGATCGCGGCCCGCATGTCGTCGGCCGCCTCGAGCGAAAAGCCCGTCATCAGCGAAATGGCCGACATGATGTCTTCCTCGTACAGCATCATCCCGTAGGTCCCGCGCAGGCGCTCCGCGAGCCGCGGGTGCGGCGGCGCTGCCGCCTCCTCGCCGTTGGCGCGACGGATGTAGGCGGCCTTGGCTTCGCCGGAGGCGGGGCCGGGACGGACGATGGCGAGCGCCGCGACGAGGTCCGTGACCCCGCGCACCGGCAGCTTCCGCAGCAGCGCCCGCAGCGCGGGGGTCTCGATCTGAAAGCAGCCGACGGTGCGGGCCTCGTGGAGGGTGGCGAGCGTCGCCGGATCGTCGTGCGGCATCTCCGGGGTCGCTCCGAGGGACTCGCACGTGTCCTGGATGGCGCTCAGCGCGCGGTTGCCGAGGAGATCGATCTTGGCGAGCCCGATCCTGGCGACGCCGCGCATGTCGAACTGCGTGACCCGCACGCCCTTGGGCGCTCGCTCGATCGGCGCGTGGCAATCGATCCGTGGCTCGCCGATCACGAGGCCGCCCGGGTGCACGGAGATGTGCTGGAAGGTCCCGATCAGCCGCTCGATCACGGGCACGGCGGCGCGGTACGGCTCGGCCAGGAGGTGGAGGGGCAGAGCGAGCGGCGGATCACCCTCCAGCTCTTCGGCCGGCATCCGCCGGCAGAACCCGTTGACGTCGAGCGGTGACATGCCGAGCGCCTTGAGGCCTTCCCGGAAGGCCGCTCGCCGCCGGAAGGCCTGATGAGCGGACACCATGGCCACCCGCTCCTCGCCGAAGCGGCGGAACACCCAGTCGATGAGCGCATCGCGACGATGCGACGGCACATCGAGGTCGATGTCGGGGAGGTCGGTGCGATGCGTGTGAAGGAATCGCTCGAAGTAGAGCCCATGCTCGATCGGGTCGACGGTCGTGATGCCCAGCAGGTAGGCGATGAGTGATCCGACGGCCGACCCCCGTCCCACGACGGTGATACCCTCTTCCCGGGCGTGCTCCGCGATCTCCCGCACGATCAGGACATACGCGGCGAACCCCACGGAGCGGAGGACCGCCAGCTCCTGGCGCAGGCGCCCGTCGTACGCCGGGCCGCGCCACCGCCCTTCTCGCTGCCCTTGGCCGAGGCGCTCCCGACAGAGGCGTTCCAGGCCATCCTCCGCGCTCTCGCCGGCGGGAAGCGCGAGCGAGGGGAGAAGCGGCCGGCTGTCGCAGAGATCCAGCGTGCAGGCCTCGGCCACGCGCACCGATTCCGCGAGCGCGTCCGGCATGTCCTGGAACAGCGCACGAAGCTCGGCGGCCGAGGGCAGACTCCGCTCCGCCGGCTCGGCCTCCGTCACCTCGGAGGTCTTCTGGCGGCGTCGGATCGCCATCCTGAGCACATGCAGGTCCCGGTCTCCGCGGCTGGCCATGACCACGTCCGGATCCGCGACGGCGCGCACTCCGTCTGGTGGCGCGCCGCCGCCCGGACGCACGAGGAGAAAGCGCACCGCCGCGGGCGCCACGCCGGCCCGCAGGAGCGCCTCGAGCACGGACGCATCGTCGCTGAGGAAGAACACGCCCCGCGGGTCGGCATCCAGACAGCGGAGCGGGTCGTCCCCGCCGCGCAGGCCATCACCTCGCCGGCGGGTGATGATCCGGCAGAGGCTCTCATAGCCCGCTCGATCGCGCGCGAGCAGGACGAGTCGCCCGCGCTTGTGCCCGAGCGTGCCCGCCCGGTAGCCCGAGCGAAGCTCCACGCCGGTGATCGGCTTGATGCCGTGAAGCCTGGCGGCGCGATGGAGCTGCACCTGGCCGTACAGGTTCTCCACGTCCGTCAAGGCGAGCGCCGGGAAGCCGGCCGCGGCGGCGCGCAGGATGAGCTCCTCGACCGAGGCGGTGCCGTAGCCCGCGGAGAACTCGCTCTTCACGTGGAGCGGGACGACCATCGCTGTGGGCTCAGCTACAATGGTTGACATGGCACACGGGAATGAGGTGGGCGCCAGCGCCCTGCAGTTCATGCCGGCCAAGATCTCGCTGAGCTCGCTGCGCGAGGCGGCCCGCGGGTGTCGGGGATGTCTGCTCTTCAAGCATGCCACCCAGACCGTGTTCGGCAAAGGGCGGCCCTCCGCCCGGGTCATCCTCGTGGGCGAGCAGCCCGGCAACGACGAGGACCTCCAGGGCGAGCCGTTCGTAGGGCCGGCCGGCCGGATCCTCGACGAGGCGCTCGGGGCGGCGGGCATCGAGCGGGCCGACGCCTACGTCACCAACGTGGTCAAGCATTTCAAGTGGGTCGCCAAGGGCAAGCGCCGGCTCCACCAGAAGCCGGGGGCCCGCGAGATCGCCGCGTGTCTGCCATGGCTGGAGAAGGAGATCGAGCTCATCGAGCCGGAAGTGTTGGTGTGCCTTGGCGCGACCGCCGCCCAGGCGCTCCTGGGGCGCGCCTTCAAGGTCACCGCCCGTCGCGGGCAGGTGGTCTCCTCCCGCTTCGCGGACCACACGGTGGCAACAGTCCATCCTTCTTCCATCCTACGCCAGCAGACAAGCGAGCAGCGCCGCCGGGAGATGGACCGCTTCATCGTCGACTTGAAAGTGGTGGCCAAGCTCCTCGACGGGCGGAACTGATCAGCGCCTCATCATGACGCGTACTTCCGTTCGCTCCGCCCGCCAGACCTCGCGCCGACGGATCCGTCTGGCACCGACCGACCCGGTCGAGGCGGCCAGCGCTGCCCAGCTTCGCTACGTGTCGGATGATCGGCCTGGGCTGCGGCGGGTACGGCACGGCCGCGGCTTCCGGTACCTCGGGCCGGAAGGGGCACCTGTCCGGGACCTGGCGCCGCTTCGCCGCATCCGCGCGCTGGCGATCCCGCCCGCGTGGACGGAAGTGTGGATCTGCCCTCTCGCCCACGGACATATCCAGGCGGTCGGGCGCGACGCGCGAGGCCGCAAGCAGTACCGCTATCACCCACGCTGGCGCGATGTCCGGGACCAGACCAAGTACGCGCGGCTCATCGAGTTCGGGCGGGCGCTGGCGAGAATCCGGGAGCGCGTCGAGCTGGATCTGGCCCGACCGGGTCTGCCCAGGGAGAAGGTGCTCGCCACAGTCGTCCGCCTGCTCGAGACGACCTTGATCCGGGTCGGCAACGAGGAGTATGCACGCCAGAACCGCTCATACGGGCTGACGACGCTCCGCTCGAAGCACGTCACCGTCGAGGGCCCCCGGCTGCGGTTCGAGTTCCGCGGCAAGGGGGGCAAGCGCCACGACGTCGACATCACGGATCGCCGGCTGGCGCGCGTCGTCCGCCGTTGCCAGGAGCTGCCCGGGCATGAGCTGTTCCAGTACCTTGACGACGAGGGGCAGCGCCAGGCCATCGACTCGGCAGATGTCAATGCCTACCTGCGGGACATCGGCGGCCAGGACTTCACGGCCAAGGACTTCCGCACGTGGGGGGGCACGGTCCTCGCCGCCCACGCGCTGGCGGCGCGAGCCGCCGCGGCCGAGCACGGCAGCCTCAAGCGCCAGCTCGCCGAGGCCATCGCCGAGGTCGCCCAGCGGCTCGGCAACACGGCGGCGATCTGTCGGAAGTGCTATATCCACCCGGAGGTCATCGCCGCGCACACGGAGAAGTCCCTCGCGGCTGCGCTGGATGGCGGATCCCTCGTCGAGGGGCCCGATCGCCTTCCGCAAGAGGAATCGACCGTGCTGCGACTACTCGAGGCACGGCAGAGGCTCGCCGCGACCTGAGCCCACCCGCGAAGACGAGGTTGCCGTGAGGCGCGCTCAGCTGTGTCCGTGCCCCTTGCCGTGCCCGGGCTCTCTGTTTATTCTCCGCAGGGTATGCGGACCTCTCGTGCCTCGGGCCGTCTGTTCTCATGACGCGCGATCTCGTCGGTTACGGCGAGACCCCGCCGGCCGCCCGCTGGCCGGGCGGGGCCCGCGTTGCGGTCAATATCGTCATCAACTACGAAGAGGGCTCGGAGAACCGGGTCGAAGACGGCCAGGATCGCCGCGAGAGCATGGGCGAGGCGCCGTCGCCGGTGCCGGCGGAGCAGCGCGATCTCGCCAACGAGAGCTTCTTCGAGTACGGCAGCCGCGCCGGTTTCTGGCGGCTCCTGCGCGTGCTCGATCAGCATGAGGTGCAGGGAACGGTCTTCGGCTGCGCGGTGGCCCTCGGGCGAAATCCCGAGGCCGCGAGGGCCATCACCGTGCGCGGCTGGGATATCTGCGCTCACGGCGATCGCTGGCAGGAGCACTACCTGATGGCCCGCGACGACGAGCGCGCGGCCATCGGGCGCGCCGCCGCATCGATCCGGGACAGCGCGGGCCAGGCGCCGCTCGGCTGGTACTGCCGCTACGGGCCGTCGGTTCACACGCGCGAGCTCGTGGCGGCGGAGGGCTCCTTCCTCTACGACAGCGATTCGTACGCGGACGACCTGCCCTATTGGGTTCCAAGCGCCGCGGGGCCCTGGCTCGTCATCCCGTACGCGCTCGACACCAATGACATCCGCTACTGGCGGGGATCGATGCAGGTGGCCGATGACTTCTTCGCCTATCTCCGTGACGCTTTCGATCAGCTCTGGGAGGAAGGCGCGCAGCGGCCGCGCATGATGTCGGTCGGGCTCCACTGCCGCATCGTGGGCCGCCCGGGCCGGGCGCCGGGGCTCGGGCGCTTCCTCGAGCACGCCCGGAGCCGCGGTCAGGTCTGGTTCGCCAGACGCGGCGACATCGCGCGTCACTGGATCCAGCAGCATCCGCCTCCGCGTCCTTGACAGCCACCGCGGCCGGGGGGTTAGATAGCGCGATAGCTCATTCCCTGAAAGGAGAATCACGTGCGGAAGAACACGGTTCGGGAGATCTGGGCTCGCGGCGAGGCGGTAGTCAACGGCTGGCTGTCCATCCCCTCGGGCTTCTCGGCAGAAGTGATGGCCCACCAGGGATTCGACTCGCTCACGGTGGACATGCAGCATGGCGTCGTCGACTACCAGGTCGGCGTCAGCATGCTCCAGGGCATCTCGACCACCGGGGTGATACCGCTGGCGCGCGTGCCGTGGAATGACCCGGCGCGGGTCATGAAGATCCTCGACGCCGGAGCGTACGGCGTCATCTGCCCCATGGTCAACACGCGCGAGCAGGCCGAGGCCCTCGTCCAGGCGTGCAAGTACCCGCCGCGGGGCTACCGGAGCTGGGGGCCCGTCCGCGCGAGTCTCTACATGGGGGGCGATTACGGAGACCATGCCAACAGCGACGTCATCGTGATGCCGATGATCGAGACGGCCGAGGCGGTCAAGAACCTCGACGAGATCTTGACCGTGCCGGGCGTGGACGCCGTCTACGTCGGGCCCTCCGACCTCTCGCTGGCGCTCGGCTGCAAGCCCCGGCTCGATCAGACGGACGCGCCGGTAGTCGAGGCGCAGCAGGTCATCGTCAAGGCATGCAAGAAGCACGGCGTCATCGCAGGCATCCACAATGCCACGGCCGCCTATGCCGTGAAGATGATCGAGCAGGGCTACCAGTTCGTGACACTCGCGAGCGACAGCCGCTTCATGGCCATGAAGGCGGGCGAAGAGATCGGCGTCGTCCGCAAGACGGGCGCGAAGGCAGGGAAGCTCCCCGCATACTAGGCGCTCGTGCGCTTCGACGAGGTATTCCTCGCGCAGGCGCGAGCCAATCTCGAGGGCTTCGAGCGCCGCGCCGTGCCGGTCGATGGCCGGAAGGCCGCGGCGGTGGCGATCGTGCTCGTGCCCGACGACGAGGGGCGCGCCTGCTTCCTCCTGACCAAGCGCGCGCCCGCGCTCCGCGCCCACACGGGACAATGGGCGCTGCCCGGCGGCAAGGTGGACGCGGGCGAGAGCCACACGCTCGCCGCGCTGCGCGAGCTCGACGAGGAGCTTGGGCTCCGGCTGGAGCAGGGCTCGCTGTTGGGGACGCTCGACGATTACGGCACGCGCTCGGGCTTCGTCATCACGCCGGTGGTCTTTTGGAGCGATCACGTCGGGCTGTTGCGGCCCAACCCGTCGGAGGTCGTGCGGGTCTACCGGGTGCCTTTCGCCGATCTCGACGGGCCGGACGTGCCGCGGCTGGTCAGCATTCCCGAGAGTGACCGGCCGGTCATCCAGGTTCCGATTCTTGGCGCTCTCATCCATGCCCCCACGGCGGCCGTCATCTACCAGGTTCGCGAGGTCGTCGCTCACGGCAGGGCGACGCGGGTGGACCATTTCGAACAGCCCGTCTGGGCGTGGCGCTAAGCCAGGAGACCTTCATGGGACAGCTCGTCGGAAAGATCGCGATCGTCACGGGCGGCGGCACCGGCATCGGCCACTCGACGGCGCTCATGCTGGCGGCCGAGGGAGCGCACGTGGTGGTCTCGGGCCGACGCAAGGCGCCGCTCGAGGCGGTCGTCGCGGAGATCACGAAGGCCCGCGGAAAGGCGCTGGCGCGCGAGGCCGACGTCGCCAAGCCCGCCCAGGCCCGGGCGCTGGCCGACTGGGTGGTCGAGGAGCTCGGGCGCGTGGACATCCTGATCAACAGCGCGGGTCACTCGAGCAAGGTGCGCAATGCCCGCTGGGTCCCGCAGGAGGAGTGGGACGCCGTGATCGGCGTCAACCTGACCGGGGTCTACGCGCTCACCCAGGCCGTGCTGCCGAGCATGATCGAGCGGGGCGGCGGCACCATCGTCACGGTCGGCTCAGTCGCCGCGACGCGTCCCGGTCTCATCGGCGGGGCGCCCTACGGGGCGGCCAAGGCCGGCGTGCTGAACTTCATGGGGCACCTGCACACCGTGCTCCGCGACAAGGGCATCCGCGCGACCACGGTGATGCCGGCGGAGGTGGACACGCCGATTCTCGAGAACCGCCCGCTGCCTCCCGACGCCGCGGCGCGCGCCACGATGATGCAGGCCGAGGACGTGGCGCGGGCCATCCTGCTCTGCGTGACGTTGCCGGAGCGCACGGTCGTCGAGGAGATGGTGCTGAGCCCGACCAGGGCGCGCGATCAGAGCCGCGACGTGGAGGTCGCCCGCAACCTGGGCGCCCCTCCGGGGGCCAGGTAGTCCGATACCTGCGTCCGATGACAGGCGCGCGACTCGTTCAGGTCACCGGCCTCGATAGTCGCGGTGCCAGAGCTCGAGATACTCGCGGGCATTCCTGCGGATGTCCTCGAGCTCGTCGTCGCTCATCTTGCGCACCGGTTTGGCCGGCACGCCCACGACGAGCCAGCCGGCCGGCACGACCTTGCCGGGCGGGACCACGGCGCCCGCGCCGACCTGCGCGCCTTCCTCGACCACGGCTCCCGTCAGCACCACGGCGCCGATGCCGATCCGCACGTTGTCCATGATGGTGCACGCGTGGACGACGCAGCGGTGGCCGATGGTGACGCCGGCTCCCACGATGCACGGGTACTCCGGCGTGACGTGAAGCACCGAGTTGTCCTGGACATTGGAGTTCCTGCCCAGCGCCACGTAGTTGTCCTGGTCGCCCCGCAGCACCGTCAGCGGCCACACGCTGGCGCCCTCGTCGATGGTGACGTCGCCGATCACCTGAGCGGACGGGTCGATCCAGGCCCCTGGATGCACGCGGGGGCTGCGGCCGGGGACGCTGCGGATCATCGGCGCGCCTATTTCCCTGTCCAGCGCGGCTTACGCTTCTCGAGGAACGCGCGCATGCCTTCCCGGAAGTCCGCGCTCGTATAGGTCAGCGAGATCAGGTCGTCGCCGTCCTCGAGGCGGCGGCGCTCCTGGATGCGGCGCACCGCCTCCTTGGTGACTCGGAGGGTGATCGGCGCGTGTGAGGCGAGCTCGGCGGCGACGGCCGTGACGCGGGCCTCGATGTCCGCCGCCGGCACGATCTCGTGGACGAAACCCGCCCTGTGGGCCTCCTCGGCGTCGATCAGTCGCGCGCGCATGATCATCTCCTTCACGCGCGAGGGGCCGAAGAGGTCCACGCAGCGGGAGTAGTTCTCCATCGAGAGGCAGTTGCCGAGCGTCCGCGCGATGGGGAAGCCGAAGCGAGACTCCGGCGTGGCGATCCTGATGTCGCAGACGGCGGCGATGGCGAAGCCGCCGCCGACCGCGAACCCTTCGATCTGGGCGATCACCGGCATGCCCACGCGCTCGAGGCGGGCGGTGCGGCGCTCGCCGTCCCGCTCGTACTGGATCCCATCCTCGGCGGTCCTGAAGGTCTTGAACTGGCTGATGTCGGTGCCCGCGACGAAGGCCTTGCCGCCGGCACCGCGCAGCACCAGCACCCGCACCGAGTCGTCGGCGTCGACCTCCTCGCAGGTCCGGTACAGCCGCTCGTACATGGTCCAGGTCATCGCGTTCCGGGCTTCGGGCCGATTGAAGGTGAGGGTCACCACCGGGCCGTCTCGCGTGACCAGGACCTCGCTCTGCTCCAGGGGCTCCATTGCCACGGTCTCTTCCTCCCTGTGCTTCGAGTCGCCGCATGGTAGCACGGCTGGCAGAGGGCGGCAGAGGGCGCGACGGATCGTGCGAGCCCGTGCTGAGCCACGAGGGGTCAAGTGTCTGTTCCTCCTCGGTTATTGGGACGCGGTCAAGAAGGTAGCGCCGAGCTGGCGAACGGGGCGAGCGGTCCTGGCGTCTGAGAGACTGCAGCGCGTGAATACCCGCTCGCCTACCAGCGTCTGCGACGTAGTACCAAGTCCGTCTCACCGGGAAACAATTACAGATCCTGGCCGCGGCGCCTTCCTCATGAGCCGTTCGTGGCCCGGCAATGAGCTGATTGTTCGACGGAATCCAAGCGAACCACGCGTTGGAGAGTGTGGGCATGTCGGTTGCAAAGCACGTCGGTCGTACGAGATGCCGGCGTGCGTGAAGTAGTGCGAGCACCCACGTTGAGGAGGACATGATGCGACGTCACACGGTCATGATGACGGTCTTTCTGGTCGGTGCATGGGTGGCTCAGGGCGGCCCAGTCCTGGCTCAGCCTCGATCCATTTCCGATGCGGAGTGCCAGAGCCTGCGCCAGCGGCTCTCCGAGCATGCCCGGCTGTCGGATGGTGTGCGGCGGTCAGTGGGCGCCCAGGCGGCTGCCTCCGGCACGTCCGCCACAGCGCCGACTCCCGGCCCGCCGCCCGGCCGAGCGGAGGCGATCCGCGCCCGCCTGGAGCAGATTCCCAAGGAGCGACAGGTTCTGGAAGACCAGCGGCTGGCCGCCATGGTTCGCTTCGAATTGAACCGCGCGAGTGCCATTCAGGGGCAGATTCACACGCTCGACACCGAGAAGGCCAACCTGGAGCGCGAGCTGGCCGCGCTACCGGCGGCGGCGACCTCCCCTCCCGTTGCGTCGGCGCCCCAGCCCTTGACCCCGGAGGTGGCCCGCATCCGGTGCCAGGACATGCCGCTGTCCGTGGACAACGCCCTGAAGATCCGCCGCCGCGAGCTGGGCGCCCGGGAAGAACAGACAGGCGCGGTGCCGCTCACGAGCCTGAAGGGGCAGACGCCGGATCAGATCGCTCAGGAGCTGGCGGGGCAGCTCGGGGGCGGACCAGCCACCGTGACGCAGGTCGGGCTGCTCGACGCCGATGGGGACGGGAAGCTCGACGGCTTCGTGGATCTTCCCGCACCGGGGATCTACCGCCTGGTCCGTCAGCGGGCAGATGGCACCGTGAGTGTGGATGTGTTCGCAGTGCCCGGCAGCGGAGCCACGCCGGCGTACGGCGAGCTGACTCGCCGCCTGGACGAGACCACCACGCACCAGCTCGGCGACAAGCTCGTCGACCTGCTGGCGACCAGGCCGGCGGGACCGGTGCGCACTGTCATACAGACTGGGGAGTTCGCGGAGGCGTACAAG
>Ga0137373_10007404_pt1 | contig 11663 bp, 8 predicted proteins | sample SagtaG_5_FD_104912 | JGI IMG/M metagenome (GOLD analysis project Ga0137373, IMG submission 104912) | Vadose zone soil microbial communities from Sagehorn Ranch, Mendocino, California, USA - Sage1_R_80_16 metaG | ecosystem: Environmental > Terrestrial > Soil > Vadose zone | place: USA: California...
CCGCGGTGGACACCCGACGCGAGATGGACGACCGGAGGAAGGTGCGCGTACCAGAGCGCCGCGGCAGCCACCAGCGGCAGGGCGACAGCCAGAGCGACGACCGCGCCCACGCGGCCCAGCTCGCCGCCGTCCTCGGCATACGAGAGACGCCACCACGGCAGGAGGCCGTGGCCGAGGACCTGCGCCAACACCCAGGCGGCCGCGAAGAGGCCGAGGGCGACCGCAAGCGGAGCGCGCACGCCCAGCCCGAGCACCACCGCCATCACCGCACCCAGCTCGAGCAGTCCAAGAGGGAGCGCCGCCCAGCCAGGCTGGTATGGGAGCAAGGGGTGGTAGGCGAGATCGAGCGCGACCCCGACAGCAAGCATCGCCGCAGCCAGGCCGACCGGCCACCATGCTCCGGCCGCGGCAGAGATCAGGTACGCGGCCCCGAGTGGAAGGGCGAGCGCCGCGAGTCGCGACTCGAGTCTTCCTCTCAGCGTGTACGACATCGCCGGAGGAAGGCGTGGGATGCATACCGAGCGCCCATCAGCGTGTCGGCGGCCGGGTAGGCCCACTGAGCCGACACACCCGACAACGCAAGCGTTCGAGATTCATCTGTGAGAGCTGGGACGGTCGAGTCAGGGTCCAGAACGATCCAGCGGTCGCACGTCGCGAGCTCGTGCTCGTCGACCAACCGCCGCAGGAGAGCGTCGTGACGGTAGCCGCGCAGGAAACCGGTGGCGCAAATGACCTGGTCGGCGCCGTTCACCGTGGCTTCGATGCGGAACCGGCCTTCCGCGGCGGCCCGCGCGACCGGCTCGTCCCACTCGCGTCCAGGCGGGTAAGAGGGCGCAAGCAGCTCCTGCAACGTTGCGACGCGGCGCTCGCCCGACGACCGGTGGAAGGCGGCCAACCCGCGCCGGCTCAGATACGGGCGAGGCACGTTGAGCGGCCGGCGCACCGGCTCTCGCCGCCGCACGCAGATCACCGTCGAGCCACTCCGGAGCGCATTTACACACTCGGTCGCGGCGGCCAAGCCCGCGCCGACGACGCACACGCTCGTGGCGTAGTCGTGCGGCTCGTACGCGTGAACGGCGCGCGGATCGTCGCGCAGTTCCTCGGGCACTGCGTTGCCCGGATGGCCTGTCGCGAGCAAGACGTGTTGGAAGACACCGTGCCCGTCGAGCTCGAAACCGCCCTCGACCGCGCGCACACGCTGGACACGCATTGTGCGCACGAGCGCACTCCAGCCGCTGCGCACGCGTAGCTCCTCTACGTGGTCGAGGAAGTCGCCCACGGTTGGGTGATAGCGATCGCAGACGCTGCGGACGAGCGGGACCAGCGAGCGGTGGCGCCGGGCGTCACGGATCGCAAGCCCGGGGAACGACGTCGGTAGGCAGTGTCCGTCGCTCTCCGAGCGCATGTGCGTCTGACGAATCGCAGCGGCGCGCCGGCGCCACGTCGCAGCAGGGTCGGGCTCCGGCGCCAGCACCGTGATCTCGTCCGGGTCAATGCCACCGCGACGCAGCGTCAGGTAGGCGATGAATCCGGTCAGCCCGCCGCCGACGATCGCGACACGGTTCATTTCACTGAGCCTGCAAGCAACCCTTGCACGAAGTAGCGCTGGAACGCGAAGAACACGACGAGCGGAATGGCAAGCGAGATGAACGCTGCAGGCGCGATGATGTCGATGTTCGATCCGAACTCCGTGAGCTGCGAGAAGATCGCCACGGTGATCGGCTGTGTATTGCGTCCGAACGTCAGCGCAACGATCAGGTCGTTCCACGTCCAGAGGAACTGGAAGATCCCGAGCGACGCGATCGCCGGCAAACCAAGCGGAAGAATCAGGCGAACGAAGATCCGCAGCTCTGAGGCGCCGTCGATCCGCGCCGACTCGAGGATGTCCTTCGGGATCCCGATGAAGAAGTTCCGTAAGAGGAAGATCGCGAAGGGCAATCCGAAGGCGGTGTGGAAGAGAATGAGGCTGAAGACGGTGTCGAAGATTCCGACGCGGTTGTAGAGCGAGAAGATCGGGATCAGCGCCATCTGCAAGGGCACGACGAGCAGCCCGATCACGATGAGGAAGATCCACTCCCGGCCCGGGAAGTCGAGCCACGCGAACGCGTAGCCGGCGAGGGCGGCGACGAGGATGGGCAACACCGTGCCCCCGATCGCGATCTCCAGCGTCGTCACGAGGGAGTGCGTGATCGAACTGTTCCTGAAGATCTCGTGGTAGTTCTCCCACGTGGAAATGCTCGGCTTCGAGACGATCTTCCACCAGCCCAGCTGGCCGAAGTCCGCGGCCGGCAACAGCGAAGTGAGGAAGAGGCCCAGCGTCGGAACGAGCCACAGCAGGGCGACGGCCATCAAGAACAGGTGCACGGGTGTCTTCGCGACCAGACGGCCGATCTTCGCGGCGATGCTTTCCTCGACGATCGTGGGGGCGTGTACCTCGGCGGCGGCGGTCGTCATGCCTCTCTCCGAAAGCGCCTGACGTTGAGGGCGAGCACGGGAATCACGAGCAGGAAGAGGAAGACTGCGATCGCGGCGCCCAGGCCGTAGTCGTTGACGCCGCCGAATGAGCTGCGCCACATCGCGAGTGCGATGACGTTGGCGTCGTCCTGAGAAGACCCTGGCGCGACCGATAAGACGATGTCGAAGACCTTGAGCACGTTGATGAGCATCGTGATGAAGACGACGCTCAGCACGGGCGCAAGGAGAGGAACCGTCACGCGGCGGAAAACCTGCCACTCGGTTCCTCCGTCCGTACGTGCCGCTTCGAGCACCTCACGTGGTATTGCGGCGAGGCCGGCCGCGATCACGACCATGGCGAAACCGGCCCAGACCCACGTGTAGGCGATGATCAGTGCCGGGGTGATCAGTTTGGGCCCGAGCCACGCGATGCCGCCGAACGGCTTCGCGAAGGTCTTCGGGCCGATGGCTGCCCGGTAGTCGCTCGCATCGACGTCGTCGAACGCGAATGTTCCATTGTCCTCGGTCGATGTGGAATCGATCCTCTTCCCTGCCGTATCACGCAGTTCGACCGTAACGCCCGGTAGGCCCAACTCCCCTTGCTCGACCTGGCCGGTCTTGCCGCCACCCGGCTTGAAATCCCGCCAGACCACTCCGGTGATGCCGTGTGCCTTCGGTGTCGGGTTGGCGGCCTGCACGGCCCCGTGCGGGACGTTGTCGGGAGAAATCCCCGTCAGGCCGAGGCGCGCAACGTCTCCGGGGCGGAGAGGCGTCTGGAGCACGAAGCCGCGCTGAGGCGAGCCTGTAAGGCCGGCCGTCGACGGCTCGGCGTCCGGAAGCGCACCCGGCGGGCGGAAGGTGTCGTGGATTGCCCCGATTCCCGCGTTCAGCGCCCCGAGGTGCGGATCCTCCTGATCCATGACGCGCCAGATGACCCCGGCGGCGAACAGCGAGATCGCCATCGGCATGAACACCACCGTCTTGAATGCGACCGACCAGCGGATCCTCTCGGTGAGAACCGCGAAGATGAGTCCGATCGCCGTGACGAGGGCCGGGACGACGCCGATCCAGATCGCGTTGTTCTTGATCGCCGTGACGGTCGTGTCGAGGGTGAAGATCTCCTTGTAGTTGTGGAAGCCGATCCATCGGTTCGTGTCCCGGTAGAGGAAGCTACGGCGGACCGTGTCGATCAGGGGGTACAAGATCCAAACGGTGAGGAAGAACACCGCCGGCGCCAGGAACATCAGAGTGACTCCGTGCTGGCGCAGCCGCCCGCCGCGGGGGACGGGCGGAGCCGCCCGGACGGGCGGCTCCGCCGCAACACTCCCGCCGCTCAACTACTTCCCGTAAGCCTTCTTGGCCGCAGCTTCGAGCTTCGCCGCGATGCCGTTGACGTTTTTCGGGTTCGAGACGAAGTCCTGGAAGAGCTTCCACTCGCCCTGACCGGTCGTCGCGCCAAACGCGGCCGGCTGCAGATCGGACATGTCGAAGCGGAAGATCTTCGCGTTCGCGAGTGCGAGCGACGTCTTTCGGTTGAGCGGGTCCTTGTAGGCCGACGACTTGACACCCCTGTTCGGTGACGAGAAGCCGCCCCGGTTGGCCCAGATCGTCGCCGCCTGCGGCGTAGCCAGGTACGAGATCAACGCCCGCGCGGCGGCGTTGCTCTTGAGCATGATCACGGTATCGCCGCCGCCCACGATCCCGGCGCGCGTCGACGCCTTGATCGACGGGAAGGGAAAGACGTTGTAGTCCTTGATCGGCTTCACATCCGCCTTCACGTCGTTCGGGACGAAGTCGCCCTCGATCTCCATCGCCGCCTTCGGCTTGTCGGTCAGCACCTGGGTCACGGAGGTTGGGAAGTCGGTCTGCAGAGCCCCGGACCTGCCGCCGGGGATATTCCCGGTGTCGCCGACGATCTTCGCCATCGTGCGAAGGGCCGACTTCACCGATGCATCGGTCCACTTGATCTTGTGCGTCGTGAGCAGGTCGTACTTCGCCGGGCCCGCCTGCCTGAGGTAGATGTTCTCGAACAGGTCGGTGAGGGTCCACCCGTCAGCGGCGGCGATGGCGTAAGCCTTCGCACCCGACGCCTTCAACGTCTTGGCGAGCTTGAGGAACGCGGGAAACGTCGTCGCCGGCTTCGCGCCGGCATCCTTGAAGAGCTTGACGTTGTACCAGACGGTCGACTTGTTGGCAGCCTTGAAGAAGAGGCCGTACAGCTTCCCCTTCACCGTGCCGAGAGTGAGCCACACCGGCGCTTCGTTCTTCGCGAGCGTGGCTTTCGCGAACGTGATCGGCTTTGCAGCCCCACGTCGTGCGAGATCCCGCATCAGCCCTGGCTGCGGCAGGATGGCGACGTCGGGTGGGTTGCCACCCGCGACTGCGGTCGATACGAGCTGTGGCGTGTTGTCGCCGCCGGGGGTGTATTTCACTTTGACGTCCGGGTTCTGCTTCTCGAACGCGTCGACGACTGCCTGGAACGATTTCTGCTCTCCGCCGGTCCACTTCCCGATGATCGAGATGTCTCCGGAGACGCCCCGCGCATGGCGGGCGCCGCCCGCCGTCCCTGCGGCGACGAGCCCCGCAATGACGAGCGCGAAGAGCCCGAGCACATACCACCGGTAATGCCTCATGAAGCAACTCCTTTCGTGGTCGCCCCGTTGTAGATGCCGAGGCTCGTTTCGGGATCGAAGAAATGCAGCGCTCGCGTGTCGACGGCGATCTCTGCCGTCTCCCCTTCACGGGCGCGTGAGCGAGCGCCAAACCGTGCCACCATAGTCGTTTCGGGATGGGCATCCTCTGGTAGCACCTCACCGACGTCGGCGGCGAGCTCACGAACGTCTTCCGTCATCGCCGACCGGGCCCCGATGGTGAAATGCACAATGATCTCCGAGCCGAGTGCTTCTCGGAGCTGCACTACACCTCGTAGCCGGCGGTCCGGTGGAACGTCAGTCGCAAGGGCAGCATCCTCGAGGTCTTCCGGGCGGATACCCAGCACGATGTTCCGTCCCTCGTAGCTCGACAGCGCAGGCTTGGCGGCGAGCGCCTCGTCGTCGATCGTCACGCGCTGGTCGCCTGCGACAGCAGTGAGTGCGCCGTCCGCGCGCTCGATTTTCGCTTCGAGCATGTTCATCGCGGGGCTGCCGATGAAACCGCCGACGAACAGGTTCACAGGCTTGTCGTACAGCTCCTGCGGTTCGGCGACCTGCTGCAGTTCGCCTTTCCGCATGACGGCGGCTCGATCGGCCATGGTCATCGCCTCTACCTGATCGTGCGTCACGTAGACCGTGGTCACGCCCAGGTCGTGTTGTAGTCTGCTGATCTCGGCGCGTATCTGGACGCGCAGCTTCGCGTCGAGATTCGAAAGTGGCTCGTCCATCAAGAACGCCTGCGGCTGACGGACGATCGCTCGCCCCATCGCGACCCGTTGGCGCTGCCCGCCGGAGAGAGCCCGAGGCTTGCGCTTGAGAAACTGTTCGAGACCGAGCACGTGTGCGGCTTCGTTGACGCGCTTCTCGATCTCGTGCTTCGGCACCTTCTTGATGCGAAGGCCGAAAGCGATGTTCTCGTAGACCGAGAGATGCGGATAGAGCGCGTAGCTCTGGAAGACCATCGCGATGTCGCGGTCGCGGGAGGGGACGTGGTTGACCACTCGCTCGGCGATCTTCACGAGGCCCTCGGAGACTTCCTCGAGCCCGGCGACCATCCGCAACGCGGTCGTCTTGCCGCAGCCGGAGGGACCCACGAGAACCATGAACTCGCTGTCTGCGATCGTGAGATCAAGCCCAGAGACGGCACGCGTGCCGTCCGGGTAGACCTTGCTCACCTGCTCGAAGGCGACTTCGGCCATCCCCGGCCGAAACTCTACTGCGCGGCGCGCGAGCCAGAGCAAGCGACCGCCGCGGCGGAGTTACGCTATGAGCTCAGGGACGATCCGTCGGCCCGGGAGCCCACGCTGGCCGCGCCCCAACGCCTGAAGGCCTCGGCGGCGGTGCCGAGGCCACCGAGGAGGCGGAAGAGCCCGATCCCGAGGGCGTACGCCGCGACGATGACGATCCAATCTCTCACGCCATTAGCCTAGCGGCGGCGCGATCAGCAGACGTGTACTTACGACCCTGCGTCGTCAAGCAGCGCTAGTGCCGGAGCGCCTCGGCGCAAAGGCGCTGGAAGTGGGCGACCAGCTGCTCGCTCTCCGAGAGGAGCCGTCCCTCGGCGAGCACCCCGGAGCGGACGCCTCGCTGCACGCCCTCGACGAGGGCGGTGTCCTCCCGGCCGATCTGGTCGTCGAAGGCGATCAGCTCGTCTACCCAGGCCTGGTCGACGTCCGGGGCGAAGAAGTAGTCCAGAAAGCGCGCGGTGCGCTCGGGCCCGAGCGGCAGCATCGAGCCGCAGGACAGATTCGGCTGCCCGGGGAAGACGTTGATGCCGAAATTCGGCCAGAGGAAGTGGAACTGGCTCCGCGGCACCTTGCCCCCTGCCAGGAACGAGTCACCGTTTCGTCGTAGCGGGCCGAACTGGCTCGAGACGAGCCCGTTCGCCTCCAGTCGGTACGCGTCCGGCGAGACGTCCACGGCTGCGGTGAACCCCGGGTGCGCGACCGCGCAGTGGTAGCACTCGAGGAAGTTCTCGCAGGCGATCTTCCAGTTCGCGTCCAGCTCGAACTCCGTGCGGAACCGGAACTCGAGTGCGTTTACGTCGAGAACCTCCGCTAGACGCGACGGCACGTCGCCGAGCGCGTCAGCCAGCGACGCAGCATCCGGATCCGGGTTGACGAACACGAACGGGCCCCACGTGCCAACGTGAATCGGCACCAGGCCGAGCTCGTCGGTCTCGAAACCCGACTCGCGGTCGGAGCGCGGCGCCGCGCGCAGGCGACCGTCGAGCGCGTACGTCCAGGCGTGGTAGGGGCACTGCAGCGTCTCGCGCCGGCCGGCGCCGCTCGCCACGATGTGGCCGCGGTGGCGACAGACGTTGAGGAAGGCACGCAGCTCCCCGTCGCTTGCGCGTGTGACGACGACCGGAATCTGGCCCACCGTCGCGGCGAAAAAGGCTCCGTTCTCGCCGATTTGGCCTGTTTGGCCCACGTACTGCCAGGCACGCGCGAAGATCTTTTCGCCCTCGCGGCGCAGGGCGTCAGGATCCGCGTACCAGGCCCAGGGGATTGTCCGTTCCACAGCCGAGAACTGTAGTGTCAGAGGCCTGGCCGTCACGAAGACACGCAAGCTTCCCCTGCTCGAGCAGTTCTTCGCGGTTCGCCGTTTCTCGTCGGCGCTGACGTTCACGACCGACGGATCGGGCGTTCTGTTCGCGAGCAACATCTCGGGACAGTTCAACCTGTGGCGTGTCCCGCTCGAGGGAGGGTGGCCCGATCAGCTGACGGCCTTCACGGACGAGACCGTTCGCGGCGTCGGCGTCTCGCCGGCCGACGGGACGATCCTGCTCTGCGCCGATCGCGACGGCGACGAGTTTCATCAGCTCTATCTCGTCGACCCCGAGCGCGGCTGGCCGGAGCAGCTGACGAACGAGCCGCAGGTGCAGCACTTCGTCGGCAGCGACGCGTGGTCACCGGACGGGACGAGGTTCGCCTACGCGGCGAACGCGCGCAAGCCGACGGACATGGAGACCTGGCTGCGGGACGCGGAGTCCGGCGAGACGCGCGCGATCTTCGGCGAGGGGATGTTCTCGTTTCCGGCGGCGTGGTCACCGGACGGGTCGAGGCTGCTCGCGATCGATTTCCGCAACAACAGCGACGCGTCGATCCACCTCGTCGAGGCCGACGGGAGCGGAGCGCGAGAGCTCACCCCGCACGATGACGACACACTCTTCTTCCCGGGTCCGTGGGCCGCGGACGGCTCGGGGTTCTACTTCGTCACCGACGCGGGCAGCGAGTTTCGCGGGCTGGCTTTCTACGACCTTGCCACCGATCGCTACGACTGGGTCGAGGAGCCGAAGCACGACGTCGAGGAGGTGAAGGCTTCGGCGAACGGGCGCATCCTCGCCTGGCTCGCGAACGTCGACGGCTACGACCGTCTGCGGCTGCGTGACCTGGAGACCGGCGCCGATCTCCCGGACCCGGATCTTCCGGGCGGTGCGCGCCCGCACCTGACCGGCGCGGAGCCGCCGCTCGCCGTTTCGCCCGACGGCTCGCACGCGGGGCTCGTCGTCTCGAGCCCGCGCAGGCCGCCCGAAGTCTGGATCGTCGAGACCGCGACAGGTCGCTCGCGCCCTGTCACCGAGAGCCGGATCGGCGGCCTCCGCGAGGACGATCTCGTCGACCTCGAGCTGATCAGCTTCCCGAGCTTCGACGGCCGCGACATCCCCGCCTGGCTCTACCGGCCGGAGCTGGACGGAAAGGCGCCGGTCGTGCTCTCGATTCACGGGGGCCCGGAGGCGCAGGAAAAGCCGCAGTACCAGCCGCTCTACCAGTACCTGCTCTCGCGCGGGATCGGGGTGCTCGCGACGAACATCCGCGGGTCGACGGGCTACGGCAAGTCGTACCAGCGGCTCGTCCAGCGCGACTGGGGCGGCGGTGACATGCAGGACTGGGAGCACGCGGTCAAGTGGCTCCGCGAGCAGGATTGGGTCGACTCGGACCGCATCGGCGTCTACGGAGGCTCGTACGGCGGCTTCGCCGTCCTGACGTGCGTGACGCGGCTGCCGGACTACTGGGCGGCGGCGGTGGACATCTTCGGCCCATCCAATCTCGTCACGTTCGCGAAGGCCGTGCCGCCGACGTGGAAGCGGTTCATCGCGCGCTTCGTCGGTGACCCCGAGACGGAGGCTGACTTCCTCATGGAGCGGTCCCCGATCACGTACGTCGAGAACGTGAAGACACCGCTGCTCGTGATGCAGGGTGCGACCGATCCGCGTGTCGTCAAGGGCGAGTCCGATCAGATGGTCGAGCGTCTCCGCTCTCTCGGCCGCGAGGTGGAGTACGTGGTCTTCGAGGACGAGGGCCACGGGTTCACGAAGCGCCCGAACGAGCTGAAGGCCTACCGCCTCGCAGCCGAGTGGCTGGAGCGGCACCTCCTGAATTCCAAGTAACACTGTGTTACGAGGTGCGCGGGGCCGGTCGTGACGCCGCGTTCGAAGGCAAGTAACACAGTGTTACTTGATCAGACCTCGCGATATCGGGCCTGGATGAGGCAGAAGACGCCGAACGCGAACAGGCCCCGCGGCGACGAGCCCGAGCAGCCACGGCCCGTAAGTCTCCGCCGCGAGCTTCCTCAGCGCGCCGTCGAGGCCACGCGCCTTCTTCGCGTCGTAGTCGACGGCGGCGGTGAGGAAGAACCACGCGACGAGTCCGAAGACCACGGCGCGCGACAGGAGGCCCGCGAAGGCGATCCGAGTGGTCCAGGTCAGCTCGGTCGAGCTCATCTGCCTGGTCTTGAGCGAGTCCTTGTATTGGCCGGAGATCGCCCGGTAGAAGTTCCAAAGCGCGGCGATCGCGATACCGACCGCGATCCCGCCGACGATCCATTGCCCGCCCGGCCAGCCGAGGATTCCTTTTGGTCGCTTCGCGCTCCTCGTTGCCGCCGCCACCCTCGGAGACGAGCACCGAGACTGCCGCCGCGCAGAGAGCCGCGTAGACCGCGGCCTTGCCGAGCGCGCTGACACGCTTGGCGACCTTCTTCCTTCCATGCTTCTCTTCGACTTCGTGGCCCAGCACGGCCTCGGCCAGGCGCCAGAACACGTACGCGCCGAAGCCGATCGCGAGCAGGAGCACGATGACGCGCCCGACCGGATGGTCGGCTATCGCCCTGAGCGCTCCCTGCCGATCTGTGGCTTTCCCGCCCTCGCCGAGCGCGAGCTTGATCGCGAGGACGGCGACGAGTCCGAACGACAGTCCCTGTGCGACGAGACCGATGCGCGCGAGCTTCTCCACGCCGCACTTCTTGGCGTCCGCACGGTTTCGAAACTCAGCCGGACTGTTCGAGCGCGGCGGCGAGCGTCTCGACCACAGCAGGATCGAAGTCGGTGCCGGCGCAACGCCGCAGCTCGGCGACGGCCTCCCCGACGGGACGCGCCTTCCGGTGGGGCCGGTCGGTCGTCATCGCGCTGAACGCGTCACAGCAGCGGACGATGCGTGCGACGAGCGGAATCTCCTCGGCAACGAGGCCATCCGGATACCCGGTTCCGTCCCAGTCCTCGTGGCAGGAACGGACGATTCGGCCGACGTTGCCGAGCAGGCCACCGACCTGCGAGAGGAGCCTCTCCCCTTCCACCGTGTGCGTTTGCATCACTGCCCACTCCTCGGCGGTGAGCTTGCCGGGCTTGTTGATGATCTCGGCCGGAATCTTGATCTTGCCGACATCGTGGAGCAGCGCTGCGAACTCGGCATCGCGTCGCTCGCGTCCCTTGAGCTCCATCCGATCGCAGACGTCGAGCACCAGCGTGACGACGTCGCGGGAGTGGCTACCGGTGTAGGCGTCGTCTGCCTCGACGACGTCGCCGAGCAGGAGCGCGGTGCCTCGATAGGCGTGGCTGAGCTCGAGAGCGTGGTCGATGCGAACCTGGCGCTCCCGGGCGAAGACGACGAGCAGCCCGACGAGCGGCAAGACGAACGAGATCGCCACCGGATGGCCGACCGCGACAAGCGCTACGAGTAGGCCGATCGGGGCGAGTGCGATGTCGACGAGGAATGCCGAGGACATGAAGCGGGCGGCCAGAGTGAACGGGACGCCGTTGACGAAGCGCTGGTGCGGGGCGTGAACGGCGTAGTCCGTCGCGAACTGCGCGCCGAGGGCGGCGAGATAGACGGGCCAGTGCTCGAGAGCCGGATCGCTTGTGCCTGCAAGCGCGAGCACGACCACGGGCCCAATCGAGTGCCACGAGTTCAGGGGAACGATGAGCACGCGCTCGAGCGGCAGCCCGCGCCTAATGAGGTCGGTCGCGGATCCGAGGAAGAGCCCGCCGCAGATCGCGAGCGGGACGAGCCCGAGCGGGAGCAGGAACAGCATGGGCACCAAGACGAGTGCGGTCGGCAGGAAGAGTCCTGGTCCGACTTCGAACCGAGCATTTGACGCCGCGGCATACGCCAGGAGCAGCGCCGCCGTCGTGACCGGGCCGGGAGAGCGTGACGACGAGACGACGAACGGCAAGACGGCTGCAGTTGCGAGGAAGCCGGTCGCGAAGAAGAGGATCGAGTAGAGATGGCGGCCGCGGATCCCTCCCTCTTCGCTCTTGCGTACCGCGCTGATGCGCTCGTC
>Ga0137373_10007410_pt1 | contig 11658 bp, 9 predicted proteins | sample SagtaG_5_FD_104912 | JGI IMG/M metagenome (GOLD analysis project Ga0137373, IMG submission 104912) | Vadose zone soil microbial communities from Sagehorn Ranch, Mendocino, California, USA - Sage1_R_80_16 metaG | ecosystem: Environmental > Terrestrial > Soil > Vadose zone | place: USA: California...
CAGGGCGGCCGCATGTGGCACGTCTTCGTCTGGGGAGCGGTCAACGCTCGTCAGCCGAGCCGGACCGTGAAACAGGTCAAGTTCAAGATCGACTACTCAGGCGGGCGAGGGGCGTGGAAGCGATTCAAAAACACGTGCCAGACCTATGACGGTCCGCCGATCGGGTGGGCACTCGGCGAGTGCAAGGCGACGGACGGGTCGTACTGGGCGCTGCAACGCTTCCAGCGGCTGCTGCCAAACGTCGGCTACACGCCGTGGCGCGCGGAGCAGAAGGCCTGGGAGTTGCGAATTTCTCACTGGACGGGCGAGGTCGCGGAACTCGAGGTGTATACCGACTGGGTGTACGGCGGCCGCTTCCACGAGATGTTCGGGCGCGCAACGTACAGGGGGCAAGCGATCCACGGCTTCAAGACAACCGCGAGCGGCGTCCCGCTCGACGCCTACGGGCGACTCCTTTTTCTCGACACCTTCGACTCGGCATACGGGTCTGGTTGGATGCGCGAGAACTCGTTCGTCGCGCACAACCCGAGCGGCATGTTCTGCTACGGCTTCTATCCGCGGTCGTCATACGACGGCTATCCCAAGCAACGCACAAAGGCGCTTTCCGGAAAGAGCGAGAAGTACCGGCTCACGCTCGGCGGACCGGGCGTGACGCCCGACGTGCTCTGGGTCGGCGACGGCTTGCACGACTACGACAAGAACAACGTGGCGGACGTCGACTGGGAGAAGGAAATGAACGACAAGCTCGACGAGATGCGCGCCGCCTACGAGGAAAAGGGCTGTACGCACCACTAGCTGAGGGGTAGCTCGCTGCCGCGATCAGGCGAGGCATCGCGCGCGGCTCCTTCACGCAGTGGGTATCGCAGCCACTCCCGGCAGCTCCTTGCCCTCGAGGAACTCGAGCGCGGCACCACCGCCGGTCGACGCCCAGTCGACGCGGTCAACAAGACCCATCTCGGTCAGCGCGCGGATCGAGTCCGCGCCGCCGACGACGGTGAACGCCTCCTCGTTGGCCGCGACCGCCTCGGCCACGGCGCGCGTTCCCTCCGCGAAGCGGGGCCATTCGAAAACGCCCATCGGTCCGTTCCAGAAGACGGTCTTCCCCCGTGCGAGCTCCGACGCGAAACGCTCGCGCGACGCAGGGCCGATGTCGAGCCCGAGCCAACCGTCGGGCAGCTCGTCATAGGGCACGACGCGCGACTCCGCGTCCACCTCGAACGCGGCCGCGGCGACGACGTCGACCGGGAGCACGACGCGAAAGCTGAGTGGATTCTCGTCGCGGATCTCTTCAGCCATCTTGCCGCCAACGAGAACGGTGTCCGCTCGCCCGCCGAGATTCTCGAGCACACCGAGCTTGCCCTCGACCTTGGCACCGCCCGACACGAGCACGAACGGACGCTCCACGTCGCCCAACAGGCGGCCCAGGTGCTGCAACTCCTGCTCGAGCAACAGACCGGCATAAGCTGGCAGCAGATGCGCAACGGCCTCGGTCGACGCGTGCGCGCGATGGGCCGAGCCGAAAGCGTCGTTCACGTAGAGGTCGCAGCCGTCGGCGAGCTCGCGTGCGAACGACTCGTCGTTCTTCGTCTCGCGGGAATCGAAGCGGGTGTTCTCGAGGACACGGATGCGCTCGTCCGGCAGCTGCTCGCGCAGGCGGACCTCGACCGGCGCCAGCGAATTCTTCGCGCGATCCTCCTCGGTCTTTGGCCTGCCGAGGTGCGAGCACACGCGAACCTCCTTCGCGTCCCGTTCGAGCAGCAGCTCGAGCGTCGGCAGCGAGGCGCGGATGCGGGTGTCGTCGGCGACCTCTCCGTCCTCGAGCGGGACATTCAAGTCGGAGCGGACGAGCACGACCTTGCCGGCGACGTCCGCCTCACGGACGGAGCGCGGAATCCTCAAGTACGCGACTCGTCGAGCAGCGAGCCCCACGACCCCACTGGCCGCGATACCTCGAGAAGGACACCACCTGGGTCGCGTAAGACCGCGCGCTTCGAACCGGCGGCGTCCAACGTCCTTACCGGCTCGACAACGGTCGCTCCGCCGTCGACGAACGCGCGAACCGAGGCGTCGACGTCGTCTGCGTTGAAGACCAGCGTGACCTTCTCGGTCGACAGTGGCCCCTCGCCCAGGAGCTCGACCGCGACGTCGCGCGCGATCAACTCGATCTCGGCGCCGTTCGGCTCCGCGCAGCGCCAGAGCCGCGCGCCACGCCCACGCCTTGCGTTGTCGATCCCGCCCTGTACAAAGAACTCGGCCGCATATGTCTCCAAAACTTCGTCGAAATCGTCGACGATCATGCGAACGTGCGTTAAAACCGGAGGCGCCGTTTTGGCCATCCGGCCAGCCTCAAAGAAGCTTCGGAACGAGGTCGACGAGCCGGCACGAGTAGCCCCACTCGTTGTCGTACCAGCCGATCACCTTCACCTGCTTGCCGTGCGCCATCGTCGAGAGGCCGTCAATGATGCAGGAGTACGGATTGCCGACGACGTCTGACGAGACGATCGGGTCGTCCGTGTACTGGAGGATCCCCTGCCAATGGTCGGATTCGACCGCCTGCTTGAACACGTCGTTGAGCTCGTCCACGGTCGCGGGCCGCTCGAGATCGCAGACGAGATCGGTGACGGAGCCGTCCGGAACGGGGACGCGCATCGCCATCCCGTCGAGCTTGCCCTTCAGCTCGGGGATCACCTCGCCGATTGCACGTGCCGCTCCGGTCGAGGCCGGCACGATGTTGAGGGCCGCCGACCTCATCCGGCGTAGGTCCGGCTTGCCCTTCCGCGTCGTCGCGACCTGGTCCTGCAGCTGCTGCTCCGTCGTGTACGCGTGGATCGTGGTCATGAAGCCGGACTCGATCCCAAAGTTGTCGAGCAGCAGCTTGGCCATCGGCCCCACAGAGTTCGTCGTGCACGATGCGTTGGAGACGAGGTGATGCTTGTCCTTGTCGTATTTGTCGTCGTTCACGCCCATCACGACCGTGATGTCCGGATCGGTCGCGGGAGCTGAGATCAGCACCTTCTTCGCGCCCGCCTGCAGATGCTGCTCGGCGCCCTCGCGCGCGGTGAAAAGGCCGGTCGACTCGACGACCACGTCGACGCCGAGGTCGGCCCACGGCAATGCCGTCGGGTCACGTTCTGCGAGCACCTGGAACGAGGAGCCGTTCACGCTGATCCTGTCGCCGTCGAGCTCGATCCCCTCGAGTCGGCCGTGCGTCGAGTCGTAGTGGAGCAGGTGTGCGAGAACGTCCGGCGCAGCGAGGTCGTTGACGGCAACCACGTCGAACTTCCCGCCGCGGTCGACGTGAGCCCGAAGAAAGTTGCGACCGATGCGACCGAAGCCGTTGATGCCAACCTTGAGTGCCATTCGCCTCCCCGTGTAGTCCCTGAGTCACTCTAGTAAGAACATCTCCCCCACAGCGCGGCTTGCCGCGCTGCCTGCGAGCCATCGGCGAAGGAGCAGACCTTCCAATCGCAGCCAAGGCACGCGCGCCCCAGGCGCCCCTGCGGTCTTTCCCAGGGCAAAGTGCGCAGCACTTTGCCCTGCAGAAGTAGCGGGCCGGAGAGGAAGCTCCGAGGACGATCTCCCTCTCCGGTTTGACCGCGCTGAGGACCGCGATGACGGACGGGGTCTGAATCCGTCACCGGACGAGCGCGGACCCGCTCGTTGAAGTATGGATTGTGCACCCCAGCGACCACAAGCGCGCCACAAGTGGTATCAACGCGAATTGCAATTCAGAGGTCGGACAGCCGAACGAGCCGCGCGAGGCGCTGGTGCAGCGCTGCTTTCGTGACGGGCGGGCGGCACTTGGTTGCTAGGTCCCGCAGCGAAAGCGACGGATGACGGAGCCGTAGCTCCGCCGCTTCGCGCAGACGCGGCGGCAGTGCGTCCAGCCGACCTTCGGCGGCGAGCTTGCGCACGGCGACGGCCTGCCGGTGGGCCGCGCGCGTCGTACGCACGAGGTTTGCGTGGTCGGCGTTGGCAAGACGGTTCGCGCGGGCGCGCGTCGCGCCGACGACTGCGCGTTCTCCGAACACGAGCACGGCGTCACTTGCACCGGCGGCGGCCAGGACGTCCGCGATCGCCTCGGTGCCCTTCGCGTACGCGACAGCGTGGCGCCCGCGGTCGAGCACGCGCAGAACAAGCTGCTCGCGATCGGCGAGGTCCTTCAGGAAGGTCGCGCCGCCGAGCTCCGTCGAACGGATCTCGAGGTGAGGCGAACGGGGACCGCTGAGCGACCCGCCGCCGAGGAGCGCGCCCCGGAGATACGCCCGCCGGCAACACGAGCGCCGAACGACTCTCCGCGGCGGACGTTCGAGTGGGGCGTGGCGCACGTCCAGCACGCCTGCGTCGTTCAGAACCGCCAGCGCCGTATCCGCACCGTCGATGTGCAGCTGGTATCGCGTCTGGCCCGCGAAAGCGCGCTGGCGGTATGTCCGCAGCTCCGACTCGACACCGAGATCACGCAGTAGGCGGAACGCGCGGCGCGCCACGGCGGAGTCGCCCACGTCGAGATGCAACGAGAGCTCTCCGCGACCGCGCAGATGGAGCCGCCCGGCGGAATGGAAGACACCTGAGAGCTCTGCGAGGCGATCGCAATCTGCACCGGGAACGATGCGGGCGAGCTCGTGTCTGAGGTCTTCAGAGAGCGACACGTTCGAGCGCCAACAGCCGTCGCTTGTACGAGCTCCCGAGTGAGCCGTAGCCGCCGAGCCCTGCCGCGGCGACGACGCGGTGACACGGGATCAGGATGCCGTGGCGGTTCTGCGCGCAGAAGGAGCCGGCGGCGCGCGCTGCGCCGGGGCGTCCTGCGATCGCGGCGAGCTCGCCGTAGGTGACGACTTCGCCGCGGGGAACCGCGCGCAGCGCTCGCGCGAGCTCTCGACCGAACGGCGTCAGCTCGTCAAGGTCGAGCTCGACGTCTGCGAACTCGACTTCGTCTCCGGCAAAGTAAGCACGCAGCCGCGCGACGAGTGTTGGCACGAAATCGTCACCGCCGGGCGCGTCTTCGTCCGCTAGCGTCGCCGGCGTGGGCGGCGGGTTCTCTCCCCCCGGGTTCTCTCCCCGCCCAGGGTGTTCGCCGTTTCGGCGCGGCAACTCGTGCCACAGCACACGCCGGCCGTCGGCGCAGAGCTCTGCCACTCCCCACCCGTCGACCTCGTAGCGCACGCGCGTCATCGCCACGACGCCTCACCTTACAATCGTCACGCGTGAGCGCTCACGGCATTTCCCGCCCGCCCGAGCCGTACAACGAGCCGATCAAGAGCTACGTGCCCGGGAGCCCGGAGCGCGAACAGCTGCGTGCGCGCCTGGGCGAGCTGTCCGGCCAGCGGCTCGAGCTGCCCCTCGTGATCGGCGGCAAGGACGTGCAACTCGACGAGTCGTTTGAGCAGGTGATGCCCCACGACACGGACCACGTTCTCGCCACGGTCTCGAAGGGCGACGCGTCGCACGTGCAACAAGCGATCGACGCCGCCGCGGCTGCCTGGAACGACTGGTCGCGCACGCCGTGGGAAGAACGCGCCGCAGTACTTCTCCGCGCCGCCGACCTGCTCGCCGGTCCATGGCGTGCGACGCTCAACGCCGCGACGATGCTCGGACAGTCGAAGACAGCGCACCAGGCCGAGATCGACGCGGCCTGCGAGCTGATCGATTTCTGGCGCTTCAACGTCAGCTACATGACGCGCATCTACGAGGAACAACCGATCTCGTCGCCCGGGGTCTGGAACCGGCTGGAATACCGGCCGCTCGAAGGCTTCGTCTTCGCGGTGACGCCCTTCAACTTCACCGCCATCGGCGGCAACCTGCCGACGAGCCCGGCGTTGATGGGCAACACGGTCGTCTGGAAGCCGGCGTCGACGGCGGCGTACTCCGCGCACTTCGTCATGCGGCTGCTGCAGGAGGCGGGCCTGCCAGACGGCGTGATCAACCTCGTCTACGGCTCGGGCGCGGAGATCGGCGACGCGGCGCTCGCGAGCCCGCACCTGGCCGGCGTCCATTTCACCGGCTCGACGGCCGTCTTCCAGGGAATGTGGAAGACGATCGGCGCGAACATCGCGAGCTACCGCAATTACCCGCGCATCGTCGGCGAGACGGGAGGCAAGGACTTCATCGTCGCGCACGAGTCCGCGGACGTGGACGGCCTCGCGACGGCGATCATCCGCGGCGCTTTCGAGTACCAGGGACAGAAGTGCTCCGCCGCGTCGCGCCTGTTCATCTCCGACAACGTCTGGCCGGAACTGCGCGACCGTCTCGCGGCCGAGATCGACGCACTCCCCGTCGGCGACGTGCGCGACTTCCGCAACTTCATGGGCGCCGTCATCGACGGCAACTCGTTCAAGACGCAGGCCACCGCGATCGACGAGGCGAAGCAGAAGGCGAAGATCGTCGCCGGCGGCTCTTATGACGACTCCGAGGGCTGGTTCGTCCGACCGACCGTCGTCGAGACGGACGACCCGGACTTTCGCCTCCTCAAAGAGGAGCTGTTCGGTCCCGTCGTCACCGCTTTCGTCTATCCCAAGAACAAATACGACGAGACGCTCGACCTGATCGACAACGGCTCTCCCTACGGGCTGACGGGCGCGGTCTTCGCCCGTGACCGCAGCGCGATCGAGCGTGCCGACGAAAAGCTTCGCTACGCCGCCGGCAATCTGTACGTGAACGACAAGCCGACCGGTGCAGTGGTCGGACAGCAGCCGTTCGGCGGCGCGCGCGCGTCCGGCACGAACGACAAGGCAGGCTCGATGTGGAACCTGATCCGCTGGGTCAGCCCGCGGACCGTGAAGGAGACGTTCGTGCCGCCGACCGACTACCGCTACCCGTTCATGGATCCGGATTAGCTTCGCGCTGGCTTCCGCCCACCTGCGGTTAGCTCTAAGCAGCATTGACAACGGTCGCGGTGTCGCAGAGAATCGTGGCGGGGAAGGAGGTACCTATGCTGAGAAAGACGCTCGCCCTCGTGGGCGTGATCGCGGCGCTGATGCTCACGGCGACGCCCGCGTTCGCAAATCCGTCACCGCCGACGAACGGCGGCAACGGGGCTGGGCAAAGTGGCCAATGTACGGGTCCGGCCGCCGATCGCCCCGCATCCTGTAAGTCACCGTAGGCACCCCGGGGAAGGACGGGGGCCGCAGCCCCCGTCGCTTCCTCACGCGCGTCCGGCCTTGTGGAGTTGCGCGTAGATCTTCCGGGCCGTCGCCGCGGGGAGGTCGGGCACCCCCTCGAGCTCCTCCTGCGACGCCTCGAGAAACCGCTCGGGCGAGCCGAAGTGGCGCAGGATCGCGCGCCGTCGCGCCGGGCCGACACCCTGAAGCGTGTCGAAGATCGTCTCGAACGAGCGCGCGTCCCGCCGCTGCCGGTGGAAACCGAGCGCGAAGCGGTGGGCCTCGTCGCGGATGCGCTGCAAGAGCTGCAGGCCGGGCGAGTGCGGGTCGAGCACGATCGGCTCGGAGCTGCCCGGCACGAACACCTCTTCGATCCGTTTTGCGAGCGCGATCACGGCGACGCGCGGCAGGTCGAACTGCTGCATCGCGGCGAGTGCCGCCGACAACTGTCCCTTGCCGCCGTCGATCACCACGAGGTTGGGCGCCGTCACGAACGACTCGTCGTACTCCGCCTCCGTTCGTCTGCCGAGCCGCGCGAACCGCCGTGAGACGACTTCCGCCATCGCCGCGAAGTCGTCCTGGCCGTCGAGACCACGCACGGCGAACTTGCGGTAATGCGCCTTCTTCGGCGCCGCGTCCTGGAAAACGACGAGCGAGCCGACAGTCTCCGTCCCCTGAATCGTCGAGATGTCGAAGCACTCGATCCGCAACGGCAGTGACTCGAGGTTGAGCGCCTCGCGTAGCTCTTCGAGCGCCTCGACACGGCGCGCGCGCCGGGTCGCGACCGCCGCCTGCTCCGATGCGAGCGCCTGCTGCGCGTTCTCGGCCGCGAGCTCGGCGAGGCGTCGCTTCTCACCGCGCAGCGCGCGCCGCACCTCGACGCGGGACCCGCGGCACTCCGTCAACAGCTGCTCCAGCGCGGAGAGATCGCCCGCCTCCTGCGGTACCACGATTTGCGGCGGCACCGACGGCGTCGCGCCGTAGTACTCGACGCAGAACGCCTCGAGCACTGCGGTCACGTCCTGCTCCTCGACGTTCTCGACGTGGAACGAGTAGCGGTCGATCATCTTGCCGCCGCGGAGCGGAAAGATCTGCACGACGCCGTGGTCGCCCTCCAATGCGAGCCCGAGCACGTCGACGTCCCCGACGTCGCGCCGATCCGCGGCCTGCCGCTCGGCGAGATGCTGGATCGAGAACAGCCGGTTGCGATAGCGGGCCGCCTCCTCGAAGTGCTCTTCCTCTGCCGCCTCGCGCATCCGCCGCTCGAGGTCGCGCTGGATCGGTTGCGTGTCGCCCGACAGGAACTCCACCACACCGTCGATGATCTGCGCGTACGCCTCCGCGGAGATGTAGTCGACGCACGGGGCATGACAGCGATCGATGTGGTAGTCGAGGCACGGAATCCCCGAATGGCGGCCCGGCTTCGGGCCCTCGCAGGGCCGGAAGCGGAAGACGCGGTTGAGCACGTCGAGCGTCTCGCGCACCTTCTTCGCGTTCGCGTACGGACCGAAGTAGACGACGCCGCGACGGTGACGCTCGCGCGTGAACATCACACGCGGGAATTCGTCCTCGACCGTGACGGCGATGTAGGGGAACGACTTGTCATCGCGCAGCCGCACGTTGAACGGCGGCCGGTGGCGCTTGACGAGGTTCTGCTCGAGGTGCAGCGCCTCGACCTCGGTGCTCGTGACGATCACCTCGACGTCGTGCACGCGCTCCGGCAGTTGGGAGAGCGTGGGCCGGTCGCGGCCGCGGGCCTGGAAGTACGAGCGAACGCGCAGGCGTAGCGACTTCGCCTTGCCGACGTACAGGATCTGGCTCTTCTCGTCGCGGAAGAGGTAGACGCCCGGCTTCGTCGGGAGACCCTTGAGCTGCTCGGCAACGCGTTCGGACGGCATGGGGCCAGGCTACCGCTGTGTCATCTAGCATCGATCGCGTGGCGGACCGCGGGCAATACGTTGCGTACACGTTCTATCGGGTCGATCCCGAGTGGCGGCGCCTGCCGATCGAGGAGCGCACCGCTGGCAAGGACGCGTTCGCAGAAACGATCGAGGCCTTCGCGCCGCGTTTCGAGCACCTGCGCGCCTACTCGTGCACGGGCGTCCGGCCCGACTGCGACTTCTTCCTCTGGAAGATCAGCGAGCGCTACGAACTGCTCGGCGAGCTCGGCGCGGCGCTAAACGCGACGCCGCTGGCGGGATGGCTCGAGACGCCGTACTCGTACCTCGCGACGACGAAGGCGTCGCAGTACACGAATGCGCGCAAGCCTCGAAAGATTTCGCCTCGGAACTCGCCGTACCTCGTCGTCTACCCGTTCGTGAAGACGCGGTCGTGGTACGCGCTGCCATTCGAGCAGCGCCAGAAGGCGATGGACGAGCACGTGCGCATCGGGGCCGAGTTCGCGTCGATCCACAACCACACGACGTACTCGTTCGGGATCGACGACCAGGAGTTCATGACCGTGTTCGAGTGTGAGGAACCCGCGGACTTCATGCACCTTATGCTGACGCTTCGCGAGACGGAGGCGTCGAGCTACACGGAGCGCGACACGCCGATCTTCGTCGGGCAGCTGATGGAGATCCGCGCTTGCCTTGACGCGCTCGACGGCGCGTCCTCGCACGTCGAAGCCTAGGTCGGCGCCGCGATCTGTTCGAGCAGCGCCTCGGTCTCGGCGAGTGCCCGCTTGTAGCCCATCGCTGCGAAAAGGTCGCGGGCATCGGCGAGTGCGTGCGTACCAGAACGCCCAAGGGCTAGTAGACAGCGGCCCTGGCCGAGAAGGGCGTGGGCGTGCTCGGGAACGTTTCCGAACTCCTGCCAGCGCGTGGCCGCTTCGGCATAGAGGGGTGCCGCCTCGAGGTGATCGCCGGCGGCTTCGGCGAGCTGAGCGCGGGCGGCGCAGAGGGCGTGCTCGTCGAGCGGATAGCGGGGCTCGAGCCCGTCGGCGAGCTGCGCGGCGAGCGCGGGGTCGCCGGCGGCGAACGCCGTTCGCATCATCGCGGCCAACTGCCTCGCGTAGTACGGCGTCTCGTGCGCACCCAATCTCTGCTCGAGCTCGGCGAGCAGAGCGCATGCTCGCTCGGGAGCCTCCCACGAGAGCGCGGCAGCGGCGGACGCGAGCGCGAGCGGGCTGACGTCGGCGGCGTTGATTGTTCGTGCCGTCTCGATCAGCCAGTCGATCTCGCCGGGTGCTCCTTGCCCGCCACGGGCGAGACGGGTCGCGAGCTCGACCGCGCGCACTTCGCACAGCGAGTGCGTGTCACCCCTCGCCTCGAGCACGGGGGCAAGCCGGGCGCTGCGTTCGAGCGCCTCCTCGGCGCGGCCGAGCTCCGCAAGAAGGAGAAGGCAGTTGGTCTCCTGCAAGGCCGCCGGCTCGACGAGGCCGCGCTGCTCGCAGAAGGCGATCCCCTGCTCGAAATCGGTGAGTGAGCGGGCGGGACCATAGAGCGGGTAGCGGGCGAAGACGAGGTTGTTTTGCGCGTAGGCGGCGTCTCGGCCCGCGCCCCGCTCGAGGAGCAGGGCGAGCGCCCGTTCCATCTCGGCGAGACCGTCCGTATCGCCGAGGTAGGCGCGGGCGAAGCCGCGGTAGCCGAGCGCGCGCGCCGGCTGGGGCAGGCCGAGCGTCTCGGCGAGCGTCACGGCTCGCTCGGCGGCAGCGATCGTCTCCGCGTAGGCGCCGACGATCCACTGCGCGTTCGCGAGCTGCGCGTACGCGGCGACGAGCGCCGGGCCTGGGGTCTCCTCCTCGAGCAGGTCGACCGCCTCGGCTGCGAGCGCGACTTGCCGGCCCTCGCCGAGGCGCAACGAGACGCGCGAGCGCAGCTGGAGCGCCCGCGCGGAGGCTTCTGTCTCGCCGCGGGCACGAAACGAGGCGAGTGCCTCCTCGAGCGCCTCCGCCGCCTCGCGTGGGCGGCCGGCCTGGAAGGCAGCGTCGGCCCAGCGGACAAGGAGATCGGCCCGCTCGACAGCCTCGGACGGGGTCAGCTCGAGCGCCTGGGCGAGCCGCGCCTCCGCCTGGACGGTATCGAGGCCGAGCGCCCGCTCGCCGGCGAGCGCGAGGAACCGCCGCGCGGGCACGGCGAGCTCGTCGGCCTGCCCCGTGTCGCCCACTGCCTCAGCGAGCTCGAGGGCCCGCAGGTAGTGGTGGGCGAGTACCTCGGCCAGATCCTCGACACGCTCGCCTCCTTTGCGCTCGATCCAAGCGGCCGCCGCGCGGTGACGTCGCGTCCGCTCCGCCCTCGGGATCTGGGAGTAAGCGACGTCCACCACGAGGACGTGCCAGAACGCATACTCGCTCTCCCCCTCCATCGAGCTCCGCCGGGCCGGGCGGACGAGCTCCTTGAGGGCAAGCTCGTGAAGCGCCAGGTCGACCTCCGCGAGCTCGCGGCCCCCGATCTCGGCCACGGCGCCGGCCCAGAACACCTTCCCGACAACGGCAGCATCCTGAAGCAGGCTCTTCCGTTCCGGCGAGAGTGTGTCGAGGCGGGCGGCGATCAGCGCCTGGACGCTGTCCGGCAACAGGCCCTCGTCAGGCGCGAGGTCGCGATCCTTGAGCAGGCGCACG
>Ga0137373_10007417_pt1 | contig 11649 bp, 12 predicted proteins | sample SagtaG_5_FD_104912 | JGI IMG/M metagenome (GOLD analysis project Ga0137373, IMG submission 104912) | Vadose zone soil microbial communities from Sagehorn Ranch, Mendocino, California, USA - Sage1_R_80_16 metaG | ecosystem: Environmental > Terrestrial > Soil > Vadose zone | place: USA...
AGCTGAATGCGTAAAGCTGAATGCGTAAAAATGCGCCAATGCCTTATAGCCCGCCACCGCCGCTTAGTCAATCAACAGCGCTGATCTGGCGATACGACATGAAAGAGTGTGTTAAGCAGTTGAGAGCCCCCAGCAAAGAAGTATGCCCGTTTTGATAACATCTTTCGGGCCTGGTCCGCCGTCACTCTCCTGCATGTATCGAAAGCCTTGGATCCCGAATTGTCAACCTCCACATGTAGCCCTCACGCATGAACGCCATGCGCGGGTCATTCGCCACACGGTCGAAGGGGCGAGCGCGGGTCGGGCGTACCTCAAATTGCGCGCTTCCGTTGGAATGACAAATACTTCGACCAACCATTACCACAGCTCGCGATTGATTGGGAGAGTTCATCAGTCCATTCACACTTTTTTCTCGAACGCACGCCGGCTCACCAAAGGAACACGGTGATTCGGGATGAGATGGAGCGGGCCGTATGGCAAGAGATCGAGCTTTATCTACGAAGCGGGCGGCTGGGTTCGAACGAGCTAGGCAACTGAACGCCTACACAAGCGCCGCCATGCGCTTCATCTTCATAAGATCCGCCGATGGAGACCGCCGTCTTTTAAGCGGCGGAGGAAATCGGCATTGCGCGGAGGCCTTGCGAAGCGCAATCCTCTCTTACAGTACCGATTTACTTGATATAATCCGCTTATATGAAGGTAACCCTTACGTTGAAGATAAAACTTGAGACGACCACACAGGCTGCGCAGTCTCTGTCCGAGACTCAGAAAGCTTACGTGGTCGCGCTCAATCACACTTCTGCGGTTGCTTTCGAGAAAAAAGTCTTCAACTCCGTCGCGCTCCACCACATCACCTATCGGGATGTAAGAGAGGCGACGAAACTTCCGGCCAATCTCGTTTGCTCGGCTCGCAATGTGGCGGCGGAGGCCTACAAGCGAGGTAAAGACAAGCATCACCGATGGAAAGAGACAGCGGCGATGCGCTACGACGCCCGAACCCTGACCGTCAAACTTGAGGAGGAATACGCCACTCTCACTACGCTTGACGGCAGAGCCAGAGTCAAGCTGATTCTCTCTGACTACCATCGGCAATATCTCGACCGAACCTGGGAAGTCGAGCCAACAGCCACAGTCTCCCGCAAAGGTCGAATCTGGTATCTGCATCTGATCGTCACCAGGGATATTGCCGAGTCTCAAAGCGATGCGCGTATCGGCGTCGATTCGGGGATTGTCCGTATCGCCACGACCAGTACAGGCAAGGTTTTCAAAGGTGGAATTATCAAACACATTCGAGAGCGACGATTCAAACAACGCCGAGATCTTCAATCCGCAAGGCACAAGAGCCGTAACCAAAGACGGTTCCTGCAACGGCTGGCGGGCAAAGAGAAAAGATCGGTTGAGTGGTTGCTCTGGAATGTGGCGAATGGAATCGTGGACGAAGCCTTGAAAGTCGGCGCGGGGACGATAGCCATCGAAGACCTCAAAGGCATTCGAAGCAGAATCAAAGTCGCTAAAAAACAGCGATTGATTCAGCACGGCTGGCCGTTCTCTTCGCTGTTCCTGAAAATTGCGCACGTTGCGAGCAAACACGGCATCAGAATGGAGTCGGTAGAGGCTCGCAACACGTCCAGGACTTGCCATAAGTGCGGGCACTGCGACAAAGCCAATCGCAAGAGCCAGACCGTTTTTGTTTGTGTTCGTTGTGGGCATAAGTCCAATGCCGACTTTAACGCTTCTCTCAATGTCCGTGATCGGCGCGCCTTTCACGGATGCGAGTCCGTAACTACTCGCTTAGAGTCCGCCCCTCGTGGTAGGGCTAAGAAAGCCGCCGCGCTTTAAGCCGGCGGAATAGTTACCTACGCTCTTCTGTGTTTCGCGGAGCGGTCGTCGCGCGAGGGTCATTCGCAAATTGATGAGATAGCGCGAAGGCGCCACGCCGTAATTTCGAGCAAGATGGATGGCGATTGCCTGGGCGATGCCCGCTGTTTGTTTTCCCGCTCCTGAAATCCGACCTCACCCGACATGGTCCAGGCGAGGAACGGTTCGCTGACGGCGGATGTTGTCTCAGGAACCGACATCTAGCATCTGGCAACTGGTAAGTATATGTCGGTCTGGTTCAGTCAGGTCACGCCCGAACCTATTGTGCTCGGAATCAATCGGAGGACAAATATGATTGCAAACTTATGGCAGGACCTGCGCTACGGCGCGCGAATGTTGATGAACAGTCCAGCCTTCACGCTCGCGGCGATTCTCTCTTTAGCGATTGGGATTGGCGCGAACACGGCGCTCTTCAGCGTCGTCAATGCCGTCCTATGGCGTCCGTTGCCGTACCCGGGCGCGGAACGGCTGGTGCGAGTCGGAGAGCGAGGCTCGGCGTTGGCGGAGGTGTTTGCGGCGCTCAAGCAGACCAGCACGTCTTTGACGGATTGGCAGGTTGGAGGGAGCGCAATTTCATGCTCACCGGACGCGGCGGCCCGGCGCACTTGAAAGGGCCGCGCATCACAGCGGAGCTGCTGCCCTTGCTCGGCGTCTCGCCGTTAGTGGGTCGCGCCTTCGCCGCCGAAGAGTTCCAACCCGGACACGATCAGGTCGCGCTCATCAGTCACCGCCTTTGGCAAAGTCGCTTCGGCGCTGACCCGCAGATCATCGGGCAAGCCATCACGCTCGATCAGCGGAGCTACACCGTAGTCGGGGTGACGCCGCCGCGCTTCGACTTCTTTCCCGAAGCCGATTTGCTCACACCGCTGGCTCTCACTGCCAAAGACATCAGCAATCCGGATTACTCACTCAGGGTCGTGGCACGTCTCAGGCCGGGGCTGACGCTCGCACAAGCGCGGCAAGGGCTGGAGGGGATTGCGCGCCGCCTTGCAGAGCAACGCGATGCGCTCATGCAACGAATGGCGCAGCAGCAGGGGCCGGAGCCGGAGGTGCACAGGTTTGATGCGCAGCGCGAGCTACGTCTCCAGCCGCTGCGCGAATTGCTCGTCAAAGATTTTCGCTTGTCGCTGCTCGTGCTCTGGGGCGTGGTCGGCTTTGTCTTGCTCATCGCTTGCGCCAACGTCGCCAACTTGATGCTCGCGCGCGCGGCCAATCGGCAGAAGGAACTGGCGATTCGCGCGGCCATCGGGGCGCGACGCTGGCGGCTGGTGCAGCAACTGCTGACCGAAAGCGTGCTGGTGGCGGGCGTCGGCGGGGCGCTTGGCTTGTTCTGCGCTTACCTTGGCGTGCAAGCACTGCTCGCGGCTAACCCGGCGATTCTGCCGCAACTGAGCGCGACAGCGAAGATGGCCACCATTCCGCGGCTCGGCGAAGTGGGCATCAATGGGTGGGTCATGGGCTTCAACCTCGGCCTCACTTTGCTGACGGGCTTGCTCTTTGGCCTCGCGCCCGCGCTGCAATTTTCGCGGCCTGACCTCAATCACGCGCTCAAAGAAGGCGCGGCGGTCTCGGCCAAGGGCTTTCGTTTCGGGCTGCGCCGAGGTACGCAAAGTCTGCTCGTGGTCGGCGAAGTGGCGCTGGCGCTCGTGCTGCTAGTGGGCGCCGGCTTGCTGATTCGCAGCCTCTGGCGGTTGCAACAGATCGAGCCGGGCTTCAAGCCGGACAAACTGCTCGCCTTACAGCTTGAATTCCCGGCTTCCAGATATCGCGACACGCAAGTGATGTCGTTCGTCACACGGCTCAACGAACGTCTGGCGGCGTTGCCTGGTGTTGAGAGCGTCGGTGTGGCAGATAGTCAGCCGCTCAGTCGTTTCGGCGGCGACTCTAGTTCGATCGCCATCGAAGGGAAACTTGACCTCAAGGCGCAGCCAGACGACCCCGTGCCCGATGATACCGGTCCGTCGTCTTTCTTGTCCAGGGTTAGCCCAGGCTACTTCCGGACGCTGGGCATTCCAATGCGGCAGGGCCGCGAATTCGGGCCGCAGGACTGGCAAGGCTCCTTGCCAGTCGCAGTCATCAACGAAGCGCTGGCGCAGCGTTACTGGCCGGGCGAAAACCCGATAGGCAAGCGCCTGCTCGCCTTTGGAGGTGGGTGGCGGACGATAGTCGGCGTGGTGGGGAACGTCAGACGCCTTGGGCTGGAAGATCAGCCGAAGCCGGAGTTGTACATGCCGTCGCTGCAACCGCGTGGTTCCACCAAGGACGCAATAAAGGAAATGGAGGCTGCTCTTCAGGCCAGCGCAAAAGGCAGTAAAGGAAGGCCGGGCGGCTGGTCGTTTACTGAGACAGTCACTCATGACCGAAGTCTGGTGGTGCGCACCAGCGTGCGGCCCGAATCCCTCGCCGACGCCGTGCGCAAGACGGTCTGGAGCCTGGATCCCGATCAGCCCATTCTCGGGCTCGGCGCCATGCAAGCGCGGCTGGACGAATTCTACGCGCCCCGGCGTTTCAACATGCTGCTCTTCGGCGTCTTTGCGCTGGTCGCCTTGTTGCTTGCAGCGGTCGGGCTTTACGGCGTGCTGGCTTACAGCGTCACGCAGCGCACGCACGAGATCGGTATTCGCCTAGCCCTCGGCGCACCAACGCGCGCTGTGTTGTGGCTGATCGTCCGGCAGGGGCTGGTGCTGGCGCTGATCGGTGTGGCATTGGGTTTAGTCGGCGCCTGGGGCTTGACGCGCGTGCTGCAAAATCTGCTCTACGGCGTGAGCGTGACCGATCCGGCGACCTTCACGGGCATCGCCTTGCTGCTGATCGGTGTCGCTTTTATTGCCAGTTTCATTCCGGCGCGGCGCGCGACGAAAGTTGATCCGCTAACAGCTTTACGCCACGAATGAGTTATGCCGAATTGGAATCACGTCGTGCGCCAACACCTTGCTGTGTTGCGCCTGCCGCCGGAACGCGAGATCGAAATCGTCGAGGAACTGGCGCTGCACTTGGAAGCTGCATACGAAGACGCGCTCGCAGACGGTTTATCGGTAGCGGAAGCGCCTGCTGGATTCCGGCGCGGCGGGCGACGAAAGTAGATCCGTTGGTCGCGTTGCGCGCCGAGTAAGGTTGTTTACCCGCGCAGTAGGCGGATGCGGGCTGTAGAAATTCTCAGCTTTTGACGCTTCCAACGCTTCGAGCGGCGGGAGTGTCAACCAGCGAAAGATTAAGACCGAGTGCTGTACCAGCCAGGAAATGGCTTCACAGCTTTGATTTCACGTGTCGATAATCAAATTGATTATCACACGTGTAATTCATTAACTCGCCGTCGCTTGCCGAAGCCGTCCATTTAGCCGGGATCGGCGAAAGCGACAAAGCTTTGGTGAGCTTGCGGCGAGACGCCTTGATTTTTATCATAAGCCTGTTAAGACAACTAGTTCGTGTCCCTTCGGCAACCGTCCGTTGACGGCGTGAATGACTCGTGCTCCGCAATCCCTTGATTCGGCAATGGCGCCTGATTTGTGATCCTCGTCTCGTCTATTGTTTCCATCGATGCCCGATCTTACTTTTTGAGGTATTCGATGGATCATATTCCTGACGACTTGCTCGACCTGCAGTCCCGCTTTGTTCAGTGGCGAGCTAACCGCAAATACAACCGCGAACCTATTCCTGATGAATTGCGCAATGCGGCTCTGGAAATGAGCCGCCGATATCCGCCTTCGCTTCTACGGCGGGTTTTGAAAATCCAGCGTTGCCGCAAGGACGCCTTTTTCCACGCGCCGTAGTGCTGCGCGGGTTTCCCCTTCTGACCGAGCTGATATGCGAAAGGCATTCCGCCCTCGACGGCGCGACCGCCACTATAAGGGATTTCTCGATCCGCTTTGCTGCGATGTCTAACGAGACTCGCTGGAAGGCGGAACCAGCCCTTTGATCCGCAGATAAGTCACAAGATTCCCGTAGTGCTCATTATCGTGAGCAATGTTCATATACAAGACGGACAGCCGCGCTTTATCGCGCCCGAACAATTTCACGGTCTCGGCGGCTTGCGAGTCGGTGAGTCGTTCGATCGCGGCGTTGCAGTAACCGACCGACTCTTTCAGGGTTTTGACGAGATCGGCTTTCGACGTCAATTTTTTCTCCGCGTCCGGAGGCGTTTTGCTTTCCGCGCTCAGGGGGCCGCAAAACAAGTAATGAGCGTCGATGATGTGACCGATCAATTGGCCATAGGATCGCACTGTCGTCGCGGGCCGGAATGAATATTCTTCCTCGGGCATCTTTTCGGCGGCTTTGACGATGTTGGCGCTGATGGCTGCCCAGCCAGGCTTCGCGTCCGCGACTAGCGAGCCGGAGGATTGAGCCTGTACGTGCGGAAACATCATGGGCGCCAAACAGGAAACGGCGACAAAAATCAGGATTCTTTTCTTCATAGTCTCCTCTCAGAAATGGGTTGAGGCGCGCATTAGACCAGCGGGATGCGCCAGCGGCAATCGATTTGTGGCGAGAGGCGCGCAGTTGTTCCGAAACGGTAGGAAATGACGATGAAGTGGTAATGATGCGGCGATCGCTTACAAGGAAGTGATTCCACTAGATCGCCGGCATGAGCCTTATATGACCAGAGAAGAGCTACAGGCGCAAATCGAGGCTGGCGTGCGATTTTCCTGTTATATTTATAACAATGAAATCATCGGAGTCATGGGGATTCAGGATAAGGATGATGTGGCGTTGATTCGCCACGCGTATGTAAGGAGGAGGAAATTTGCGTAACCTGACCCGAAAATTTTTGCTGTGGTTAGGCTGTTGTATGGCCGCCTGCCTTTTCTTTTCCACCCGCATCTATTTCAGCCAAACCGGCATGGGTGGGCCTGCCGACTCCTATCTCGACGCGGTCCGGCAAGAAATGCCGCAATGGTTTACCTGGGGCGCGCTTTCGCTGGCCATCATCCGAATTGACCGGTGGATCGCTCCGGGACGGTCTTTATTGCAGCGGTTGTCGCTGCATCTGCCGTTAAGCTTTCTGATCACCGCAGCGTTTTTTCTCATTGACATCCTGGCGGGCGCCCTCTTGAGCGGCGGATTTTCGGCCGGAAACACGAGCGACCCGGCGCTCGCTTTTGCGAATCTCAAACAGTTCTTTGGCGGCGCGTTTCAGTGGAATTATTTGATCTACTGGTTGATCGCGGGCGGCTGGCTGGCATGGGGCTACAACCGCGAATCGCAGGACCGAAAGTTGCAAGCGGCGCAGCTTGAATTGAAGACGGTGCAACTGGAACGGCGGTTGACCGAAGCGCGCTTGCTCAACCTGAAAGCGCAGCTCCATCCGCACTTTCTTTTCAATGCGCTCAACACGATTTCAGCCTTTGTCGAAAAAGACCCGCGCGGCGCGCGGCGGATGATCGAACATCTAGGCGACCTGCTACGCTTTTCGCTCGAACATTCCGAAGACCAGGAGACGACGCTCGCGGCGGAACTCGCAGTACTGGATCATTACCTGGCGATTCAACGCGTGCGGTTTGAGGATCATTTACAGTTACGAGTGGAGATTGCGCCGGACACATTGCCTGCGCTGGCGCCGAATTTGATCCTGCAGCCACTGGTTGAAAACGCTATACTGCATAGCGTCGCGCGGCAGACCACGCCAGTTTGCGTGACGATTCTCGCCGCCAGGGAGGATGGACAATTGCATTTGCAAGTCAGCGATGACGGTCCCGGCTTGCCTGCGGGTTGGCGTTGGGATGCGCACGCCGGTGTCGGTTTGACCAATACGAAACAGCGGCTTGAACAGCTTTATCCGGCGGCGCATCAATTGACCCTAAGTAATGCCGACGGCGGCGGCGTCACGGTCGAGATCATCCTGCCGTTTCACACGAACGGCGCAAAATCGGAGGAAGACGGGCATGGAAAAAATTCGAGCGATCATCGTTGATGATGAAAAACCCGCGCGCCGCCGTTTGCGTGAGTTGCTGGAAAAGCAGCCTGAGATCGCCATTGTGGCTGAGTGCTCGAACGGGGCGGAGGCGGTACGGAAAATCCGCGCCCTGCAACCCGATCTTTTATTGCTGGACATCCAGATGCCGGGGCTGGACGGCTTTGGCGTCGTCGAGGCGATCGGCGCGGCGCAAATGCCCGCCACCATTTTCGTGACGGCTTACGACCGCTATGCGCTGAAGGCTTTCGAGGTCAGCGCCCTCGATTATCTTTTGAAGCCCTATAGCGATGAACGTTTTGAGCGCAGCCTGGCGCGCGTTTTGTCGTTCGTGCGCACGAGCCGGCGAGAAGAATTGAGTCATCGGATCCTTTCCTTGCTGGGTCAAATCCAACCTAAACAGCCTCAAAATACCGGCGCTCCGCTCGATCGCCTGATGATCAAAGATGGCGGGCGCGTCCTTTTTTTGCGCGTGGAAGAAATCGATTGGATCGAAGCCGCAGGCGTCTACGTTCAGGTTCACGCCGCCGGCAAAACCTGGTTGCATCGCATCTCGCTCGGCGAACTTGAAGCGAGATTAGACGCCAGGCAGTTCTTACGCATCCACCGTTCGACAATCGTCAATTTGCAGAGAATCAGGGAGCTTCATCCGCATTCACACGGAGACTTTCTGGTAGCGCTACACGACGGCACGGAACTGAAACTCAGCCGCAGTTATCGCCAGAAAGTCGAGGCCAGTCTCGGTCAATCTCTGTAAGCCCGGCCCTGTAGGTCCCGCCGTTTCGTACTGCTCTTTCCGCCATTCGCAACATCATTGCGCGCCTTGCCACAAAATGATTGCGGGCGATTTCTGACGGCGTGTCTAATGCAGCCTCACAATCAATTTCAATCTGAGAGGAAATGCATGAAGAAAACCAGACTCGCCTCGTTCGCCGCGCTTTATTGCGCATTCACGATCGTCAGCGTTGTGATTGTGGCGCAAACCACCACCATCAACGTAGCGATGAAAGCGGAAAGCTGGGAGTTCCAACCGCAAAAGGTCGAGTTTTTGGAACACAAATCCAAGCCTGCGCTGAAGATTTTGCCGGGCGCAGGTCCAGTCATTTTGAAGGCCTTGGACTTTACCGACGGCACAATTGAGTTTGATCTTGAGCCCCTTGATCCGCGTTTCGCTTCGGTCTATTTCCGCTGGCAAAACGCGGGCGAAAATGAGTGTTTTTACTTACGCACCGAGTTCGCCGGAAACCCGACAGCCGTGAACGCCGTGCAATACGCGCCGAATCTTGGGGGCGTCATCATGTGGGACCTGCTGGGGCATTTTCAGGGAAAGGCTTCGTTTCAAAAACAAGCCTGGAATCATATCAAGCTGGTTGTTTCGGGAGCGCAAATGCGCGCCTACGTGAACAGCGAAAGCCAGCCCACGCTTGCCATCCCTCGTCTGGAAGGTAATGTCACAAACGGGCGCATCGCGTTTGAAGGCGAAGCGATCATAGCCAATCTTATCATCAAGCCCAACGCCGTCGAAGGCCTGGCGCCATTGGCTGGAATTGATCCCACCGATAACGATCCCCGCTATTTGCGGCATTGGCAATTGAGTCAGCCCGCCGTCATCCCCAAGGGCATTGATTTCAGCTACGACTTGCTTCCGAAGCCGGACGCGACGTGGACGCCGATTGAAGCGGAACGGCGTGGCCTCATCAATCTCACCCGCAAATTCGGCAAATCCGAATCGCGCCGCATCGTGTGGCTGAAGACAACGATCAAATCCGCCTCCGCCCAAACGCGCAAATTGGCGTTTGGCTTCATCGATGACGTATGGGTGCTGATCAACGGAAAATTGCTGTACGTAGACAAAAACTGGTATCTGCACCCGATTCGCAAAGAGCCGGATGGCAGGTGTTCGATAGAAAACACCACCTTCAATTTGCCGCTCAACGCGGGCGACAACGAATTGCTGATCGGTGTCGCCAATGATTTCTACGGTTGGGGCATCGTGGCGCGCATCGATAGTTTGGCGGGTATTACGGCAAACCTGCACAACCCTTAGGAGCCTACAAGCGACTCGACAATGGGGCGCGCATCGTGGCGCTCGGCAAAGGCATGGCTTCCTTGCTCCTAGGCGCCCCTAATGAATACTGTTGGCGAATTCTCCGGTGGGACAATTTTGATAGTCCTTTTTTCATGATCGTGTCGCTTATTTTCTAAGCAACACTGCTGTCCGTCAAAACAGGACCATCTCATCGAGCGGTCAAAGCCGCCGTCAAAGCTTAGGTCTGCCCATTTTGTCCATTAGGCGTCGAGTGCCTGTCAAAATGATTGGGCGACCAGCCTATGGCCGCAGATTGCGCAATGTTTGCGGCCACAGGGCCAATCACTCTTCATGGGCTTCAAAAGCTCGAATAGATGGTTGATTCGCGGCTGCTGTCCGCTGATCGAAACTGAAGTAGGTTTTTATGTCTTTTCTAGTTCATTCAAAGAGCAGTGACTATTTTTATTGTCTCCATCTTCGCTGCCAATTTGGCGGTTCAGCTAAAGTGTTGCAATTTTTCGCCTGACACCGTCACCTGCTTCATAGATGGACAAAGTCGAGCTAACAGTATTGCCTTGCAGTCGAAGTTAGAGCCGCCTCTAGCGATAATTAGGCTGATGACGTGGGATGAGCTTCAAGATCTGCACCTGGAGGTTGCGCGCGAGGTCGGCGCAGAGCGCGGTCTCCGCGTTCAGTTCGCTGAGCCGGAGGGCCTTCACGATGCGGCGTTCGAGGTCAAACCTTTGATAATGCCACGTTGGGGCTTTTTCCGCCGTCGGCCCAAGCTCCGCGAGATTGCCCTTGCCTTTTATCAGCAGGACGACCAGACACAGCCATACTGCATAACTGGGAGTTGGGTGAGCCTGAACGAATTGGACAAGCTCAACGCCTCCGCCTATCGGCGTGACCTTGCGGTGGCAATCCGTAACAGTTTAGTGGAAGCGGAGAATATGAGGCGAATTCGATAAGATGTTGGGTTTGAGTAGAGGCATTCGCACGGCATACAAAATTGTTTGGCTTACCGTATGAAATTTCCTGAAAAGTGGTTACGTCACAAACGTACATTTCCTAAAATTTGATCTGATCAAGCCAATTTCTCACCTCCGGGCGAGTCGGCGTCCAAAGGATCTTTAAGACGTCATCTCCTGTCTGATCTGAGAAGTTCGTTACATCATTCCGCTTCAACGTAACGATCTTCTCAGACAAGGAGCCCCTGATGTCAAAAAAGAAGCCTCCGCCGGCGGTCGTGCTTCAATCTATCTTCGTCCGCGATCATCAGCGTCGTTAGCGTCTGGTGATCGAGCTGTTGGAAGAAGAAGCCCGCCGTCAATACACGCCATCAACGAATCTTCGATCACAATCAGAAACTGAAACCCTGCGTGCCTTCACGGCCACGCCACACAGTATGATAATCCCCAAAATTCAGACAGTTGATTAAGGTGTAAAATCGCTGCCGATCATGGGGAGTCTATGAAGAAGAAGCAGCGAAAATCCTACACCGCCGCCTTCAAGGTAAAGATCGCTCTTGAGGCGATCAAGGGGCAGCGCACGATCAACGAAATCGCCACCCACTACGGCGTCCATCCGAATATGGCGCCGCAGTGGAAAAAGCAGGCCATCGAGAGTTTGCCAGATGTCTTCTCGACCCGGCGGGAACGCGACGCCCAAGGGGAAGAGGCTCTTAAAGCGGAACTCTACCAGCAGATCGGCCCCAACACGACAAACAAGTACGCGACCCTTGACTTGGAAATGAAACGCAAAGCCCTGTCTAAGATCAAACCGCTTCCTGGGCAACGCCGAGTCGCATGGCGTAAGAACCGCACGATTCTAGACT
>Ga0137373_10007425_pt1 | contig 11640 bp, 8 predicted proteins | sample SagtaG_5_FD_104912 | JGI IMG/M metagenome (GOLD analysis project Ga0137373, IMG submission 104912) | Vadose zone soil microbial communities from Sagehorn Ranch, Mendocino, California, USA - Sage1_R_80_16 metaG | ecosystem: Environmental > Terrestrial > Soil > Vadose zone | place: USA: California...
CGCAGTTCGCAGTCCCCCTCGCCTTCCTCCAGTAGCGGCCGGTCTTTCCGCCAGTATCTTAGCCGTCAACCGCCACCCCTCGACCATGCCTTCGACCTTCCGCCTCCTTTTGGCCGTCTCATCACTCCTCGCTACGCCGGCCTTTTCTCAAGCGACCGCCCCTTCCTCCGGCCCGCCCGCAAAGACAGCAGATGAGGTCATCGACCGCTATCTGAAGACTGTCGGCGGCATGGACAAGATCCAGTCCGTGAAGAGTCTGCGAAGAGTCGGCAAATACACCGGCTCCGGCGGGTTCGAGGCCATCTACATCCAGGAGAACAAGCGGCCGAACATGGTGCGCGAGGATTTCTCTCTTCAGGGAATGACTGCCACCAATTCCTGGGATGGAAAGACGGGCTGGAAGATCAACCCCTTCGGCGGAAAAAAGGATGCTGAAGCGCTGAGTGAGGACGAGATGCGCGGCATCGTCGAGGATGCAGACTTCGACGATCCATTCGTGAATTACAAGGAGAAGGGAAACAAGGTCGAGCTCGTCGGAATGGATCAGATCGAGGGCACCGACGTCTACAAGGTCCGCGTCACTCTGAAAAGTGGTGACGTCCGCACGTACTACTTCGACACCGACTATTACGTCCCCATCAAGTTCGAGGAAAAGCGCACCATCCGCGGCTCCGAGCAGGAGCTGGAGACCTCGCTCGGCGATTACAAGGAAGTCGCCGGATGGTACCTCCCCTTCTCCTTCGAGAGCGGAGCTAAGGGAGACCAGAACAAGGCGAAAATCACCTGGGAGAGAATCGAGCCGAATGTAGACATCGCCGACGTCAGATTCCGGCGGCCTGTTGCGGGCGCGCCTGCGGAGAACGTCGGTGATGCGCTCGACGCGTCGAAGCAGCAACCGAAGAAGGCACCGAAGCCCCCAACTCAGACGACTCCGACGACACCGATAAAGCCCGCGTCGCCTCCGCCACCCGTGACGAAGAAGGAGCCCAGCTGATGCGCACCTATACTATAGTATTGGCCGCGGCCGTCTCTCTCCTTCCGGCAACGACCGTAATTGGTCAGGCCACCGCGCCCTCAACCGCGCCCAAGGTGGACTCCGAGACTTTTTCCGGGCTCGGCGCACGCAACATCGGCTCTGCCGCAATGAGCGGACGCATTTCCGCGATCGCCGCCGTCCACGAAGCCGATCGACTGACCGTCTACGTCGGCTCTGCGAGCGGCGGCGTCTGGAAATCCACCAACGGCGGGACGACATACAAGCCGGTATTCGACAAGCAGGACGTGCAGTCCATCGGCGCTGTCGCGATCGATCCGAAGAATCCCAAAGTCATTTGGGTGGGTACCGGCGAATCGTGGACGCGGAACAGCGTCTCGGTCGGTGACGGCATCTACAAATCCACCGACGGCGGCGAGAACTGGACGCACCTCGGTCTCAGCGAGTCGGAACGGATCGCGAAAATTCTCATCGATCCGTCGGATCCTAACACTGTGTATGTGTGCGTTCCTGGAAAGTTGTGGAGTGACAGCAATGATCGAGGCGTCTACAAGACGACCGATGGCGGAAGAACGTGGACGAGCAGCCTCAAGGGATCGAATCTGTCCACCGGCTGCTCGATGATATCGATGGACTCGAAGAATCCGAAGACCATCTACGCCGGGATGTGGGATTTCCGCCGCAAGGGTTGGACGTTCCGCTCAGGTGGCGATGGTGAGACTGCGCCGAGTGGGAGCGGGTTGTTTAAGAGCACCGATGGCGGGAAGAACTGGAACAATCTCAACGATGCATCCGCGAAGGGATTGCCGCACAAGCCGTGGGGTCGTGTTGCGGTAACCGTTGCTCCGTCGAAGCCGGAAGTCGTCTACGCATTCATCGAAGCAGTCCCGCCCCTCAACGCCCTCTATCGCTCGGCCGATGGCGGACGAACGTGGGAGGCGCGCGACCGAAGTCAGGCGATGATCTGGCGTCCGTTCTATTTCGCGAATCTCATTGTCGATCCGACCGACGAGAACAAGGTCTGGAAGCCGGACGGCCCGCTCGTCTTCAGCAACGATGGCGGCGCGAGCTTCAGCGGCATCAGTGGCGGCGCGCACGGTGACTTCCACGACGTGTGGATCGATCCGGTTAACACCAATCGCGTGATCACCGGTGACGACGGTGGCCTCTGGTACTCGTACGACGCCGGCAATAAGTGGTGGAAGGCGGAGAATCTGCCGGTGTCGCAGTTCTATCACGTGAGCGTGGACATGGCTCGTCCGTATCACGTGTACGGGGGACTACAGGATAACAGCTCGTGGGTCGGTGATTCGGAGTATCCGGGTGGAATCACCAACAGCAGGTGGGAGAACATGTACGGCGGTGACGGTTTCTGGATGTTCGCCGATCCGTCGGACTCGACCTACATCTACGCCGAGGCGCAGGGTGGATACATCGGCAGGATCAATCGGAAGACTCACGAGGTTCGGCCGGTTCAGCCATTGCCGAGGTACAAGGAGGGTAAGCTCCGCTTCAACTGGAACACGCCGATTTATGTCAGCAATCTCAACAAGGGAACCGTTTACATCGGATCGCAGTTCCTGTTCAGGTCGCGCGACTTCGGTCAGACTTGGGATCGCACGTCGCTGGATCTCACGACTAACGATCCCAACAAGCAGAAGCAGGAGCAGTCAGGGGGCGTGACTGTCGACAACTCGGTAGCGGAGATGCACACGACGATCTACGCGATCGCCGAGTCGCCGAGGGACGCGAGTGTGATCTGGGTTGGGACAGATGATGGGAACGTCCAGCTCTCGCGCGATGCAGGTAAGACGTGGAAAAACGTGACGCCGAACGTTCGTGGATTGCCGAAGAATGCGGGGGTGTCGTCGGTCGAGCCTGGTCATTTCGATCTGGGGACCGTGTACGCGACGTTCGATCTGCACACCTTCGGCGACATGCGTCCGTACGCGTACAAGTCGACTGACTATGGGAAGACGTGGACGTCGATCGTTCCGGCGACGAGTGCGGTTCGTGGATATGCGCACGTCATCAAGGAAGATCTCGTGAACAAGGATCTGCTGTTCCTTGGGACCGAGTTTGGTCTGTGGGTGTCGCTCGACGCTGGAGCCAACTGGTCCCGTTACAAGGGAGGGAATCTTCCGGCAGTGGCGGTCCGCGATCTGGCAATCCACCCGCGGGACAATGATCTGGTGATCGGCACGCATGGTCGGGGGATCTGGATCGTCGACGACATCACGCCGTTGCGCGCACTCACGGCGGCGACGCTGGCGAAGAACGTGGCGTTCATGAAGGCTCGGCCCACCGTGCAGCGTCTCAGCACTTTCGGCGGATGGGTGAACGGCGATGCCGCGTTCGTTGGACAGAATCCGGCGGATGATGCAGTGATCACCTATTACCTCCAGCGCCGTCACATCTTCGGCGACATGAAGCTCGAGGTACTCGATTCCGCGGATAAGGTGGTTGGTACGTTGCCGAGTACGAAGCGAAGGGGTTTGAGCCGGGTTACGTGGGCGATGCGCCTCAAGCCACCGACAGTTCCGGCCGCGGCGAGCGCGGCGGGAGGTGCGACGGTGGGTCCGAGGCTATTGCCTGGCAATTACACGGTGCGGATGACGAAGGACAAGGACGTGTACACCATGCCGCTCACCGTGGTGATGGATCCGCGCACCAATCACACGATGGCTGCGCGCCGCGCTCAATTCGAGCTGTCGAAGAAGCTGGCGGAGATGCTCGGCGAGATGTCGACCACAGTCGATCGAATGAACGCCATGCGCGCTGCGCTCCAGAATAGAGCCTCTCAAGTTCCTGCGAATGATCCCCTCGCCGCGCGCCTCCGCTCGGCGTCAGCAGCAGTTGATGTGTTGCGCAAGAAGATCGTCGCGACGAAAGAGGGTGGAATGGTCACCGGCGAGGAGCGGCTGCGGGAGTACCTCGCAAATCTGTATGGAGACGTGAACGGCTATGATGGCCGGCCGTCGCAGATGCAGATCGATCGGACGGAGTCGCTCGGGAAAGAGTTGGCGGACGTCGCGAAGGATTACGATGCCTGGGCCACGCGGGAGCTGAGCGGGATCAACTCAGCGCTGACGGCGAAGAAGTTGGAGCCGATCGCGCGATAACTGCATCACGTTACGATCCTCGGCGCTCGGTCATGTGAGATCGGATCCAGGAGGCAAGCTCCGACTCAGTGCAACGATTATCGGCGAGTGCCAGCATCGTCGTAACCACATCGTTTTCTGATGCGGATAGCCCGTAATCATTGAGGCCGAGAAAGATCGTCATCGCCAGAAACGCGATCCGCTTGTTGCCGTCGCGATAGGGATGGCTGGTGGCGATCCCGAAACCGTACGCTGCGGCCAGATCGGCGAGATCGCGCGTGTCTTCGTATGACCACTTGTTGCGCGCCCGAGCGAGCGCGGACTCCAAGACATTCTCGTCGCGAATCCCTCGAAGTCCGCCGTGCTCACGCAGCTGGTCCATGTGCACCGCGTCGATCACCAGCCGGCTCACCCAGCGCGGCTCGTCCATGAATTACTTGGCGAGCTCTCTCAGCGCATTGCGGTATTGCCGCGCCGCGTCTCCGGCGATGGCGAGGGCCTCTTCTATCGAAGGGTCGTAGGGCGTGAGCAGAATCCCACGATCAGTCTCGATCGCGAGCATCCGATCGCCCGAAGTTACACGGAGCCGCTCGGCCATATCCTTGGGAATGGTTGCCGCCACTGAGCCGCCCGCTTGTCGAAGCGTAAGTTGTTTAACCATATGGGGATCCCTTATAAGTAGCAGGAATATTGTACCAATGTAGCACAATAGTGCTATCAGCACAATTGGCCAGCACGGGGATGTGTCGATTTGCCCGACTGAGTCTCGACCTTCCATGTCCATGATCCCATATTGTCCGCGTCAATGGACTCACTGGCTCAGCTCAAATCCTCACTCTCCGGCCGCTACGATATCGACCGCGAGATCGGCGCTGGCGGCATGGCGACCGTCTACCTCGCGCGCGACCTGCGACACGATCGGCACGTCGCACTCAAGCTCCTCAACCCCGAGCTTGGCGCAGTGCTCGGCGTCGAACGTTTTCTTGCCGAGATACGTGTCACCGCGAATCTTCAGCACCCCAATCTGCTTCCGCTGTTCGATTCGGGCGAAGCGGAAGGACTGCTGTACTACGTCATGCCGTTCGTCGAGGGCGAGTCACTCCGTGCTCGTCTCGAGCGGGAGAAACAGCTTCCAATCGATGAAGCACTTCGAATCGCAGTCGCTGTGGCCAACGCCCTCGACTACGCGCACTCGCACGGAGTGATTCACCGCGATCTCAAACCGGAGAACATCCTCCTCCAGGCTGGTCAACCGGTAATTGCCGATTTCGGCATCGCCCTAGCCGTCAGCAAGGCCGGCGGGAATCGCATCACGCAAACGGGACTGTCGCTCGGTACGCCGCAATACATGAGTCCCGAGCAGGCGACGGGCGATCGCGTGATCGATGGACGAAGCGACATCTATTCGCTGGGTGCGGTGACGTATGAGATGCTTACCGGCGAGCCACCGCACACCGGCAACACTGCACAAGCGGTCATCGCGCGTGTGCTCACTGACCGGCCGCGCCCCATGCGCACAACGCGGTCGGCGATTCCGGAGCACGTCGAGTTCGCAGTCCAGCACTCGCTGGAAAAGCTCCCGGCCGATCGTTTCTCGAAGGCCCACGAATTCGCCGATGCGCTTCTCGGCCGCGGCACGCCTGGAACGACAGGCTACTTCCCCGCCGCACACACCGGGGCGCGACCTGCGACTGCACTACAATGGCGTGCACGGCTTCGCGATCCGGTGACTCTGGGGTTGGCTGCGATAACGATTGCAGCGCTCGCTTTTGCGATCGCGCGCCCGGCGCGAAGCTCGGCACCGTCACGCGTCGTCAGATTCGTCATGAACCCTTCCGACAGCTTGCGACCGGTCGCCAACTATCCCTGGCCCGCGGCGATCTCGCCCGACGGTAGTACCATCGTTTACACCACGGCGTCGCCTTCGGGGCAGATGTTGTACTCCCTCAGGACCGATCAGCTCGAGCCTCGACCTATTCCGGGTACGCAGGGGGCATTCCAGCCTCTCTTTTCTCCGGATGGAGAATGGGTTGCATTCGAGACGGAGGGTCAGATTCGGAAGGTGCGGCTCGATGGAAGTGCGCCGATCACCATCGCGGAGGGCGGAGGTGCGAATGGCGCCGATTGGACGACACAGGACGAATTGATCGTCGGCGCGGAATCCGGCAGGCACGGGCTCGCGCGGGTGAGCGCTACCGGCGGGGAGGTCGTCGAGTTCGCCCGGCCCGATTCCGTGAAAGGTGAAAAAGAATTTCTCTGGCCGATCGGTCTACCGAACGGAAAAGTGGTCGTATTCATCATCTGGAGCGGCAGTCTCCCGACCGCTCGACTCGCGACCTCCTCCATCGACGGCGGCGACGTGGTCCCGCTCGGCATCAAGGGAGTACGACCGCTTGCCGTCATTGGCCGGACCCTTGTTTACGTGCAGGCAGATGGATCCGTAATGGGGGTGAAGCTCGACAGGTCGGGCAGGCACCTGTCGGGAAAACCGATGCCGGTGCTCGATCCCGTATCAGTGGATGCGGGACTCAACGGGAACTCGGCGATCTTTATCTCTCTAGGCGGAGCCCTGCTTACATCACGGGGCGGGACGCAAAGCCGGCTGTCGTGGATCTCACGCGACGGCACTGTGACCCCGATAACAACGGAGGTGCGCAACTACGCGGACCCGCGGCTGTCACCTGACGGAAGCCGCATCGCTGTCGTTGCCGGCGATCAGGAAAAGGCTGACATCTGGATTTATGACATCGACACTAAGACGTTCTCGCGACTTTCTTCTGTCGAAGCGGCCGCCTCGCCCTCGTGGACGGCTGATGGGACGCACGTGGTTTACGCGGGCGTCGGCGATAAGGATCGTTACGCGATGTGGTCGCAGTCGGCTGATGGTGGCTCGCCCGCAGAAAAGCTGATGGAGACAAGGGAACTTGCCTCCGGCGTTATCGTCTCACCCGACAGCCATTCGCTTCTTTACACCATTTACACCAACAACTCGTGGAACATCTTCCGGGTTCGGCTCGATTCGGCGCGTGTAGGGCATTTGTATGCTGCCAGCGCGACGGCCCCGCGGTTCTCGCCAGATGGAAAGTGGGTTGCGCTTTCGTCAAGTGAATCGGGGCGAGGGGAAGTCTACGCGCGATCGTTCCCGGTTCCTTCGGCTCGTGTGCAGATCTCCATTGGAGGGGCCATCCAGCCAACGTGGTCGGCGGACGGCAGCACGATCTTTTATCGCTCACGGAACACACTGATGGCGGCGAGGTTGAAGACGACCCCGACTCTCCGGGTTGTTTCCCGCGACACGGTGATGAAGGACGTGATTCAGTTGCTGACAGGATCAGGCCTTCTGGGCAATTACGATGTGGCGAAGGACGGCCGGTTCCTTGGACCGGTTGCCACGAAGGACGATTATCAATTGATCGTCGTTCCGAACTGGCTGTCGGAGCTCGAGCAACGTCTCGCGGCCAACAGGAGGGCGACCCGTTAATTCGTTGATCGATGCTGATCCGAACGGTTTTCCTTGCGATCTTCGTAACCACGAGTGCGCTTGAGGCTCAGGCACCCACCGCGGGGCTGCGCGTTCGTGTCGAGGGGAGTCCGGGTGTTGCGCTCCCCGGCGCGCTCGTTGCTCTCCTCGGCGCGAGCGACAACGTTGTGGCCGAGGGAGTGGCTGGACTCGATGGAAGGCGCACGCTCGCTGCGCCGGGCGGGAGTTACCGCGTACGCGTCAGACGAATCGGATATCGTCCCTTCATCTCGGGCGGCGTAACCCTTCCACATCCGGACGAGCTCGTCCTTCAAGTCGAGACGCAGCGGGTCGTGCTCAGCACGATGGTGGTCAGCGCCAGCTTCCGTTGCGGAGCGATCGACCCGAACGCGCAAACGCTCTCCGCAGTGTGGGATGAGATCGCTAAAGCGTTGAGCGCGAGCCGGCTGACCACGACCGACCTGGCGGGGATCGCGTTCAGCCGCATATACCGAATGGAAACCGACCGCTTTGGCAAGGTGACGGCGACCGACTCATCGCTGCAGCGCGTCGGAGCCAACCCACCTTTTGGCGCAGTCGATGCCGTCGTGCTCGCGGAGAAAGGATACGTCATTGGAGACGAGGCGAGCGGGTGGGACCACTTCGGTCCGGACGAAGTGGTGCTTCTTTCCGATCAGTTCGCCGCGACGCACTGCTTTCGCCTCGTTCGCGACGCCGCCCACGCTGGACAGATCGGCGTCGCTTTCGAACCCGTGCCTCGGCGCACAGTGTCCGACATCAAGGGCGTGTTGTGGGTTGATGAAGGGTCGTCCGAGCTTCGTCAGATAGATTTCCACTACGTGAACGCGGGTATCTTCGACCGATTTAACGGTGGCGGCTTCACGCATTTCCGGCGGATGCCGTCGGGAGCGTGGATTGTCGACGAATGGAAGCTCAGGATGCCGCGGCTCCAGCGGTTCCTAGGCACCGGCTCGTTGGCAGACACCGGCCCACGTATCGTTGTCATTGGATACATCGAGACAGGTGGCGGCATCATCGCCCCGCCCGAGCGCGCACTTAGGCAGTAATTCGGCGCCAGACCTCCTCCAGGAAAGCGGCATCGACCAGATAGCTAAGCACTAAACCTTTCTGGCCTTCATTATGGGAGCCTTCGAGTGCGGGTGACATCGCTCAAGATTCGACGCGACTTTCGAAACTTTCTGAGTGCCCTTCTCGTCTGCGCGCCAGCGCTTCGCGCTCAGACGCCGACGGCGGAGCTCAAGGTCCGCATCGAGTCGATTACGGGCATCGCCCTCTCTGGCGCGCTTGTCGCGCTCGTCGACGCGGCTGATAACGTCGTAGCGGAAGGTTTATCGAGAGTCGACGGCAGGCGGACTCTCATCGGGCCGCCCGGCACCTACCGCATTCGCGTGAGACGGATCGGGTATCGTCCCTTTGTATCAGCTGACGTAAAACTTCCACAGCCGAACGCCGACGAGCTGCTCCTCCGCGTCGAAACGGATCGTGTCGTTCTCGGCACGATGGTTGTCACCGCCACGTACCAGTGCGGCGCGATCGACCAGAACACACAGGCGCTTTCGAGCATCTGGGACGAGATTGCAAAAGCACTGAATGCGAGCCGGTTGACGCTGTCCGACCTGGCCGGTGTCGGCTTCGCGCGCAAGTTTCGCCGTCAGACCGACACGCGGGGAAGGGTTCTGGTGAATGACTCGTCGCTGTACCCGATCGTGAACCAGAAACCGTTCGGCGGCATGGACGCGGCGTGGCTCGCGAGCCAGGGATATGTCGTCGGAAACGAAGAAGAAGGCTGGCATTTCTATGGTCCTGACGAAAGCGTGCTTCTATCGGATCAGTTCGCTGCAACACATTGCTTTCGCATTGTCCGAGACAAGCAACACGAGGGCCAGGTCGGCGTCGCTTTCGCGCCCGCACCTCGGCGGAAGATCGCGGACATAGAGGGAACCTTGTGGGTCGACGAGACAACCTCGGAGCTTCGCCAGATCGACTTTCGATACGTGAACGCCGGCGTAATCGATCGGTATGACGCAGGCGGATTCACGCATTTCCGCCGAATGCCGTCAGGTGCGTGGATCGTGGATGACTGGAAGATCAGAATGCCGCAGCTTGAGCACGTGCCGGGCGCAGCAAGCAGTATTGACCCGAAGGCCGGCAGGATGGCGTTGAACGGTTACATCGAGGAGGGCGGCGGAATTATCACTCCTGCGGGGACGTGATCCGCTGGACGGCGGCGAGTGTACGCTGACCGTTCATGTCGATAGGTAGCGGCGGGAAAGACTTTCGATGAGCGCAGATGGATCGGGCGCACTCCCCGTCGCTCTCTCGATCAACTTCGCGACCGAGTATCGCTGCCCGTGCCGGTGAATGTTCTCGCCGAGCCAGTCACGGAGCCCGCCGAAATCGCCGCGGGTGAACGCCTCTTCGAGCGGACCGATAGCTCTCTCTGCAGCCTGGAACAGCTGCGCCGCGTAAATGTTGCCGAGTGTGTACGTCGGGAAGTAGCCGATGAGGCCCATCCCCCAGTGTCCGTCCTGCAGGCAGCCGGTTCGATCGCTTTCCGGCTTGATGCCAAGGCGACGCTGGTATGATTCCGACCACGCACCTGGCAGATCAGCGCCGTGCAGATCGCCCATGATGAGCGCCTGCTCGAGCTCGAACCGAACGATGACGTGAAAGTTGTATGTGACTTCGTCGGCTTGAACGCGGATGAGGCCCGGTTCGACGCGATTGATCACGCGACGAAAGTCTTCGAGGGAGACATCATGCAGAGCGTTGTGAAACGCGCTCTGAAGCTGCGGATAGAAATGCCGCCAGAACCCGTTGCTTCGTCCAACGAAATTCTCCCACAGGCGCGATTGCGATTCGTGAACCCCGAGCGATGCAGCCTCACCCATCGGCGTTCCGTAGTGCGCAGCCTGAAGTCCTTGTTCGTACAGCGCGTGTCCGGTTTCGTGCACAAGAGCGAGAAAACCGCGGGCGAAGTTGCGAGGGAAGTACCTGAGCCCGATGCGGACGTCGCCCGGCCCGATCGATGTGCAAAACGGATGCTGCGCACCGTCGAACCTTCCGCAATCGCGGTCGAATCCAAGAGCTACCGCCACTCCCTCATCGAATGCTTTCTGTTCATCCAGCGGAAATTCACGCTCGAGCACCGATGCCGGCAAAGGCGTTGGCGCATCGCGCAGCGAATCGAGCAGCGGCTTGAGATCGCCATCGAGCTGCGTTAGCAGCTTCGACAACTGCTCGGTAGTCATGCCCGGCTCGTAGTCGTCCACGAGGGCGTCGTACGGCACGCCGACGTAGCCAACGGCTTCGGCCTCTTCACGCGCCAACGCAAAGATCCGGTCGACCCACGGTTCGAACGTCTTGAAGTCATCGGTCCGGCGCGCCTCGGCCCATGCTTGCGAGGCGTGCGCGGTTACACGTGCCAATTCCTCCACGAGGCGCCGCGGCATTCGTCGCTCGCGATCGTAGTCGCGACGCAGCTCGCGCACATTCACTGCCTCTGGACTTTCAGGGTCGCTCACGAGAGGAGATCCCTCGATGGCGTTCAGCAGCTCCTCGTATCGCGGGTCCGTCTCGCGGTCATGAGCAATCCCCGCGAGGAGCGCCATCTGCTCGGCGCGATTCTTCACGCCGCCGCGCGGCATGTACACTTCCTCATCCCAGTCGAGCAGGTCGAGACAGGACGACAGCACTGTGTCTTCGCGCGAGCGTCGAATCAGCTCTTCGTAGGCTTGCTCAGGATTCATTGGTTGGCGGTATGGCGTGGGTTGATGCGCGGTGCTAGCGTCGTAGAATAGGCGGAAAAGTTGCTCACTTCGTTCGATCCTCGCCACGGCAGGTAGCCTCCTGGTAAATGAATTTGCGCCAATGGTTATTCGCGGGATTCGTCGGTACTGTTCTTCGCTAGACAGGAGTTACCATGCTCGACGAAATGGGCACATTTCGAACCGACGTCGAAGTCGCTAATCCCGTTCAGCCGCTCAAGCGTGAGCTGATCAGAACCGTCCTCGTAGACACCGGAGCCGAGCTGTCATGGTTTC
>Ga0137373_10007427_pt1 | contig 11639 bp, 10 predicted proteins | sample SagtaG_5_FD_104912 | JGI IMG/M metagenome (GOLD analysis project Ga0137373, IMG submission 104912) | Vadose zone soil microbial communities from Sagehorn Ranch, Mendocino, California, USA - Sage1_R_80_16 metaG | ecosystem: Environmental > Terrestrial > Soil > Vadose zone | place: USA...
TGACCACCTTGACGCAGACCGCCAAAGGGTTGCCGGTCACGATGAGTCCAGAGGAGCGTACACTCCGCGACGATGTGGTACGGGAACTCGAACGGATCAAATGGTTTCTGTGGCATGGCAATGTGTTTCAAGCCTTGAAGGAACTGCGGTTCGTGGAAGGCGACCTCGAAGCCGCCGCCTACGAGAGCGCCGCCGCCATAGCCTGGAAGCTGTGCAAGGCGGTGCAGGAATTTACCACGTCTATCGAGCGCAATGGCGGTTTCATCCCGAACTACGGCGAGCGCTACCGCCACGGCGAGCGGATCAGTACGGGGTTTGTGGAATCGACGGTGCACTACGTGGTGAGCAAGCGCATGGTGAAAAAGCAACAGATGCGGTGGAGCCAGCGGGGCGCCCACTTACGGCTCCAGATCCGCACCCGGGTGTTAAACGGGGCATGGGAGGCCACGTTCCGCCAGTGGTCTCCGGGGTGCCGCGCGCACACGAGGTGTGCGGTAGCGTGAGCGCGTCAGCCTCGCACCTGCCCTCTGGCGTCGCGCATCGAGGCCCTGTTGCCCCAGCAATCCGACAGTACGATGCCCAACTGAGGTCGCACAACAGTCGGTTGGGCTCGTATTTTCACCGAGGCTGATAGCACGAATCCGATACAACATCTATACTGTCGGGCTCATGGAGCCACGTCCAGACGCCACGTCACCACCCGCGATCACCTTGCTCACCCAGGATGAGGTGCGCCGGCTCTTTGCGGTCATCACGGGCAAGCGCGACCGCGCCCTGTTTCAGCTGGCCTATCATCACGGGTTGCGGGCTTCCGAAGTGTGGCTGTTGCAACGTGCGGATGTCCACGAGAAGCAAGGTCGGATCTATATTCCGCGTGTCAAAGGCTCTATCGCCAAGACGTATCCTCTGCAACCCGCTGACGTGCGGCTCGTGCGAGCGTATCTGCGGACCCGCGAGGATGACTCCCCGTACCTCTTGATCTCCACGCGTGGCATCCCCTTGGAACGCCGGTCCTATTGGGACTTGATGCAGAAGTATGGGAAACAGGCCGCCTTGCCCAAAGCCAAGCGGCGTTTTCATGCGCTACGCCACGCGATCGCCGTGCATCTGCGTGACGCGGGTGCCGATGTGGCGTTCGTGCAAGACCGGTTGGGCCACGCCAATATCCAAAACACCATCATCTATATGCGCTACACGACGGTGACCCGCGATGCCCAAACACGACAGCTGTTTGCCAGCCATTACGTAGTCTGAAGAGATCTTTATGCCTGACCTCCCCCCAAGTTTTAGCACTCTCCTTTTTGCCCATGCCCGCCGCGCTGGAGCCGAACATTGCCGCGATTTATACGCGCATGGGGCTCACGCCGACGGCGATCCGCACGATTGCGACGGCCCGGCCGCAGCGTGACGTGTATTATGCCTGTACGGAACTGGGGCAACGGCTCTTTGCGCTGCCGCTCGGGCCACGCACCCTGGCCTGTGTGGCACGCAACAACGCAGAGGACCATGCCCTGATGGACACCATACTTGCCTGCGAAGGCCAGGAAGGCTTTGCCGCCGCCTGGCTGCGGGCGCAAGGATTTCCAGAGGAGGCACGCTATGTGGAAGACCACCAACGGCGTCACGAGGCGAGGACCGTGCTCGCGACTGACGCGTAACGAGGGACTCATGTTCTGGCGGGCGCGGGACGTATATCGCGCCCGCCGCTGTGTGCACAGTGTCGTCGTGGCCTTCATGCTGGTGGAGGGGCTGGCCTTCGCTGGTCTCGGGCGCTGGGAGCTGGCGCTCACGGCCGTGGGCCTCCAGGGGCTCGGGCTCTGGGGGCTGGCCTGGCTGATGGGCCGCGCAAGGACGTGGGTGCGGGCGTCGTGGTGCGGGCTGGTACTGGTGCTCATGGTGGTGCTGGGCTGGTCCACGCCAGCCCAGGCGCAGCTCGCGGTCATTGACGCGGCCAATCTGGTACAAAACGTCGTGACAGCGGTGCAAACCGTCTTCATGGTGGCAAATCAGATTCTGGAACTCACCGGTTTGGATGAGATTGTCCTTGGCGACGACTTTCAGAGTGATCTGGAAGCCCTGGGGACGATTGTCCAGGAGGCCCGGGGGCTCTCCTATGACATGAGCAGTCTCCAGGCCCAGGTCACCATCCTCTTTAGCCTGGATAGTGCCCCCAACAGTGCTCATGAGCTGCGGGAGCGCCTGGCCGCCATCCGACGAGTGGTCTTTGATTCGTATCTCTCTGCCCTGCGCACCCAAACGCTGCTCAAAACGACGCTCAGCACCGTCCGGCATCTGACGCGGCTGGTGTCCGCCATTGGCGCGTTCGTGGGCAATATGCAAGGCAACCAGACCATGGCTCAGATGGAGAGCACGCTGAGCGAAACCCTGGCCCGGCTCCAGGTGCAAACGGCGGCCTATGAGCGGGCGCAATCGGTGGAGCGCCTGACCGAACCCCTGACCATGGAAAGTCTCCACCGGATTAATGACGCCATTATGGTCGACCATCCCCAGTAGAGGCCCTTTATGAATGCGACGGCCCTCGATACGATCACCGCGGCGTTTGCCGGCGCTATGCAAACGGGCACCGGCGCGTTGGCGCAGTATTCTCTCCCGTTGTTGGGGGTCTTTGCCCTCATCGCCTTTTATACCCAGGTCGGGCCCCTGGTGGCGAGCGGGGCGGCGTCGCCAGGCGATGCGGTCGCCAGCGTGCTCCTCACGGCGCTCAAAATCGGCGTGTTTTACTGGCTCCTGGTCAACCTCTCCCCGCTCGCCACGGCCGCCTTTCTCACGTTTTTGCAGTGGGGGATCGCCCCTGGGGAGTGGCCACCATTGACCTGAAGACACCAGAATGCGGTCATCATATACTGTTCCTATCACAGGATCTCCAAAATGGCTATTTGTGCCCAACCCCCGCCAGTGTAAAATCAGCTGCGAGTGGGGGCGCCGCACGGACCGAAACGCCTTGTACATGCAGGGCGGCACTGTCCGGGTGAGGTCTACCTCAGCTTGACGTCAGAGAGGGCGTCGAAAGAGTGTCAGAATAGAGTTGAATGAGCTATTTCTTGACATGGCTTCGCACAGGTTATAGAGTTCATCCTGACATGTGAGGAGTGCTCGGGATGATAGGACAACAAGTGGGATACATCCGCATCAGCAGTGTCGATCAACACTCAGAGCGGCAGCTGGACGGCATTGCACTCGATCAGACCTTTATTGACACCGCGTCTGGCAAGGATGTAGCCCGTCCCCAACTGGAAGCCTTACTGACCTTTGTGCGCCGTGGTGACACGGTCGTCGTCCACAGTATGGATCGCCTCGCTCGTAATCTCGACGATTTACGCCGGGTGGTACAGGGCCTGACCAAGCGCGGTGTACGTATTCACTTCCTCAAAGAACACTTGATCTTCACTGGCGATGACTCCCCCATGGCGCATCTCATGCTATCGGTGATGGGGGCCTTTGCGGAATTCGAGCGCGCGTTAATCCGCGAGCGGCAGCGCGAAGGGATTGCCCTGGCAAAGCGACGCGGCGTGTACCGTGGTCGCAAGAAGACACTCACGGCCGCGCAGATCGCTGAGGTGCAACGCCGCATCGGGGCGGGTGAACCGAAAGCCCACGTGGCGCGGGCGTTTGGCATCAGCCGCGAGACGGTGTACCAATACCTTCGGGCCGAATAAAAGGCTCCGCGTCATGCGCAGCACGTCCCATCGTCTGTCACTCCTGACGGCAAAAGAACTTGATGATCTCTATGGCTTGCCGCACTTCACCGAGGCCGACCGCCATCACTATTTTGCGTTGAGCGTTGCAGAACGCGCGGCGGTCGATGCGCATACCACCTCGGTCGCGGTCCATTTGATCCTACAACTCGGGTACTTCAAAGCCAAGTGGCAGGTGTTCCACTACGAGCCAGCCGCCGTGTCCGACGATGTGCGCTACATTCTGGAGCGCTATTTTCCAGGCACGACATCTACTGCTATCACGATGCCATCGCGGCCTACTCGCCTGGCCTTGCAGCAGATCGTCCTCCACCTTTTTGCCTATCGCCTGTGCGACAGCATGGCCAGAGATGCCTTGGAGCGCAAAAGCCAGCGCAACGCGATGCTGTCCGCCCAACCCCTCTACCTGTTACGTGAGGCACTCCACCACCTGACGACCCAACGCATTGTTGCCCCGCCTTACACCTTCTTGCAGGATATGATCGGTCGCGTGGTGACGCAGGAACGCACCCGGATCACCCATCTCCTTACCCAGGCCCTGACACCGCCCGTAACCGCCCAACTTGACGCCTTACTGGAAGCCGACGAACAGGTGTATCGGATCAGTGCCTTAAAACGCGAGGCAAAAGACTTCAGCTACAAGGAATTACGGCAGGAAGTGGCACGCCGACAATGCTTTCACCCGCTCTACGACTTTGCCCACACCTTCCTCGCGACGGCGGGGCTCTCCAATGAAAGCAGCAAATATTACGCTTCGCTTGTGAAGTTTTATACAGTGTATAAGCTGCAACGCATGGCGCGTCCGACAACGCGCTTGTATCTGTTATGTTTTGCCTACTACCGCTTTCGCCAGATCAACGATAATTTGATCGAGTCGTTCATCCACCTCGTTGATCACTATGAGCAGCAGGCGAAGCAGGCCGCAGAGGATGCGATGCAGCGCGCCGTCACCGAAGCAGGCGAACATCTGCATGCTGCCAGCCACGTCCTCAGCTTGTTCGTTGATGCCTCGATCCCCGGCGACACGCCATTCACCACCGTGCAGGAGCAAGCCTTCGCCCTCCTCGACCCCGCACGTTTTCCGCTGGTCACCGACTATCTGCGCAATGTGGCGTTTGACAAGATTGGCTGTGAGTGGGCCTTCTACAGCACGCTGTCCGCCACGTTCAAACGGAATCTGCGGCACGTCTTTATCGCACTGGATTTTGCTGGACGCGTGGAGGATGCCCCGTTACTGGAGGCGGTCACGTGCCTTCAGGAGCTGCTGCGCCGAGGCCAAGCGCCACGGCAGGTCAATCCCGCGCGCTTGCCGACCCCGGTCATCCCGAAAAGCTTACAGCGCTATCTCTTCACCAAGACCGCTGGGAAAGAACGCTCTTTGGACGTGGATCGGTATGAATTCTTGGTGTATCGCCTCGTCCGCAATGCGTTGGAGGCGGGCGATGTCTTTGTCCAGGAGAGCACGGAGTTCCGCCGGTTCGAGGACGACTTGATCAGTGACGCCCGGTGGCAGAACAAAGAGGCGATACTCCATGACATTGGTGCCCCGCTCTTGCTCGCCCCCATTCACGACACGTTGCAGGCGTTCCACGCCCAACTGGCCACCCAGTTCACGGCCGTCAATCAGCGCATTGCTGCGGGCTTGAACACCCACATGAAAATCACCGGGACAGCGGACAAGCGTCGCTGGACTCTCAAGTATCCCAAGGCTGAGGAACCGGTGAACAGTCCGTTCTACAGCCAGTTGCCCGGGATCAGCATTGCCGAGCTGTTGTGGTTCGTCGCCGCGCACACCGGCTATCTTGGTACGTTCAGTCATGTACTCGACCGGTATGTCAAGGAGACGCCTGACGCTCGCGAGCTCCTCGCGTGTATCGTGGCCATGGGGACGAATATGGGCCTGGGCAAAATGGCGGAGGTCTCGGGTCTCGGGCATGCGTCGATGCTGACAACCGCGCGCAATTACCTGCGTCTGGAAACCCTGCGCGCCGCCAACGATGCCATCACGAATGCGATGGCGGCCCTCCCCGTGTTCCACCTGTACGATATCCAGGATACCCTGCATTCCAGTAGCGACGGCCAGCGGATCGAAACGCAGATTGACACGATCAATGCGCGGCATTCGCCCAAATATTTCGGGCTGCACCAAGGAGTCACGGCCTACACGCTCGTGGCGAACCATGTCCCGATCAACGCCAAGATTATCGGGACCCACGAGCATGAAAGCCACTACGTGTTCGATGTGCTCTACAACAATACCTCTGACATCAAGCCGGAACGGCATTCCACGGATACGCATGGGACGAATCAGGTGAATTTCTGGCTCTTACACGTCTTTGGCTACCAGTTTGCCCCACGGTACCGTGATCTCCACAAGAAAATCGACGGCTTGGTTGGGCCAAAGCAGCCCCAGCACTACCACGATGCCCTTATCAAGCCGTCGCGCAAAGCGTACGATGCCTTAATTGTGAAAGAATGGCCCAATATTCAGCGCATCATGGCCTCGCTAGCGCAGAAGGATGTGACGCAGGCGACCATTGTCCGCAAACTGGCGAGCTATGTCCGCCAAAATCAGACCAAGAAAGCCTTATGGGAACTAGAAAATATATGCCGCACGCTGTATATCCTGGACTTCATAGATGACGTGCACTTACGCCAGAGCGTGCAAAAGGCACTGAATCGTGGGGAAGCGTATCATCGGCTGCGCCGGGCTGTCGCGTTTGTCAACGGCGGGAAATTTCGTGTCAAAACCGAAGCCGAACAACAAATCTGGAACGAATGCGCGCGGCTCATCACCAACGCGATCATCTACTACAACATGGCGCTGCTGTCGAAGGTGTACGAACACAAGGCGGCCGTGAATGATCAGCAGGCGATGGCACTCATTCGCGGGATTTCTCCCGTCGCGTGGCAACACGTCAATCTGTTTGGAACATTTGAGTTCAGCCCTGCCGAGTCCACCGTGGATCTCGATGTGCTCGCGGCCCGTTACAGCGATCCCGGGTACTGGAGCCAAGTCCTCCAGGAAGAGCAAGAGGCGCAGGCGAGCTGATTTTACACTGGCGGGGGTTGGGCACAAATAGCCAGATATGAGACAAGGTTTCCTTGTCGATGTCTTCTCCCTGTGCCCGCAACTCTTCCACGATCTCGTTGATCTTGATGGTATTCCAGTACAAGATGGCATTGGAAACCAGACTCAAACAACTCGCTTTGTTCATGATCTCTTCGTAATCGCCCGTCGTAAATTCACCTTGGTCGGCAAAGAAAATCCGGCGGGGCAGTTTATGCCGATATTCGCCCTTGTTGAGTTGGAGCTGCACGGTCTGCCGGAGTTCGAGATCGGTGAGATAGCGTAAGATGTACTGAGTTTTGATGATGCGCCCGAGGTTGGTAAACGCTTTGGACAGCCGGTCTGAAGGGAAACTGTTGGTCAGTCTCTGAACGATCACATGCGCCGGGGCTGTGCGCTGCTTGAGGGAGAGCGCCACGCGGATCATTTCTTCCCACTGCTCCTCCACAATGTTGAGATCGGCGGTCTTGGTGAGCAGGGGTGTGAACACCCCGTAGTCGACAAACCGATCAACCCGATACAACTGCTGATCCTTGAGATCCCGGATACGCGGCATAAAGTAGAACCCCAACAGGTGACACAGGGCAAAGATATTCTCGGTGAAGCCGAGGGTATCCGTCGTATGCTCCCGAATTTTCAGAATCGTGTTGTTGTCAAGCAAACCATCAAGGACATAGAGAGCCTCGCGAGGGCTACAGGAAATGACCTTCGTGCTGAAGACGGCATACTGGTCGGAGATGTGGGTGTAGATGCCGATGGCCTTCTCGTAATAACCGTAGTATCGCGGGTAATAAGAAGCCAAGAGGCTGCTGGCCCGCATGCCAAAGCGCTGGGCATCAGATGACGAGAGAGTTCCGGTTCCATGCACGGCACTCAAGGGTAATTCGTGATGCCGGTTGACGATCTCGGCATTGGCCGCGGTGAGTGTTTCCTCCCTCACGAAGTCATGTAACACATGCCGGAGCATGTCGACAGAGATGCCCTTGACGCTGGCGCTCATAGACACCACGCCGAGATTGGTCGCCTGGGAAATCAGGGCGGCCATCAGCGTTTTATAGAAATGCGGCGGCTTGGACTGATGGCCTTGGACCGGTGTGAAGTGGCGGCTAAAGCCAGTGAGCTGATCAACCTCCATCAACAGTTGCTCGATCCGGATGAAGGGCAAGCGGGCATTGATGACCTTCTGCAAGGTGGTCACCGAGGGCGGTAAGGCGATTTTATCGTAGCGTTTCAGCTTGAGCTTGCCGTCCTCGATCGCGGCGAAATCGTCGAATGCGAACCGCTTCTTAGCCAGGTCGCTCGCCTTGTGGAACTGTTGGGTCAGCACGGCTTTCGCCTCATGTTTTTGGGGTTGCTGGAGGTCGTCGAAAGAAGAGTTTCGCACCTCTTGCCAACGGGTTTCGCTGAGTGTCAAATCCCAGAAGGAGACATGCTGTTTGCTCTGGGGCAGATAGAGATCGCCTGAGCGCAAGGCATCCTTCATCGCTAGAGCCAGCCCCATCTCCCAAGCGTTACGGTTGATTTTGCCGTCCTGATCTTTCAGAGCGCGTCGCAGCTCTTGAGGCACAAAGTTCGTTGGGGCTGTGGGTGGCAGCCTTGTTAAGTCACCTGCGTCCAGCTTGCGGACCATGTTAATGGCTTGTATCAGATGCTCATTGCCCTGCTTGGCGGCAAACGGCAGGTGAATGAAGTCGGCAAAATATTTGCGTAGACTTGGGTATCGGTGCAGGAGTACATCGCCGTACCCTCGTTCTTCGAGCTGCTTAAATTCCTGCAAGTCTTTGCGTGCGCTCCGCAATTTGACTTCTTCGACCTGCCGCCAGATATCGTGCTTCGAGAGCGGCTGATCATCAGGCCAATCCAGGAGGAAATCGGTGGTGTCGAGCATGACATCAATCGCCCTTTTCTGGCGCTTGCGTAACTCACGATGCTTTTTTTCATGAGCGTTTTTGGTCTACCGAGAGATATCGATGACATACTGGTCGTGCATCGTCACCAGGTGATCCAACAAAGTTTTGCGAGTCTCCAGGAGAAAGCAAATCATGAGCGTATAGCGCTTATGATCGGCGAACCGCTTGAGGTCTTTGGTGCTGTATCGTTTGGCCTGCTTGAAGAGGTAGTCGAGAAACTCAGGGGTTAACACGTGTATTTCAAAATCATCGATGCCCGTCTCAGCGACGGTTTGATAGCGTTGCAGGTAGGATTGGATGGATGAGATCGAGGGGGCTGGCGGGTATTCTTTGAGGCGGTAAAAGTAGGACCGCTGCTCGCCATCAGGGACCATGAGCAATTGGTCGATAGCCTGGAGCAACTCAGGTGATAAGCGCGTGAAAACCGTTTCAAAAAGCTCAACATGCACGTCAGAACAGACGTGCATAATAAGCCGTTCCAGGACTGAAGGACCCGGCAGGAGTATCCGTTTGTCTAACAAATGGTTTTCGGCCTGATGAAAGAGTGCTTCTGGCAGCGTGCCAAGCCGTGCCTGCTGCTCAATCCAGGTTTCGAGTTGTTCTTGGGCATGCTGATCAAATCTCTGAAAGCCCAAGTGCTTCAGAACGTTTTGGCGGTGTTCCAGATAAGTAGCTTCTCGTTCCGGGACCTCAACCGTCAGAGATGGGGGCAGAGCGAGCTGTTTGCCCAGGTAACCCACAATGTGAGGCGATAAATCGTGGACTTGATTTAAGAAGCGGCCATACAATCGTACCGCACAGATTTGGATGGCAATAGATAAACGGAAACTCTTCCGATACCTCTCGATCTCTTGTTGGTCGCCTTCTAAAAGGGTCCAGTCTCTTGCCATCTCTTCGTCGGAAAAGTTTTGAGGCAGAGAAATGGGCTGAGAACGTTGGCGCTTCGATAGAAATTGCTCTTTTGGGGTCACCGGTTTCTCCCGTCATTGTGGATGGGCCATGCGCTCAAAAAACGGTCGGTTTTCTTGCGCGGGTTGCAGACCACCTCTACCCTGCCCCCAGTGACACAAAAACCCAATGCAAAAAACAAGGCACGATTGCCCCCCCCCTGCCTCAGGTTTTTGGGCGCATGGAAAGGTCTGTATGCTCATCGGTTATATCCGTGTGTCAAAAAGTGACGGCTCCCAGGTCCTGGACCTCCAACGGGATGCCCTCTTGGAAGTCGGGGTAGCACCCGGCCGGGTGTATGAAGACCTGGCCTCGGGGCATAAAGATGATCGACCTGGCTTGGCCTCGTGTTTAAAAGCGCTTCAGCCTGGCAATACCTTAGTCGTCTGGAGCTTGGATCGACTTGGACGCGACCTGAAACATTTAGTGGGACTCATCGACACACTCAATCAACAGCAGGTCGGCTTGAAAGTCTTGGCAGGAGCTGGGGCGCAGCTTGATACCACGACGGCCAATGGCCGGTTGGTGTTTGGGATCTTTGCGGCGTTGGCCGAGTTTGAGGCCGCACTCATTCGGGAACGCACCCACGCGGGGTTGAGAGCCGCGCGGGCGCGCGGACGCCATGGTGGGAGACCGCGCAAAATGACGGCTACCACACTCAAGATGGCCATGATGGCCATGGCAGAGTCCGGGAGTCAGGCCAAGGAGGTCGCATTCCGGTTAGGCATCACCACCTCCACTTTATATTCCTATGTCAACGGAGACGGGTCGCTGAAAGAGATTGGACAACGCCTACTCGATAACAACAAGGCAGGATGATTGCAGGGTTTCGCAGCCAGAGACGACATCCCAACTCAAAACCGTAGGTTTCTGTTCAAATGCCCCCGCTGGTCCAGTTTGTTCCTCACCTGTACCAGTGGCACGACATTGAGGCGGTGCGGCATCTCTTTCGGGTTGCCTCCAGCCTGGACTCGCTGGTGCTTGGCGAGCCGCAGATCCTCGGACAGGTGAAGGCGGCGTATGGTGCGGCGCGGGCGGCACAGCGGACCGGGGTCGTCCTCACGCCGCTGTTTGAGCGGGCGTTGCACGTCGCGAAACTGGTGCGTAGCGCTACGGGTGTTAGCGGCTATGCGGTCTCGGTGAGTGCGGCCGCCGTCGAGCTGGCGAAGAAGATTTTTGAGCAGTTGTCCGAGCGTACGGCCATGGTCCTGGGCGCAGGCGAAACCTCGGAGCTGGCGGCGCGCCACCTGATCCGTCAGGGGATCACCCGCCTCTTTGTGGCCAATCGCTCGCCGCAGCGTGCCGCAAAGCTGGCGCAGGCACTCCAGGCCACAGCTATTCCCTGGGAGGAGTTCCCAGCGTATTTGGGGCAGGCGGATATTGTGCTCAGTGCAACCAGTGCACCCCAGCCGCTCATCCAGAAAGCGATGGTCCAGGACGTGATGCGGGCGCGTAAGCATCGCCCCATGTTCTTCATCGATATGGCCGTGCCACGCGATATTGATCCAGCCATCCAGACCCTGGAAAATGTGTTTCTCTATGATATGGACGCTCTGGAAAACGTCGTCGCAGCGAACTACCGCGCCCGCCAACAGGCGGCTCTCGTAGCGGAGGATCTGGTCTGGCGTGAGGTGCGGCATTTTCACCAGTGGCTGGCGGCCCGTGAGGCCGCCCCCACCATTGTGGCGTTGCGCCAATGGGCGGAGACGACGCGGCGCGAGGAACTCGACACAGCCCTGGCCAGGATGGGCCCACTCGAAGAGCGCCAGCGTCGCGCGATCGAGACGTTCAGCGTGAGCCTGGTGCATAAGCTCTGCCATATGCCGACGGTGAACCTGAAGTGCGCGTTCCGTGAGGGGCGAGGGCCTGAGTATGTCCAACTTGTGCGCCATCTCTTTGCGCTCGATCCATGATGACAATGACGCAGTCTTCCCGTGCGCTGGGCACTGATGAGCATGGTTCTTGCCCTGCTCTGCAACAGCAGACAATCAAGCA
>Ga0137373_10007444_pt1 | contig 11628 bp, 11 predicted proteins | sample SagtaG_5_FD_104912 | JGI IMG/M metagenome (GOLD analysis project Ga0137373, IMG submission 104912) | Vadose zone soil microbial communities from Sagehorn Ranch, Mendocino, California, USA - Sage1_R_80_16 metaG | ecosystem: Environmental > Terrestrial > Soil > Vadose zone | place: USA...
CATCGCGTACGCCGTGATCAGCTTCGGGCGCGTGCGGCTCGGCTCGATGATCTCGTCGATGTAGCCGCGCTCCGCGGCGATGAAGGGGTTGGCGAACTTCTCCTTGTACTCGTCGATCTTCTGTTGCCGGTCGGTGGCGCCTTTGTAGAGGATGTTCACCGCGCCGTCCGCCCCCATCACCGCGATCTCCGCCGAGGGGTAGGCGTAGTTCATGTCGGCGCGGATGTGCTTCGAGTTCATCACGCAGTACGCGCCGCCGTACGCCTTCCTCGTGATCACCGTGATCTTCGGCACGGTCGCCTCGGCCAGCGCGAAGAGCAGCTTCGCGCCGTGGATGATGATCCCGCCGTACTCCTGGTCCGTCCCCGGCAGGAATCCCGGCACGTCCTCGAGCACGAGCAGCGGGACGTTGAACGCGTCGCAGAAGCGGACGAAACGCGCCCCCTTGCGCGAGGCATTGATGTCGAGCACGCCCGCGAGAAAGGCCGGCTGGTTCGCCACCACGCCGACGGAGTAGCCGTTCAGGCGGATGAAGCCCACCACGATGTTCCGCGCGAAGTGCTGGTGCACCTCGAGGAAGTGCCCCTCGTCGGCGACCGACTTGACGATGGCGCGGATGTCGTAGGGCTGGTTCGGCGACTCCGGGATCAGATCGTCGAGCGCGGCGTCGGTGCGGTTGATGTCGTCGCGCATCAGCGCCCGCGGCGGGTCCTCGAGGTTGTTCGAGGGTATGAACGAGAGGAGCTCGCGGATCGTGGCCAGGCAGTCCTCGTCCGACTCCGCGGCGAAGTGGGCGACGCCGGAGATCTGGTTGTGGGTGTCGGCGCCGCCGAGCGTCTCCTTCGTGACCTCCTCGTGCGTCACGGTCTTGATGACGTCGGGGCCGGTCACGAACATGTACGACGTCTTCTTCACCATCAGGATGAAGTCGGTGATGGCCGGCGAATACACCGCGCCGCCGGCGCAGGGGCCCATGATCGCGGAGATCTGCGGCACGACGCCCGAGGCCAGGGTGTTGCGGAGGAAGATGTCGGCGTAGCCGCCGAGGGAGACGACGCCTTCCTGGATGCGCGCGCCGCCGGAGTCGTTGAGGCCGATGAGCGGCGCGCCGTTCTTCATGGCCGCGTCCATGATCTTCACGATCTTCGCGGCGTAGGTCTCGCTGAGCGAGCCGCCGAAGACGGTGAAGTCCTGCGCGAAGGCATAGACGAGACGCCCCTGCACGGTGCCGTAGCCGGTGACGACGCCGTCGCCGGGGATGCGGTGCTTCTCCATGCCGAAGTCGGTGCTGCGATGAACGACGAGCTGGTCGAGCTCCTGGAACGAGCCGTCGTCGAAGAGGAGCTGGATGCGCTCGCGGGCGGTGAGCTTCCCCTCGGCGTGCTGCCGGGCGATGCGGGCCTCGCCGCCGCCGAGCTCGCTCTCCCGCTTGCGGCGATCGAGCTCCTCGAGGTTTCTATTCTTGACGATCGACATGGGCAGCCGCGTCCGCGGCAAAGTTCTCCTCGAGCGTCCGCGCCACGATGGCGATCACGATCTCGGCGTCGCCGAACTCGACGAGGCCGCGGTCCTCGAGACGATTCACGATCGCCCGCGCCAGGAACTCGATCTGCCGGACGTTGTTCGACATGGATGGCCAGCGGATTCTAAAGCAACATCTCACCCCGCTCACCGGCGGCGGTGACGCGGTCGACACGCAGCCGTGTGACGAAGACCCGCTCGTCGTGCTCGACGAGAGCCTTCGCGCCGTCGACGAGGGCAATGACTTGCGGAGCCGGCCGCATCGTTCCAAACGGGATCGCCCGAACGTTCATCCATCGCCGCACCGGGCGGACGCGATAACTCGGCCGGTAGAAATTCGGCGGCTCCCCTTCGACGCGGTGCCGCTCGATCGGGCGTCCGTAGCCGTCGAGGCCGCCCGGCATCTGCTCTTTCTCGCAGTTCACGTCGATCTTGATTTGCGGCGGCACGAGCACGTGCTCGAAATCGCGTTCCCCCTCGCAACGCGCGAGCGCGTCCGCGACACGGCCGACGACCTCGGCGTCGTCGATGAGCACACGCCACGGCCCGCGTGTCAGCGCGACGTGGACGTGGCGGGTCTCCTCGTGCCAGCGCACGCTGTCGCACTCGTGCAGGGCGATGCCTTCGGAAACGAGGACACGCTCGATCTTCATGTCATCCTGAGCGCAGCGAAGGATCCCCTCGGCCACGGCGATCACGCGCGCAGGGGATCCCTCGCGGCCGCTCGGGATGACACCGTGGGCAATCGGCTGCGCGAAGAAAACCCCATCCTCCTCCCGCGCCTCCCCCGCCTCCTCCACGCGCACGATCGTGCCGTTCTCCCACCGCACCGCCCGCCCCCACTTGCGGTAGATCACGTCAGCTCCCGCGTGACGAGGAGCGGCGCGAAGGAGTCGACGACGAGCTCCTGCCCTTCGCGCGAGCAGACCACGCCGGGGTAGCGGATCGGCTCGCCGAGGGCGCCGGCGATGGCCGCGGCGATCTGCGCGCGCGTCGCGCGGATCGTGAACGCGGGGATGGCCACGTCGATGGTGACGACGTCCGTGAGCGGATCGTAAGCGCCGCCGCGCACGAGGTGAACGTCGATGCGCGGCGACGGCAGCGCGAACGGCGCGCCGTTCTGTGAGACGACGAGGCGCGTCATCCGCCGCAGCGGCACGTCGCTGAACGAGGTGCGGCGCAACGAGATCGGGCAGTCGACGCGCAGCCACGACGGCCACTCGATCGGCACGACGTCGAGCTCCGCCGGATGGCCGATGGCCTCGTGCAGCAGCACCGCGGCGGAGCCGTTGTGCCAGACCAGGGGCGCGGGGCGCAGGGGGCGGGGAGCAGGTGATTGCGTCGCGTACGGCCGCAGCAGTTGCATGTCGGCTTCGACATGCTCGGGCGTTGTGACGATCGAGATGCCGTTCATTTCGATTGTCATCGTCGCCTCGCCGTTGCGCGCAACCAGCCGCACCCGCTCGGCATCGCCCGGCATCGCCGCGCGCAGCTCGACCATGGCCCTCTCGCACGCGGCCACGAGGGCGTCGTCACGCGCGTCCGTGGCCACGATCTCGTTGCCGCGCTGCTCGGCGCGGCCGTGCGTCAGGCGCCGCTCGGCGAGGGTGCCGTGGAGCCAGAGCTCGTCGATGGCGGCGATGGAGAACGTCGTCAATTGAGCTGGTAGTTGAACTGCTTGCTCGCGTTGTCGAAGCTGATCACGAGCTGCCGCGCGGCGCCGGGGGGGAAGTTCTGCCGCGCCAGCGTGTGCTGCTCCTTGATCTTCAGCGACGGCACGTCGACCCAGATCTGCACGTCGGCGTTGCGGGCGGCGAGCGGCGTGGTGATGTTGATCGGGCGCGGCACCTTCTTGCGGAACATCAGGCGCCCCTTCTCCTCCCACAGCAGTTCGCGCGCCACGATGTCGCTGCCGACCTTGACGATGATCGTCCCGTCGGTGAACTGATGAGTGAACGTGGTCGTGAACTGCGCCGGCGCGTTGCTCGCCGGCGGCGGCGGCGCCGGCGCGGTCGTTGCTGTCGCGGGGCGCTGATTCTGCACGACCTGCGGCGGCCGCTGCTGCCCCCTCACGGCGCGCTCGTGGTCGGCCTGCTGCTGCGTGAGCTTGAGGTAATTCACCGTCTCCAGCCGCGCCGGATTCAGGCGGAACGACTCGTCGAAGGCCTTCACCGCCTCGTCGTACTTTTTCGCGTTGTAGAGCGCCACGCCGTCGTCGAACTTCTGCGCCGCCTGGGCGATCTGCTGCTGGGTGACCTGCCGCTGCTGGCGGATCAGCGAGAGCCGCTGCAGCATCTCCGAGGCCACGGCCGAATTCGGAGCGAGCTTGTGCAGTTCCTCGTACTTCACGTACGCGTCGTCGACGCGCCCCTGGCTGAGGAGCTGCTGGGCCTCGTTGCGAAGTTGCTTTTGTTTGGTGAGCCGCGCCTCGGACTGCACGTCGACCGTGGCCGGCTTCGGGTACTTCCGTTTGATCGCGAAGATCGAACCGACGAAGGCGAGCAGCATCACCGCCACGATGCCGAGGAAGAGCGGCGGCGAGAGCGAGCGGCGCAAGATCGACGGCCCCGTCTTCGCCGGGCGCGAACGCGCCGGCGACGGTGCGGTCTGCACCGCCGGCTGGCTGCCCAACGGCCGCGGGTTCGTATCGAACGGCCCCGCGCCCGGCGCCGGCGGCGCCTCCTCGGCGTCGGGGAACGGTACCTCCATCGTCGGCAGCCGCTCCCGGTCGTGCGTGACCATCGTGTCGGCGAAGAACGAATCGGAGACGCGCCCCGGCTTCTCGCCGCGCACCACCGCGCGCAACGCGTTGGCCATCTCGCGGCCGCGCTGGTAGCGCTTGGCCGGATCTTTCGCCAGCGCGTGCGCGACCACTTCCTCGTAACCGTCGGGAATCTGCGGATTGCTCTCGTGCAACGGCGGGAAGGGCTCGTGAACGATCTTGTACGAGATCGACGTCAGCGAGTCGCCGCCGAACGGCTTGCGCCGGGTGAGGCATTCGTAGAGGCAGATGCCGAGCGAGAAGATGTCGGTGCGGCCGTCGACCGGCGCCCCCTTGACCTGCTCCGGGGCCATGTAGTTCGGCGTGCCGAGGAACTGCCCGGTCGTGGTGAGGTTGCCGCCGGTGGCGATCTTGGCGATGCCGAAGTCGGTGATCTTGGCGCGGTTGCCCTCGACCAGGATGATGTTCGCCGGCTTCACGTCGCGGTGGACGATGCCCTTCGCGTGCGCGAAGTCGAGGGCTTCGGCGACCTGGGCGATGATGTCGCCGATCTGGTCGAACGGCAGAGGCCGCCCCTGCGCCAGCACTTCTTTCAGGTTCTGCCCCTCGACGTACTCCATGGAGATGAACGACACGTTAGTCGGCTCGTCCAGACCGATGTCGTGCACGGTCACGATCGAAGGATGGTTGAGGATGCCGGCGGCCTGGGCCTCGCGGATGAAGCGCTGCTGGAACTCCTTCGTCTCGTCGTCGTCGGCGTTCGCGGCGGCGCGGATCGTTTTCAGCGCCACCAGGCGGCCGATGAGCGGGTCCTTGGCGAGGTAGACGATTCCCATCGCCCCCTTCCCGAGCTCGCGGACAACCTCATATCTTCCGAGCTTCACCTGCTTCGCGTTCCACGCCGGCTTCGCGCCGCGGCGGCCATTTTAAATTATGATGCACCTCCATTTGTTGAATCCCGCCTATGTGAGGTCATCCATATGAAGGTTTACTCCGGTTCCGAGATTCGGAACGTGGCCGTGGCCGGGCACAACGACACCGGCAAAACGACGCTCGTCTCGCAGCTCCTTTTCAACGCCGGCGCGACCACGCGCCTCGGCCGCGTCGAGGATGGGACGACGACGACGGACTTCGACGCCGACGAGATCGAGCGCAAGCATTCGATCTCCGCCGCGATCGCCTACGTGGAGTGGAAGAACAACAAAATCAACCTGCTTGACACCCCCGGCTTCGGCATTTTCCTGATGGAAGCGAAGGGGGCCATGCGCGTGGCAGACTCCGCGGCCATCGTCGTCAGCGGCGTCACCGGCGTCGAGGTCACGACCGAGAAGGTGTGGAAGTTCGCCGAGGATCTCGAGCTGCCACGCCTCATCATCATCAACAAAATGGACCGCGACCGGGCCTCGTTCGCGCGCTCCCTCGAGGCCTTGCAGAAGAAATTCGGCAAGGAGATCGTGCCCATCCAGCTCCCGCTCGGCGAGGAGAAAGACTTCACGGGCGTGATCGATCTCGTGTCGATGAAGGCATACAAGTACGCGGCCGACGGCTCCGGAAAGTACGAGACGATCGACATCCCCGACGACCGCAAGGCCGAGGCGGACGATACCCGCGAGAAACTGATCGAGAAAGTCGCCGAGGGCGACGATACGCTGATGGAGCGCTTCTTCGAGCAGGGCGGCCTCTCGCAGGAAGAGCTGATCGACGGCTTGCGGCGCGAGGTCTCGCACCATCAGATCTTCCCGGTCCTTTGCTCGTCCGCATCGCACAACATCGGCGGGGAGATGATTCTCGACTCCTTCGTCTCGCTCTTCCCCTCCGCCACCGAGGCGCATACGGTCATGGGAAAAGACAAAAAAGGAGACACGGTCGAGATCGACCGCCGCGACCAGGCCTTCCCTTCGGCGCTCGTCTTCAAGACCTTCTCCGATCCCTTCTCCGGCCGCGTGTCCCTGTTCCGCGTCTACTCCGGGACGTTCAAGTCCGACACGTCGTACTGGAACACGACGCGCGACCACGAGGAGCGCGTCGGCAAACTGCAACTGCTGCAAGGAAAACAGCAGGTCCCTGTACCGGAGCTTCACGCCGGCGATATCGGCGCCGTCGCGAAGCTCAAGGACGTCCACACCGGTGACACGCTGGCCGCGAAAGACCACCCCTACACGATCGACCACATCCGCTACCCCGAGGCCGCGATCTCGTTCGCCATCGAGGCGAAGTCGCGCGGCGACGAGGACAAGCTCGGCACCGCCGTCGCCCGCATCATCGAGGAAGACCCCACCATCACCCTGCGGCGCGACGAGCAGACGAAGGAGTTCCTCATCGCCGGACAGAGCCAGCTCCACGTCGAGATCGTCGTCTCCAAGCTGAAGAAGAAGTACGGCGTGGAGGTCATCCTCCATCCGCCGAAGGTGCCGTACCGCGAGACGATCACCAAGCCGGCCGACGCGCACGGGCGGCACAAGAAGCAGTCTGGCGGCCACGGGCAGTTCGCCGACTGCAAGATCACGGTCGAGCCGCTGCCGCGCGGCGCCGACTTCGAGTTCGTCGACGAGATCTTCGGCGGCTCGATCCCGCGGCAGTACATCCCCGCCGTGGAGAAGGGGATCCAGGACGCGCGGAAGAAGGGCTACCTGGCCGGCTTTCCGATGGTCGACTTCCGCGTGCGCCTCAAGGACGGCCAGTACCACGACGTCGACTCGTCGGAAATGGCGTTCAAGATCGCCGGATCGCTGGCATACCAGGAGGCGATGGAGAAGGCCCGAGCCACGCTGCTCGAGCCGATCATGCACGTGGAGATCACGGCGTCGTCGGAGTACATCGGCGACATCATGGGCGACCTGAACTCGCGCCGCGGCCGCGTCGAGGGCGTCGACGCGGAAGGCGACTCACAGACGGTCAAGGCGCGCGTGCCGCTCTCGGAGATGCTGACGTACGGATCCACGCTGCGCTCGATCACGCAGGGCCGCGGCTCGTTCCACATGGAGTACTCGCACTACGAGGAAGTGCCGCGCACGCTGCAGGAGAAGATCATCACGGAGTCGAAGAAGGCCAAGGAAGCGGAGCAGGCCGCGCATTAGCGAGCAGGTCGCAGCGAGCAGGGGGCAGGAGATTCATGTGCTCCCCTGCCCGCTGCCCGCTGCTCGCTGCCCTCTACTGCTTCTCCAGCTTCGCCGTAATCCCCGCCACCTCCTGCTGCGCGTTCTCCGCCGCGGTCACGACGAACATCTGCTCCTTGTAGCCCGGCGCGGCGATGCGGATCGTGTAGCTGCCGGGCTGGGCGAACTCGTAGACGCCGGTCCACTGGCTGGCCTGGCCGATCGGCGTGTCGTTCACATAGACGATGGCGTCGTCGGGCGTCACGTTCACCGTCATCCCGCGGCGCGCCCAGAGGCGCATCACCGCGGTCACGCCCTGCGTGCCGCCGCCGCTGATCTCGACGCGGGTGCGGCCCGCGATCGGCGCGCTGGCCGTCGGCGTCTCGCCCGGCAGGATCAGCGACCCCCCCGGCTCCGGCTCGCCGGGAGGACCGGCGCCGGCCATCGGGCGGGGCGGACGGCGGCTCTTCACGATGCCGTTCGCCAGGGTGGGGTGGCGGTAGCGGATGCCGGTCCACACCGCGAGCGCGGCGATGAGCACGAGCACGACGCCGATCAGCACCGGCACCCAGCGGGGCATCGGCGGTGCGACGTCGGGCGTCTTCTCCTCGTCGGTCATTGCGGCTCGGTCTCGGACTCCGCGTTCTCGTCGATCTCGGCGACGCCGTCGTCCGTGACGACCGTGTCGTCGTCGTCGGGGAGCTTGTCGTACTCCGTCTGGCGCTGCTTGAGCAGATCGAGCGCGCGCCGTTCGTCCTCGGCGGCGACGTAGATGCGGATGTCGCCCATCGTCCCGAAGTTGACCGGCTCCGCGGTGAACTTCACGTTCTCGATCTGCGCCGGAATCCCCTCGGCGTCGAGGAAGCCTTTGATCAGCCTGGCCTCGTCGTCCGTGCCGGTGCTGGCGATCTCGACCCACGTCGTTCCTTCGGCCGGCACGGCCTGGAACGGCAGCTCGGCGACGAGCTTCGTCTTGCAGTCCTCGCACTCCGTCGTCCCGGCGGCATACTCCTGCTTACACGTTGGACAGTACGGCATTCCTTCTCCTATGGCGCGAGCGCGACCTTCCCGCTCTCACCGGTGATGACGCCAACCTTTGCATAGAACAGGCCGCTCTGACGCATCCGCGACTCCAGCGCATCGAGCCGGTCGGGCGGCACGGCCATGAGCAGGCCGCCGCTCGTCTGCGCGTCGCAGAGCAGAAGATAGTCCTCTTCGCCGACGCCGAGCGCAACGCGCGTTCGGAACGCCTCGGCATTGCGCATCGTCCCCTCGGGCCGATAGCCGCGCCGCAGCCACTCGCGGGCGCCGTCGAGCAGCGGAATGTCCTTCATGCGGATCTCCGCGCCGACGCCCATCTCCAGAAGATGCCCGACGAAGCCGTAGCCGGTGACGTCGGTGGCCGCGCTCACGCCAACGTCGACCATCGCGTCGGCGGCGTCGCGGTTCAGCATCGTCATCCAGCGAACCGCCTCGTCGAGCGACGGCGGCTTCTTGAATCGCTTGCCGTTCAATGCGCGATGCGCACAGACGAGGATGCCGTTTCCAAGTGGCTTCGTCAGGACGAGAACGTCTCCCGCTTTCGCCGTCGAATTCCTCACGATCTTGTCGACATGCACGATGCCGCTCACCGCGAGTCCGTACTTCGGCACGTCGTCGATGATGGTGTGCCCGCCAGCGATCGGGAACCCCGCCTCGGCCGCCTTCTCGGCGCCGCCGCGGAGGATCTCGTGCAAGACCTCGAGCGGCAGGACATCGCTCGGAAACCCGACGACGGCGAGGCCGAGCACCGGCTTCGCCCCCATCGCGTAGATGTCGGAGACGGAGTTCGCCGCCGCGATGGCACCGAAGAGATACGGGTCGTCGACGATCGGCGTGAAGAAGTCGACGGTCTGGGCGATGGCAACGTCGCCGCTGATGCGCAAGACCGCCGCGTCGTCGTTGGTGGCGTGGCCGACAAGGAGATCGACACCCTCGGCGGGGCGGAGATCGAAGAGCACGGAATGTAGGTCATCCTGACCCAGCTTGCAGGCTCAACCGCCCGTCGTCGCGAAGGACGAGAGCGGCGGATAGGCTTTGAGCTTCCGCTTCACGGGAGCATGTTATCGCGCGTGTCGGCGATAAACTGCTGTCGTGCGGGCTAAAACGAAGTTATCGGCGAAGGCAATCCAACGGCTAATCGAACGGCTGCGCACGAGCAAAACGTGCTCCGCGATGTGCAATGGTTGCGTAGCGCTCTGCATGTATCGCGCTGGACACCGCCGCTCTCACGGAGGCCATCATTTCGAGTATTGCAAAGGCCGGATGTTCTTTATCCCGAAGCTGTGTCGCCGCTGCAATGAGCGCAAGATCTATCGAGCCGATTGGGACATCTGCCGCCCCTGCGGCATCTTGATCGAGATGGAACACACGACTGATCTCACTGAGATGCTCGGCCTCGCCCACGAGATGCTGAGGCACTTCGGCGGCGGCCGCTTGGGAATTCCCTTGCCCAGGCCTTGAGCTCGCGGCGCGCTATCACCGCGGCTCCTCCCCCAGGCTCAACCGCCTCATCCGATCGGCTACGGGAGGTCAGTCCGCCAGATGTCGCCCTGTGAGATCACCACTCGTTCTTCTCCAGGACACGGCGCGCAGCAGCAGCGACAAACTCGTCCTTTGGACCGCCGATCTCGTCGATCGCGCGATTGATCGCATTCGTAACTTCGTCCGAGGCGTGGCGGTCGATGTACTCTCGCAGCGCTGCACTAAAACTAAATACTTCGCTGCGAGGCCGTTTCGCGCGGCGAGCGAACTGCTTGATCTTCTCGAAAAGGTCGTCGGGAATGGAGACCGTTTTCATGAGTCTGCGCCCTACTGAGGCTTGCTCTCCTCCCCCGCCACCTCCGCCCGCGCCGACTCGCACGCGGAGAGGATCTCCTGGTACAGCTCGTAGGCCATCTCGGAGTCGATCGGCGAGGGGGTGCCGCGGTTCACGATTTCGGCGATCTGGGAGGCGAAGTGGGAGGGCGGGGGGAGGCGCTCGCCGCTAGCGTGGATCTGGCGGAAGCCGGCCAGGAGCTCCTCGCGCAGCGACTCGCGGAAGAAGCCGCTCTCGAGGTCGCGGGCGAGGTTCTCGTAATCGACGTTCATGGCCCGACGAATTTGGCGATCAGCGCGGCGTCGGCGCCGTAGCCGACGCGCACCGTCCCGCCCTCGACCGCCGCGCGCGCGGGCACGCCGCGCTCGTGCAGGAAGGCCACGTAGGCGTCGCGGAACTGCCGCGCGCCGTCGTCGCTGCTCCAGCGCGTCTCCGCCAGCACCGTCGTCTCGCACGATTTGTTCTGGGCGATCTGCACGCGGTCGTCGATCCAGCCGCCCGACGCGTTCGCGCCGACGAGGTAGCGCCAGTGGAACTCGCCGAGGTGCTCGACCGTGAGGAGGCCGGGAGCGGCCACGAGCGCGGCGTTGTCGAAGGTCTTCCCGCCGCCGCGGAGCTCCAGGCGCGCGAAGTAATCGCCGGGATGCAGCACCTCCCGCGTCGAGCGCGGCGGATTCGCGTCCATCTTGTCGAGCATCTTCCAGCCGCCGCGGCGATAGCCCTCCACGCAGAGCTTCAGCCCTTCCAGGTACGGAAACTTCAGCGACTCGACGAAGTAGCGCGGCACGCTCGGGTCGATGTTCTTGTCCGCCGTGCCGGCCAGCGACTCCAGCACCGCCGGATTCTGGATCAGCGCGTCGAGCGGCTGCCCGAGCTTGTCGAGCATGTAGGCCATCATCACCAGCGTGGCCTCCCCCTCCAGCAGCGAATGGAAGGCGAGCTCGCCATCCGAATCCTTCGTCAGCGTCTTCTCGCGCGCGCCGGCGTCGAAGCGCTGGTCCTGCAGCGCGTGCGTCAGCTCGTGGATGATGACCATCTCGCGCATCGCCGCGGGATCGAGTCCCATCCCGTCCATCGCCTTCGGCATCTCGGCGATCGAGTAGTAGACGTGGTCGAGCGGGTCGTAGAACGCCAGCACCTGCGACTGATAGAGGTCGATGAGCTGGCTCATGAGCTGGTCGTTTCTGCCGTCGACGAGCTGGAGCGAGCGCAGCACCAGCATGTAGTCGTCGAACGAGTAGGGCATCGACTTCACCATCTGGGCGCGCAGGCGGTCCGGCAGCTCGTCGCGGCCGATGCTGACGTGGCGGATGTCGTGCTCGAAGCGGAGGCCGCGAATGCGCTCTACGTCGTGCATCGGCGCCGCCAGCGGCGAGGCCGCGGAGGCCGACGCGGCGAGGAGAAACGCGGCCAGAAACTGCGTCAGGCGGCGG
>Ga0137373_10007445_pt1 | contig 11627 bp, 9 predicted proteins | sample SagtaG_5_FD_104912 | JGI IMG/M metagenome (GOLD analysis project Ga0137373, IMG submission 104912) | Vadose zone soil microbial communities from Sagehorn Ranch, Mendocino, California, USA - Sage1_R_80_16 metaG | ecosystem: Environmental > Terrestrial > Soil > Vadose zone | place: USA: California...
GCGATCCCGCCTTCGTCCGGAACTTCAACCCCTTCGTCGGCAGCCTGCCGAGCCAGGCCTTCGTCTCCGGGACGTTCTACGAGCCGCTGATCGTGATCGCCACCGGCGGCCAAAAGCCGGTTCCCTGGCTCGCGCGCAGCTGGGCCTGGAGCAACGGCAACAAGACCCTCACCCTGAACCTCGCGCACAACGCCAAGTGGTCCGACGGCAAGCCGCTGACGTCTGTCGACGTCGTCTACAGCCTGACCGCCGGACGGCAGGACAAGGCATTGGATCGCATCGGCCTCACGGGAGCCGGGAACAACATCGGTTCGATCAAGGCGAAGGGCCGCTACGCAGTCGTCATCAACCTGAAGACGGCTGATTCGCAGTTCATCTCCGCGACCCTGAACCGGGTGTTCATCGTTCCGAAGCACGTCTGGTCGAAGGTCAGCGACCCGGCGACGTTTACGAACGCGAGCCCTGTCGGTTCCGGGCCCTTCAACGTCGTCAAGCGCTTCACGACCCAGGACTTCGTCCTGAACAAGAACCCGCACTACTGGCAGGCAGGCCTGCCGAAGGTCGCGTGCCTCGAGTACGTCCAGGCGTCGTCGAACGACGCCGCACTGGCTCTGATCCAGAACGGCCAGGTCGACTGGACGCATAACTTCGTCCCGAACGTCGAGAAGGCGTACGAGGCGAAGGACCCCAAGCACTTCCACTCGTTCTACGCGAACAAGGACTACCCGATCTCGCTCGTCTTCGACGACACGCAGTATCCATACAGCCTGGTTGCGTTCCGGAAGGCGCTCAGCCTCGCGATCGACCGCAACTCGGTCTGGAAGCTCGGCGAGTACGGCTACGAGCCGCCGGCCGACGCACTCGGATTGAGCGGGCTCTTCCCGCAATGGGTCACCGACCCGTCCGTGAAGACGCTCGCAAAGCAGATGGCCGCGTACAACCCGACCGCGGCCAAGAAGATGCTCACCGACAACGGCTTCACCTACAAGGGCAACACCCTGCTCGACCCGAAGGGAAACGCCGTCAAGCTCGACATCCACGTCATCTCGGGCTGGTCGGACTGGGTCGCGTCGAACCAGATCATCACGAAGAACTTCCAGGCGATCGGGATCGACTCCGACGTGCGACTCGAGCCGTCCTGGGGCGACTGGTTCCCGAACGCGTTCTCGACGAAGGCACCGACGCTCCTCTGGCAGGTCGCCTCACGCGGCTCGCCCTACGGGTACTTCTACGCGAACCTCTCGCAGAACGCATTCATCCCCTCGGGAACGGACGCCAGCCGACCGGGAACTGGGAGCACTTCGCAAACGCGCAGGCGACCACCCTCCTCAATCAGTGGAAGGTGACGCTCAACGAGAAGCAGCAACACCAGATCGCGACGAAGATCGAGAAGATCTTCCTGCAGCAGCTGCCGATCGTGCCGGTGATGATCGGCGCACGGTGGTCGACGTACAGCACGAAGTACTTCCACTGCTTCCCGACTTCGAAGAGCTTCTACGCCGATCCGATCTTCACCACGTATCCCGACAACGTTCTCATGTTCACCCGCATCTGCCCCGGGGAGAAGGCCGGGGCGTGAGTCGCCCGTAGTCCCCCGGCACCGGTGGGCGGAGCTCACACTCCGCCCACCGGCCGTACGCTGAGGGAACGATCATGCGCTGGTTCGCCCGTCGGCTCGTCTTCTACGTCTTCGCGATCTGGGTCGCGCTGACGCTCAACTTCCTGCTGCCGCGGCTGATGCCCGGCGATCCGATCTCGGGCTTGCTGGCGCACCTGACGCCGGCGCAGCTCGGCGCGAACCCCGGGCTGATTCAGACGTACGAGGCGCTCCTCGGCGGGGGCCATCATTCGCTCTGGGCGGACTACGGCACCTACCTGCACCGGATCGCGCACTTCGACTTCGGCATCTCCACGTCGAACTATCCGACGCCCGTGTCGGAGGTGATCGGGCGAACGCTGCCCTACTCGATCTTTCTGGTCGGGGTCGCGTTCCTGCTCGCGTTCGTCATCGGCACCGGCGTCGGCATGATCGCGGCCTGGCGCCGCGGCGGCTTCGTCGACAGCGTGTTCGTGCCGACGTTCATGGCGCTCGGCGCCTTCCCGGCCTTTTTTATCGCACTGCTCGCCCTCTACTTCCTCGGCCTCGAGCTGAACTGGTTCCCGATCCAGCATGCGTATGACAGCGGCCTCGAGCCCGGGTTCAACTGGACCTTCCTGTCGAGTGCGCTGCGGCACGCCGAGCTCCCGATCCTCGTCGTCGTCTTCGCGTACGCCGGCGGCTGGGTTCTGAACATGCGGACGGTGATGATCAACACGATCGGGGAGGACTACGTGGCGATGGCGCACGCCAAAGGGCTGCGCGACCGGCGCGTCATGACACGGTACGCGGGCAGGAACGCGATCCTGCCGCCGCTCAACGGCTTCGCCGCGCTGTTCGCGAGCGCGGTCGGGGGACTCGTCTTCGTCGAGTACGTGTTCAGCTATCCCGGCGCGGGCCTCACTCTCCAGGCGGCGGTGCTCGGCAACGACTATCCGCTCGCGCAGGCGATCCTTGTCGTGTTGTCCGTTTGCGTGATCGTGGCCAACCTGATCATGGACGTGCTCAACCTCATTCTCGACCCGCGCCTGCGCACCGGCTGATGTCGCAACTCGATCCGACCCTCGACCTTCCGCTCGCCGCGCCGCCGAGGAGCAGTCGCGCGAAGGTCCGCATCCCGGGCTGGCTCGTGCTGCTGCTCCGCAATCCAAAGTCGCGCACCGGCTTGCTCATGGTCGCGTTCGTGGTGATCGTGGCGCTGCTCGCCCCAATCATCTCGGTCAGCGACCCGAACGCCTTCAACATCCTCGTAACCCGCCAGGCTCCCTCTTGGCAACACCTGTTTGGCACCACTGATCAGGGCAGCGACATCTTCTCGCAGGTCGTCGTCGGCGCCCGCCGCTCGCTCCTGCTCGGTGCGGCCGCCGGGGCGCTCGCGACCGGCATCGCCGCCATCCTCGGAATTACGGCGGCGTACATGGGCGGGATCGTCGATGAGCTCGTGAACTTCTTGGTCAACGTCTTCCTCACCATCCCGCCGATCCCGCTGCTCATCGTCGTGTCCGGCTATTTGAAGTCGCGCGGGACCGGGACGATGATCGTGGTGCTCGCAGCCGTCCTGTGGGCGTTCGAGGCGCGCATCCTGCGGGCGCAGGCGTTGTCGCTCAAGAACCGCGACTTCATCCTGGCGACGAAAGTCGCCGGCGAGTCGACGCCGAGGATCGTCTTCGGCGAGCTGATTCCGAACATGATCAGCCGGATCGCGGCGGCCTTCGTCCTCGTCTTCTACATCGCGCTGCTCACCGACGCGGGCCTCGAGTTCCTCGGCCTCGGCGACCAGGCCAAGACGAGCTGGGGTGTCACGCTCTACTGGGCGCAGACGAACTCGACGGTGCTGCAGGGCGAATGGTGGCCGTTCTTCTTCCCCGGTGCAGCGCTCGCGTTCACCGTCCTCGGTCTCGTGCTCGTACTCGCCGGGATCGACGAGCTGAGCAACCCGCGGCTGCGGGTGGAGCGGGTCCGGCGACGGCGTCTGCTCGCGCTGCTCGTCGGCGGTCGCGCCGCTGCGCGTGCGGAGTCGTCGGCGTGATCGCGCCGATCGAAGAGTCTGCGGTGGCGCGCACGAGCGCCGAGACGTTGCTCGAGCTGCGCGAGCTCGAAGTCGACTACGGCATCGGCGACAAGCGCGTGCGCGCGGTCGACGGCGTCGACCTCGAGATCCGCGCCGGCGAGATCGTCGGGCTCGCAGGCGAGTCGGGCTGCGGCAAGAGCACCGTTGCGAACGCGGCCATGCAGATCCTCCGACCGCCGGCGCACCTGGTCGGCGGCAGTGTCATCTTCCAGGGCGAGGATCTGGTCGGGAAGAGCACGGAGGAGTTGCGGCGCTTCCGCTGGCGCAACGTCTCGATGGTCTTCCAGAGCGCGATGAACGCGCTCAATCCGGTGATGCGAGTCGGCGACCAGTTCGTCGACATGATGCAGGCGCACGAGCGGATCTCGAAGCGGCGCGCGCTCGGCCGGGCCGCCGACCTACTCGAGATCGTCGGCATCGACCGGCAACGCGTGCGCGCTTACCCGCACGAGCTCTCCGGCGGCATGCGCCAGCGCGTCATCATCGCGATGGCGCTCGGGCTGCGGCCCGAGCTCGTCATCCTCGACGAGCCGACGACGGCACTGGACGTCGTCGTTCAGCGCGAGATCCTGCAGCAGGTGCAGGACCTGCAGCGCGAGCTGCAGTTCGCCGTCCTCTTCATCACGCACGACCTCTCGCTTCTGCTCGAGGTCGCGCACCGCATCGCGATCATGTACGCCGGTGAGATCGTCGAGACCGCGCCGGCGGCCCGCCTCGCTACGGAGCCGCAGCACCCGTACACGCAGGGACTCCTCGAGTCGTTTCCGCCGCTCAGCGGTCCGCGCGCCCGGCTAACCGGAATTCTCGGCGCGCCGCCCGACCTGCGCGACCCGCCGAGCGGTTGCCGTTTCCATCCGCGCTGCCCGCATTGCCTCCCCGAGCGCGCGGGCCTCTATGCGCGGCAGACGAGCGAGCGCCCGCTGCTGCGCGAGATCGCGCCGCGTCACAGCGTCGCCTGCCACCTCGTCGAGGAGGAGGGTGCGGCATGAGCACCATCGCGCCGCTCGAGGTCCGGAAGCTGTCGAAACGCTTCGCGATCGGCAGCGCGTTGCGCCGTTCCCACGTCCACGCCGTCGACGACGTCTCGTTCGACCTGCGGCCCGGCCGGATCACGGCGCTCGTCGGCGAGAGCGGCAGCGGCAAGAGCACCGTCGCGCGGCTGCTCGCCCGCCTCTACGACCCGAGCGACGGCTCGGTGCTCTTCGAGGGGAGCGACGTCGCACGGGTGCGCCGCCGCAACGACGTGCGCCGCTACCGCTCACAGGTGCAGATGATCTTCCAGGATCCGTTCGGATCGCTGAACCCCGTCAAGACGATCCGCCACCATCTCGAGCGGCCGTTGCGGATCCACCACATCGTCCCGCGAAGCGAGATCGACGAGCGCGTGCACGAGCTGCTGCGCACCGTCGGGCTCGTCCCGCCCGAGGAGGTCGCCGCGAAGTATCCGCACGAGCTCTCGGGAGGACAGCGTCAGCGCGTGGCGATCGCGCGCGCGCTCGCCGTCGAGCCCAAGATCGTGCTCGCGGACGAGCCGACGAGCATGCTCGACGTCTCGATCCGGATCGGGATCTTGAATCTGATGATCAGGCTCAAGGAGCAGCGCGACATCGCGTTCCTCTACGTCACGCACGACCTCGCGAGTGCGCGCTACGTCGCTGACGACATCCTCGTCATGTACGCGGGACAGATCGTCGAACGCGGCCCGATCGAGGCCGTGCTTTCCGACCCACTGCATCCCTACACACGGTTGCTGCTCGCCGCCGTCCCCGATCCGGCGAAGCAGCTGCACATGGAGCGGATCGAGATCCGGAAGGGTCTCGCCGCGGCGGCCGTCGATCCCCCTCCTGGTTGCCGCTTCGCCGGCCGCTGCCCGCTCGAGATCGAGCTCTGCTCGCGCAGGACCCCCGCGCTCGTCGAAGCGCGGCCCGGGCAGTCCGCTCGCTGTCACGTCACCGCACCGTCAACAAGCTGAACGAGAGGAACGAAATGCCTGCCGATTCCCGCACCGACTTCCCGAACGACTTCGTCTGGGGCGCCGCCACGGCCTCGTATCAGATCGAGGGCGGAACGCACGAGGACGGACGCGGCGAGAGCGTGTGGGATCGCTTCGCGGCGACGCCCGGCAAGGTGAGGAACGGCGACAGCGGCGAGATCGCGTGCGACTTCTATCACCGCTACCGCGACGACGTGGCGCTGATGCGCGAGCTCGGGCTCGACGCGTTCCGCTTCTCGATCTCGTGGCCGCGCGTGCTCCCCGAAGGCCGCGGTCGTGTGAACGCCGCCGGCCTCGATTTCTACGACAGGCTCGTCGACGAGCTGCTCGCGAACGACATCGAGCCGTTCGTGACGCTGTTCCACTGGGACACACCTCAGGTGCTCGAGGACGCGGGCGGCTGGCCCGTCCGCGCGACCGCGGAGGCCTTCGTCGAGTACACCGAGGCGGTGGCCGGCCGGCTCGGCGATCGCGTGCGGCACTGGATTACGCACAACGAGCCGTGGGTGTGCGCCTGGGTCGGCTACGCCTGGGGCGAGCACGCGCCCGGACGCACGAGCGAGTCGGACGCGGTCGCTGCGGCACATCACCTGCTCCTTGCCCACGGGTGGGCGGTCGCGGCAATCCGGCGCGCGGCCCCCGACGCGCAGGTGGGCATCACCTTGAACCTCGCGCACATCTACGCGGCGTCCGACTCGCCGGAGGACGAGGCCGCGGCGTGGCAGGTGGACGGCGAAGGGAACCGTTGGTTCCTCGATCCGGTCTTCCGCGGCTCCTATCCGGCGGACCTGCTCGAGCGCAACGCGATCGTGGCCCCGTTCGTCCTCGACGGCGACCTCGAGGCGGTGTCGGTTCCGATCGACTTCCTCGGCGTGAACAACTACTCCCGCTTCGTCGTCGGCGCCGGCGCCGGCGCCGAAGGTCCACGCTTCGTGCGCGATCCGGAGGCGCAGCACACGGACATGGGGTGGGAGGTGTATCCGGACGGGCTCCACCGGCTGCTCGGCCGCGTCGCGGACGAATACGCGCCGGCAGCGATCTACGTCACCGAGAACGGCGCGGCGTTCGGCGACGTGCGAGTGCACGACGGCCGTGTGCACGATCCGGAGCGGACGGCGTATCTCGAGTCGTACATCGGCGCCGTGGGCCGCGCCCTGACCGACGGCGTTCCGATGAAGGGCTACTTCGTGTGGAGCCTCCTCGACAACTTCGAATGGGCGCGCGGCTACTCGATGAGGTTCGGGATCGTCTACATCGACTACCCGACGCTCGAGCGCGTGCCGAAGGACAGCTTCTACTGGTACCGCGACTTCATCGCGGCGAGGCGGGGAACGCCGAGCCCCTCGCCGTCGGCTACCGTCACGTGATGGATCCGGATCGCGCACGAGAGTTGCTCGCCGCGGAGCGCGAGCGCATCGAGCGGGCGCTGGCACGGCTCCGGCACGAGGACACGGGCGAGCTGTCGGACGCCGACGAGGATGCCGACGCGGCGTCGGATCTCTTGGAAGACGAGGTCGACGAGGGTCTGTCGGACGACCTGGGCGAACAGCTCGCCGCGGTCGAGCGTGCCGAGGCACGGCTCGCCGCCGGCACCTACGGCCGCTCGGTCGAGAGCGGCGATCCGATTCCGGACGAGCGCCTCGAGGCGCTCCCGACGGCCGAGCGGACGGCGGAGGAAGAAGCCGCGCGCTGACCTAGTCAGTGCGTCTCGTCGGCGAGCTCGCGCGACCGTTCCATCGCCGCCTGAATCGCGTTCAGGAACGCGGCGCGCACGCCCGCCTCCTCCAGCACCCGGATCGCCTCGATCGTCGTCCCGCCGGGGGAGGTGACGGCCTCGCGCAGCTCGACGGGATGCACCTTCTCGTCGCGCAGCAGCTTCGCCGTGCCAAGCATCGTCTGCACGACGAGCTGCGTCGACGTCTCGCGCGCGAGCCCGAGCAGGATTCCCGCCTCGATCATCGCCTCCGCCAGCAGCGCGAAGTACGCGGGGCCGGAGCCCGACACCGCCGTCACCGCGTCCATGTACCGCTCCGGCACGCGCACGACGGCGCCGAGATGCGCGAGCGCCTCCTCGGCGAGCGCGAGGTGCTCCTCGGTCGCGTGCGTTCCCGCGCACACGCCGGCGATCCCCTCGTGCACCGTCGCCGGAGCGTTCGGCATCGCGCGGACGACGGGGATCGGACCCTGGAGGCGGCGCTCGATCGCCGCCGTCGGGATCGCGGCGGCGACGGAGAGGAGCGTCTGGCTCGGCTCGAGCAGCGGGGCGATCTCGGCGAGCAGCGTGTCGATGTCCTGCGGCTTGACGGCGATGACGACGAGGCTTGCACCGGTGACGGCGTCGCCGTTCGCGAGCGTCGTCTCCACGCCGTACGCGTCGGCGAGCTCCTGCACGCGTTCCTCGCGCCGCACCGTCGCGACGACGTCGCGCGGCTCGCGCCAGCCGGAGGACAGTAGGCCCCGGAGCAGCGACTCGCCGATCTTTCCGGTGCCGAGGATGGCGGTCCTGCGCGAGACGGCGGCCATCCGCGCAGTGTTCCATGCGAGAGCGGGCGCGGCGGCCGGAGCCGCCGCGACCGCCTACGCGCGAGAGGTGGCTACTTCGCGCTCGCCTTGAGCGAGACGCAGTGGCCGAACGTCCCGTACTTCTGCATGAACGCGGACTCGCCGGCGTTCAGCTCGGCCTGGCACGCCTTCATGGCGGAGATCGTCGCCTGCTCCTGCTCGGCGACGGTCGCCCGCGCCTTCTGCGACGTGCACTTGCCGAAGGCGTTCGAGTCGTTGTCGTTCGTGCCGTAGAACTGCGCGAACGTCTTGCCGTCGTGGTTGGCTGCGAAGCCGGTGTCGTCGGCCTCGGTCTTGCACGACGTCGTCGCCGCCAGCTCGGCGGTCGACTGCGCCTTCGCCTTCATCGAGACGCACTTGCCGAACGCGTTGCGCTTGTTGGTGTTCTTGCCGTAGGTGTTCGTGAACGCGGTCGCATTCGCCAGCCGCTCTGCGCGGCACGTCTGCGACGGGTTCAGACGCCCCTGCTGCTCGGCCTGCGTCGAGGCCTGTGTCTTCGCAGAGACGCACTTGCCGAACGCGTTCTTGCCGGCCTTGCCGGTTCCGTAGAACTGGTCGAACGTCTTGCCGCCGTGCGTCGACGCGAACGTCGTATCCGACTGCTCCGCCGAACACAGCGACTGCGCGGCAGTGATGTTGTTCTGCTCGACCGGCGCGTACGCAGACACACACTTGCCGAACGACGAGTACGCCTGCCCGAAAGCAGTCGCACCCATCCTTGCCTTCAGCAGCGTGCAGTCGTGCTGCGCTGTCGTGACTGCCTGGCTGCTGGGACCGGCGCCCGCGGCGACCGGTGCCATGACGGCGGCGGCCAACGCGAACGCGATGATCAGTCTTCTCATCAGTGCCTCCCCTTCTTGCTCATCGACTCGAGCCTCATAAGAGGTTTTCCCGACTGCGCGGAAAGGACTGTTCGAGAAACGTAAGGGTCGCGTAAAAGTGTTCGTTTGCAGTGGCTCAGCGCGCGATCGCGACTACGCGGCCTGCGTCGGCAGCGCCGCCGCGATATGCGTACACGACGTAACGGCGCTCGATCTGCGCGTCGAGCAAAGTTGTTCCGGAAGGCGCGGCCGCGACGACGCGATCGCGGCCGTCCGTCACGTCGAGCTCGTGCACCGCGCGCCCGGAGACGTACACGGCGACGTTGCCGTCGAGGTCGAGCAAGGGCGCCGTGCCACGCGCGACCGGCCAGGAGCGGACGAGCCGGCCGGAGAGCGCGCGCACGTCGAGGCGCGGCCGGTCGTTCCGCAGCACCACGACGACGCCGCGGTCGATCGCGGCCGCGCGCGCATGCGCGTCGGCGACGCGCCCGTAGCGCGCACCGTGCGCGTGCCACATCGCGATCTCGCCGCGCGCGCCGACCGCGACCGCGTGCTCCTCGTCGTCGAGCCCGAGCGGCAGGACGGGTCCCGTCGCGGACCAGAGCGTCCGGTTGTTGCCGCTGATCACGCCGCCGCGGAGCGTCCCGCCGGGCGCCCGTGTGTAGCGCGCGAACAACCGCAGCCAGTGTGTTGCGGCCACAGGTCCGAGGAAGGGCCCGTTCGTCCCGATCGACGTCGCGCGCGCGAGCACGACCTCCCGCTCGGTCGGCGACGCCTTCACCGCGAGCGCGGTCGAGCCGTTGCGCACGACCCAGAGCGCGCGCACGAGCGCGACGCCGATCGCACGTGCGCCCGGCCGCATCCAGAAGCGACCGCCGAGCCGGCAGGTCGGACCGCCCGCGCGCGTCAGACGCCGCGGCGCGCCGCCCGCGAGCGGGACGAGCCGCACGACCGGACATGCGCCGGGCGCGACGGGATCCTCGGCGAGCGCCAGCGACTCGCGGTCGAGCGCAAAACCCGCAACGCGATGTCCGGCAGACGGGACGAACACGCTCGCCGCTGCGCGGATCGTGCTCGCCGGCGCCGACGCGCGCGTGAACCTCCGCCAGACGTTGAGCGCGATCCGGTCGAGGGCCTCGCGCTGCGCCGCGGGAACGAGTGGCGAACGCAGCGTCGTGAGGAAGTCCGTCGCACCCCATGAGAAGACCTCGCCGCGCCCGACCTTCGCGTACGCGATCGCCACCTGGCGTGCGCGAACGCCCGCGGCCTCGAAGGCGAAGCGGCGCGCGCCGATCCATCCGTACCGGGCCGTCCCCGGCGGCACGAAGGGTGGGATCGTCACCGACGCGACCGTGACCGTTCCGCGCGGCGAGAGGCGCGCGTCGACGGTGTCGACCTCGCCGCTCGCAATCCCGAGCTCGTCGCCGTCGTGGACGTCCGTTCCCGCGAACAGCCACGGCAGGCGCGCGACGACGCCCCCCGCGATCCGGTAGCGCGGTACGAGCCCGTGCGGCCAGCAACACTCGCGGAAGCCGGTCACTGCGATGCGGAAGTCGGACTGCGTCGGCGTCCGGTAGCGATACGAGAGCCGTGTGACGTCGTCCCGTCCGACGCGGGCCTGCCCGTAGAACGAGTTGCCGGACATAAAGTAGAGACGGCCGCCGCCCGCGCGGTACGCGAGCAGCCGCTCGTACGTGCGCTGCTCGTAGTACTCGGTATGGCCGGGGAAAACGACGACGGCATATCTCCGCAGGACGTCGAGCGGGAGCCGGCCGAGCTCGACGTCGGTGACGTGCTGCGCGGTCAGGTCGTGCGCCTGCAGCCAGTTCGCGAATGCCTGCTGCGTGCCGGGGTCGGCCTCGCGGCTTGCGAGGTAGGTCTCGCGCCGCAGCCGCTCGAACGGGCCGCGCAGGGGCACGACCGGATCGGACGGGTGCGAGTACCACGTGTCGGCGACGCCGTCGCGGTTCTCGTCCGTCCGGTTGTACGCGCGCCAGGTGATGTAGGGATACACCAACAGCGCAGTCCCTCGAGGCGGCGCGTCGAGGGGCAGCGTCGCCTCGTGCACGACAAGGGGGTAGAGCGTCACGACGCTGCCGCTCGTCACGCGCAGCAACCAGAGGCCGCCGCGCACACGCGGGATCCGGTAGTCGAACCTGCCCGCCCCCGAAACGGTCTGCGCGCCTGCGCCCTGCGCCTTGCGATCGGACGCAGGTGCGAGGTCGATCGTGAACGGTCCCCACCGGTCCGATGCGACGACGACGGGAACGGTCTCGCCGGGAGAGACGCCGGTCGCACGCGGGACGTATGCCGACAGGATGCGCAGGTGCGCGAGCACCTTCGTCGCCGCGCAGGCCCCACCGAGCGCGCAGACCTGGATGACGTAGGAGCCGACGGGGGCGGCCTCGCCGTCGGCGCCTTCGCCGTTCCAGCTCACCGTCCTCGCGCCTGCGGGACGGCGCAGGTCGAACCCGCCGACGGTGGAGGTCGCACGGATGCGGAGCACGAGCGGCCCGACGCCCGAGGGACGCACGCGGATCGTGACGCGGTCGTTCCGCCCGTCGCCGTCGGGCGAGAACGTCA
>Ga0137373_10007460_pt1 | contig 11611 bp, 10 predicted proteins | sample SagtaG_5_FD_104912 | JGI IMG/M metagenome (GOLD analysis project Ga0137373, IMG submission 104912) | Vadose zone soil microbial communities from Sagehorn Ranch, Mendocino, California, USA - Sage1_R_80_16 metaG | ecosystem: Environmental > Terrestrial > Soil > Vadose zone | place: USA...
ACCCCTCGACGCCCTCGAGCGTGATCAGTGCGCCGCTCACGCTCCAGAACCTCCGGTGCAACCATAGCACGGCCCCGCGGCACCGGCGAACCGCCTGGAGCCGCCGCCGACCGCCGGGCGTGTGCGGGCGCGGCGGGGGTCGAGAGGACCACGCGGCGCGCGTCCGCTGCTCCAGTGCGCCTGGGCTCCATCCGGGCGCTCCACTCCCGTCGCCGCGTGCAGGGAACGGCGCCCTTCGACCCCCACCGCGCCCGCACCCACCCGGCGGCCGGCGGCGACTACACTCGGCGGCCGTAGTCAGTGCGGACGACAGAGGGTACGGCCGGCTGCTGGGAAGGGGTCGAGCGACCGTTTCCCTCCACGCGGCGACTACGCTCGGCGACGGTAGCCGGTCAGGGCGGTGGGCGGTTCGGCAGGCGGGTGGGACGGGGTCGACACGACTCGTTCCCTCCAGGCGGCCGCGGACGCATGAGCGCCCGGATGGAGCCCAGCCGCAGCGGAGCAGCGAGCGCGTGCCGCGTGGTCGTGCGACCCCGTCCCACCCGCCTGCCGGGCCGCCCACCGACCCGACCGACTGCCTGCGCGAGGGAGCTAGAGGTGGGTGATGGGGTCCTGCGGCGCGGGCTCCCGCTCGCGGCGGCGACCGCGCTCGAGGATCTCCCGTGCTAGGTGCCGGCCGCCGAGACCGAACGCCAGCGCGAGCGCGAGCACGAGCCCACCGAAGAGGGTGCCGAAGGCGATCAACACCATGTCCCGGCCAATGCCGATCTCGGTCAGCGCGGTGGCGACGGCGAACAGCAGGACGAGCCAGCGGGCCGCGCGAGCCAGCAGTCGTGCCTGGACCACGCCGGCATTGACCGCGGCGATCAGCATCGCCTGCCCGAGAAAGTTCGCCGCGAGCCACCCGACGACGAGGATCAGGAGCGCGGACAGAAAGCGAGGCAAGACGCGCAGGAGCACGCCGGTGGCGCCGGGAGCGCCGGGGATCGCCAGCGCATCGATCCCCATCGTCGCGAAGATGACGAAGATCCCCCAGAACGCGACGAGCCGCAGCACCTGGGACAGCGGACGGTAGATGCCGGCGCGCGCCAGGGCAGAGGTGAGACCCCACGTCCGGCTCCGCTCGTCGAGGCGGGAGGCGCGGGCGAGCCGCGTCATCAGCGTCCCCGCGATCCAGCCGAGCAGCGCGCCGAGCGCCACGAGCGCCAGCATGGCGAGGATGCTGGGCAACACCGCGCCGAGGGTGACCCTCATGTTGCCTATCGCCGTCAGGACCAGATCACTCCAGAGATCGGTCATGGACGTCCCCTCCTCATAGTACTCCGCCGGCGGATCACTCCTTCACCGCGCCGGCGACGAGTCCCCGGACCAGGAAGCGCTGCAGCACGATGACGATCAGCACGGGCGGAACGCTCGCGAGCATCGACGCGGCGGCGATGTCACCCCACGGGACCTCGAAGACCCCGGGGAAGAGCGCCAGCGCCACCGGGACCGTGCGGCTCGCCCCGGAGACGGTGAACGTGTAGGCGAACAGGAACTCGTTCCAGCTGAAGAGAAACGCCAGGAGCGCCGTGGAGGCGAGCCCGGGGGCCAGCAGCGGGATCACGACCCACCGAAAGAGTCCGAGGAGGCCGGCCCCGTCCACGGCCGCGGCCTCCTCGGTCTCGATCGGGACTTCGCGGATGAACCCGGCGAGCAGCCAGATCGTCAGCGGCAGCGCGAACGAGGTGTGCACGAGGACGAGACCCGCCCACGTGTCGCGCAGATCCAGCGCGCGCATCAGGAGATAGAGAGGGCTCACGGTCGCGATCTGGGGAAACGCCGTGCTCGCGACGATGGCCAGCAGCAACAGGTGCTTGCCCGGAAGCGGGAGCCGGGCGACCGCGTACGCCCCGGGCAGGCCGATCACCAGCGCCAGGAGCGTGGTGATCGTGGCGACGCCGAGGCTGTTACCGAGCGCTTGCGGCATCAAACTCTGCTCGATCACGACGCGATAGTGCGCGAGCGTCAGCCGGCTCGGGAGCAACGGCGGGACCCGAAGCAGCTCGGCCTCGGGCTTGAAGGACGTCAGCAGCTGCCAGAAGAAGGGGATCGCGTAGGCCGCCAGCGCGCCGAGGACCACGACGTCGCCGAGCGTCCCGATCCTTCGGGCTGGGCGTCTCACGCCGCCACCGTCGTGCCCGCCCGGAGGAACTTCAGATACGCCCACGCGACGGCCATGACGAGGAGGAACACGACGACGCTCACCGCCGAGCCGAAGCCCAGCTGGAGCGTCTGGAACAGGGCCCGGTATGCGTAGACCGTGAGCGTCTCGGTCATGCCCGCGGGACCGCCTCCGGTCAGCACGAACATGATGTCGAAGGCGCGCAGGGCATCGAGCGTCCGGAAGAGCACGGCCACGAGGAGGATCCGGCCGAGCATCGGCAGCGTGATCCGCGTGAGCGTCGCGAGCCGGCCGGCGCCGTCGACCTGCGCCGCCTCGTACAGCTCCGCCGGGATCGCCAGGAGACGCGCGTAGCAGAGAATCGCGACGAACGGCATCGTACGCCACACGTCCGCCAGGACGACGGCGGGGAGCGCGAGCCCAGGGTCGCCGAGCCAGTTGAGGGAGCGCGCGCCGAGCGCGACGTTGATGAGGCCGGCCGTGGGGTGATAGAGCCACTCGAACAGCTTCGCCGTGACGACCGCCGGCATGGCCCACGCGAGCAGGAGGAACGAGAGCGCCAGGCGGCGGCCGCCCCGCTGGGCGTGAATCGCAAGCGCGGCCGTCAGGCCCAGCACGACTTCCAGCGCCACCGACGCGACGGTGAAGATGGCCGTGGCGCGGCCGGCGTTCAGGAATCGCGGGTCGACGGCGAGGAACGCGTAGTTGTCGAGGCCGGCGAACCGCGACACCTCGAAGATCGGGATCCGGTGCTGGAGAGAGAGCCAGAGCACCCAGACGCCCGGGTAGACCGTGAGCGCCGCCAGTGCCAGGACGGTCGGCGCCAGGAGCAGCATCCCGCGCCGCCGGTTCGCTGCCTCCCGCCGGGTCACCGGATTGCCCCGAGGAAGTAGCTCAGGCGGGCGCGAGCGTCGGTGATCGCCCGCTCGGGCGGCTTCACCCCGACGAGCGCCGCCGAGAACTCGGGTTGGACCGTCGAGGAGATCAGCAGATAGTAGGGCGTCACGGGCCGTGGTCGACCCGCCAGCGCGAACGCGTGTAGTCGCGGCATCTCCGGATGGGCGCGCACGAGCTCCGAATCGTGGTAGAGGGCCTGGCGCGTCGGGCTGAGCGCGGCCCCGAGCGCGATCGCCCGCTGAGCAGGCTCGCTCGCGAGGTGCCTCGCCAGGGCCACCGCAAGCTCGGGATGGCGGCTCCGGCGGGACACGCCGAGATGCGCGCCGCCGGTCGAGCCCACGCCCCGTTCGCCGCGCGCGCGACCGGGCAGCGACACGACCGCCACCTTCCCGCGTACCGCCGAGTCCGCTGTCTCGAACAGCTCCATCGCGTACGGCCAGTTGCGCAGGAAAATCGCGTGACCGTCCCCAAAGGCGCGCCGGCTCAGCTCCTCGTCGGCGGCGGTCGTCCACGCCGGGCTGACACCCGTCTCGATCAGACCGCGGAGGAACCGGAGCGCGTCCGCCGCCCGCGCGGGCTCGGGAAAGACCGTGCCGTCCTCCGCGAGAAGCCGGGCGCCGTTGGCCCAGAGCGCCTCGAGGACGTTGACGACGAGCCCTTCGTACTGCTTGCCCTGCCAGAGGTAGCCGTCGAGCGCGGGATCGCGCTCCGCGATTCGAATGCGGCGGACCTGGTCGACGAGCTCCTCGTACGTCTCGGGGGGTCGAAGGCCGTGCTTGGCCAGGAGATCCGCGCGGTAGTAGAGGAGGCCGACGTTCATGGTCCAGGGCAGCGCCCAGACGCGCCCGCCGTACGTCGCCGCCGCCACCGCGCTCGGGAAGTGCGGCGCGAGCTCGTCCGGCCGGAGATGCGTCGTCAGGTCGGTGAGCCACCCGGCGCGGGCGAACTCGGGGACCCAGATGCAGTCGAGCATCATGACGTCGAACCCCGGGCTCCGGCCCTCGAGGTTGATGACGTAGAACTGGTGCTGATCGTCCGACGTCCACGGCAGGGCCTCACCCTTGACGCGTGTCCCAGGATGCGCCGCCTCGAACGAGCGCAGGAGCGCCGGCAGCGGGTCCGCGCGCCCGAGGATGCGGGCGTACTTGAACACGAGAGTGACGACCTCGCTCTGCGGCTGGCCGCCCGCACAGCCGCCCAGCGCCAGGAGCCAGACGACGAGGAGCGACCGCAAGGGCAGCGGAACGCGCCCGGCGCTCGCGCTCACGATGCGGCCCGCTCACGCCCCAGTAGTCGAGTCAGTCCCCGTAGCGGGATGGCGAGCCACGCGGGTCGGTTGTCCACCTCGTAGCGCACCTCGTACAGCGCTTTGTCGAGCTCGAAGACCGAGAGGGCCCGCGCCATCTCGGCGGGCGCGCCCGGGAGCAGGCGCGCCGGAGCTCTGACGATCTCCCCGAGATACCCCTCGAGGAACGCGGCCGAGGCGCGGCCGACCCAGCGCTCACCGGCGCCCGGCGGCCCGCTGGCCGGCGCCAGCGTCGCGTGGACGGCGTAGTCGAGCGAGCGGAGCATTCCGGCGATGTCCACGAGGGCGGACTGTTTTCGCCGCCGCTCGGCGATGGGCCGCGCGGGCTCGCCCTCGAAATCGAGGACGACGAAGCCCGACTCGGTGCGGAGCGTCTGGCCCAGGTGGTAGTCGCCGTGGACACGGATCTTCATACAGCGCTCGGCGTCGAGCGGCGGGAGATCGCGGACCCTAGAGCACAGCGCGGCCTCGCCGAGGAGCAACGTCCGCGCGTCGTCCTCGAGCTCGCGCGGGACGGCGGAAAGACGGGCGCGGACCTTGTCACAGGTGCGGCCGACATCCGCGACGATGCGCTCGATCCACGCGGTCACATCGTCGGCTGTGGTCGGCTCCGGCGCGAAGCCCGGGTCCGCGGCGTCGGAGGCGAGCGCAGCGTGCAAGGCTCCCGTCACGACGCCCAGGCCGGAGAGCTCGCGGAAGACGTGCTCGGACAGTTCGTCGACACGCGCCGGCGGAAGCTGCCGCAGGTGACCGACGAGCCAGCTCCAGCCGTCGCCCTGGTTCGCGACATATCCCTGCAGCAGGCCGAGCGTCGTCGTCTCGCCCGTGGCGGGCATGTACTCGATCGCCCCCGCCAGCGGCGGCACGTGGGGAAACCGGGCCCGGAAGGTCAGGAACGCCCCGACTTCGTAGTCCAGAGTGATCCCGGGCTTCACCCGCCGGAGGGCCTTCACGACGAGGCGGTCGCCGTAGACCACCGACGTGTTGGATTGCTCCCCGGTCAGCCGGCGCGGCGTGAGTGAGGCCACGCTCCCGAGCGGCGGGAAGAGCTCGGTGCGGACGAACCGGACGGCGCCCTGGTGAAGAGTCGGCACGGTCACGTTCCGTTCGAACGCGGTCAAGAGCTCGAGGCAGAACCCGGGGTCGTCGAAGGCGTCGATGGCGCGGGTGGTGACTCCGTCGAGATCGAGCGTCATCGCGAGCGCGCCCGGCGCCGCGCCGTCGCGCCCCAGAACGAATGGGATCGCGTACGTCTCGTCTAGACCCTCGTCGAACGTCACGTCCACGAGAACGAGCCACGCGCGATCCCCGAGCGCGCCGCAGTCGCGAAGACGGACGCCGGTGATCGTCCGCCCCTTGTCGCCGAACCATCGCTGCCGCGGGAGCAGCGGGGCGAGCTGAGCCGACACGGCGCGCCCCAGCGCGGCTTCGACGCGCGCGCGGTCCGCGCCAGGCGCCCCGTCAGATCGCGGTGCCCTCGATGCCATACGGCTCGTCGCCGTCGCCGGGGCGCTCCAGGCGGAACCAGTAGAAGCCGTGCGGGCCCAGGCTCAGGAAGTAGGGCCCCGGCCGGATCGTCGGGAATACCGTCCCCCCCAGCATCTCGACCGGTGTGACACCCGCGAAGGCCGTGAGGTCGAGCTCCACCGGCTGGGGAGCCGCCGAGAGGTTGGCGACGATCAGAAGCGTCTCGCGCTCGAGCCGGCGAAGGTACGCGAGGACCTTCGAGTTGCGCGGCCGCAGAAACTCGATGCCGCCACGTCCGAACACGGGCGACATCCGCCGCGCCGCGAGCAGCCGCCGCATCGTGTTGAGCAGCGACGACGGCTGGCGCGTCTGCGCGGCGACGTTCACAGCCTCGTAGCCGTAGACCGGATCCGTGATGACGGGCAGGTACAGCCGCCCGTGCTCGGCGCTCGAGAATCCAGCGTTCCGGTCGCGCGACCACTGCATCGGCGTGCGCACGCCGTCCCGGTCGCCGAGGTACACGTTGTCGCCCATGCCGATCTCGTCGCCGTAGTAGATGATCGGACTCCCGGGCAGCGTGAGGAGCAGGCAGTTCAGCAGCTCGACACGGCGGCGGTCACCGTCCAAGAGCGGCGCCAGACGCCGGCGGATCCCGAGGTTGAGCTTCATGTCGCGGTCGTGCGCGTAGGCGAAGTACATGAACGCCCGTTCCTCGTTCGTCACCATTTCCAGAGTCAGCTCGTCGTGGTTGCGCAGGAAGAGGCCCCACTGGCAGGCGGGCGGGATCGGCGGCGTGTGCGTGAAGATGTCGGTGATCGGGCGGGTGTCCTCGAGCCGGAGTCCGAGGTAGAGGCGCGGCATGAGCGGGAAGTGGAACGCCATGTGGAACTCGTCACCGTCGCCGAAGTAGTGGCGGACATCCTCGGGCCACTGGTTCGCCTCCGCGAGCAGGACGCGGTCGCCGCCGTACTCGCGGTCGATCACCGCGCGGAACTCCTTGAGGATCGCGTGCGTCTCGGGCAGGTTCTCGCAGCTGGTGCCCTCGCGCTCGACGAGGTACGGCACCGCGTCGCAGCGGAACCCGTCGAGACCCCGGTCGAGCCAGAAACGCATCACGTCGAGCATGGAGCGGCGGACCGCCGGGTTGTCGTAGTTGAGATCGGGCTGGTGGCTGAAGAACCGGTGCCAGTAGTACGCGTTGCGCACCGGGTCCAGGGTCCAGTTCGACTTTTCGGTGTCCACGAAGATGACGCGCGCGTCCGTGAACCGGCGATCGGTCGGGCTCCAGATGTAGTAGTCGGCGTAGGGTGATGCCGGATCCAACCGCGAGGCCTGGAACCACGGGTGCTGGTCCGAGGTGTGGTTCATCACGAGATCGGCGATGACGCGCAGGTCGCGGGCGTGGGCGGCGTCGAGGAACTTCTGGAAGTCCTCCACCGTCCCGAATGAGGGGTGGATGCCGTAGAAATCCGCGATGTCGTAGCCGTCGTCCCGGAGCGGCGAGGAATACATCGGCAGGATCCACAGGCAGTCGACCCCGAGCTCCTGGAAGTAGTCGAGGCGCTCGGTGAGCCCCGCGAAGTCGCCGACACCGTCGCCGTTGGCGTCCATGAACGCCTTGACGTGGACCTCGTAGAACACGGCGTCTTTGTACCAGTCCTGGGCGGCGGTGCGCGTCATCGCCAGCGCTCCACCAGGTAGCGCTTCTGCCGTTCGAACGCGGCGGCGGCCGCGTCGAGGGCGGCCTCGGCCGCCGCCGCATCGCGCGCGCGCGTCGCCAGCACGAAGGCCGCGGTGCGGCCGAGGTAGAGCGGGACGAACGAGCGCAGCAGGTGGTCGTGGTACACGACGTGATGATGGTGACCCAGCGCGAAGTCGTAGACCGCTCGCGCCCAGAGCTCGTCCGGGAAGCGGAACCTCACGAGGTCGTCCGTCTCCAGGCTCAACACGTCACCCCACGTCTCCGGTGTCAGCACGTGCTCCCAGATCGTGCCGAGGTCACTCAGACCCCGCCGGAACGCACCGACCATCCGCTCGACGTCGATCCTCACGGGCTCGCCCGTCGGGGCCGCCGGCGCGCCGTTCGTCGGGACCGGCGCGCTGGTCACGGTCGGGAGCCACAGGTCTTCGTAGCTGTCCATCACGGTGAAGACCGCCCCCAGGGTCTGCGCCACCATCGTGGGCAGATCGGTGGTGCGCGTCTTCGATTCCACCCGCCACTGGCCGAGCCGCGCCTCGTGGACCGCGAAGCCGTCGGCGATCGCGGTGCCCTCGATCCAGAGATCGGTCATGGCCCGGCCCGGCGGCGGCCAGCGCTGGTCGGCCGCGAGGCGATCCAGGAAGGGCGCCGATAGCGCCCGCGCACCCGCGAGCGGCTGATGCAACCGCCGGCCGTACAGCGCGTTGACGAGAGGCGCCAGCACGAGGTTCGTGATCGTGCCGTCGTAGCGATGGCGCGCGTGCACGGGCATCACGAGGTCGGCGCCGTGCTCCAGCACGGGCCGAAGGAGGCGCTCGAGCCACTCGGCGTCGATCGACGTGATGTCGGCCTCGAGAACCACGAGCGCGCGGACCCCGAGCCGCCGCGCGACGTCGACCGACAGCCGAAGCGCGGCGCCGCGGCCGGGCACGCCGTGGAACGGCACGGTGGCGAGCTGCGCCGGGGGCGCCGCGTGGGTCGCGCGGACGAGCGGGAACCCGGCATCCGCGAATCGGTCCACGGTGGCGTCCGACGAGCCGGCGTCGGCGTTGATCAGCACCGCCGAGACATCCGCGAAGTGTTTCTCGAGGCCCGCGCGGATGGCTTCCAGAACCTGGGAGATCGTCGCGACGTTGTTGTAGGTCGGCACGCTCACGGCGAGCTCCGCGGGCGCCAGACCTTCGAGCTGGTGGTCGACGTCGGGCGGCAGCGTCGAGGCGGCGGCGGCGGAGCTCATCGGGGCAGATGGACCGCGAGCGCCAGATCATCCAGGAGCTCGCGCGTGATCAGGAAGGAGCGGCGAACGTGCTCGCGCCCCGCAGCCCCCATCCGTGGAATCAGCTCCGGATTGTTCAGGAGATGGCGGATCCGGAAGGCGGCGCCCTCCACCGAGTGGACGGTGAACCCGGTCACGTTGGGGATGATCTGCTGCGCGAGCCCACCCGCGTAGCCGCCGACCACGGGCTTCCCCTTCCACATCGCCTCCGCTGGTCCGAGATCGAACCCGGCGCGGACCGATTTCTGCAGCACGATCGTGGCGGCGCGCTGGAGCGCGTTGATCTGACGGTGCGCCTCGGCCGGGAGCTCGAGCACGACGACGTCGGGGTCGTCGTGGGCGACTTCCCGGAGTTGCGACAGGAGCTCGAGCCGCTCCGGCTCGCCGTCGGCGGTTCCCACCAGAACGAGGCGCACGTCGTGATGCTTCTCGACCAGCCGGTACGCGTTCACGACGCCGAGCGGGTCGTACGCCCGCGCCAACGGACCGATCTGCACGAGCAGCGGCTTGTCGCGGGCAATCCCCAGCCCGGCGAGGATCTCGGTGACCTCGCGCGCCGGGAGGTCGCGGTTGCGCTCCGAGAGCGGGTCGATCGACGGCGGAATGACGTACATCGGGATCCCGAGCCGGCCCTCGAACCCGGGCAGCGCGAAGACGGCGGCGTCGTACTGGTCGGCGAACTGCCGGAAGAAGGACCAGGTGCTCGCCTGGGCCGTCGAGCAGTCGAAGTGACACCGCCAGACCCACCGGCCCGCCGTCCGGGCGCTCACGAGGCTGGCCGGCTGACTGTCGTGTACGAGGGTCAGGTCCGCGTCGAGATCGAGCTTCTTGCCGTTGAGGCGGTTCATGTCGGCCCAGCGCGCGAGCCCCTCCTCGCTGAGCACGCGCTCGACCCCCTCGAGCGCGGCCTGGAGCGTGCGCGCCGTCGCGTAGTACGCGGAGTCGCCGCCCGTGATCTCCCAGCGCGCGTCGATGCCCAACTCGCTCAGGAGCGGCACCACGGCGCGCAGGGTCTCGGCGCCGCCCCCGCCGAGACGGCCGCCGGTCACGTGGAGAAACCGCCGGCCCTTGACTTGCTCGGCGAGCTTCAGGATGAAGTCCACCGCGCCCGGCCCGGCGAACGGGCGGTAGTCGTCGATCCGGCTCATCCGCGCCCCTCCTCGAGCGCCTCGTCGACAAAGCCGAGGAGTCGTCCGCGAACCCGCTCGAGCGTCGTCAGATACGGATCGATCCGGTCGAACCGCTCGGCGAGCGCTGGTAAGTCCAGCGCGTCCCGCAGCCACGCCGCGAACGGTTCGGCGCGGCGCTCGCGCACACGGGTCTCGACGATATGAAGATAGATCGCGCTCTCGTCGACGCTCGCGAGCCCGCCGCGGAACTCGACGAGCGTGGCGGCGGTGAGTCCGAGCGGCACGTCGACGATGTGCGACCGCTGGAAGTGGAACGCCCGGTCGAACTCGACGCGGCCCTCGGCCTCCCGCCCGCGGAGATGATCCTGGACGATCGTGACGAGGTGCTCGCGCAGGGCATCGAGGTCCGGGAACGCGAACGGATCGACGACGGCGAGGCGCTCGGCGAGGGCACGATCGCCGACCTCGAGGGCGGCCCACCGCGCGAAGTCGTTGCCGTAGGCGGTGGTGAAGGGGCGGTGCCGGAGAAAGTAGCCGAACGTGTGGAAGAAGATGGAGGCCGCCGGCGCCTCCGCGAGCCGGTGCATGAGCTCGCGCTCGTCGAGCGCGTGAACGTCGAGCGTCTGGCGAAGCTCGACGCAACCCGCGAAGCGAAAGGGGTGCGCGGCCGTGCGCATACGTCGTCCGGTCAGGAGGCCATCGTGGATGCCATCCGGCGTAGCAGCGCATGCATCTCCCGAACGCCGCGCACGCGGTACTCCGCGGCGGTCGGCTTCGTGCCGACGCAGATCGTGATGGCCCGCCCGCGCAGCGCGACGAAGGCCGACTCGTCCGTCGTGTCGTCGCCGGCGTACAGGACGACCGCCCGTCGCGCGGGCAGCGTGCGCTTCATTTGGCTCGCGATCCAGCGCGCCGCCCGGCCCTTGTTCCACCCGACCCGCGGCACGAAGTCGAACACCGCGTGGCCGGGGACGAGCGTCAGGCCGCCACTGCGCCGGATCCGCTCCGCGACTTCCCGCACGTCGAGCCGACGCCCCGGCGACACCCGACGGTAGTGCAGGCTCACCGCCAGCCCCTTCCACTCGAGCCGCGCCCCAGGGATCGAGGGGAGCGCCGCCGCGAGCGCGCGGCGCGTCGCCGTGAGGCAGGACCGATGGGCGCGCGGGTGGCGGAAGTGCAGGTCGCGCCCCGCGATCTCGAGCCCGTGACAGCCGCCGTAGACCACGTCCTCGAGCGCGACCCGCGCGCGCAGATCCGCCAGCCCGCGCCCGGACAGGATCGCCAGGCGCGCCCGATCGGACTCGGCGAGGCGGGCAAGCGTGCCGCGCACGGACGGCGCCAGGGTCGCGGCGCTCGGCGAGGCGACCAGGGGCGTCAAGGTGCCGTCGTAGTCGAGGATCGCCACGAGGCTGGCGCCGTCTCCGAGCTCCTGGTCGAGACGGTGGAGGAGGCGCATCGGGAGCCTCAGGCCGGCCGGCCGCCGGCCGTTCCGACGGAAATCCTCGCCAGCTCGCTCAGCAGCATCCCGGCCCAGCGATAGATGTTGTGGTCGTTGACGGAATGACGCATCCGGACCATCCGCGCGCGCCGCTCCTCCGGCGGCATCTCGAGCGCGGTGCGGATCGCTTCCGCCATGCCGGTGAGGTCGTACGGGTTCACGATCAGCGCGTCC
>Ga0137373_10007467_pt1 | contig 11607 bp, 12 predicted proteins | sample SagtaG_5_FD_104912 | JGI IMG/M metagenome (GOLD analysis project Ga0137373, IMG submission 104912) | Vadose zone soil microbial communities from Sagehorn Ranch, Mendocino, California, USA - Sage1_R_80_16 metaG | ecosystem: Environmental > Terrestrial > Soil > Vadose zone | place: USA...
GCCATCTGTGGAAGCAGATCGAGCTGATCCAGCCGAAAGTCGTCGCGACGCTCGGGAACTTCGCGACGAAGCTCCTCTCCGGCCGGCCGCTCGGCATCACGCGCGTGCACGGCCAGGAGCAGGAGGCGACGCTCGGCAGTCGCACCGTCGTGCTCTATCCGCTTTACCATCCGGCCGCCGCGCTCTACACGCCGGCGATGCTGAAGGTCCTCGAGTCCGACTTCGCACGCCTGCCGGAGCTGCTCGGACGCGGGGTCGAGCCGCCGCCGCCGCTGCCGGAGCTCGCGCTCGTCGCGGCCCCCGAGCAGCCCGCCGAGCAGCTCGGACTGTTCTAGCGTTCCGCGGGTGCCCGAGACGGAGACGGCCTCGCCGGAGGAGACGGAAGCGCTCGCCGCCGAGCTGGCACGGCAGCTCGTCTCCGGCGACGTCGTCACCGTCGCCGGCGAGCTCGGCAGCGGCAAGACCACGTTCGTGCGCGGAGCGTGCGAGGCACTGGGCGTCCGGGAGCACGTAACGAGCCCGACGTTCACGATCGGGCATCGCTACCACACTGCCGGCGGAGAGATCTCGCACCTCGACCTCTACCGCTTCGAGGGCGTCTCGGCCGCCGAGTGGGGCGACCTCGAGCCATACTTCGACGAGGCGATCGCGTTCGTCGAGTGGCCCGAGGCGGGAGAGGGCGTGCTGCCCCCGGCGCGCTTCGCGGTGCGTTTGAGGCATGCTGGGGGAGGGCGACGGGTGGTCGAGATCGACGAGTGCTGACGCTGGCGTTCGACACGGCAACGGAGGTAGCGACGAGCGCGCTCGTCGATGACGGCGAGGTGCTGGGCGAGCGGGCATCCCGGGCGTCCACGCTGCTCGAGGACGTCGACGCGCTGCTGCGCCAGGGCGGCGCGCACCCTCGCGACCTCGACGCGCTCGCCGTGGGCATCGGCCCGGGGAGCTTCACGGGGGTGCGCGTCGGCCTCGCGACCGCCCGCGGCCTCGCGCTCGCGCTCGACCTGCAGGGAGCAGGCGTCTCGACACTCGACGCGCTGGGGGCCGGCGCGCCCGGGTCCGTCCCGGTCGTCGACGCCCGCCGCCGCGAGATCTTCACGGTGGTCGGCGGCCGCCCTGCGGTGCTCGCACCGGCCGAGCTCGAGCTCGAGCCCGGAGCTGTCTGCGTCGGCAACGGCGCCGTCCGCTACCGGGCGGTCCTCGAGGAGAAGGGCGCCTTCGTCCCACCCGACACCGACGAGCGGCACCTGCCGCGCGCCCGCTTCCACGCGCAGCTCGCCGGCGATCTGGGCCCCCTCGACGCGATCGAGCCGCTCTACCTGCGCGTGCCCGACGCGCAGAGGAGCCTCGGTTGACGACGATCGAGCTGCGTCGCCTCGCGCTCACGGACCTGCGGGCGATCGAGGAGATCGAGCGGCGGTCGTATCCGACACCCTGGTCTCGGTCGATGTTCGCGGGGGAGCTCGCCAAGCCGAGCTCGATCGCCCTGGGAGCGTTCGAGGCCGACGGCGAGGACGGCAGGCTGTGCGGCTATCTCGTCGTCTCCCGCTACGTCGACGCCTGGCACGTGATGAACGTCGCCGTCGACCCGCCGCACCGCGGGCGCGGCATCGCGACGATGCTGCTCGAGCGGCTGTTCGAGCTCACCGCGGACGACGCGCATCGCGGCTACACGCTGGAGGTGCGAGTCTCGAACGACACCGCGATCCGGCTCTACGAGCGCCTCGGCTTCGAGGCGCGGGGCATTCGGCGGGGCTACTACACCGACAACAGGGAGGATGCCTTGATCATGTGGAAGGATCCGGTGGCCCGCTGAGCTCAATCAGACACTTTCGGGGAGTTGTGGCACGCTGCGCGTGCCACTAGGCGAGCCCTTCGGGTGAGCCAGCGTCTGGGAGAGGGCGTGAGCCCGCTTTGGGCCGATCCCTCGAATGGAGAGCCACTTCTCGGGACCGGCATCGAGGACTGCCGCGACCGAGCCGAAGTGCTCGAGGAGCGCCTGAGCCGAAACCGTAGAGATACCCGGCACCGCCGCGAGCATCGCCTCCGCCGCCTCCACCGGCGTCGGCCGCTGCGCATATGCGCGCCTCTTCCGGCCGGGTCGTCCGTCGCGGCCGGCGAGGATCTTGAGCCACAACGCGGAATCCGCGGGGTCGCTCGTACGGATCACGCTGATCCCGAGCTCTCCCACCGCCAGCAGCGCTCCGCGCACCGAGGAAGGCTTCAGGGGCCCTGCGTCGAGGTCGGCGCCTTCGACGAGCAGGTACGGCCAGCGCGCCGTCCGAGACAGGCGTCCGATCTGCGGCCAGAAGCGCCCTTGGATGATGGCGAGGTGGAGATCTCGGACGCTCTTGCGCTCCACGAGCGCAGCGCCCGCCCTGTAATCGCCGACCGGCAGCCGCCGTGCCGGCGTAACGACCCCAAGCTCGTGCAGTGTCCGAACGAGGCGGCTCTCCCGCTCCCGTGTGTCGACAACGATGAGCTCCGACATCCCCAGCAGTCTCTGCCGGCACGCAAGGCCTGCCTAGTGGCCGACCGGGCCGGGTCCAGGTGATATTGGGAATAGAGACGTCGTGCGACGAAACCGCGGCCGCGGTCATAACGACGGACGGCCACATTGCGAGCAATGTGATCGCCAGCCAAGCGACCCTCCATGCGCCGTACGGCGGAGTCGTCCCCGAGGTCGCATCCCGTCACCACCTGGAACTCGTGGCGCCCGTCATACGCGAAGCACTCCGAGGGGCGGATGCGACCTTCGGCGACATCGAGATGGTCGCGGTCACCCAAGGGCCTGGCCTGATCGGCGCACTGTTGGTCGGCCTTGCCACCGCCAAGGCCATTGCGTGGTCCCGACACCTCGTACTCGCCCCCGTCGACCATCTGGACGGCCACGTGGCCTCGCTGTACCTGCAACCAGAGCCGCTGGAGCCCCCCTTTTTGTGCCTGCTGGCGAGCGGAGGGCACACGATGCTGCTCGACGTTTCCGGCCGCGGTGACCAGCGTCTGCTAGGGACGACGCTAGACGACGCCGCCGGCGAGGCCTTCGACAAAGGCGCGCGACTTCTCGGGCTCGGCTATCCGGGGGGCCGCGAGATCGATCGCCTCGCACGCGACGGCGACCCAGGCGCGTTCGACTTCCCGGTGGCACGGGTCCCCGGGCTCGACTTCTCCTTCTCCGGCCTGAAGACGGCGCTGCTCTACGCCACCCGCGAGCTGAGCCCGCCGGAGCTGGAGCGGCGCCGTGCCGACCTGGCCGCCTCGTATCAGCACGCCATCGTGCGCGCGCTGGTCGGACGCGTGCGGGAGGCGGCCCACCAGACGGGCGCACGAACGATCGCCGTCGTCGGGGGCGTGGCGGCCAACTCGGAGCTGCGCACGGCGCTGAGCGACGCCGCGCTCGCCCCGCTGTCGCTTTGCACCGACAACGCCGCGATGATCGCCTCGGCAGGCCGGTTCGCCGAGGCCGTCCCCTACCCCGGATATCTTGGCCTGGATGCGTACGCCTCGCGCTGAGCCGCGGCACGCCGTCCTGCTCGCGCTCGTCGCGGCGGCCGCGACCGCCGTCGTGCTCGCCACCGGGGGCAGGAGCGCCGGGCAGCGGCCGGCGCCCGCCGTCAGCGCCTCGGCCTGGCGTGGGCTCGTCGGCTCCCGGCCGCGCGTCGCGATCGGCCAGCGCGTGATCGTCGTGCTGCGAACGCCGTCGCTCGCGCAACGCGTCATCGCGGCCGGTGGCACGGTCGGCATCGGCAAGGAGCGGTCCTGGACGCGAGCGGCCAGGTCGGCCCAGAGGCTCCTCGTCTCACGGCTCGCGCTTCAGGGCGTCGTCGTCCACACCGACTACAGCTTCGCGCGCGTCCTCGACGGCTTCTCGGCGGTGATCGACCCCAGCGCCGTGCCGGTGCTCGAGCGCGACGACGACGTCGCCGGCGTGTATCCGGTGCGCGTCGCGTATCCGGCAACCCTCTCGACGCAGTCGCTCTCGCCTGCGGACTTCGGTCCGGGCTCCGGCCGGCGGGCGGAGCTCGGCCTCTCCGGCATCGACGGCCGGGGCGTGACGATCGCGCTGCTCGACACCGGCGTGGACAGGGCGGTGCCCTACCTACGCGGGCGTGTGCAGCCGGGGATCGACGTGATCGGCGGCGACGCCGGCGCTCTCGCGGCCGCGCGCCCCGACGACCCGTCGCAGCTCGAGCGTCACGGCACCGAGTCGGCGGGGCTGCTCGTCGGCGGCAGCGGCCCCTTCGGGCTCTCCGGCGTCGCGACCGGCGCGTCCGTGCTGCCGATCCGCGTCGCCGGCTGGCAACCGGACGCCTTCGGCCACTCGGCGATCTACGCACGAAGCGACCAGATCGTCGCCGGTCTCGACCGCGCGGTCGATCCCAACGACGACGGCGACGCGCACGACGCGGCGCGCATTGCGCTCGTTGCGCTTGCGGAGCCGTTCGCCGGGTTCGCCGACGGCCCAGAGGCGCGTGCCGCCGCCGGGGCGCTCGCGCTCGACACGCTGGTGGTTGCGCCGGCCGGCAACGACGGGCCCGCCGCCTCGGGCTACGGGGACATCGCGGGGCCGGGCGGCGCGCCGGCAACCCTCACCGTCGGAGCGGTCGATGAGCGCGAGCGCGCGGGCGAGGCCCGGATCGTCGTCCGCAGCGGGCTCGAGACCTTGCTCGACGGGACGCTTTCGCTCGCCGGAGCCGTCGCGCCCCTCGACCGGCTCGACCTCCTCGTCGCAGCACCGCGGGGGACGATCGGCCGGACGCGACGCACGGCTCCTCGCCTGACCGACTTCTTCACGCTCGACGGCGGCAGCCGTGTCGCCGGACGGGCGGCGCTCGTTCCGGTCGGCGCGTCGCCCGCACCGGCGGCCGAGCGGGCGGCGATCGCCGGCGCGTCCGCGGTACTCCTCTACGGCGGCCGTGGCTCGCTGCCGCCGGGGGGGCTCGGCCTGAACGAGTCGGTCGGAGTACCGGTCGTCTCGCTACCGACCCGGGTCGCGCACGCGCTGCTCTCTCGCCTCCGTCACGGCCGGCCGGCGACGGTCGTGCTGGGTTCGGCGCGCTCGGCGCCGCTGTCGGAGCAGGGACGCGTCGCGGCCTTCTCGTCGTCCGGCCTGGCCTTCGACGGAGGTGTGAAGCCCGACCTCGTCAGTCCCGGTGTCGGCCTCGCCACCTCCGATCCAGGCGCGAACGCGGACGGCTCGCCCCGGTGGGTCACGGTCAACGGCTCCAGTGCCGCGGCGGCCACGGTCGCCGGAGCAGCGGCACTGCTCGCGCAGGCGCGTCCGTCGCTCGGGGCGGACGCGCTCGCCGGGCTGCTCGTCGGCACGGCGCAGCCGATGCGCGACGATCCCGTCACCGCTCAGGGGGCCGGTCGGGTGGACGTCGGCACCGCAGCCGCCGGCGAGCTCGCCGCGTCTCCCGCCACGCTTGCCCTGGGCCGCTCGAGTGGGGCGGGCTGGGGCGCAGAGGCGGCGTTCACACTGACCAACCTCTCGAACCATGCCGTGCGCATCACCCTCGGCGTCCGTACGCAGGACGAAGGCGCCGCCGCCGTCGACTTCGCCGTCAGGCCCGCGCGCGTACGCCTGCTGCCGGGACACAGCACGCTCGTGCACGTCGGCGTCGTGACCGCTTCCACACCGTCCGGCACGGCGACGGCAGACGGCGCGATCGTCGCGAGCATCGAGGGCGGCGGCGGCGTCCGCGTGCCGTGGGCGATCTCGTTCGGTCCCGACCGGGTCGACCTGATCCGGCGCGCCGGCCTCTCCTCGCACTCCTTCAAGGCCTCCGACGTGACGCCGGCCCTGCTGGCGCTCGATGCCGGCCGCGTGCTCGACGTCGCGGGCCGGCCCGAGATCCGTCCCCTCGCGGTGCTCGACGTCGAGCTGTGGCGTGCCGACGGCACACGCGTCGGACTCCTGGCCCGCCTGCGCGACGTGCTGCCGGGCCGCTACACGTTCGGCCTCACGGGCCGAGACCCCGAGGGGCAGCTGCTGGAGCCGGGCGCCTACGCCGTCAGAATCGTCGCCCATCCGGTCGGTTCCGGACCGCCGAGCAGTAGAAAGCTCGGGTTCGTCGTGCGCTGACCCGGACGTATACTCGGCCCAGGTTTCTGCTTTTCCGCTCGCATTCGCTCGGAAAGGAGCAGCACGCTGTGACCACATTAGACGCGCGGGTCTCGCACCTGCGCGAGAATCCGTTCGAGATCGCCCGCGAGCAGCTGCGTCGCGTCGCGGGGATCTTCGAGATCGATCCCAACCTCGTCAGCGTGCTCGGCGGGTGCAAGAAGGCGGTCGAGGTCTCGGTTCCCGTGAGCATGGACGACGGGGAGACCCAGGTCTTCACCGGCTACCGCGTCACGCACAACATCGCGCGGGGGCCGTCGAAGGGAGGCATCCGCTACCACCCGGACGTCACGCTCGACGAGGTGAAGGCCCTCGCCATGTGGATGACGTGGAAGTGCGCCCTGATGGGCATTCCGTTCGGCGGCGCGAAGGGCGGAGTCGTCTGCGACCCCAAGCGGCTGTCGCGCCACGAGCTCGAGCGGATGACCCGCCGCTACACGAGCGAGATCATCAACGAGATCGGCCCGGAGAAGGACATCCCGGCTCCCGACGTCGGCACCGACGGCTCGGTGATGGCATGGATCTTCGACACGTACTCGATGAACAAGGGTCATTCGGTGCTCGGCATCGTCACCGGCAAGCCGCTGACCATCGGCGGCTCGCTCGGACGCGAGGAGGCGACCGCGCGCGGCAGCCTCTTCTGCATCCGGGACGCCGTCGCGAAGCTAGACCGCCGTCTCGCCGGCATGAAGGTCGCCGTGCAGGGCTTCGGCAACGTCGGCAGCTTCCTCGCGAGGTTCCTGCACGAGGAGGGCGCGATCGTGGTCGGAATCTCCGACTCGACCGTCGCGCTGCACAACCCCAAGGGGATCGACGTGCCGGCCGCATTCGCGCACAAGCGAGAGCACCGCACGCTTGCCGGCCTCAAGGACGCCGAGGCGATCACGAACGACGAGCTGCTGCTGCTCGATGTCGACATCCTGGCGCCGTGCGCCCTCGAGCAGGTGATCACCGAGCAGAACGCCGAGCAGGTGAAGGCGTCGATCGTCTGCGAAGGCGCGAACGGCCCGGTGACGCCGCTGGCCGACGCGATCCTCGAGGACCGCGGCATCCTGATCCTCCCCGACGTCCTCGCGAACGCGGGCGGCGTCGTCGTCTCCTACTTCGAGTGGGTGCAGGGCCTGCAGGAGTACTTCTGGAAGGAGACCGAGGTGAACGCGAAGCTGAACGACATCGTCAGCCGCGCGTTCGAGGAGACGTGGGAGACCGCCCAGAGGCGCGACGTGCCGATGCGCGTGGCCGCGTATGGGCTTGCGGTGCAGCGTGTCGCCGAGGCGACGATCACCCGCGGCATCTATCCGTAGGAGCGGGGGGAACGAGTGGTTCCCCCACGAGCTCCCGTGCCCGAGGTGGTCGTCTACCACGCGCCGGGTTGCCACCTCTGCGAACGTGCGCTCGCGTTGGTGCGCGAGCTGCGCGGCGAGCTCGAGTTCGAGCTGCGCGAGGTGGACATCACCGGCGACCCGGCGCTCGAGGCCGAGTATCGCGAGTGGCTGCCGGTGGTGGAGATCGACGGCAGGCGCCGCTTCACCTACCACGTGCAGGCCGACGCGCTGCGGCGCGCGGTTGCACAAGCGCGCGCGCAGTCCTAGCTGCTAGAACACGCCCGGCTGTCACAAGGTCGACGATTGGAGGAGTGTTGCCGGATCGCTTGACGGTCGGCGTCGCTGCCCGACTCTCCCGGTACCTCCAGGTGCTGACGCAGGCTCGCAAGATGGGGAAGGTCCGGATCTCGTCGCAGGAGATCGCGGAGTACACCAACATCAACGCGACCCAGATCCGGCGCGACCTGTCGGCCTTCGGCAAGTTCGGCAAGCGCGGCGTCGGCTACAACATCGACTCGCTGCTCGGCGAGATCCGGGGGATCCTCCGCACCCAGGGGCAGCACAACATCGCGCTGATCGGCGCCGGCCGGCTGGGGCAGGCGATCGCGAGCTCGCCGATCTTCGCGGAGCACGGCATCAACATCGCCGCGGTCTTCGACACCGACCCGGAGAAGGTCGGCGCGCCGATCGGCCATGTCACCGTGAGCGAGTACCCGCGCCTGCGCGACGTGGTGCGCGAGAAGAACATCATCGTCGGGGTGCTCGCGGTCCCGGCGGCCGGGGCGCAGCAGGCGGCCGACGACCTCGTGGCCTCGGGCGTGAAGATCATCTTCAACTACTCCGAGGCTCTGCTCGAGACCCCCGGCGACGTCACCGTGCACGCGTCGAACCCGGCCGTCGACCTGCTCTACGCGCTCTACTTCCACCTGACCTGAGAGTGCCCAACCGGGCGGCGGCCTGTCCGCAACGGCCATGACCCCGGTGTCAGACACGGGTCACGAGAGTGTGACGGCTTCCGCACAGAGGGCTCCGCACTAGGGTCCTCCGCGTGCGCATCCTGCTCTGGCACGGGTACCTGCTAGGGGGCACCGGCTCGAACGTCTACACGCGGGCGCTGGCGCGCGAATGGAGCTGCGGCGGCCACGACGTCGTCGTCGTCTGCCAGGAGCGCCATCCCGAGCGCTACGACACCGGCTCGGCACGCGTCGTCGTGCCGGAGCTGCCGGACGGGCTGCTGCCCGTCTTCGTGCTCGACCGCTACCGGGGCCGCCGCGCGAAGCTGCTGCAGGACCTCACGCCGGCCGAGCGCGAGCGCTACGTCGAGGCGAACGCCGCCGCGCTGCGCGAGCTCCTGCCGGCCGACCTCGTCTTCGCGAACCATGTGCTGCTCGGCGGCCCGGTCGGGGCCTCGACGGGAGCGCCCTACGCGGTGAAGGCGCACGGCTCGGAGCTCGAGTACTCCATGCGCGGCCGGCCGGAGCTCCAGCGCTGGGGAGCGGAGGCGCTCGCCCGCGCCCACGCCGTCTTCGTCGGCTCGGCGCACATCCGCGCCGTGCTCGAGGACGTGGTCGGCCATGTCGAGCGCGTGCACGAGGTGCCGCCCGGCGTCGACGTCGAGGCGTTCCGGCCCGAGCCTCGCCCCGACGCGCGCGCGGCGCTGGTCGAGGAGGCGCGCCGCGACCCGCCGAATCCCGGCAACGAGGAGGAGCGGAACCCCGACGAGGGGAACGCCGAACGCTTCGCGGCGTTCTTCGCCGAGGACACGCCGACCGTCCTCTACTTCGGCAAGCTGATCGAGAACAAGGGCGTGCAGATCCTGCTCGAGGCCCTCAGGCACCTCGACGCGCGGGCCGTGATCGTCGGCTTCGGCGACTACCGTGCCGAGCTCGAGGCGCTCGCCCCGCCGGGCACGCTCTTCACGGGCCCGCTCGAGCACCGCCACCTCGTGCACCTGCTGCCGCTCTGCGACGTCGCCGTCGTGCCGTCCATCTACCCGGAGGCCTTCGGCATGGTCGCTGCGGAGGCAGCAGCGGCCGGCGTGCCACCGCTCGTCGCCGAGCACTCCGGCCTGGCGGAGGTCGCCGCCGGCATCGCGCGGGAGTATCCGCCCGAGCACGCCCGCCTCGCCGCCTTCCCGACCGGCGACGTCCACGCGTTGCGCGGGCGCCTGGGCGCGCTGCTCGCGCTGCCGGCGGACGAGCGGCGCGCGCTCGGCCTCGCCGCGCGTCTTGCGGTCGAGCGCACCTGGAGCTGGCGGAGCGTCGCGGAGCGGCTTCTCCTCCCGTTCACCGACATCTAGGCTTCTCGCATGGGCGAGGAGCAGAAGGTCGGCTACGAGGACCTGCTAGCGGCGTCGCGCGCGTCCTTCGAGGAGGTTCCCGACTTCACGCTCGCCGTGGAGGAGGAGTTCGCGCTGCTCGACCCGGCGACGCTCGGCCTCGTCAACCGCTTCGAGGAGCTCCAGCAGGCCGCGAGGGGCACGGAGCTCGAGCCGCACCTCGTCGGCGAGCTGATCGCATCCGAGGTCGAGGTGCGCACCGGCCGTTGCGACACCTTCGCCGAGGCGATCGACGCTCTGGGCGAGCGCCGGGCGCAGCTGCGTGCGCTCGCGGACGGCCTCGGCATCGGTCTCTCGGCCGTCGCCACGCACCCCTGGAGCCCCTGGCAGGAGCAGCGGATCATCGACACGCCGCACTACCGCCGCAACGACGAGCTCCTCCGCTACGTGGTCTGGCGCAACAACACGTTCGGCCTGCACGTGCATGTCGGGATCAACGGCCCCGACCGAGCGGTGCGGGTCACGAGCGCGCTCCGCAACTACTTGCCCGAGCTGCTCGCGCTCTCTGCCAGCTCCCCGTTCGTCGAGGGCGTCTACAGCCACCTGCACTCCGCCCGCACCCAGATCTTCACCCGCATGTTCCCGCGCTGCGGGATCCCCGACTGGTTCGAGGGCTGGGACGATTGGGAGGGATACGTCCGCTTCCTCTACGAGACGGGCTCGATCGCCGAGCACACCCAGCTCTGGTGGAGCGTGCGCCCGCATCTCGTCTTCCCGACCGTCGAGATCCGGATCTGCGACGCGCAGCCCGAGCTCGCCGAAGCGCGCTCGCTCGCCGCACTCGGCTACTCGCTCACAGCCCGCATCGCGCGCGCGCTCGACGAGGGGGAGCCGCTGCCCTCGTGGCCGCATCGGCTGCTGGAGGAGAACCTCTGGCGCGCGATCCGCTGGGGTCTCTCCGGACGCCTGATCGATCTCGAGCGCGGCGTGGAGGTGCCGGCGCGCACCCGGCTCGAGCGGCTCGTCGACTGGGTGCTTCCGGTCGCCGAGGAGCTCGGCGCGGCGCAGTGGCTCGCGGTCCCGGAGCGAAACGCGGCCGAGCGCCAGATCGCGCGGCACGAGGAGGGCGCGACGATGGAGGAGATCTTCGCGGAGCAGGTGGGAGCCGGTGAGCGAGTCACCGGCTGAGCCTGCCCCCGAGCAGCCCACTCCCGAGCAGCTCGTGGAGGAGCTGCGGCGAGCGAAGGTCTCGGACCTGCTCGCACAGACGAGCTCGCTGCTCGCCTCGCTCGCGTTCGGCAAGCTCGCGCCGGACGTCCGCGACCTCGACCAGGCCCGCCTCGCGATCGAGGCGCTGAAGGCGCTCGCACCGCTGCTCGAGGAAGGCCCGCGCCGCGACATCCAGCAGGTGGTGGCGAACCTCCAGCTCGCCTACGCCGAGGCGGCGGCCGCAGCGGCTGGTTCGTGACGGCCTCCCGTCCGGCGATCTGATAGAAACACGCCGCGCCGGGGTACCTCCGGCGCTGACTTTGTGACGCGCCGATTCGACGAAGGGGAGTCCTAAGACCCATGAGCTGGTTCATGCACCACGCCGTCCTCCTGGCGCTCGTCTGTTCGGCGGCCGCCGTCGCCTACGGCCTCTGGCTGACGACCTGGCTCCTCAAGCAGCCCGCCGGCACCGAGCGGATGCAGGAGATCTCCCACGCCGTGCAGGAAGGCGCGGCCGCGTACCTGCGCCGCCAGTACACGACGATCGCGATCGTCGCCGTCGTCCCCTTCCTGCTGCTCGGCTTCTACCACCGGCTCGGCTGGGGGACGGCCGTCGGCTTCCTGATCGGCGCCACGCTCTCCGCCGCGGCGGGCTTCATCGGCATGAACGTCGC
>Ga0137373_10007469_pt1 | contig 11606 bp, 12 predicted proteins | sample SagtaG_5_FD_104912 | JGI IMG/M metagenome (GOLD analysis project Ga0137373, IMG submission 104912) | Vadose zone soil microbial communities from Sagehorn Ranch, Mendocino, California, USA - Sage1_R_80_16 metaG | ecosystem: Environmental > Terrestrial > Soil > Vadose zone | place: USA...
CCTGTGCCGCCGAGGAGAGACCGCCGCTACACCTGATCGGACTTGTCTCCGGGCGTAATTGCTTGATTTGGATCCGGGCCTATTTCGCTGCTTGCCGGCTGGTTCTCGCTTCGCGGAACCGTCGATTGCACCGGTTTCACATCGGACTTTGCCGTTTCCGTCTCGGACTTGCCGGCCTTATGCAGTTCGTCGTTGAACTCGTCCTTCGCTTTTTGAAACTCCTTCACCGCCTGGCCCATCCCACGCGCAAGTTCTGGCAACTTCTTTGCCCCGAACAGAACGAGAATGATCAGCAAAATGACAATCAAATCTGGCCCGGCCAAATTCATGAAGCTGGCGAGGACGCTCATAAGTTGACCCAAACATCAGGCCGTTTCCCCAACTTGCAAGATAATCTTGGAGCGCAGACACCATGCAAGTATGGCTTTCACTCATTCGTATTTATTGATGTTAGCAGTGGTTGATCCTGTCCGGCGCGCAGCTGCTTAGAGTTGACAGGCCTACGCTACTGTGGGAAAAAGCCATTCCAGCAATATGCGTCCGATCTGGAAAGGCAGTATCAGCTTTGGGCTGGTTTATATTCCGGTGGCGGTTTACCCAGCCACGCGCGAGGAGAAAATCAGTTTCCGACAACTCCGATCGAGCGATCTCAGCCCGATCAAATACAAGAAAGTTGCGGAGGCCGATTCAAAAGAAGTCCCGGCCGATCAAATCGTAAAGGGCTTCGAGTATGAGCGTGGCCGCTACGTCGTCATGAAAACGGAGGATTTCGAGAAGGTCCGGATCGAATCCACGCATTCCATCGACATCACCGACTTTGTCGAGTTGGAGCAAGTGGATCCGAAGTTTTTCTATAAACCATATTTTCTGGAGCCGCAGAAAGGCGGGGAGAAAGCGTACACGGTTTTGCACAAGGCGCTCAGCGGCACGGGCAAGATCGGGATTGCCAAAGTCGTAATCAGCAATCGCGAGCATCTGGCCGCCCTGAAACCGGATGGATTGTTCCTGATTCTGGAACTGATGCATTTCGCCAGCGAAATTTTGAGCGCCGAAATTTTAAAGAACGGATCGGCCACGGCCGTAACGGATAAGGAATTGAAAATGGCCCAGGCGCTCATCGAGAGCATGTCCGTTGCATGGGAGCCAGAGAAATATCGGGACGAGTATCGGACGGCGTTGATGGAGATCATTGAGCAGAAAGCCAAGAACAGGCTGATTGCTGCCAAAGCGCCGCCCGCGCCCGTGCCGACCAATGTTGTCGATCTTGTCAAAGTGCTTCAAGAGAGCCTCAGCCGTACTCAATCCGTTAGGCAAAAACGCAGCTCCGCCCGCTCCGGCGGCCGTTCGACAGCAGCGTTAGTAAAACAAAAGAGACGGGTAAGTGCTTTGGGGTAAAACGGCCAGATTGCGTCCTGGGTCAGGTCCACACTCCGAGGCATTTAGCGCGGCTTTTGATCCGGCGTGATTTGGCTGACGCCCAAAGCAAGTTGCAAATCAGGGGATCCTCAATAGAGTCAATGTCTCTTTATGGCCAAGACCTCCTGGATTAATCGCAACGAACGCAGGCGCGCAACGGTGAAGAAATATGCTGCGCTGCGTGCTGAGCTGAAAGCGAAAAAAGACTATGCCGGCCTCGCGCAGTTGCCGCGCGACGCCAGCCCGACGCGTGTAGTGAACCGTTGCGAAGTGACGGGTCGTCGCCGCGCGTTTATCCGGCGCTTCAAGGTTTCACGTCTCACGTTCCGCGAGCTGGCTTCGCAGGGCTTGATCCCCGGCGTGACCAAGTCGAGCTGGTAAATTGGATCGACATTGGGCTTTGGGTGCGGGGTGCGCATCCGGGTAATGAACGTCCCCTCGTTATTCTTTTTATTGGCGATGCCGATTGCCGACGTAATCGCGCGGCATTGGGACCCGCCCCTGCTGCTGATCGCCAAATTAGCGGCGATCGTCGCACTGGTATTGTTGAACGGCTTCTTTGTCACGGCCGAGTTTGCGCTCGTAAAAATCCGCGCCAGTCAACTCGACACGTTGGCCGCTGAGGGCAACAGGCGCGCGGCGTTTGCAAAGCAGGTAAAGGACAACCTGAACGCCTATCTTTCCGCGTGTCAGGTCGGGATTACAGCGGCCAGCCTCGGGCTTGGTTGGTTGGGGGAGCCATTCATTGCGCAGATGCTTCAGCCGTTTTTCGCTTTAGCTGGAATCGAATCTCCACCCGTAATCAAATCCGTCTCCTTCGCGCTGGCATTTTCGGTCATTACGTTTTTGCACATCGTACTTGGGGAACAAGCGCCGAAAATTCTCGCTATCCGAAAGGCCATATCGGCTACGCTGTTCGTGAGCGCACCGTTACGACTTTTTTACACAGTCTTTAAACCGGCGATTTGGCTTTTGAACGCGGCGAGTAACTGGATCCTTCGGCGTCTCCTTCGTATCGAGCCCATCGCCGAAGGGGAGCTGGCCCACAGCGAAGAGGAATTGCGTTTAATATTCGACCAAAGTGCAAAGTCTGCCGAGGTTACGCCTCTCGGCCGCGAGCTTGTTATCAACGTGCTCGACCTGCGCAACCGCGTTGTGCGCGATATCATGACGCCGCGCGGGGAAATCGTTTATCTCGATCTCGAGGACGACTTCGAGACGAACGTGAAGAAGGCAATCGAGTCCCGGCACACGCGTTTTCCGCTTTCCCGCGAGAACCTCGACAACACCGTTGGCCTTGTCCACATGAAGGAACTGCTGCCGATGATGCGCGATCCGCAGCCCGATTTGTTGAAGATTAAACGCGATTTGATTCCCGTCCCGGAAATGATGCCGCTGGAAAAATTGCTTAAATTGTTCCTGAGCAAGCACGCACACCTTGCATTGGTGGTGGATGAATTTGGCGGAACCGTCGGCATGGTGACTCTGGAGAATGTGCTCGAGGAGGTCGTCGGCGATATTCAGGACGAGTTCGATTTTGAAAAGGAGGAATTTCGCAAGATCAGCGCGAACGAATTTACCGTGGACGGCGCGCTCGGACTTTACGAGCTAAACGAGCTCGCCAGGCTTGAACTGGAGAGCGCAGACGTGAGCACCATCGGCGGGTACGTCACCCATTTGCTCGGTCATCTGCCGAAACAAGGCGAACAGGTTAAAATCGGCAACTACCTCGTGACGGTTTCGCAAACGGATGGCCGCCGCGTCAACCAACTCCATTTTAAGAAATTGAGCGACGTTGCTGACGAAGAACCTCTTTCCGTAACAAAATCGAGTGCCTCGTAGATATGGCGCTCTGCGCTGTTAGAGTCGCGGGGACGTGGCTACAACATGGATCTTATCACGAAGACCGAGATCACCTGCCCGCACTGCGGCCAAATTTTTCCGATCCAGATCGATACTTCGCAGCCAGAACAAATCCTGATCGAGGATTGCACCGTCTGCTGCCGCCCAATTACGCTGACGATTCGTTGTCGTCCCGGAGCGATTGTCGAGCTTGACTGTAGTCTGTAGCGGGGCCTGCGCCACTACTCTAGGCAGCCGCTGATTCCAACTTGGCGCGTAGCGCCGGTCGCCGCCGCAGTTGCGCGGTGAGCGCTTCGATCGCGCGCAGTGTGGACGAGCTAATGTGATGCTCCATGCCCTCCACATCGTGATAAATCACGCGATCGTCCAAGCCAAGAAGTTTCAGAAAATCGGTCAGGAGCTGATGCCGATGTGCAATCTTGCACGCGAGGGTCTTGCCGACTGTGGTTAGAATAAGACCGCGATACTTTTCGTATTTCAGCAAACCGTCGGCGTCGAGGCGTTGCACCATGTTAGTCACGCTCGCCTGGGAAATTTTTAGCGCCGCGGCGATATCGACTACGCGTGCATAACCTTTGGAGTTAATGAGTTCGAGGATACGCTCGAGGTAATCTTCTACGGCAGCCGAGCTCCCGAGCGCCGATCGCGAATTCTTTCGTGCCATCGACCCAACGATAGAAAGGAAAAGAAATTAAGTCAATCAATATAATCATTTGACGATATAAATAAGTTAGGCCAACCTAACTTTCAGTGAAAGAAAACGCACTCTGGCGATTCTCGATCTTGTTGGGCTTGATAACGCCAGTTGCGCTCACCGATGCTGCAGATGCGCTGGAAAACAAAAGTCGCTACAACCTTTTCAATCCGACACCTGAGAATTTGTTGCGCGAGTTAGCCACCGACCGGCCTGACAAAACCGAAGGACCGACAACAGTGGATGCGGGTCACTGTCAATTCGAAATGGATTTCGCCACTTTTACCTACGATCGAACAAGTGGGGTTCGAACGAAGAATTGGAATATCGCGCCATTCAACATTCGCGTCGGTTTGCTTAACAATGTCGAGCTAAGCTTTATCTTTCAAAGTTATCTGCGCGAAGCAATCGACGATCGTCCCGCGCGGACGATGTCGACCTCGTCCGGTATCGGCGATTTCATTACGCGTCTGAAAATTAATCTCTGGGGAGACGATAGCGGCCAAACCGCGTTCGCACTTTTCCCGTTCGTGAAGTTTCCGACAAGCACGGGCGGTTTTGGCAATGCTTCCGTTGAAGGCGGTGCGATCTTTCCATTCAGCATAAAGTTGCCGGCCAGGGTCGACATGGGAATGGAAACCGGCATCAGTTTTTTGCGAAATGAGTCCGGCAGAAGTTATCACGAAGAGTTTGTGAACTCCGTGACGTTCGCCCACGAGATCATTGGTAAACTCAGTGGCTATTGCGAATTTTTCAGCAGCGTTCCCACGGAACACGACTCGGATTGGATCGGCACTGTCGATCTTGGCCTTACTTACGCGCTGACCGAAAACCTCCAGCTCGATTGCGGCTGCAATATCGGCGTCACACACGCCGCGGACGACATCAATGCGTTCAGCGGAATCAGCGTCCGTTTTTGAAATGATGAACCGGCGGAACCAGACGATCTCGGCGGATGTTGAGCACGGATGGCGCAGAAGAACGCCGCATGTTTCGCTCCCGGAAGTCCACCGCAGCATCGTGGTCCCGACGACAGCGTCGTTTTGGCGGAAGCTGATAGCTTTCTCCGGCCCCGGTTTTCTGGTGGCGGTCGGCTACATGGACCCAGGCAACTGGGCGACCGATCTCTCCGGCGGCGCGAAGTTCGGTTACGCGCTGCTCACCGTCGTCATGATCTCCAATTTCATGGCGATCTTGCTTCAGCATTTGTGCATCAAGCTTGGCGTCGCCACTGGCCGCGACCTCGCCCAAGCGTGTCGCGATCACTATTCGACGCCGACCGTGTGGTCGCTCTGGGTTCTCTGCGAAATCGCTATCGCCGCATGCGACCTAGCGGAAGTAGTCGGCTCCGCCATCGGTTTGCAGCTTCTTTTTGGACTTCCCCTGGTGTGGGGGTGCATCATTACCGCGCTGGACGTGCTCGCGGTACTTTATCTCCAAACTAAAGGCTTCCGTTATATCGAAGCTCTTGTGATCACGTTGATCGTGACCATCGGCACCTGTTTCGCCGCCGAGCTGATCTTCTCCCAGCCGGACCTTACGGGCGTCATGCTTGGATTCGTCCCCGGCCCGCGCATCGTCGTGAATCAAGGAATGCTCTACGTTAGCATTGGCATTCTCGGCGCGACCGTGATGCCGCATAATCTCTACCTGCATTCGTCCATTGTGCAGACGCGGATGTTCGAGCAGACGCCCGAAGGCAAACGTGAGGCGATTAAATTCGCCACCATCGACTCGACTGTCGCACTCATGTTCGCGCTCTTTATTAACGGCGCGATTCTCGTTCTCGCCGCGTCTGCGTTTCATTGGTCCGGTCATCAGGACGTAGCCGAAATTCAGGACGCTTACAAATTGCTCAGTCCGCTCCTCGGTGTCGGTGTGGCAAGCATTCTGTTCGCGGTGGCGCTGCTCGCTTCAGGACAAAACTCCACCCTTACCGGCACGCTTGCAGGGCAGGTCGTGATGGAAGGTTTCCTCAACTTCCGGATCACACCGTGGCTCCGCCGATTGATTACGCGGCTCATCGCCATCATTCCCGCAGTGCTCGTCATCGGTATTTTTGGGGAAAGCAAAACGACACAGTTACTCGTAGCCAGCCAGGTCGTCTTGAGCATGCAGCTCGGCTTCGCCGTCTGGCCGTTGATGCGGTTTACGGGTGAAAAGACGAAAATGGGCGAGTTTGCCAACAGGCTTTGGCTGAAAATTCTCGGCTGGACGACAGCCGGCATTATCATTGTGCTTAATGTGAAGCTGCTCTTGGACACCTTTCTGCCCGACTCCGTCCTCCAATCGCTTTATGGTTTCTTTCATATTCAGGCGCCAACACAATGAAGAATGATGAAGCACCCGCCTTCGCAAGGCTACGGCGCGGCAGGCAAATGACGAATGACGAAGGAATGACGAAACAGAAAATCCGAGCTGCAAGATCGACATCTGTTCTGGCATTCGTCATTCGGATTTCGTCATTGTTTCGTCATTCGTTATTCGACGTTTGTCATTCTTGACCATGTATCGCAACATTCTCATTCCGCTTGAGAACAGCCCAGCCGATGAGACCATCCTCTCGCACATCAAGCCGCTCGCGCGCATGACCGGCGCGAAGCTGCTCCTCGTCCACGTCTCCGACGGTTGGGTGGCGCGCAATTTCAACCAGCTGAAACTCGCAGAGAGCGAAGAGATGAAGGAGGACCGTGCGTACCTGGAAAGACGCGGCCGCGAACTGACGGCAGAGGGTTTTTCCTGCGACGCCGTGCTCGCTCTCGGGGAACCCTCCGACGAAATCATCAAACTGGCGCGTGAGAAAGATGTCGATCTTATCGCCATGACCACGCATGGCCACCGGTTTGTCAGCGACATTCTCTATGGCGCCACGGCCGACAAAGTGCGCCACGAAGTGGATGTGCCGGTGTTACTGCTGAAAGTGAAACGATAAAGTAGCGCGAGCATCCCGCTCGCGAACTCCGTTGAAAGCAAGCCAGAGGCTTGCTCTACTCTTGACGCGTGAAAGTCCTTTTTCTCACAAACGAATATCCGCCGCACATTTACGGTGGCGCGGGTGTTCACGTTGGCTATCTGACGCGCGAGCTGGCGAAGGCCATGCCGGTCGAAGTCCGTTGTTTTGGCGATCAACGTTTTGAGAAAGGTAATCTCAAAGTCACCGGCTTCGAACTTGACACGAGCGGTTTCACCTGCCCCGAGCCGTTGAAATCGGCTTTCGGTGCGGTGCGGCGTTGCACCGATTTCAACACCACGAACATCGATGCCGATATCGTCCATTGTCATACTTGGTACAGCCATTTCGGCGGGATTCTCGCCAAACAAAATTACGGAATTCCGCTTGTGATCACGGTCCATTCGCTCGAACCGCTTCGGCCGTGGAAACGCGAGCAGCTTGGTGGCGGCTACGATTTCTCGCTTTGGATTGAGAAAACTGCGCTGGAAATGGCGGACGCGATCATCGCGGTTTCTAGTGAAACGAAGCGTGACATCGAGCGATTATTCGATGTCGATCCAGCGCGAGTGCATGTGATTCATAACGGCATTGATTTGAAAGAATACTACAAAGTCGATTCGACCGACGCACTCAAGCGCTACGGGATCGATCCCAATAAACCGTACTTGCTGTTCGTTGGCCGGATCACGCGGCAAAAAGGAATTATCTATCTCGTGCGCGCAATTCAATACATGGACCCCCATTTTCAGATCGTGCTGTGCGCGGGCGCTCCGGATACGCCTGCGATTGCCACGGAAATGAAAGACGCCGTCGAGAACGCAACAAAAAAGCGCTCTGACGTCATCTGGATCGCAGAAATGATCGATCGGAATGCGGTCACAGAACTTTATTCGCACGCTGCCATGTTCTGTTGTCCATCGATTTATGAGCCGTTTGGCATCATCAACCTCGAAGCAATGGCCTGCGAGACGGCAGTGGTGGCGAGCGCAGTCGGCGGAATTAAAGAAGTCGTCGTCGATGGAGAGACTGGTTTCCTGGTTCTCCTCGAGCAAATGAAAGAGAGCCCGTTCGAGCCACTCGATCCGGCAAAATTTTCACGTGATCTTGCGGCAAAAATCAATCAGCTCATGGGCGATATAACGTTGCGCGAGAAATTTGGGAAAGCAGGTCGCAAACGCGCTGAAGAAAAATTCAGCTGGTCCGCAATCGCGCAGAAAACGAAAGCGTTGTATGAGTCGTTGAAGCTTTAAGGGGTTTTAGAATCGGTGCTTCTTGCCGGTCCACACCGCAGTGAAGGATCTCACAAAAGCGATCTGACATTCTTCTGACTAAGCGTCATCTTTCCTTCGATTGCGAGGTTCCCTCGCTCCCGCTCGGGATGACAAAGCTTTGTGACGATGGCAACCTGAGCGTGAAGGTTGCGCCGTTATGTTCGTTGATCGGATCAGAGTTTTTGCGCAAGCAGGAAACGGCGGGCGCGGTTCCGTCAGTTTTCGGCGGGAGAAATTTGTGCCGAAAGGCGGACCGGATGGCGGCGATGGCGGGCGCGGCGGCGATGTGATTCTGCGCGCGGATCGGCACGTGGATAACCTCTCGAATCTTTTCTACGAGCCGATCATCAAAGCGAAGAATGGCGGGCACGGAATGGGGAAGAAAATGCACGGGCGTTCCGCGCTGCCGAAGATCGTGAAGGTGCCGATGGGAACGATTGTTTGGCAAGCAGAGGAAAATAAAGAAAGCAAACACCGAATGCCCAACACCGTACGCGCAACGCTGAATTCAGAGGAATCGAGAATCGAGAATCGAAAATCGAAAATCGACTTCGTCGTCGATCTTACGCGGGAGGATGAGGAGTTTGTTCTTTGTCGCGGCGGCGCGGGCGGCAAAGGAAACGTGCATTTCAAAAGCTCGCGGAATCGCGCCCCGCGTCAATACACTGAAGGGGGAGAAGGCGAGCAGAGCCATTTCCTGCTCGAGCTGCGCACGATCGCGGACGCCGGCCTCGTCGGTTATCCAAATGCGGGCAAATCGACATTGCTCCGAAAAATTTCGGCGGCGCGCCCCAAAGTGGCAGCGTATCCGTTTACCACGCTGCATCCGGGTATCGGAGTCGTGGAATTTTCCGGTTATCTCCGGGCGACGATCGCCGACATCCCGGGCCTGATTGAAGGCGCGCACCGTGGTCTTGGCCTCGGGCACGAATTTTTGCGGCATATCACGCGCTGCCGCATCTTACTTTTCGTTATCGATATTGCGGGAAGCGAAAACCGGAATCCAATCGAGGACTTGCAAAACTTGCGGCGCGAGATCGATCTTTACGATGCAACATTGTCGAAACGCCCATGGTACATTATCGCGAATAAAATGGATTTACCGGTGGCGCGAGAGAATCTTCAAGCTTTACAGGATCGATTTTCGACTGTCGAAATTGCCGCAGTTTCAGCGCAGACAGGTGAAGGCATGGAAAATTTAATAGCGAAATTGGAGAAGTGGCTGGCAAAAGCGTCGCAACAGCAACCCATCGCCGTCGCTAAAGGCGATCCGATTTCTCTCGGCAATTAAAGGTGGACAAGGCCAGAAAGCCTAGCGAAACTGGCGCTCTTAATGGGTAGACGGGTTATAGCAAGCTATTGTTCCAGCTTTCTCAAGCCGGAGATGTTGCACATTTACCGGCAGGTAAAGGCGCTGCGCGGCGTCGATACCTTCGTCGTGACCAAGGAGGTTCAGAATGCCAAGCGATTTCCGTTCCCCGATATAGAAGTCATTCCAAAGCGGCGCACGAACCTGCTGGTGCACGGCTGGCTGAAATTCGTGGCGCGGCGCCCGCCGATTGTTTATCGGGGTGAGTATCAAACGCTCGAATCATTGTTGGAACGTCATAACGCCGATCTGATGCACATCTATTTTGGCCACACCGGTGTCCACCTGCTTCCGTTCATCCAGCAATGGGGCAAACCGTGCGTGGTGTCTTTCCATGGGGCCGACGTGGCCGATAAACAGGACGTCAAAGATTACCCCGCGAAGTTGCGCCGCCTTTTCGATGCGGTTCCGCTGGTGTTCGCGCGTTCTCAATCACTGGCCGAGCGGCTGATCAACCTGGGTTGTCCGCAGGATAAACTGCGGATTAATCGCACCGGGATTCCGTTAAATGAATTTCCGTTCGTAGATCGACAACCGCCACCAGACGGCAAGTGGAGAGTAGTCCAGGCGTGCCGATTGATCCCGAAAAAAGGCGTGGCGACGAGTCTGCGCGCGTTCGCGATTTTCAAGAGGGATAATCCCGAAGCGGAATTTTTCATCGCAGGCAAAGGCCCATTGCAGCCGGAATTAGAAATGCTCGCCGCCGGACTTGGAATTTACAAAGACGTTCACTTTGTCGGATTTCTGTCGCAACCGAAACTGCTGGAGCTTTATGCAAGTTCGCACCTGTTTTTGCATCCGAGCGAAACATCACCAAATCAAGACCAGGAGGGCGTGCCGAACTCGGTTTTGGAAGCAATGGCGACCGGATTGCCTGTAGCTGCCACGCGACATGGTGGAATCCCGGAAGCGATTGATCACGGCCGCACTGGGTGGCTGGTACCCGAGGAGGATCACGCCGCGTTAGCGGACGCCATGCAGCAAATCGCATGTTTGCCTGACGTCCTGAGAGAAATGGGATTGCGCGCGCGCGCCGCAGTGACTGACCGCTTTGAACAAGATGCGCAAATCGATCAGTTGGAATCGTTCTACGATGAAGCGATTGCCATGAATGGCGCGGCAGAGCCCGCGAGATCCGAGCCGGTAACGCAGCTCGCTCCACAGTTTGTCGAGCGAGTGCCGGCAAAATAAAACTCGGGTTCGAGAATTTTTGTTTGTCATCCAGGCAAAAACACGCTTTCGTATGCGCGACGCAAGCGTCCCCTTGTGTTGAGTGCTCTGGCCAAGCCGCCACTGCATCGACTGAAAATGTTGGGCCGCGCCATTTCTACGAACCGAATGCAGTATTGTTTTTTTTCACGTTTACCGTTAACGATCTTCGCGCTCTGTAGTGGATGCATTTTCGCTACGTCGGCGCTGGCGGCCGAGGTCGAGCCGGCCGTGCCGTTAAAGCCAGCGGAGCTCGTTCACATCGGTAAATTCGCTATTACCAATTCGATGCTGGTAACCTGGGTTGTCGCGGCCGGAATCATCGCTTTGGCACAGCTAGCGACACGAAAGATCAAGCCGATCCCGAGCGGCCTGCAAAATTTTTGGGAATGGCTCGTGGAAAGTCTCTACAATTTTTTGGAGAGCATCATTGGCCGCGACCTCGTCCGAAAGACTTTTTGGTTTTTCGCAACCATTTTCATTTTCATTTTATTTGTAAACTGGTTCGGTCTCATCCCGGGCGTTGGCACGATCGGCTGGGGACATCATGATCCAGCGACCGGCGTTTTCCATGTCGATCGACCGCTGTTGCGCGGCGGGAATGCCGATCTGAACATGACCACGGCGATGGCCGCAATCTTTTTCCTTCTTTGGATTGTTTGGGCGATTCAGGCGAACGGCGTCGGTGGATTCTTGCTTCACATTTTTGGTCCAAAGGGCGAAACGTCCGGCTTTTTGAAGGTAATCATGGTCGTTATCTTTTTCATGGTTGGATGGCTTGAAGTCGTCTCGATTCTGTTTCGGCCGATCTCGTTGAGTTTTCGGCTTTTC
>Ga0137373_10007478_pt1 | contig 11596 bp, 11 predicted proteins | sample SagtaG_5_FD_104912 | JGI IMG/M metagenome (GOLD analysis project Ga0137373, IMG submission 104912) | Vadose zone soil microbial communities from Sagehorn Ranch, Mendocino, California, USA - Sage1_R_80_16 metaG | ecosystem: Environmental > Terrestrial > Soil > Vadose zone | place: USA...
CCGAATGCGCGACCGACCCGTCCTCGAGCTGTTCCTCGGCGACGTCGTCCGGCTTCGGCGCCGCCATCCGTGCGGCGGCGACGAGTGGCTCGTTGATCGGCTGGGCGCCGACATCGGGCTGCGCTGCCTGGCCTGCAGCCGGCATGTCCTGCTGGAGCGGGCCGTCCTCGAGCGTCGACTGGCGGGCTTCGTCAGGCGCGGCGATCCCGGGCTGGGCCGGGCGCTGCGGCCGGACTCGTGAACGGATCGCCGCCAACCGGATTGAACGGCGATGCCCCGGACCTGGAGCCCGGCGCACTCGCCGTCCTGCGCAATCGGCCATTCCTGCTCCTGTGGCTCGCCCAGGCGGCCACGCAGGTCGGCGGCAACGTCGTCCTGTTCGGCCTCACGGTCATCGTCGTCGAGAACACGCATTCGCCTGCGGCCGTCAGCGGGCTCATCCTGACCTTCCTCGTCCCGGCCGTGCTGTTTTCGGCGCTGGCCGGGGTCTTCGTGGACCGGCTCGATCCCCGCCTGGTCCTGGTCGTGACGAACGTGCTGCGGGCGGTGGCGATCGCGGCCATGGTCTTCGCCCGGGACAGCCTCGCCGGCATCTACCTGCTGAACATCCTCGTGTCGACCATGACCACGTTCTTCTCGCCGGCCGAGGCGGCGATGATCCCCAAGCTCGTGCCGCGCGGCCAGCTGGTCGCCGCGAACGGACTCTTCACGATCACCCTCAACGCCGCCTTCGCCCTGGGCTTTGCCCTGCTCGGACCGCTCTTCAACAAGGTCGCGGGAACGACGGCGCTGCTGCTGGTCGTCGCCGCGCTGTACTTCGTCGCGGCACTGTTCTGCGTGACCCTGCCGGGCTCGAACGGCAAGCTTGTCCGTGCAGGAATCGCCACGAAACAGGCGGTGGTGGATGTCGAGCGAGCCGTGTCCTCGCCGTTCGTCCAGCTCTGGGAAGGTCTCGAGTACATCCGGCGCAATCCGACGATCGCCTGGAGCATCATCTACCTGGGCTCGACGGCCTCGCTCATCGGCGTCCTGGGCGTGCTCGGCCCCAGCTTCGCCCAGAGCACCCTGGGCCTTTTGCCGAGCGACTTCGTCGTCGTGGTCCTGCCGCTGGGCCTCGGCGTGGTGATGGGCATCCTGGCCCTGAACAACTTCGGCCACCTCGTTGAGCGGCGACGGCTGATCGAGACGGGACTGGTGGCGCTCGGCCTGCTCATCGCCCTCCTGTCCGTGGTCGGGTCGGTCCCTCGACTCGTGGCCGGCCTGGATGCCCAGACGTCGCTGTCGCTGTCCACCGTGGTGACGGTGCTGTCCGTGGTCACCGCGATCGCGTTTCTGGCAGGCGTCGCGTATGCCCTGGTCGCCATCTCCTCCCAGACGCAACTCCAGGAGGAGCTGCCCGAGGACGTGCGCGGGCGCGTCTACGGCGTCCTCTTCACGCTGGTCTCCGTGGCCAGCTTCGTTCCGGTGATCGCCGTCGGAGGGATCGCCGAGTGGCTGGGCACCACGCCGGTCATGCTCGGTGTGGCGGTCCTCATCGGGGCGATCGGCGTCGTGTCGATCGTCACGCGGCGGCGGGCACATGTCCGGCCGCAGGGCAAGCCACCGCGGGCGGGTGGTCGCCGGCGTGGCGATCAGCTGGCGCACCCGGCGCCGCTTGAGTCCCCCATCCTGACCCCCGACTCGGCGGCCGCCGGCACCCGGGTCACGAACCGCCCGAAGCGAACGAGACGGTGAGCGGACCCGAGAGGCCCATGGTCGCGGTGGGACCCGGGATCGATCGGCCCGCGGGTGGCGCTCTGGCAGGGCCGGGCCAGTCGATCGCGGACGCGACGCCAGATGGGTGGCGGGCCGCGGCCCTGGCCACCCTCGTCGGCGGGCTCCTGGTGGGGGATCGAGCCGCGAGCGGTGGAGTGGGGCGACTCGCGGCGCATGTCGGCAGCTGGGCCGCGGCCGTGGCGGCCATCCGCATCGCCCGGGCGAGTCGCCGTCCGCCGGTCCCGCCGATTCCCCCCGTGGCGAGACCGCTGGATGGCCTGCTCCCACAACCGACGTTCAGCGTCGTGATCGCCGCCCGCAACGAGGTTCGCGTGCTGCCCTCGCTCATGGCCGATCTGGCGGCGCAGGACCACCGGACGCCGGGCGGCCAGCCGATGTTCGAGGTGATCGTCATCGACGACCGCTCGACCGACGGCACGGCCCAGGCTGCGCTGCGGGCCGCCGCGGCGGCGGGCATCGGCGACGTCACCCGTCTCGTGCGCAGAGGCAGCGGAGGCGGCGGGAGCGGCAGCGACGGCACCGCCCACGTCACGGAGGGCAAGGGCGCTGCCCTGACTGCCGCGCCCCCCTCGACATACCGGGGCGATGTCGTCGTCGTCCTCGACGCCGATGCTCGGGTGGGACCGGACTTCCTGAGCAACCTGGTCAGTTACGTCATCGCCGGCGAACGTGCGATCACCGCCCGGCGCCGCATCCTCCACGCTGGGACCGGAGCGCTGGCCGGCGTCCAGGCCGACGAGCAGACGATCGACGGCGAGCTCCAGCGCGGACGCTGGGCCCTGGGTGGCTGCTCGGAATTCCGCGGCAACGGGATCGTCATCCGCCGGGACCTCCTCGAGCGCGTCGGCGGCTGGCGCGCGGAGGCACTGACGGAAGACCTCGATCTCTCGAGCCGCATCGCCGCGGCGGAGGGCGTGCGGGTCGCCTGGGCGATCGACGCGGAGGTCTGGGAGGAGCCGGTCATGAGTTGGACGGCGCTCTGGCGTCAGCGCCTGCGCTGGGCCGAAGGTGCCGTGCGGCGGGTCCTGGAGCACGGACCCGCGGTGCTGGGGAGTCGCCGCCTGCCGGCGGCAGCCCGAGCGGACTTCGCCCTCTACGCGGCCCAGCTGGCCACCCCGCCCATCCTCATCGGGGCGCTGGCCGGCGGCCTCCGGCGTGGCCGGCCGAGGACCGCAGCCACGCTCCTGGCGATGTACGCCGGCACGGGCGTGGCGCTGGCATGGGACGCATTGCGCTGGGAGACGAACGAGGCCGGTGCCCCCCTGCCTGCCGTCGAGCGCGGTTGGCGGGCGGTCCGCGCGGCGTTGTTCGGCGGCATCTGGCTGGCCGCCGTGCCAGGCGCGCTGTGGCGCGTCGGGACACGCCGCGGACGGCTGCGGTACGACAAGATGGCGCATGGCATCGAGCCGCCGCCGACCGATGCCGCCCGTGCGCCAGCCTCGTTCCGGGAGGCCATCGTTGCCCGACCCGAATGAGCGAGAGACGAGCCTGGCGTGGGGCATCCTGCCGCTGAGCCGCCGGTGATTCGGCGGTGAGCCGGGTCGCCGTCATCTTCACCGGCGGCACGATCTCCATGGCCCGCGATCCGGATGCCGGCGGCAACGTGCCGATCCTCGACGGTGGCGCGATCCTCGCGCGTACGCCGGGTCTCGACGCGATCGCCGAGGTGCTGGCGATCGACTGGGGCCGGCTGCCGGGCAGCCACTTCACGATCGCAACGCTGATCGAGCTGTGGAGCGCGATCAGCCAGGCGGCAGCCGACCCCGAGGTGGCCGGCGTCGTGGTCGTCCAGGGAACGGACACGATCGAGGAGTCGGCCTTCTGCTGGGATCTCCTCCACGATGGGCCGACGCCGATCGTCGTCACCGGAGCGATGCGCTCGTCGTCCGAGGCGGGCTACGACGGGCCGGCGAACCTGGCCAGCGCCGTGCGGGCGGCCGCATCCGACAGCCTTCGCGGCGAAGGGGTGACCGTCGTCATGGCCGGCACCGTCCACGCCGCGGACGACGTCGCCAAATGGCACGCAACCTCGCTGACGGCGTTCCAGAGCCCCAACACGGGGCCCCTCGCGGTCATCGCCGCGGATCGTGTCGTCCTGGGTCGCCGCCGGACGGGTCGGCGTCACGTGGGGAACGCTGCCGCCGTCGAGCCCGTCCACCTCATCATGTCTGCCGCCGGCGCGGATGGATCCCTCCTCGACGCAGCCGTCCGGCTGGGGGCGCGTGGGATCGTGGTCGCCGCTGCCGGAAGCGGCAACACGTCAGCAGAGCTGCTCGACGCCGGTGAGCGGGCCATCGCACTCGGCATCCCGGTCGTCCTGGTGTCGCGGACCGGCGCCGGCTGGGCCGGGACCGGCTATGCGTTTCGGGGCGGCGGCGCGACGTGGGTCCGTGCCGGTGCCCTGCTGGCCGGCTCGCTCAACGGACCCAAGGCGCGAATCGCGCTGGCGCTCGGCCTGGGTAACGGCCTGGATCGCGCCGCCCTGGCCGAGCTGCTGGCAGACCCCATCGGTCCCTGATGGTCGGCGACCTCGTGGTCCGGGGACGGATCGTGACGCTCGACGCGTCGCTGGACACGGGTGTCGGCCCGACCGGAGCGGCCGGACTCGGCATCGTGGACGCGATCGCGATTCGGGGCGAGCGGATCGTCGCCGCGGGCCGTGAAGGCGACGTGGAGCCATTGATCCGGCCCGGAACGCGACGGCTGGACCTGGCGCCCGACGAGGTGGTCTTGCCGGGCCTGACCGACAGCCACCTCCATCTCGCCGACGCGGCGGTGGCCGCCGGCCAGCTGGACCTCGCGGGCGCGCCGACGCTTGCTGCGGGTCTGGCGCTCGTCCATTCGGCTCACGAGCGGATGGGTTCGGACGTTGGCTGGCTGCGAGGCGGCGGCTGGGACGCGGGCCGCTGGGGAACCTGGCCCACGGCCGCCGACCTGGAGGCAGCCGCACCCGGCCGCCCGGTGCTCGTGTGGGCCCACGACCTCCACAGCGTCTGGGTGAGCCCAACGGCCCTCGCGCTGGCCGGCGTGGCCGCCGGCACCCCGGATCCGCCCGGCGGCGTGGTCCGTCGGCTGGCCGGCGGCGCCCCGGCCGGCGTGCTCCACGAGGACGCGACCCTGCTCGTCACGAGGTTCGTTCCGAGTCCGGGAGGAGATGAGCTGGCCGCGCGAATCGAGGCGTACTCGCTGCGGCTGCTGGCCCTCGGCGTCGTCGCCGTCCACGAGCCGGGTGAGCTGGAGATGGACAGCGGGCTCGAACGCGGCTTCGCGGCGATCGAGCGCCTGAACCGGGCCGGCCGCCTGCCGATCCGCGTCCTCGTCGGCCTGCGACGCGGCGCGCTGGACATCGCCATCGCCCGCGGGCTACGCAGCGGCGCTCCATTGGGCGATCGCCCGGGACGCGCCGTCGGCCGGGCCCGCGTCGGCTGGCTCAAGCTGTTCGGGGACGGAACACTCGGCTCGCGAACCGCTTCGCTGCTCGAGCCCTACGAGCCAGACCCGGAGCGGGGCGAGCCGCCGGGAGGACCGCTGGGTGTCCTCGTCACGTCGCCCGGCGAGATGGTCGAGCTGGCCGCTCGCGCCGCCCAGGCGGGGATCGCGACCCAGATCCATGCGATCGGCGACCGAGCCCTGCGAGCGGCCCTCGACGCGCTGGCGCCGACGTCCGGGCGGACGACTTTCCGGCCACGGATCGAACACGTTCAGCTCGTCGACGACCGGGACCTGCCGCGGTTTGCCGCGCACGGGATCGCGGCATCCGTCCAGCCGCACCACCTTGCCGACGATGCACCGAAGGCGCGCCGAGCCTGGGCCGGTCGCGCCGAGCGCAGCTACCCCTGGCGCCGCCTGGTCGAGAGCGGCGCGATCGTGGCCTTCGGGACCGACGCCCCTGCCGACACGGAGGACCCCTGGCCGGGCCTCGCGATGGCCGTCACCCGCCGCGATCCGCGCTGGCCGGCCGACATGCAAGGATTCGGACCGCAGGAGGCCCTGACACTGCCACAGGCGCTCCGGGCGGCCTGCGTCGGTCCGGCGCTGATCGCCGGCGAGCCGGACCGGGGCCGGTTGATCGCAGGCCAGCGGGCCGACCTCATCGTGGTGCCGGCGGCGATCCTCCGGGACGTCGACGCCCTGCGGGTGGCCCGGCCGCGCCTCGTCCTCGTCGACGGCTCGGTCGCCTACGAGACATGACCCGGAGCGCCCGCGCCATCAGGCGGCGGCGTCAGGACGCCACCGCGGGCGTCGCGCCGTTCCGCAGCTCGCGCGCGGCGTCGGCGAACAGCCCGTTGAAGATCCGGGGAGTGGAGGGGAAGGCGTGGATCGTGTCGGCCAGGATCTCGATGGGGACCCGCGCCTTGATCGCCAGGACACATTCATGGATCGCCGCGGACGCGTCCGGACACGCCATCGCGGCGCCGACGAGCTGGTGCGACATTCGGTCGATCACGATCGTCACGTGACCGATGCCGGCTTCCAGTGAATAGCCCCGGGACGTCTTCGGGAAATCGGCAACGAGCTCGAAGGCGTCCAGCCGGGCGTCGAGCGCCTGGTCCAGGCTGAGGCCCACCGATGCGGCCTCCGGGTCGGTGTAGGTCGCGCGCGGGAGGGCCCGGTAATCGGGCGCGATGTCTTCGCCGAGCGCCATTCGCACGGCGACCTCGCCCTGGTAGTGGGCCTGGTGGGTGTGGAGCTCCGGGCCGGCCGGATCGCCGACGACATACAGGCCGTCGGCCACGCGAAGCCGGCCATCGTGCGGGAAGGGCGAGCGGCCGGACGTGTCCAGGCCGTAGTGCTCCAGGCCCAGATCGTCGAGCGGGAACGTCCGGCCAACGGCCAGGAGGATCGCATGGCCTTCAGCGGTCGAGCCATCGTCGAGGTCGATGACGTGCGCCCCGCCGCTCCCCGCGCCGGCTCGTGCTCGCTGCGCCCGGACGCCCAGTCGAACGGTGACCTCCGACGCTCGCAACGCGGCCAGGACCGCGGCGGAGTTGCGTGGGTGCTCGGTGGGCATCAGGCGTGGGCCGGACTGGACGACGGTCGTCGGAACGCCGAATCGAGCGTACACCTGGGCCAGCTCACAGCCAGTCGGCCCGCCGCCGAGGACGACGAGACTCTTCGGCAGCTCGCGAGCAAGGGTCGCCTCGCGATTCGTCCAGTACGGGACCTGCGCGATGCCGTCCACCGCTGGGATCTTCGAGGTGGAACCCACGGCCACGAAGATGTGCCGGGCCTCGATCACGTGGACGGTGTCGTCGTGCCGGAGCTCCACCTGCCCACGACCGGCGATCCGGGCCGCGCCCCGATAGACGCTGACGCCGGCCTTCTCCAGCGGCTGGACGTGGCTCGAGTCGTCGGGCTCCTCGGCACGGGGCGGACGATTGATCATGAAGTCGCGCCGTTGCGAAGCTCTCGTCCAGGAGTAGGCGGCCGGGTTGGCGGCGTGCCGTGCGGCGGCGTTCAGCAGGCTCTTCGACGGAATGCAGCCGATGTGGGGGCAGCTGCCACCGAACCACAGCCGGTCGGCGATGGCCACGCTGGCGTGCAGCTCGCGTGCCTTGAAGGCAGCCGCCTCCCCGCCGGGACCGGCGCCGATGATGACGAAGTCGAAGGTCTGCATGTTGGCCCATCCGCTGAGACGAGGCTCGATCCGCCCTATGGTGCCCCTTCCGGCGGTGAGAGTGGGCGGCGTCGAGCCGCGCGTCGCTGTCGGACGGCCTCATAGAACAGGACGGCCGCGGCCGCCGAGACGTTGAGGCTGTCGCCGGAGCCTAGCATCGGCAGCCGGACCGCCTGACTGTCCGCGCCGGACCAGTGGCCGGTCAGCCCACCCGTCTCCGACCCGAGGACGATCGCAACCGGCCCGGTCAGGTCGGCGTCCGCATAGTCGGTCGTCGCATCCACGCGCGCGGCGACGATGCGCAGGCCCCGCTCGCGAAGCCAGGCGAGCACCTCACGGGTCGGAACCTCTACGACCGGCAGAGCGAAGATCGTGCCCAGGCTGGCCCGGATCGCGTTGGGGTTGTACGCGTCGGTCGCGGCGTCGGCCGCGATCACGGCGTCCAGGTCCGCGCCGTCGGCGGAGCGGACGATGGCGCCCAGGTTCCCGGGCTTCTCCACGGCCTCGACCACGGCCAGCAGCGGATCCGGCGGAAGGACGAGGTCGGCCAGCGACCAGTGACGGGGTCGGACCACGGCGACGATCCCGTCGCTCCGGCTGCCGAAGGCCAGCTTCTCGAAGACGGCCTCGTTCACGGGCGTCCAGCCGGAACCGACGGCCGCCACGGCGTCCAGCGTGGCGCGCGCCTCCTCTCCCGTGGCGAGTGACTCGCACACGAAGGCTTCGACCAGCTCCGCGCCACCGGCGATCGCCCGTCCAACCTCGCGGGCGCCGTCGACGATGGTCTGACCGGTCCGCTCCCGCTCGGACCGGTCTCGCAGGCGGAGGACCGCCTTGACCCGCGGATTCGACGGGCTCGTCAGCCCGGCCGAACCGCTCCTCATGCCGTCCAGCGAGCAAACCAGCCGAGCGGCAGGCGTCGCCCCGAGAGCGAACGCAGGGCCATCTCGCCGACCTCGATCCGGCGCTTGCCTCCGCTGCCCATCGCTTCGTCGAGCCAGCCGGCGAGGCGATCGCCGTCCACGCCGGGCGTGTGAGCCGTCAGCAGCACGAACGCCCGGGCCTGTGCTCCCAGGAGTTGGGCGCAGCCCGCCATCAGCCCCGGCAGGTCGCGTTCGAACCGCCAGTCTCGGCTGCCCGTCCCGTGGCCGTAGCTCGGCGGATCCAGGACGATGCCGACGTATCGCCGGCCGCGCCGCACCTCGCGCCGGACGAACGCGCCCGCGTCATCGGCGATCCAGCGGACGGGGCGTTCTCCCAGGCCGTTGAGTTCGGCGTTGTGCCGTGCCCAGGCGACGGTCGCTCGCGCCGCGTCGACATGTGTGGCTCGCGCTCCTGCGGACACGACGGCAAGCGTGCCGAGACCGGTGTACGCGAAGAGGTTGAGCACGTGGGGGAGCTCAGACCGATCGGCAGGATCGGCGGCTTCGACGATCCCCTCGACTGCTCCTCGCAGCCAGGCCCGATTGCCGGCCTGCTCCGGAAAGAGGCCCACCTGGCCCGAAGGCGCCAGGCGCAGCTCGCAGCGGAGACCGTCTTCCGCGACCGTCCAGGGCTCGAGCGGCCGGCCATCGCTGGTCGTCCACCCATCGTGCACGACATGGCCGTCCGCCATCCGCTCGTACCGGGCGTCGGCCGCCCGCCATGCCGCCGGATCCGTGCGCGGCAGACCATCGAGCGGCGGCCACGGCCGGTCCACCACGATCGATCCGAACCGCTCGAGCCGGCGACCCTCGCCCACGTCGAGCAGCGCATGGTCGGTGCCCGCGAGCGTGCCAGCCATGCCGGCATCATGCCGGTTCTCCCCACGCGCCGCATCGCGCAGGATGCATGATGACGCCCGGCAGGAGCCGTGTCGCAGGAGGGACAGGTGTGAACGCGATCGCAGCCATCTGGCATCACCCCGGAACGCCGCCGACCGGGGCCGGCGCGGGCAATTACCCGGTCGCCATCGTGACGGTGCTCCAGGGGCCGATGGGCGCGCTGGCGCTCGTGGTGGACAGCACCGGCCGGATCAGCACCGCCTCGACGGCCGAGCTCGAAGTCGTCGACGCGGGGGTCAGTGACGCGATCGGCCGCGCCCAGCAGCGCCTCCAGGGAGGACGGTAGACCGCATTGAAGCTCGGTGTCGGCAGGCCGACACAGTGATCGTGGCACAACCCTGACCGGCCGCTCGTCACAGACGGCGAGAGCGCACACCGCGCTCCGCCGACGAGGGGATCACGGGATGAGAACGGGGCCGCTGGTTCGACTGACATTGGTGGCGACGTCGCTGGTCATGGCGGCGTGCACGGCAAGCCCGCCGGCAGCCACGGATTCGACGACGGCCCGTGCGACGGCCTCGCCGAGCGTGAACCCCACGGCCGCTCCGACCGCTACGCCGACAGCGCTCGCGGCACCAACGCCGACAGCCGCGGCCACGACCGCGCCGGCGCCCAGCTGGACCAAGCCCGCACTCGTCATCGCAGATTCGAGCTGTTTCGACGTGACGGCGGGCATCGACGCCGCCGGTCGATCCCACATCGTGGCGGCCTGCGGCACGGGCCTCCGCCATTCGGTTTCGACGGTGGCTGGCTCCTGGTCGACGACGCTCATCGGCCAGCCGTCGAATCGGATGCAGATGGATCCTCAGGTCGGATTCGACGGTAACGTCGTCTACATCGCGTACTCGTGGCGTGCCGTCACCGAGGGCGCCTGTGGCGACGACGGCCTGCAGGACCTGGGCGTCTACTACCGCCGGCGGACCATGCCCGACGGCGCATGGTCTGAGCCGGCGCGCATCGGGATCAAGGACGACACGCTCGTGTCGTTCCGGGTCGAGGGCGAGACGCTCCACGCGGTCGTCACCAACACGGCCGACGAACACAGCTACTACGTGCGCGTCGAGGGCGGCGTTTCGCAACGAATTCGGCTACCCGCCGAAGGATCGCTGCGGGTCGGGCGCGACGGTCGGGCGCGGGTCGCCTACGCGTCGTCGGGCACGATCCGAATCGCCACCTTCACCGGATCCGGATTCACGTCCGTCGCCATTCCCGGCAGCGCCGTCGCAGACTCGCCGGTGCTGGTCCTCGACGATCAGGACAAGGCCCACGTTGTCTGGAAGAGGGATCCCCTCCAGGACGCGGCGTGTGGCATGGCCTCCGCCCCGGACCCGAAGGCCGGGATGTATTACGCGACGAATTCCAGCGGCACCTGGAAGGTCCAGCGTTTCTCGAGCGCGCGGGGCGTGGCTTCGCTCCAGATCGCAGGCTCAACCAACGACGTTCACCTGGTGCTCGCGGCCGGCACCGGCCTGGCCTATTACACGAAGACCGCGACGGGCTCCTGGCACAGCAAGCGCCTGGCCTCGGGCTGGGTCGAGTCGCCGGTCATCCGGCTGGATCCTGCGACCGGTCGCCTCCTCGTCGTCTTCATCCGCACGGACGACGACAGCGTGCCCAAGCCGGGCGTCTACGTCCTCTTCAAGTAGCCGGCGCAGTTGACTGCCGGAGTCACTGGTCCTCGTAGATATCGTCCTCGGCGGGCATGGTTGGCGTGCCCTCGCCCATCTGCGGCATGACCTGGTTGCCGTCAAGAATCGTCTGGACGTTGCCATCGCCGAACAGGATCCGGTCGCCTCGGTCGTTCGTCACGATCGCGGCGTCGTTCCTGAGCGGTGCCATGACGTTCCATTCCAACTCCTCGCCGCCCAGATCGGCCGCGCTCGGAGGCGGCTCGATGTCGTAGGGAATGGGCGTGTTCGTCGACATATCGGGGCCGGTCACCGTCGCCTCGTCGGGCGTCGTCGTCACGACGGATCCGTCCGCCATGTAGTAGACGCTGCTTCCGGCCCCATCGTTGGTGAGCAGGGAGCCATCGTCCAGGGGCTGGGTCTTGCCCCAGCTCGAACCGTCGGACGCGTCCTCGTCTGCCGGAAACTCCGGAGGTGCGTCGTCGTAGATGTCCTCGGTCATGACCGGTACCTCCAGTACGTGCGGTCCATTATGCCGCTGGGTTGGCCGAAGCCGGGATCGCGTTCGCCACCGGAAGTGTCTGCATGCCGACAACCGCACCGCCGGCCTTCGTGGGCTGCCCCTCGCCCGGCTGCGGTATCATCCCCGGGCGGCGCGACGGAACCGCGTCGCACGGGCGGCTAGCTCAGCTGGTTAGAGCACTTGCTTGACATGCAAGAGGTCACTGGTTCGAGTCCAGTGTCGCCCACCA
>Ga0137373_10007480_pt1 | contig 11595 bp, 12 predicted proteins | sample SagtaG_5_FD_104912 | JGI IMG/M metagenome (GOLD analysis project Ga0137373, IMG submission 104912) | Vadose zone soil microbial communities from Sagehorn Ranch, Mendocino, California, USA - Sage1_R_80_16 metaG | ecosystem: Environmental > Terrestrial > Soil > Vadose zone | place: USA...
AACGGTCGGCGAACGGTCCGTCGGAGGCAAGGGCTTTAATACCGTTCGCTCCTTGGCGCGGCGCTTTCGACGTCCCTGGTCCGGGAGATGTACCTTCGGGCGAATCCGAAAATCCAGGGGGTGTGGCCATGGCCGAAGAACCTAGCGCTCCGGGACCGGAGCTTGCGATCGCGGGCGAGGAAGGAAAGAAGGCCCCGGCGCGTCCGAGGAACCTGTACGCCTTCGTCAAGCGGGCGTGGAAGAGCCCGCACAGCGGGGTCGTCCAGGAGACGCATTTTGCACGTATGGTCGAATGGAGGCGCGGCCTCGCGTTCGCCCGCATCGAGCGGCCTACGCGCATCGACCGCGCGCGGGAACTCGGGTACCGAGCGAAGCAAGGCTACATCGTCGTCCGCGCGCGGGTCCGCCGCGGCGGGCGGCGGCGGCCGAAGCCGATGGGCGGGCGTCATCCGAAGCGACGCGGCCTCCGGAAGATCACCATGGCCAAGTCAATCCAGCGGATTGCCGAGGAACGGACCGCGAAGCACTACCCGAACCTCGAAGTCCTCAACTCGTACTGGGTCGGAGAGGACGGCGGCCACAAGTACTACGAGGTGATCCTCGTGGACCCGCAGCACCCTGCGATTCGCGCGGATCCGAAGATCAACTGGATCTGCGAGCCCGCGAACCGCGGCCGTGTGTTCCGCGGTCTGACGTCCGCCGGGAAGAAGGGCCGCGGCCTCTCGTACAAGGGGAAAGGCGTCGAGAAGGTCCGGCCGAGCATCGGCCGGCACGAACGAAAGGGCAAGTGATCACGCGGTTCGGATCCGCGTCGCGAGTCCGTCGATTTCTTCCTGAGAAAGCCCGATCACCGGTTCGAATACCGGGACCGGGAGGGGCGGCCGGCCGCCGGGATCGAACGACGACCATCGGGTCCCCAGGAACAGGGCGTCCGCGCGGGCGATCTTGAAGACCTCCGCAAGACCGTCCGTCGTGGGCATGTCGAGTACCTTCAGTCGGACGTCCCACCTCCGGAGAGGGCCGACGAACGATCCGTCCTCGGGAGCGGCGATCGTGACGCGGCAACCGCGTTTCATGCCCATCCAGGCGGCGACCATGCCGGCCTCGTCCGTCACCAGGGCGAGGGCTCGGCCTTGGCTCCCCAGCGGTAGGCCGCCCGGGCCCGGCCACGTCTGTCGGAACACGAAGCCGCGGTTCCGACGCACCTCGAGATGAATCTCGACGTCGGGGCGGTTCAGGTTCACGCGGCTTCCGGGAACGGAGCGACGGACGTCGTCCCCGAGTATTCTCGCGAGGTCCTGGCTCGTGAACGGATGCGTGCCGACGCGGCGCGTGCGCAGCGCGAACGTCTTGCCTGATCCGAGAGAGAGGGCCGCTTCCCCGAGGACGCCTTCTCGGAGCGACTCAAGGGTCGCCTTCGTCTCGAGGGCGGGGCTCACGGACACGACGCCGAAGACCCGAGCGAGGATCCCTCGGGCCCGGGCAATGTCGTCCACGTGGACGTAGACTCGCGCCTCATCGGCTTCCGTGATGCACTCGACCGCTTCCGCGGCGAAGAGGTCCTGGATGTTCGCCACGAGTCGATCGCGAAGCTGGCGTCGGACGAATCGACTCTTCAGCGCAAGCTCCCCGAACCGAACGAGCAGGACCACGTCGCTCCGACCGCCGCTCCCGATAACCGCGTTAGTAATTAATACGGCCCTGGCTTTCGCGCGCCGTGGACGCTCTTCTCCTGATGGTACAGGCCGTCCTCCTGTTTGCCGTCGCCTTCATCTACGCGAACCTCGGGCTCGGCGGGGGCCTGCTGTTCGTCCCGATCCTCCTCTCGACCGGGGTCACCCGGAGCGACGTGGCGGTCCCGATCTCCCTGACGTTCACGATTGCCACCGCCGTGTCGTCCGTCATCAACCACCACCGGAAGGGTCTCGTGGACTTCCGCCTCGGCCGCACGCTCGTGGTGGGCGCCCTGCTCGGCGCGGTCCTCGGGACGCTCTTCACGCTGCTGTTCCTCGTGGACGACCGGGCGTTCAAGTCCTTTTTCACGACCGTCCTCCTGATTTTCGGCGCATACATGCTCTGGGACTGGGTGAAGAACGCGCGGGACGTGGACGGGGATGACGACTCGAAGATGACGTCTCCGCGAAAGACGAGCGTGGCGGCCGCCACCGTGGGCTCGGGCTTTCTCTCCGGGAGCATGGGGATTGGCGGAGGCCTGTTGAATGTCCCGCTCATGGTGTACGGCCTCGGCCGCCGGACGCGGAAGGCGATTGGCACGTCATCCCTCCTCATCATCCCGACCGCGGCCGTGGGCTTCGGGACGTACGTCGCGAATCTCGCGTTCCGCCCGGGGGAATTCGCATGGCCTGCGGACTTCGTCCTCATCCCCCTCTTCTTCCCGGTCGTGTTCGTCGGAGCGTACATCGGGTCGCGGTGGGGTCTGCGGGCTCTCCGGACTCGACCGGTCGCCCTGATCTTCATCCTCGTGTTGTTCCTCGCAGCCGGGAAGCTCCTCTTCGATTTGCTCTGATCCCGAGTCGCGGACGCGGGCATCCCGGGTGATTTCCCGGTGGACAGGCCCCAACGCCGGTTAACCCACTCCTGCGAGCGGGAGAAAACCACGCGGTCCACCACGACCCCGAGGAGCAGGATGACGAACATGACCGCCATCACCTGCGCGATGTTCGGTGCCTCGCTCGCGCTCTCGACCAAGAACCCAAGGCCGACCGTCGCGAAGATGACCTCCGCTCCGACGAGGGATCGCCAGGCGAACGACCATCCGACCTTCGCGGAGGAGATCAGGTGCGGCAGCGTCGCCGGGACGGTCACCCGCAGGATGAGTTCCATTCCGTCGCATCCCATGTTGCGGGCTGCCCTCAGGTAGATCGGCGGCACCGTCCTCAGGGCGTCCGCGACCGACACGGTGACGGCGAAGAGGGATCCGATGATCGTCACGAAGAGGAGGGACGACTCCGAGAAGCCGAACCAGACGATACTCAGCGGGACCCATGCGATCGACGGGAACGTCTGCAGCCCGAGGACGTACGGCTGGATTCCCTTCCCGAAGGTGGCGAAATGGACCATGAGTAGAGCGAGGATTGAGCCGAGGACCAGGGACAAGAGGAATCCAACGGCGAGTCGAGAGAGAGTCGCTCCGATCGACCGAATGAGCGCCGCGCGGTTCCAGAGGTCGACCAAGGCGGTGCCCACGGCCGCGGGGCCCGGGAAGAGGTAGCTGTACTCCTTCGGGAAAAACAGGTCGAGCCGGACCACGGCCTCCCAGATAGCGAGGAATCCGACCGCAACGAGCACCATGGGGATTAGATGGGCGAAGTCCCGCGACGGCCGTCGCTTGGCGGCGGCGGGGGGCGCCGCCGTAGGGGGTGCCGCTAGAGGAGGTGTTGGTCCGCCCATGTGACCTCCGCCTTCAGGATTTCGTTGGCCTTCCGGATTTGTTCCAAGACCGTGGGATCGTTCTGCGTCCTCGGCCTCGGGGCGTCGTTCGTCAGGATCGTGCTGACGGTCCCAGGCCGGTGCGAGAGGACGACGATCCGATCGCCCAAGACCGCGGCTTCGCGGACGTCATGGGTGACGAAGAGCGTGGTCGTCGCGTTCCGCAGCCAGAGGTCTTGCACGACCTCTTGCATCTCCTGACGGATCTGCACGTCTAAGGCTGCGAACGGTTCGTCCATGAGCAGGACTCTCGGTCGCAACACGAGCGCCCGCGCGAGCCCGACCCTCTGTTTCATCCCTCCCGACAGCTCGTGGATCCGCGCGTGGGTGAAGTTCTCGAGCTGCACCATCTTGATGAACTCCGCAACGCGGGCCTCCCTCTCGTTTCGAGGGACCCCGGCCACCTTCAACCCGAACTGGACGTTCCCGTGGACGTCGAGCCACGGGAAGAGGGCGGCCTCTTGGAAGACGACGACGCGATCCGCCCCGGGACCATCGACTCGCTTTCCATCCATCTCGACCCACCCCGTCGTCGGTTCCTCGAGGCCCGCGACGAGGCTGAGAAGGGTCGACTTCCCGCAACCCGATGGGCCGACGATCGTGACGAATTCAGCTCCCCCCACCTCGAGATTGATGTCGCGCAGGGCTTCCATGACCCCCGTTTTCCCTTCGAACGTCTTCCCTAGGGAGACGATTTTCAGCGCCGCGCCTTTCATCGTCAGCTCACCGGAGACAAGCCCCGACTTGCAAGCACCTCATTGAGGAGACTTAGGTCGTAGAGCGCGCTCGTGGCGATGCCGGCAGGAAGGAGTCCCAGCTCCTGGGCCCACGCTAGGTAGGTGACGAGGGACGATTTGATTGGGTCGTACGTGAGGTTTAGATTCCCGAATGCGGCGGTAATCGTCGGGTTGGTGAGGCGATTCAACGTCACGTTCGTGATCGCGTCGTTGATGATGCCCACGTCGGCCGCGCTGGCGTTCTGGAGGCGGAGGGTCAGGTTCACTTCGGCGTTCAGGAACTGCTTGACGACGTCCCGGTGCGAATCGAGATATCGTTTCGTCGTGACGAGCTGCGTGGTCACGAAACGTCCGTTGGGCCAGAGAGACCTCTCGTCTACGAATACTTTCCCGCCCGCCTCTAGGATGAGTCGGCTCGCCCACGGCTCCGGCACCCAGGCGCCGTCGATCTGGCGGAGCTGGAACAGCGCGAGGATGTTCGGATTCGGGACGTTGATCACCTCGACGTCGCCATCTTCGTCGACCGTCCTGTGGCCCTGAGTCAGGAGGAAATGCTTCAACGCAATGTCCTGCGTGTTCCCGAGTTGCGGCGAGGCAAACTTCTTTCCCGTGTAATCCGCGCTTGAGCTGAGGTTCAACGTGGGCTGGATGACGAAGAGGGCGCCGCCGCTCGCCCCACCCGCGATCACGCGGAGGACGTCCGGGCCCACGACGGCCAAGCCGCTCAGCGTCGGACCCGGGCCCACAAAAAGGAGGTCGACCCGGTTTGCCAGGAGCGCCTTGATTCCGTCAGGGCCCGCGTTGAACGCTCGAGACCCAAGGGTGAGTTCGCTCCCGAGGACCGCTTGGTAGGCGCCCGTCGTAACACCGTATAGCGCTTGCGCGTGAGTCACGTTCGGAAGGTACCCGAGCCGGATACCGGATTCGGGCGCTGAGAGGTACGCCGCGAGGATCGCGATCGACACGAGGACGGCGGACACCGAAGCCGCGGCGAACGCAACGTTCGTGCGGAGACGCGACACCCTCGAGGGAACTGCCGCTTGTGATAAAGAGTATCGGAGATGCCACCGGACACAAAACCCTTATACTCGCGCAGGGCTGCGGCGCCCTCGCTCGGCCGTAGGGATGGGTTTGGAGCGGGCGAACGGTTCGCACTGGTTCTACGCGTATTTCCCTCAGGGGATCGCTGGTGGCGCGACATCGGCGCTCATCCCGCTCTTCGCCTACGGTCTGGGCGGGAGCCTGTCCGACGTCGGGATCATCGCCGCGGCGACAAGCATCGCCTCGGTCCCGTCGTTCATGCTCTGGGGATCCCTGTCCGATCGCGTCGGCCGCCGCAAGGTCTTCCTTCTGATCGGGTTCGCGGGGAACGCGCTCTGCTTCCTCCTCATGGCCGCAAGCCGGACGCTGCCCGAGTTCTACTTGACCAACCTCCTGATCGGCTGCCTCGGCGCCGCGAGCGGTCCCGTGGGGACGGTCCTCATCATGGAGACCACACCCCGGACGGAATGGCCCGCGCGGCTCGCGTTCGTCAGCCGGATCGGAGCTCTGGGCTGGGTCGGGGGACTCGGCCTTGGCGTCGCCTGGCTCGCCCTCGGTCCGGCGCTCGCCGGGGGCGGCCTGGGGCTCATGAGAGCACTCTTCGCGATCGGGGCCGGGTTCGGGGGCGTGTCCGTGATGCTCGCGTTCCTCTGGACGCGAGAGCCGATAAAGCGCGTGAGCCGTAAGGATGTGCAGGGCACGTATGTCCGACCGCGCGTGGAACGAGGCCGTTACCTTCCGACGCACGTCTTGCACTACTTCGACCTGAGGACCCCGCGGGCGCCGGCCGGCCGCCTTCCCCGCTCGCTGCGTGCCTATCTCCTCTGCGTATTCCTCTTGTTCGGAGGGTTCACCGCATTCTACAGTTTCTTCCCGATCTTCCTGACCCAGGTATACGGCATCTCCAGCCCGGGCGTCTTTGCCATATACATCGGGAGCCAGGCCATGTCCATCGCCGCCTACCCGTATGTGGGTCGATGGATTGCCTCCCGGAAGAGCGCGTCCCCGCAAGTCTACGCGGCCCTCGGACGCTCGCTCTTGTTCGGCTCGTTCTTCCTCGTGAGCTTGGTCTCGATTCCTGCCGCGGGCGTCTTCGTCCTCGCCTTCGTCCTCCACGCCGGCGTCGGGCTCTGCTGGGCGGTGCTCAACGTCGCGGGCTCGACATGGGTCTCCCACCTCGCGCCGGCGAAGGGGCGCGCCCAGGCCTTCGGGGCGTACAACGCGGTCCAAGGGTTCGGCTCGATCCTGGGCCCGCTGCTCGGTGGCTTCTCCGCGCAGTGGCTCGGGTACGGCCCGGCGTTCGCGGCGAGCGTCGGCCTCATCCTCGTCGGATGCGCGATCTTGGTGACGCTCCCAGCCGAGGGACCCGCCGAGGCCGACGAAAAGGGTAAATGAGGTCCCCGGCTTCGCGCTCCCGGGATCGCGTCGTTGAAGGTGGTTGTCCTCGGCGGATACGGGGCGATGGCGCAGTCGACCCTCCCGGATCTCCTCGCGAGCCCCGGGGTCGAGCGGGTCGGAATCGCTGGACGCAACGGGGAGAAGGCGAAGGCCTTTGCCAAGGCGCAGTCGGATGACCGGGCCGTGCCCGTCGCGATCGACGCGAGGGACTCGGCGGCGCTCGAACGAGAGCTCCGCAACTGGGACTGCGTGATTAACAGCAGCTGGTACGATCTGAACGTACCGATCACCGAAGCGGCGATTCGAGCCGGCATCCACTATTGCGACCTCGGTGGATTGTACCACCAGACGCTCCGCCAACTGAAGCTCGACAAGCAGGCGAAGGACGCAGGGGTGACGTGCGTCCTCGGGATTGGATCAACGCCCGGCACGATGAACGTCCTCGGGATGTACGGTGCGAGCAAGCTCGATCGGGTCGATAAGGTCCTGCTCCGCAGCAGCGGCGCGGTCGTGTCTGGCGGCGACCCCGGAACGTTCGTGCCACCTTATGCGATCCGCACGATCCTCGACGAGTTCTCGATGGACGCGCCAATCCTCCGGAAAGGCAAGATTCAGTTCGTGCCCGCGCTCTCCGGCCTCGAGAGGTCCGAGTTCATCGCCCCCGTTGGTGTCGTCGAAGGCTACTACACGATCCACTCGGAATTGGCGACGATGCCCCAGACGATTGGAAAGGGTGTCCAGGAGATGGACTTCATCGTCGCGTTCCCGCCTGCGTTCCGCGAGACGATCGCGACTCTCGTCCGGCTCGGCCTCGCGAGCCGCGAGGACGCGGTCGTGGAAGGCTCGACGGTCCGGCCGTACGACGTGACGTCTACGGTGATCGACAACCTGCCGAAACCGCGGGAGCCCGAACTCGATGTCGACATTCAGCGGTGCGTCCTCTTCGGCGAGCGGGACGGTCGCGATGTGTCGTTGCGGTACGAGGCGATCACATGGCCTCACAAATCGTGGAACGTCGGCGGTGGGGTCGTCGACACCGGCGTGCCTCCGTCGATTGCCGCCCAGTGGGCCGTGAAGGGGTTGATCAAGGAACGAGGGGTCATCCCGCCAGAAGTCGCCTTTGACCCGCTGCCGTACTTCCGGGAGCTCGCGAGCCGAGGTCGCGGGATTCGCGTGATCGAGTACTCCGAGGAGACGCGCGCGCTGAACTGAATTTAGGGAGGATTGCGCTCAGACGCTGGGAGGCGGCTGCGCCTCCCCGTAGAGCGCCGTCTGTTCGCCGACGGCTTGGAGTTGGACCGTCGGGGCCTTCTCCCGGTGGCGCCCTGCCTCCTTCGCGATCGCGGCGAAGGCGTTGTCCGCGACCTCGAGCGCCCATTCGATGTCCTCGTCCGTGTGCTCCGTGCAGAGGAACGCCCGTTCGCCCGTGTTCGGGATGCCGAATAGGACGTTGTTCCCGAGGCAGTGGATGAACCAGTTCCACCACCGCCGGGTGTTCGCGCTCAGCGTGTCGCGGAAGTTCCGGATCTCGTCCTTCGTCGTGAAGTAGACATTCCCGATCGACCCGACGTACTCGACCCACGCCGGGAGGCGTCGGTCGTCCGCGAGGTCCTGGAGGCCCGAGAACAGCTGCCGGCCGAGACCGTTGACGTGGTCGTAGTACTCCGGATGCTCCCCCAGGATTTGCAGGCATTTCAGCCCGGCCGCCACGCTGATCGGATGCCCGTTGTAGGTGCCGGCGTGGAACGTCGCGTACTTCCAGCCGCGACCCGGCTCGAGGACGTCCATGATCTGCGCTTCGCCGCCGAACCCCGCCAGCTGGAAACCGCCCCCGGCGATCTTGCCGAACGTCGTCATGTCCGGGCGGACGTCGTAGTACTCCTGGGCGCCGCCGTAGGCGAGGCGGAAGCCCGTCAGGACCTCGTCGAAGATCAGCACGATGCGCTTCTTGCGGGTGAGCTGCCGCAGACGCTTGAGGTAGTTCCCTTTCGGCACGATGACGCCGGGCCCGCACAGGACCGGTTCGACGATCAGGGCCCCGACCTCGTCCTCGTTCTCCTCGAGGACCGCGGCGGTCCCCTCGATGTCGTTGTACGGGTAGATGACGACCGTGTCCGAGACCGCCTTCGGGATGCCGCGGCCGTAGGGGACGGGCTTGTACCCGTTCATCCGGCGTGCCGTCCGGCTGTCCATGTCGAGGCTCTGGAGGACGTAATCGTGGGCGCCGTGGTACGCCCCTTCGGCCTTGGCGATCTTCTCGCGGCCCGTGTACGCCCGCGCCGTGCGCAGGGCGTGCATCGTCGCCTCGGTGCCGCTGTTCGCGAGCCGCAGTTTCTTCATCGACGGCACGGCCTTCTGGACCGCCTCGAGATAGTCGACGAAGAGCTCGCTCGTGACCCCGAGCATCGACCCGGATTCGAGCTGCTTGATCACCTCGAGGGCGATGTCCCGGTTGTTGTGGCCGAGGAGAAGGCCGCCGAAGCCCATCATGAAGTCGAGGATCTTGTTGCCGTCGACGTCGTAGATGTAGCCGCCGTCGCCGTAGTCGGCGAGGAAGGGATGCGGCTTGAAGAACCGGATGTTGCTCTCGACGCCCCCCGGGGTCAGCCGGCTCGCGCGGCGCCACAGCTGGGCGCTCCGCTTGTGTCGCGTCAGATACTTCCGGCTGAACTTCTGGGAGGGCAATCGATCACCTCCAAGTGAAAACGAGGCCGATCCGGTGATCGGCGACCGGGACCAGGGCGCCCCGGAATCCCGTTCACTTGGTCGGACATAGGATGCCCCCAGAACTATGAAAAAGTTTCGCGCTTAGTTTGCGCTTTGTATATCAAACGTGAAAGCGTGCATAGTTATAGTCTGGACCTATACCTGATGTCCGACGAATGTCGGGCGGTCGCCTTATATGCCGGCCTGGGATGGCCATAAAAGGCGCGTACAAAGCGGTCCGTCGACGTCGATTCTGGCGCGTTCGGCAAGAGCCGGTCTCGCTCGCCTAAATGTCGATTTCTGGACGTAGGCGGTCTCGACGCCCGGTCGTGCGTGGACGCCAGAGGAGTGCGTGGGGCAGGATTTGAACCTGCGTACCCCTACGGGACAGGATCCTGAGTCCTGCGCCTTTGACCAAGCTTGGCAACCCACGCATCCGATGCCGGCTCGCGAATTCGTGTCCGCGTAATAACGTTGCGGTGACTTCAATTCAATCGTCGGAAATCCTGGGTCGACCGCTCGATCTCAACTTCGCTTCTTCATGATCTTCATGAAGCCGCTCGATTCATAGACTTCGAGCTGTCGCTCGGCGAGCGTGGTGCGGAACTCGTCCCAGCTGATCACTTCGATCCGGTTGTTCCGGCCTTTCGTGAACTGGATCCCTTCCGTGCCCTTGACGCGGCCCGGTCGGAGGCCCTTCTTCTTCGCCTTCTCGATGGCGTCCTCGACGCCCACGGGCTCCATGACCATCCGAATCCCTCCCGATGCGCGACCCGACTGGGGCGCTGTCGCGAATTCGAGCTTCGCTATTTAATGACTTCTTTCCGAATGCGGATGGGGTCGTCCGAAGGGCTATCAATCGTGCATGCGGTATCGCCGCCGTTGACTCGGTTCGGGTCGTCCGGCATTCGGGGCCGCGGCAACGTCGACGTGACCCCCGACCTCGCCCTGCGCGTCGGAATGGCGTTGGGGGAACTGCACGGTCACACGATCGTCGGCCGCGATCCGCGGCTCACCGGCCCGATGCTTGCCCACGCGCTCATCGCCGGCGTCTTGTCGACCGGATCAGATGTCGTCGACGCGGGGCTCGTCTCAACCCCCACGCTTGCCCGCGGTGCGGCGGAGTACGCGTGCGGCGCGATGATCACGGCCTCACACAACCCCGCTCCCGACAACGGCATCAAGCTCTGGAATCCCGACGGCATGGCTTTCGACGAGGGGCAGCAGAAGGAAATCGAAGACCACCTCGACTCGAATCGGTTCCAAGCAGCCGCGTGGGATCACGTCGGAACGGTCGCGTCGCGTCACGATCTGATCGAGCGCCACATCGAAGCGGTCCTTCGGGAGGTTGGCCGCGCGAAGCTCCGCGTCGTCGTCGATTGCGGATGCGGGGCGACGTCGACGATCACGCCTCACCTCCTCCGTCGGATGGGTTGTGACGTCGTCGCCTTGAACGCCCAGGCGGACGGCCATTTCCCGGGCCGCGATCCGGAGCCCACGGAAGAGAACCTCCGGTTGCTCATGTCGACCGTGCCGGCCGCGAAGGCCGACCTAGGGATCGCCCACGACGGCGACGGCGACCGGATGGTTGCGGTGGACCGCGAGGGCCGTTTCGTCGGCGGGGACGCGTTGCTCGTCCTCTTCGCGAAGCGCGAGGTGCGGCGGGGTCTCGTCGTCCCCGTCGACGCGTCGATGGTCCTCGAGGACCTGCTCCCGAAAGCGACGGTTTGGCGGACGCGAGTCGGCGACGTGTACGTCGCGGCCGAGCTCAAGCGGCGCGGAGCGGACTTCGGCGGCGAGCCATCCGGGACGTGGATCTTCCCCAAGGCCTCGTACTGCCCGGACGGGGTGTACGCCGCCGCGCGCCTCGTGTCGCTGGTCGCGGAGAACCCGCTCGCCTCGCTCGTGCGGGGGATCCCGCGGTATCCGGTGATCCGCGGTGCGATCGAGTACGACCGCTCGAAGCGGCGCGCAATCGAGGCCCGTCTCGACTCGGCGATGCGGTCGCTCGCTTCGGACGTGACGACGGTCGACGGTTGGCGTCTCCAGTTCGACGACGGATGGGCGCTCGTCCGTTTCTCCGGGACGGAACCGAAAATTCGCGTGCTCGCCGAGTCGCGCGATGACGCCAGAGCAAAGGAGATATATTCCACGGTCCTATCGAGCGCAAAAGGCGCCGCCGCATGAAGGCAGTCGTCCTCGCGGCCGGCGAGGGAACTCGGATGCGTCCCCTCACGGCCAATCTTCCCAAGCCGCTTCTGCC
>Ga0137373_10007491_pt1 | contig 11587 bp, 11 predicted proteins | sample SagtaG_5_FD_104912 | JGI IMG/M metagenome (GOLD analysis project Ga0137373, IMG submission 104912) | Vadose zone soil microbial communities from Sagehorn Ranch, Mendocino, California, USA - Sage1_R_80_16 metaG | ecosystem: Environmental > Terrestrial > Soil > Vadose zone | place: USA...
GCAAACGAGCAATCATAACGTACGCCAGAAGAGCGAGTAAAGCGTACCGCCCCGCCAGTTTACTGGCGATCACGAGGCGCGATCGCCGGGTCAGCCGCGCAGATTCACCGCGCCGCGGCAGCATCAGATCGACGACGCCGGTGACGCCGGATGCCAGCATCCAGTAGCTGATCCCCGCGAGCGATCCACCGGCGAGCACCGCGAGCGCAGGCCACAGCCGTCCGCGCGAAAGCACGAGCGCCGCCGCCGCACAGACGAGGCAGACGACGACGGCTGTCGCCTGCACGCGGCGCAGCATCACTTCGGTCTGCACGTTATTTCAGAAAACGCCCGGCGGTGCGGTAGACGTTGAGAATCCCGGCGGCGAATCCGAGGATGAAGAACACGAAGAAGAAGACGCGGTGAGTGCCGAAGAGACGATCGAGCCAGAGGCCGAACACCACGCCGATGACGATCGCGAGCACGAACGACAGACCGACGGAGCTCAGGGCACCGATGGTGCGGACGGAGTCCGCGAGGGTGCCGCGTTTCGGGGGGGGCTGCTCGTCCACGCCGCTATCGTAGTCCGACGGCGGGCGCCGCGCCGAGCGTGCGGGCTGACGCCTCGGCGAGCACGAACAACAGGCGCGGGTAGATGCCGAGAGCGATCGTGCCCGCGGCGGCGGTAATCAGGACGGCCGCGAGTGCGGGACTGATGCGCAGCGGTGTCGTTTCGGCGACCGGATCGGGCGCCCACATGAACACGACGACGCGGACGTAGTAGTAGAGCGAGAGCGCACTGTTCGCGACGCCGATGACCGCGAGCCAGATGTACCCCGAATCGATCGCCGCGCCGAAGATCCACAACTTGCCCATGAAGCCGGCGGTCGGCGGAATGCCGCCGAGCGACAGCATGAAGATCAACATCGCGGCCGCGGCTGCCGGATGCGAGGACGACAACCCGGTGAGATCCTTCAGCTCGTCGCCGGCAATGTCCGCGCGCCGCATGATCACGATGACGGCGAACGCGCCGAGCTGCATGAACGCGTAGATCATCAGGTACATGAGCGCCGCGGTGACGCCGCGCGTGGTGCCCGCGACGATCCCGATGAGCACGTAGCCGGCGTGCGCAATCGACGAGTACGCCAGCATGCGCTTGATGTTCCCCTGCGTCAGCGCGGCGATGTTGCCGACCGTCATGGTCATGACCGCGAGCACGTAGAAGAACGCCGTCCAGCCGAACGGCACGCCCCACGCGGTGCCGACGCCGTCAACGCGGAACGCGGGAAGGCCCTCGACGAAAATGCGCAGCAGCATCGCGAACGACGCCGCCTTGGACCCGACCGACAGGAATGCCGTCACCGGCGACGGGGCCCCTTCGTACACATCCGGCGCCCACATGTGGAACGGCACCGCGGCGATCTTGAAACCGATGCCCGCAACGAGGAGCATGACGGCGAGCGGCAGCATCAACCCGCCGTCCCCCGCCACGAGTGTCGTCGCGATCGCGCGCAAGTGCGTCGTGCCCGTCAGGCCGTAGAGCAGCGACATACCATATAAGAGGATGGCCATCGAGAACGTGCCGAGGACGAAATATTTGATCGCCGCTTCGTTCGAGCGGCGGTTCGGACGGATATAGCCCGCAAGCACGTAGAACGACACCGTCATCGTCTCGAGCCCGATGAACAGCGTGATCAGGTCGATGCCCCCGGCCATGAACATCATGCCGAGTGTGGCGCAGAGAATCAGGAAGTAGTACTCGCCGGGGCGGACGCCCTCGACTGCGAGATAGCGCGACGACATCGCGACCGTCAGCATCGCCGCAAACAGGAACAGGATCTTGAAGAAGAAGGCGAACCCGTCGACGGCCACCAGGCCGCGTGCGACCGTGGTGTTGACGCCGTCGATCGCCATCAGCGAAACCGCGGCGGCCGCGAGCACCGCGATCGTGACCCAGGCGAGCAGACGCCTGCGCCGTGGCCGCAGCACGTCGACGACGAGCAGCAGGCATGCCCCGCCCGTCAGCACCAGCTCCGGAAGCAGGTAGTAGAAGTCGCGCCAGGTGAGTCCCTGGGGCATCAGCGCCTCTCCCGGCCCGGTTCAGGCCGCGCCGCCGGCGTCTGGGTTCCCGCCGCACATGGCGCCGACACGATCAGTCCCTGCGGCATGCCGGGCTCGAGCACGGGCGCCGCGGGACGGTTGCAATCCGCTTCGGCCTTCGCGATCGCCGGGCCGTACACCGAGTTGACCCGCACGACCACGCGGCCGACCGAAGACTGCAGCCGCCGCAGAATCGGCGTCGGGTAGATACCGATCCAGATCGCCAGCGCGATCAGCGGAACGAACGTCGCGAGCTCGCGCGCGTTCAGGTCCTTCAGTCCGGCGTTCGCAGGGTTGTCCACCTTGCCGAACATCGTGCGCTGGAAGAGCCACAGCATGTAGGCGGCGCCGAGCACGATGCCGCTTGCGGCCACGGCGGCCCACGCCTTGTGCACGACGTACACGCCCTGCAGAATCAGGATCTCGCCGATGAACCCGTTCAGCGCCGGCAGCCCGATCGATGACATCGTCATCACCAGGAACACCGTCGCGAAGACCGGCATCACTTTCGACAAGCCGCCGTACTCCGAGATCTCGCGTGTGTGTCGCCGTTCGTAGACGACGCCGACGATGAGGAACAGCGCGCCGGTCGAGATCCCGTGGTTCAACTGCTGGACGATGCTGCCGGTGAGCCCGACCGGTGTGAGCGCGAACATGCCGAGCATCACCATCGCCATGTGGCTGACGCTCGAGTACGCGACGAGGCGCTTCCAGTCGGTCTGCGCGAGCGCCACGAGCGCGCCGTACACAATCCCGATGATCGAGAGCGCCGCCATCATCGGCACGAAGTCGTGACTGGCCTGGGGAAGGATCGGCAGGCTGAACCGGATGAACCCGTACGTGCCCATCTTCAGCATGACGGCGGCGAGGATGACGGACCCCGCGGTCGGCGCATCCGTGTGGGCATCCGGCAGCCAGGTATGCAGCGGGAACATCGGCACCTTCACCGCAAAACCGAGGAAGAACGCGAGGAAGATCCACTTCTGCGCGCCCGCCGGCACGTCCATCTGCTGGAACTTCGTAATGTCGAACGTGTACGCGCCGATCGGCGAAGCCGCGTGATAGATGAAGTAGAGCGCGAGGATGCCGAGCAGCAGCACCACGCTGCCGACGAGCGTGTAGAGGAAAAACTTGATCGCGGAGTAGAGCCGCCGTCCGCCCCCCCAGATGCCAATCAGGAAATACATCGGGACGAGCATGACTTCCCAGAACAGGAAGAACAGCAGGAAGTCGAGCGAGACGAACGCGCCGATCATCCCGGTCTGCAGGATCAGCAGGAAGATGTAGTACTCCTTGATCCGCTCGGTGATCGCGGTCCACGACGACAGGATCGCAATCGCTCCCATCAGCGTCGTCAGCAGGATGAGCAGCACGCTGAAGCCGTCGACGCCGAGGTAATACGACGCGCCGATCGTCGGGATCCATTCGGCGTGCTCGACGAACTGCCAGGCGTCGCCGAAGGGCTGATAGCGGAACCACAGCGGCAGCGAGATCGCGAAGCCGGCCATCGCGGAGATGTTCGCGGTCCAGCGGATGGCGTTCTCCTGCTGCTTCGGAATGAAGAGCAGCACCAGCGCGCCGACGAGCGGCGTGAAGAGAACGATCGAGAGCAGATGGTTATGGAAAATCATCGCGCAAGTAAGAAGACAGTAAGGAAGGCAAAGATGCCGAGGACCATCAGGAGCGCGTAGTTCTGCACGAGCCCGGTCTGAATACGGCGGACGAGGAAGCTGCCCCGGCCGACCGTCCACGCGAGGAGGTTGACGGCGCCGTCGACGACGTACTTGTCGCTCATGTGCGACAGCCACGAGGCGATCTGCGTCAACCAGGCGGAGCCGTTCACGGCGCCGTCCACGACGCGGCGGTCGAACGTAAACAGCCCGCGTGCGGCGGCAAACGTGCCGCGAATAGCGGTCGCGTCGTACAGCTCGTCGACGAAGTACTTGTTGTAGAGCAGCGAGTGCGCGCCGCGCCACCGGCTTGCCAGCCGGACCGGCAGCTCCGGATCGCGAAGATAGAAGTGCCGGGCCGTGAGGATGCCCGCGACTGCGATCAAGACGGAGAAGAACATCAGCCCGAGCGTCGCGGCATTCGACATTGCGGCACCTTCCGCACCTTTGGCACCTTCTGCACCCTTGGCACCTTCTGCACCCTCGGCGCCCTGCGTAATGGTGAGGCTAGGTTCCAGGAAATGTTCGATGGCGTTGTTGCCGCGAAGCACGTGCGGGACGCCGATGAACCCGGCGACGATCGCGCCAGTTGCGAGCGCCATCAGCGGAAATGTCATCGCCGCGGGGCTCTCGTGCGGCCCATGCCAGTGGTGCGCGTGCGCATCGGCGACGCCGTGGCTCACCTCGTGATCGTCCTTATGCGCCTGCCCGTGCGCGTGTGAATCGAGCGGGTGGCGGACGCCGTGTATCGCAGCCTGCGCCGCGGCGGGGGCTGACGCGGTGCGCGTCCACGCCGGGCCGCGATACGCGCCGTAAAACGTCAGCAGCATCAGGCGGAACATGTAGAACGCGGTGAGGAGCGCCGTGATCGCCGCGATCACCCACAGCATCCGGTTGCCGATGAACGCCTGGTAGAGGATCTCGTCCTTGCTGAAGAAGCCGGCCATCGGCGGGATGCCTGCGATCGCGAGCGCCCCGAGCATCATCGTCACGAAGGTGACCGGCATGTATTTCCGCAGCCCCCCCATCCGCTGCATGTCCTGCTCGCCGGCCATCGCGTGGATGACGGAGCCGCTTCCGAGGAACAGCAGTGCCTTGAAGAAGGCGTGCGTCACGAGGTGAAACACCGCCGCCGCGAACGCGCCGACGCCCGTCGCGAGGAACATGTACCCAAGCTGCGACACGGTGGAGTAGGCGAGCACGCGCTTGATGTCGTTCTGCACGAGCCCGATCGTCGCGGCCATGAGCGCGGTCAAGGCGCCGACGATCGCCACGATCTGCATGACGAGCGGCGCATGCGAGAACAGCTCGGCGTTGCGCGCCACCATGTAAACGCCAGCCGTCACCATCGTCGCCGCGTGAATCAGCGCGGAGACCGGCGTGGGCCCTTCCATCGCGTCGGGCAGCCACACGTGCAAAGGAATCTGCGCGCTCTTGCCGGTGGCGCCAATAAAGAGGAGCAGGCAAATCAGCGAGAGCACGCCGAACCCGCCGGTCTCGCGCGGCATCGCCGCGGCGGCGGTCGCGACCTCGCGGAAGTCGAGCGTTCCGAACGTGAAGAACACGAGGAACATCCCGAGCAGGAAGCCCCAGTCCCCTACGCGGTTCGTGATGAACGCCTTCTTGCCCGCGTCCGACGCGCTCTTCTTCTCGTACCAGAAACCAATCAGGAGGTACGAACAGAGACCGACGCCTTCCCAGCCGACGAACATCACGAGGAAGTTGCCGCCGAGCACGAGGACGAGCATGAACACACAGAAGAGGTTCAGGTAGCAGAAGAACCTGGCGTAGCTGCCGCGCGGCTCGTCCTTCATGTACGCGGTGGCGTACACGTGAATAAGAAACCCGACACCGGAAACCACGAGCAGCATGATCGCGGCGAGCGGATCGAGCCGCGCCGTCCAGTTCACGGAGAACATGCCGATGTCGTGCGCCGTGGCGAGCGGAATCTGAGGAATCCAGATCGGACCGAGGACGTCGTGCACGCGTTCGGCGGGCGGCAGCGCGATCAGCTTCGCGAAGACGACGCCCGACATGACGACTGCCGCGGCCATGACGACGCACGCCAGCACGCCCGATACGGCGCGGCTGAACCACCGGATGCCGAACAGCCCGTTGAGCGCCGCTCCGGCGCCGGGCAGCAGCGGAATGATCCAGATGTAACGCATAAATCGTGTCAATGATGAATGATGAATGTTAAATGCTGAATGATGAATGCTGAACAAATGCGGGCCCAGCGGGCATTCACGTTCATCATTCAGGGACCACCACTCAGCAAATCAGCAAGCAGCAAGCAGCAATCAGCAATCAGCAATCGAAATTCAGCATTCAACATTCAACATTCCAACATTCAGCATTCAACGCTGACACCGTTACCACCGCATCGTGTTCATGTCGTCGACGTTCAGCGTCTCCTTGTTCCGGAAGAACGCGAGGATGATGCCGAGCCCGACCGCCGCCTCCGCCGCGGCCACGGCGATGATGAAAATCGCGAACACCTGGCCGACCGCATTGTGCAGCTGATAGGAGAACGCCGCGAGATTGATGTTCACCGCGTTCAGCATCAGCTCGATCGACATGAGGATGATGATGATGTTCCGCCGCACCATCACCCCGACGACGCCGATCGAGAAGAGCGCAGCGGAGAGCACCAGGTAGTGGTATGGCGTGACGGGCGTCAGCGTCATCACGCCTCCTTCCGCGCGAGGATGATCGCGCCCACCATCGCGACGAGCAGCAGCATCGACGCGACCTCGAACGGCACGAGGTAGTCCGAATAGAGCATCATGCCGACCACCTGGGTGTTGCCCATGGCTGGCTGCGTGGGAGCCGCGACGCTGGCCGCCGCGCTGGCCGGCCGCGCGGCGGAGAACACGAGGATCGCGGAGATCTCGGCGAGCATCACGGCCGCGAGCGCAAATCCGGCGCTCGACTGGCGGCGGCGCCCGGAGGACGCGTCAGGCGGACGCTGCAGGTTCACCAGCATCACGACGAACAGGTAGAGCACGACGATGCCGCCGGCGTAGACGAGAATCTGGATGATCGCGAGGAACTCCGCCGCGAGGAGCACGTACACCATCGCGACGCACAGAAAGTTCGCCACGAGAAACAGCACGCAGTGCACGGTGTTTCGCGTCGTCACGACGAGGACGCCGAACCCGATGATGAGCGCCGCGAGCGTGTAGAAGACGATCGATTCGAGCATAGTTGCCCTGGCCAGCCATAAAGGCTGGCCCCACATCCCCGGCTGTGGCTCCACAGCACAGTTGTGGGGCCACCCTTTATGGGTGGCCTATTAAAACCTTGAAGGTCGCCGTCACGATCAGATTCGCAATCCCCAGCGGGATCAGCACCTTCCATCCGAGCCGCATCAACTGGTCGTAGCGGTACCGCGGCAGCGTGGCGCGGATCCAGAGGAAGACGTAAATAAACACGAACGTCTTCAGCAGGAACCAGATCCATCCCGGCACGTAGCCGAGCACCCACAGCCATTCCACGTTCGGGAACGGCCGCAGCCAGCCGCCGAGGAACAGCGTCGTCGCAATCGCGGACACGACGATCATGTTGGCGTATTCCGCAAGGAAGAACAGCGCGAAGCGCATGCCGCTGTACTCGGTGTGGAAGCCGCCGGTCAGCTCCTGTTCGGCCTCGGGGAGATCGAACGGAGCGCGGTTGGTCTCGGCAAGCCCGCCGATGAAGAGAATGACGAACGCAACGGGCTGGGCGAAGACGTACCAGACGTGCGCGTTGTACTGCGCCTCGATGATCCCGACCATGCTCAGCGTACCGGACATCACGACCATGCTGACCAGCATCATCGTGACGGCGATCTCGTAGCTGATGAGCTGTGCCGAGGCGCGCAGTCCCGCGAGGAGCGGGAACTTGCTGTTCGATGCGTATCCCGCGAGGATGATCCCATACACGCCGATGGACGTGATCGAGACCAGGTAGAGCAACCCTACGTTCACGTCGGCGACGACCAGCGGCACGCGGTAGCCGAAGAACGACGCCTCGCGATCGAACGGGATCACGGCAAACGCGATGAGAGCCGGCACTATCGAGACGATGGGCGCCAGCGTGAACACCCACTTGTCCGCGCGCGCCGGCGTGATGTCTTCTTTCAGCAGCAGCTTGATCGCATCGGCGATCGGCTGCAGCGATCCATGCGGGCCCACGCGCATCGGGCCCAGCCGCACCTGCACCCACGCGATCACCTTCCGCTCGAGGAGCGTCATGAACGTGACCGAGATGAGGACCGCGTTGAGAATGACGACGATCTTGAGCAGCGGCAGGAGATAGGTCGACGTCATCGATCCACCTCGCCGAGCACGATGTCGATCGAGCCGATGAGCGCGACGACGTCCGAGACGAGATGCCCCTGCACGAGCCGGGGCAGCGCCTGCAGGTTGCAGAACGACGGGGGGCGTACGCGGAAGCGATACGGCGTGTTCGACTTGCCGTCGCTGACGATGAAGTACCCGAGCTCCCCCTTCGGCGACTCGATCGCGTGATACGTCTCGCCGGCGGGGGGTTTAATCAGGCGCGGCACCTTGCCGACGATCGGCCCTTCCGGCAGGCCGTCGAGCGCCTGCCTGATGATCCGGACCGACTGGTAGAACTCCTCGATCCGCACGAGATATCGATCGTAGGTGTCCCCCGCGATCCCGACCGGGATGTCGAACTCGAATTCCGGATACGCCGAATACGGCTCGTCTTTCCGAATGTCGCGCGGCACTCCGGATCCGCGCAGCGCAGGACCGGTCAACCCGATGGCAACCGCGTCGGCGCCGCTAATCACGCCGACGCCTTTCGTTCGATCGCGCCAGATCCGGTTGTGCGTCAGCAGCTCTTCGTACTCGGGCACCTTGGCTTCGAGAATGTCGCAGAACTCGCGCACCTTGCGGTCCCAGCCGGACGGGATGTCGAGCGGCAGGCCGCCGATGCGCATCGCGTTGTAGGTCAGCCGCGCGCCGCAGTATTCCTCGAACAGATCGAGCACGAGCTCGCGCTCGCGGAACGTGTAGAGGAACACCGTCATCGCGCCGATGTCCATTGCATGCGTGCCGAGCCACAGGCAATGGCTCGCGATCCGCTGGAGCTCCGCGAGGATCACGCGGATGTACTGCGCGCGCCGCGGCACCTCGAGCGACATCAGCTTCTCGACGGTCTCAACGTACCCGAGGTTGTTGCTCGCCGCCGCCACGTAGTCCATGCGATCGGTAATCAGGACGATCTGCTGCCAGTCGCGGTGCTCGCACAATTTCTCGATGCCGCGATGCAGGTAACCGATCACGATATCGCAGCCGACCACGCGCTCGCCATCGAGGCGGAGCACCACGCGAAGCACGCCATGCGTGCTCGGATGCTGCGGCCCCATGTTGAGCGTCAGTTCGGTGGTATCGAAAATGGACACAGCTCGATTGCTGATTTGCGATTGTCGATGGCTGATTGATTGCTCGATTGCCGGAATGCCGGTAAACCGGCACTCAGAAGGCCATTAATCAGCAATAGGCGGGCCAGATTGCCGTTCAATCGGCAATCAGCAATCTGAAATCAGCAATTCCCGCGGGCTACTCTATCTCGCCTGCCCGCTTCACCCTCAGCCAATCGACGGGGTTCTCGAGCAGCATCTCCCCCGGGCCCTCGAGGGGGTAGTCCTTGCGCTGGGGGTGCCCCTGCCAGTCGTCGGGCATCAGGATGCGGCGAAGATCCGGGTGCCCCTCGAAGCGGATGCCGAACAGATCGAACACCTCGCGCTCCAGCCAGTTGGCGGCGGGCCAGATTGGCGCAACCGACGGCACCGAGCCACCTTCCGCCACGCGCACCTTCAGGCGCACGCGGTGCCGCAGGCGCGTCGAGTAGAGCGCGTAGATGACGTCGAAGCGTTCCGCGCGCGGCGGCCAGTCCGTTGCGGTCACGTCGGAGCACAAATCGAACAGTGCGCCCTCGGTATCGCGCAGGTGTGCGGCGACCTCCGGAAGCCGCTGCGCCGACACGATGAGCGACCAGTCGCCGACCCAGAACGCCACGTGCTCGATCGCGCCGGGGATTGCCGACTGCACGGTCGTGATGAACGGTGGAACGGGAAGATCAGCGGGGGGCGCCGGCTCGGTCGGGCCGGCCGGAGGCGCTATCGTTTTTGCCGGTGCGGCGGCCGGCGTGCGCGCGTTGTCCGGAGGTGCTTTGGGAGCCGCGGTCCCCTGCCGCGAAACATCCGCCGCGAGCGGTTCGGCGCGTCCGGGTCCCGGCGGCTTGTCACCGCCGGATTCTGGCGGGGTTACTGGATCAGACATCGCAACGGATGGACCCCTGGAGGCCCGCGTCAGCGGGCCGTCATAAAACAATGCGGCCTGGCGAGGCGGAGCATCGACACGGTAAGGCGCAGCCTCGCTAGAACTGCCACTCCAGCGCGCCTGTCTTCCACGCATAGAAGTAGCCGACCACGAGGATGAAGAGGAACACGAGCATCTCGATCAGCCCGAAGAGCGCCAGGCGATCGAGCGCCACGGCCCAGGGAAACATGAACACCGTCTCCACATCGAAGATCACGAAAAGCATCGCAATCAGGTAGTAGCGGATGCTGTAGCGATCGCGTGCGTCGCCGATCGGCTCGATGCCGCATTCGTACGGCTCGAGCTTGATTGCATTGGGCTTCGACGCGTGCACGAGCCTGGAAAAGATGATCGCGAAGATCGCGAACCCTGTCGCCACCAGGACGAACAGAAAAATCGGAATGTAGGGTCGAAGCACAGTGGATCGAAGCCCTTATAACACCCGTCATGGGGGGTGTCAAGGAACGGCAACTCCCGTTGTACCAATGATTTTCGGGCGGCGCGCATTCTTGACGCTCCGCGCGCGGCGAGCCTATACTCGATCGAAAGAGGCTCCCGCACATGACGAATACGGTCCTTGCGCTCGGGCTCGCGGCCCTCGCGGCCGCCCCGATTCTGCCGCAGCAACAGGGCGCCTCGAGGCCTGTCGCGAGCGATGCCCGCACGCGCAGCGTGTACGTCAGCGTCCTCGACAACAAGGATGCGCCGGCTGCGGGGCTCGCGGTGGCGGACTTTACCGTGCGCGAAGACGGCGTCGCCCGCGAGGTGGTGAAAGTCGAGCAGGGCACGGCGCCGCTCGACGTCATGCTGCTCATCGACGACAGCGAGGCGCTGACGCCCGCGCTCCAGCCGATGCGCGAGGGGATCGCGAAGTTCATCGACAAGCTGCAGGGGCACGGCACCCTCGGGGTGATGACGTTCGGCGAGCGTCCCACGACCATCGTGAAGCCGACGACCGACGCGACGATGCTCAAGCGCGGGTCGGGCCGCGTCTTCGCGCGATCCGGCGCGGGCAGCTACCTGCTCGAAGCGATCCAGGAAGCCAGCCGCGACTTCGCGCGCCGCAAGGCCGACCGCGCGCACATCGTCGTCGTCACGATGCAGGGAGTGGAGTTCAGTAACCTGCAGTACGACACCGTCCTGAAGGACCTCGACGCGAGCGGCGCGACGCTGCACGTGCTCGAAGTCGGCCTGCCCAACACGTCGCGCACCGACGAGATGCGCAACCTGAACATGGTGATTGCCGAGGGAACGAAGCGGACCGGCGGGCGGCGCGACCAGATCCTCGCGGAATCGGGGATTGCCGAAGCGCTGCCGCGCGTGGCCGACGACCTGCTCGCGCAGTATGTCGTCACGTATGGCCGTCCTGACCGGTTGATTCCCCCCGAGAAATTGCAGGTGACGGTGAACCGGCCTGGCCTCACCATCCACGCGCCCACGAAGGTGGCGCCGCGGTGAACCGCGCGCGGTCCATCGCCGCGGCGGCGGCCGCGTGCACGCTGCTGA
>Ga0137373_10007500_pt1 | contig 11579 bp, 7 predicted proteins | sample SagtaG_5_FD_104912 | JGI IMG/M metagenome (GOLD analysis project Ga0137373, IMG submission 104912) | Vadose zone soil microbial communities from Sagehorn Ranch, Mendocino, California, USA - Sage1_R_80_16 metaG | ecosystem: Environmental > Terrestrial > Soil > Vadose zone | place: USA: California...
CGCTGCGGTGTGACCGCAGGCGTCGATATCGGGGCGGACGAGCTGCGGCGGGCCCACGACGCGATCGTGCTCGCCGGGGGGGCCACCGCGGCGCGCGAGCTGCCGGTGCCCGGCCGTGACCTCGATGGCGTTCATCAGGCGATGGAGTACCTCCCGCTCGCCAACCGGGTGACCCAAGGCGACCTCGCCGAGCCCGCGATCACGGCGGAGGGCAAGAACGTCGTGATCATCGGCGGCGGCGACACGGGCGCCGACTGCCTCGGCACCGCGCTGCGGCAGCGGGCGGCCTCGGTCGTCCAGCTCGAGATCATGCCGCGCCCGCCGGCCGGGCGGCCGGATCACCAGCCGTGGCCGACCTATCCGATGATCTACCGCGTGTCCAGCGCGCATGAGGAGGGCGGCGGGCGCGTCTATTCTGTGTCCACCCAGGCGTTCCTTGGCGACGCCGCCCCCGCCGCCCCCGCCGCCCCGAACAGCGGACCCGCGGCTGGCCGGCCGCGGGTGCGGGCGCTGCGGCTGGTCGACGTGGAGCTGTCCGACGGGCGATTCCAGCCGCTGCACGGCACCGAGCGTGATCTGCCCTGTGAGCTTGTCCTGCTCGCGCTCGGCTTCACCGGACCTGAGCGCAGCCCACTGCTTGCCGGCCTCGGCGTGGCATTCGACCAACGTGGCAACGTCGCCAGGGACGAGTCGTATGCGACCTCGGTTCCTGGCGTGTTCGTCGCCGGGGACATGGGCCGCGGTCAGTCACTCATCGTCTGGGCCATAGCCGAGGGGCGCAGCGCCGCGGCGGCAGCGGACCGGTTCCTGCGCGGCGACACCGCCCTCCCTGCGGCGATCCCCCCGACCGCACGGCCGCTTGGCTGACGGCACGCCCCCGCGCCGGGGCACCCCCCGCGTGCCCCGGGTGGGATTCGAACCCACACTGCACGGTGTTTGAGACCGCGGACTCTTCCAGTTGGTCTACCGGGGCATAGCCTACGCTCGATGGACTGCGCTGCTACCGGGCGCCAATCTACCTGGTTTGGGTACCCTCATGCAGGTGAGCGAGACCCCGCGACGTGTCGTGATCGCCGAGGACGAGGCCCTGATCCGCCTCGATCTCAAGGAGATGCTGGAGGAAGAAGGCTACGTCGTCGCCGGGGAGGCCGGCGACGGGCGAACGGCCGTCGACCTCGCTGCCAGCCTGCGGCCGGATCTGGTGATCTTGGACATAAAGATGCCGATCCTCGACGGCATCTCGGCTGCGGAGCAGATCACCGCTCAGCGGCTCACCCCGGTCCTCATTCTCACCGCGTTCTCACTGCGCGACCTCGTGGAACGGGCTCGCGACGCGGGTGCCATGGCTTACCTCGTGAAGCCGTTCACAAAGGCTGACCTCGTCCCGGCGATCGAGATGGCTGTCACACGGTTCAACGAGCTGCGGGCCTTGGAGGTCGAAGTCAAGAGCCTCCAGGAGCGGCTTGAGGCGCGCAAGGTGCTCGATCGCGCGAAGGGCGTGCTGCAGGTGCGGTACCGGCTGAACGAGCCAGAGGCGTTTCGCTGGATCCAGAAGACATCCATGGACCGGCGCATGACCATGCGCGCCGTCGCACAAGCGGTGCTTGACGGCGCCACCGGGCCAGGCGATCCGGCCGAGCGAGCCAGCGGCCTGTGAAGAACGCCCGTTGACATGTTAGGAGCCCGGGGAGGCCTTTGGTGCCGTGCTGGCCTTCCCCGGGCCTGCACGTTGTCTACTCGGTCACCCCGGGCCCTGCTCAACCGTAGCGAGGCGTTGGCTGGGCACGCAAAGCCGAGCTAGCTGCGCATCGCGAGCCTCGCCGCCGCCGCCGCCGCCGACAGGGTAACGGTGCGTTATCTTCACAGCCTATGGGTCCTCTATGATGCCTTTCGTTGGATTTAGTTGGTTTTTTTTCCAACGAGGGGGTGACGTCTGCGCGTCGCGAGGTCAGGATGTACTACCGGGGTCCGATATCGCATCCCAACTGGGGTTCCCTCCAGGAGAGGCAAGGAGTGATCATGCGTATCCGCTTAACGCATGCGCCCGTCCGGCGGGCGATGCGTCTCGGTGTGGCCTCTGCTCTCGCGCTCGGCGCGGCAGGCTTGCTTGCTGTTACCAGCGCGTCAGCGTCGTCTCCTAACGCGCATTGCAGCGGCAACCCAACCATCACCAAGCAAGACTTCGGCACCGCCACGTCCGGGCCGTACGGCGGCGCACAGACCGTGTCGCGTTTCACGCTGACCAACTGCCACGGCATGCAGGTCAAGATCATCACCTACGGCGCCACGGTCCAGTCGATCAGAGTTCCAGACAAGAGCGGCCACATGGCCAATGTCGCGCTCGGTTTCAAGACGCTCGATGACTACGTGAACTTGGACAGCCCGCCGCCGGGAACGCCGGGGTTTGGCGGGCCCTACTTTGGCGAGACGGTCGGCCGCTACGCCAACCGGATCGCGGGCGCCTCGTTCAAGCTGAACGGCACGACGTACACGCTGCCGGTCAACAACGGGCCGAACACCCTGCACGGCGGCTTCGTCGGCTGGGGTAACCGCATCTGGCAGAACCCGACGACCTCGAGCGGCAACGGCAGCGCCTCACTGACGATGACGCTGGTCGCACCGAACGGCGACGAGGGCGCCACGTTCGAGCCGAGCTGCGGCTGCACCGGCTTCCCTGCCCAGGTCACGACATCGATCACCTACAGCCTGGACAACTCGGGCCGCCTCTGGATCCGCTACAAGGCGCACAACGATGACGCGAACTTGTCGACCGTCATCAACTTGACCAACCACACGTACTTCAACCTCGCGGGTGAGGCGTCGGGACCGGCATACAGCCAGCGGGTTCTCATCAACGCCGACTCCATAACGCCGACCGACGCGAACCTGATCCCGACCGGCGTGCTCGCTCCGGTGAAGGGCACACCGTTCGACTTCCGTACCTTCCACACGATCGGCTCTCGTATCGGTGACGCAAGCGCGCCGCTGGGCGACCAGCTGGTCCTCGCGCACGGCTACGACCACAACTGGGTGCTGAACAGCACCGGCCCGAAATTCGACGGGCTTGGCCTCGCCGCCAAGGCGCAAGATCCAGCCAGCGGGCGCGAGCTCACGGTCTGGACCGACGAGCCGGGCGTCCAGTTCTACACAGGGAACTTCCTGGACGGGCACCTGGTCGGGATCAGCGGTCACACCTACAGGCAGACCGCTGGTTACACCTTCGAGACCCAGCACTTCCCCGACTCGCCAAACGAGCCCAGCTTCCCCTCCACCGAGCTGACGGCAGGGCAAACGTTCAACTCGACGACCATCTTCGCTTTCAGCGCTTCCTGACCAGCAGCTGAGAGCCTGGCGCCCCGCCGCCGACAACGGCGGCGGGGCGCCGTCTGTCGCGATGCGCGCGCGTGTCACACTCGCGTCTAGGATTCCTTCGTGAACTCGAACGGGACGGCTGCCGCGAGGCTTCTGCTGCTTGACGGTCACTCACTCGCATACCGCGCCTTTTTCGCGCTGCCGGTGGAGAACTTCTCCACCACCACGGGTCAGCCCACCAACGCCGTGTACGGCTTCACGGCGATGCTGATCAACGTGCTCAGAGACGAGCAGCCAACCCATGTCGCCGTCGCGTTCGACCGCAGCGAGCCGACCTTCCGGCACGAGCAGTATGTCGAGTACAAGGCCAACCGGCGCGAGATGCCGGTCGACTTCCGCGGGCAGCTCAGCCTGATCCACGAGGTGCTCTCCGCGCTCGGCGTACCGCAGCTTTCTGTCGCCGGGTACGAAGCGGACGACCTGATCGCGACGCTCGCCACCCAGGCCGCCGCCGATCGCATGGATGTGCTGATCGTCACGGGCGACCGTGACGCGCTTCAGCTGGTGAGCGACCAGGTGACGGTTCTGATGACCCGGCGTGGCATCAGCGACATGACCAGGTTCACCCCCGGCGCCGTTAAGGAAAAATACGGCCTGACACCCGCGCAGTACCCGGACTTTGCCGCGGTCAGGGGCGACCCGAGCGATAACCTGCCGAGCATCCCCGGCGTCGGGGAGAAGACCGCAATCAAGTGGGTCATACAGTATGGCTCCCTCGCCGCGCTGGTGGAGCACGTCGGTGAGGTCAAGGGCCGGGCCGGCGACAACCTGCGCGAGCACCTCGGCGACGTGCTGCGCAACCGCCATCTCACTGAACTCGCGCGCGACGTTCCGCTGGACATGCGGCCACAGGACCTGCGGCCGGGTCCATGGGATCGGGAGGCTATTCACCAGCTTTTCGACACCCTCCAGTTCCGGGTGCTGCGCGACCGGCTCTATGCCACGCTCTCCTCTGCCGAACCGGAGGCAGACGAGGGGTTCGAGGTGGACCTGGTCATGCCCGGCGCAGAGGAACTCGCTTCATGGCTCACAGAAAACGCCTGCGAACAACGGGGAGCGGGCGCGGACAGCCCCGCCGGGGTGGCCGTCGCGGGCCGCTGGGGCCGTGGCACCGGCGCCATCACCGGGTTGGCCATCGCGACCACGCGCGGGCCCGCCGCCTACGTCGAACCCGCGCAGCTCACCGGTGACGACGAGCGGGCGCTGGCGGCCTGGCTCGCCGACCCGGGCAGGCGCAAGGTCATCCACGACGCGAAGGGGCCGATGCTCGCGCTCGCCGCTCACGGCCTGCAACTCGACGGCTTGACGAGCGACACGGCGCTCGCCGCCTACCTCGCGCTGCCCGGGCAGCGCTCCTTCGATCTGGCCGACCTTGCGCTGCGGTACCTTCGCAGGGAGCTGCGCACCGACGGGTCGAACTCCGGCCAGCTCACCCTCGACGGCACCGGCGAGGAAGAGGCGGCACGCGAACTCGCGGTGGCGGCCCGCGCCACGGCCGAGCTGGCGAGCGCGCTCGATCATGATCTGGAGCGTCGCGGCGCGACCCGGCTGCTGCACGAGGTCGAGCTGCCGCTGGTGGGAGTGCTCGCCGCGATGGAACGCACCGGGATCGCCGTCGACACCGATCACTTCGCGGACATGTCCGCGAACCTCGGCGGCCAGGTCAAGTCGGCTGAGCAGGCCGCGTTCGCCGTCGTCGGGCACGAGTTCAACCTCGGCTCACCCAAACAGCTGCAACAGGTGCTGTTCACCGAGCTCAGCCTGCCCAAGACCAAACGGATCAAGACCGGCTACACCACCGATTCCGAGGCGCTGACCAGCCTGCTCGCCCAGACAGCTCACCCGGTCCTCGAGCATCTGCTCAGGCACCGCGACGTGGCGCGGCTGAAGAGCATCGTGGACTCCCTGATCCCGATGACCGATGATCAGGGCCGAATTCACACCACCTTCAACCAACTGATCGCCGCGACCGGCCGGCTGTCGTCGACCGACCCGAACCTGCAGAACATCCCGATCAGGACGGAGGAAGGACGCCGGATACGTAGGGGCTTTGTGGTCGGCGGCGGCTTCGACTGTCTGCTGACCGCCGACTACAGCCAGATCGAGCTCCGGATTATGGCGCACATGTCCGGCGACGAGGCGCTGACTGAGGCGTTCGGGTCTGGCCACGACTTCCACGCCGCGACCGCGTCCCGGGTTTTCGGTGTCGCACCGGAACAGGTGAGCGGGGAGCTACGAGCCCGGATCAAGGCGATGAATTACGGCCTGGCCTACGGCCTGTCCGCCTACGGTCTTTCCCAGCAGCTGCGGATCACACCGGACGAGGCGCGCGGGCTGATGGCCGAGTACTTCGAGCGGTTCGGCGGGGTGCGCGACTACCTGCGCACCGTTGTTGAGCGGGCGCGCAAGGACGGTTACACCGAGACGATCCTCGGACGCCGCAGGTACCTGCCCGACTTGCTGTCCGATAACAGGCAGCGTAGAGAGATGGCCGAACGGATGGCTCTCAACGCGCCTATCCAGGGATCTGCGGCCGACATTATCAAGGTGGCGATGCTTGCGGTGGATCGCGCCCTGCGGCGGGAGGGCCTGCGCTCGCGGATGCTGCTTCAGGTGCATGACGAGCTGGTCTTCGAGGTCGCGCCCGGCGAGCTCGACGCGCTGCGCGAGCTGGTCGCCGCGAATATGTGCGGCGCGAGTGAGTTGACGGTGCCCCTGCAGGTGTCGTTCGGCACCGGCGGCACCTGGGAACAGGCAGGTCATTAGGCGCCGTTGGCCGCGGCCTCCCGGCACCTCGAGATGCTTCCGTGATGCGGTGCCGATTGACCCGGCCGGCCAGCTCTCATATCCTGATCGCTGCGCTCTGGCCGCGAGTAACCGTTGTTCGCTATCGGCCAAATCCCTGCGCTCAAGAAAATCCCTATGTCCGTATCCGGAGCCAACCACCACATGACGAGCAGCACCGAGGCAACCTCAGCGCCCAAGGTAGCGGTCAACGACATCGGGTCCGAGGAAGCCTTCCTCGCCGCGATCGACGAGACCATCAAGTATTTCAACGACGGCGACATCGTCGAAGGAACCGTCGTCAAGGTCGATCGAGACGAGGTCTTGCTCGACATCGGTTACAAGACCGAAGGGGTCATCCCGTCCCGCGAGCTGTCGATCAAGCACGATGTCGACCCGCACGACGTGGTCAAGACCGGCGAGCACATCGAAGCACTTGTCCTGCAGAAGGAGGACAAGGAAGGTCGTTTGATCCTGTCCAAGAAGCGCGCGCAGTATGAGCGCGCGTGGGGCACGATCGAAAAGATCAAGGAAGAGGACGGCGTGGTCACCGGCACGGTGATCGAGGTCGTCAAGGGCGGGCTGATCCTGGACATCGGCTTGCGCGGCTTCCTTCCCGCTTCGCTTGTTGAGATGCGGCGCGTCCGCGACCTTCAGCCCTATGTCGGCCGCGAGCTCGAAGCGAAGATTATCGAGCTCGACAAGAACCGCAACAACGTCGTGCTCTCCCGCCGCGCCTGGCTGGAGCAGACGCAGTCCGAGGTGCGCCAGACGTTCCTCAACACGCTGCAGAAGGGCCAGATCCGCAAGGGCGTGGTGTCGTCGATCGTCAACTTCGGCGCGTTTGTGGATCTCGGCGGCGTTGATGGGCTCGTGCACGTCTCCGAGCTGTCCTGGAAGCACATCGACCATCCGAGCGAAGTGGTCGACGTCGGCCAGGAGGTCACGGTCGAGGTTCTCGACGTGGACATGGACCGCGAGCGCGTGTCGCTGTCGCTGAAGTCCACGCAGGAGGACCCGTGGCAGCAGTTCGCCCGCACGCACCAGATCGGCCAGGTCGTGCCGGGCCGGGTCACCAAGCTCGTCCCGTTTGGCGCGTTCGTCCGCGTCGAAGAGGGCATCGAGGGCCTGGTACACATCTCGGAGCTCGCCGACCGGCATGTCGAGATTCCCGAGCAGGTCGTGCAGGTCGGAGACGAGATCTTCGTGAAGATCATCGACATCGACCTCGACCGGCGCCGGATCAGCTTGTCGCTGAAGCAGGCCAACGAGGGGACGATCGCCGAGGCGGTTGGCGACGACTTCGACCCCACGCTGTACGGCATGCCCGCCGAGTACGACGAGCACGGCAACTACAAATACCCAGAGGGCTTCGACCCCGACACGGGTGAGTGGCTGGAAGGCTACGAGCAGCAACGCGAGGAATGGGAGCGCCAGTACGGCGAGGCGCGGGCGCGCTATGAGGCGCACAGGCGCCAGGTCGAGGAGGCGCGCAAGGCCGACGCCGAGGCGTCGGGCGGCGGCGCCGCGCCGGCGCAGGCGCCGGCCTCAAGCGGCGGCGGTGAGCGTGAGAGCAGCGGCGCGCTGGCCTCCGATGAGGCGCTCGCTGCCCTGCGGGAAAAGCTCTCCGGAGGACAGAGCTAATCCAATCGCCCGGTGGAGTGCTCCGTGTCGGGCTGACCGGCGGAATCGGCAGCGGCAAGAGTGAGGTCTCGCGGCGGCTTGCCGGCCACGGCGCCATCGTCATCGACGCGGACGCGATCGCGCGCGAAGTCGTTGAGCCGGGATCACCCGGGCTGAGCAAGGTCGCCGCCGAATTCGGCCCTCGGGTGCTGCGGCTAGATGGCAGCCTGGACCGGGAGGCCCTGGCGCGCCTGGTGTTCTCCGACGCGGGCTTGCGCTCCAAGCTGAACGCGATCGTGCATCCGCTGGTGGGTGAGCGGATGGCCGCGCTCGAGCGGGCCGCGCTCGAGCGGGCGGCGCTCCAGCAGGTCCCGCTCGGGCGGTCGCCGCTCGGGCGGTCGCCGGCCGGCGGCGTTGTCGTCGTCTTCGACGTGCCACTGATCGCGGAAAACGGCCTCGCCACGGGATTCGACCTGGTCGTCGTCGTGGACGTGCCGCGACATGTGCAGTTGGCGCGGCTGGTCCGCTCGCGCGACATGACCAGGGAGCAGGCGCTGGCGCGGATATCGGCGCAAGCCAGCCGAGAGCAGCGGCTCGCCATAGCCGACATCGTCATCGACAATTCCGGGTCGCTAGCCGAGCTGGACCGCCAGGCCGGCGATCTTTGGGCCGAGCTGCGGCGGCGGGCACGGGACCGGCGAATTGTCGGACCGGGAACGTAGGCTGCGGGCCATACAGTGGGGGAGCCCCGGTCGAGATGAGGAGTGAGCGCCGTGCGCCCTGTTACGGACCTGCAGCGCAAGGTGGCGCCGTTTGAGGCTGTCACCGACATGGTGCCGTCGGGGGACCAGCCGCAGGCGATCGCCGAGCTGGAGCGGCGGATCCGCCACAACGCTCAGCATGCTGTGCTGCTCGGTGCCACCGGAACGGGTAAGACGGCGACGGTCGCCTGGCTGGTGGAGCGGCTGCAGCGGCCCACGCTCGTCATGCTGCCGAACAAGACGCTCGCCGCGCAGTTCGCCAATGAGCTGCGCGAGATGCTCCCAAGGAACGCGGTCGAGTACTTCGTCTCGTACTACGACTATTACCAGCCCGAGGCGTACATCCCGCAGACGGACACCTACATCGAGAAGGACTCATCGATCAACGACGAGGTCGACCGGCTGCGGCACTCCGCGACCAATTCGCTGCTGACCAGGCGCGACACGATCGTGGTGGCATCTGTCTCGTGCATCTACGGGCTCGGCACGCCGCAGGAATACGTCGACCGCATGGTCCGGCTGCGGGTCGGCAACACGATCGAGCGTGACTCGCTGCTCCGCAAGCTGGTCGGCATGCAGTACAACCGCAACGACATGGCATTCACCAGGGGGACCTTCCGAGTTCGCGGCGACACTATCGAGGTCATCCCCGTCTACGAGGAGCTCGCCGTCCGGGTGGAGATGTTCGGCGACGAGATCGAGCGCCTGATGACACTTCATCCGCTCACCGGCGAGGTCCTCACCGAGGACCAGGAGCTTTACGTCTTCCCCGCGTCGCACTACGTGGCCGGCCCGGAGCGGATGGAGCGGGCGATCACCGGCATCGAGGCCGAGCTTGCGGCCCGCCTGGCTGAACTTGAGCGCCAGGGCAAGCTGCTTGAGGCGCAGCGGCTGCGGATGCGCACCACCTACGACATCGAGATGATGCGTCAGGTCGGCACCTGCGCGGGCATCGAGAACTACTCCCGGCACATCGATGGGCGCGAGCCCGGCAGCCCGCCGAACACGCTCCTCGACTACTTCCCCGAGGACTTCCTGCTGGTGATTGACGAGTCGCACGTCACGGTGCCGCAGATCGGCGGCATGTACGAGGGAGATGTGTCGCGCAAGAGGACGCTGGTCGACCACGGTTTCCGGCTGCCAAGCGCGATCGACAACAGGCCGCTCAAGTGGGCGGAGTTCACCGAGCGGATCGGGCAGCGTGTCTACCTGTCCGCGACGCCCGGTCCTTACGAGCTGCAGCAGGTCGCCGGTGACGTGGTTGAGCAGGTGATCCGCCCGACAGGCCTGGTGGATCCCGAAGTCATGATCAAGCCCACCAGAGGCCAGATCGACGACCTTGTGTACGAGATCAAAGAGCGGGCGGGCCGGGACGAGCGGGCGCTGGTCACAACGCTGACCAAGAAGATGGCCGAGGACCTCACAGACTACCTGCTTGAGCTCGGCATGCGAGCCCGCTACCTGCACAGCGAGGTCGACACGCTGCGCCGGGTGGAGCTGCTGCGCGAGCTGCGGCTCGGGGAGTACGACGTCCTTGTCGGCATCAACCTGCTGCGTGAGGGCCTGGACCTGCCGGAGGTTTCGCTGGTCTCGATCCTCGATGCGGACAAGGAGGGCTTCCTGCGCTCGGAGACGTCGCTCATCCAGACCATCGGGCGCGCCGCGCGCAACGTGTCCGGCCAGGTGCACATGTACGCGGACCAGGTCACGCCATCGATGCGGCGGGCAATCGATGAGACCAACAGGCGGCGCGCCAAGCAGGTCGCCTACAACACCGAGCGCGGAATCGACCCGCGGCCACTGCGCAAGCGGATCGCCGACATCCTCGACCAGCTCGTGCGCGAGGACGCGGACACCGCGAAGTTGATCGGCGGTTCAGGCCGTCAGCAAAGCCGGGGCAAGGCGCCCGTGCCTGGCCTGTCGTCACGTGGCGGAACCGCGGGCGCCTCGCGCACGGAGACGGGTGCGATGCCGCGTGGTGAACTTGTCGCCCTCATCGAGCAGCTTTCCGATCAGATGCATACGGCGGCGGCCGACCTGCAGTTCGAGCTCGCGGCCCGATACCGCGACGAGATCAAAGACCTCAAGCGGGAACTGCGCGGCATGCAGGCCGCGGGCATTTGACGAATGGCGGCCGCGACCTGGGTGATGTTCGATTATGGCTGCGTCATCAGCTCCCCGCAGCCGGCCCAGGACCTCGCCGCTCTCGCGTCCACCGCGGGCGCCCCATTGCCGCGGTTTCGCGACGCGTACTGGGCAGGTCGCCACGACTACGACCTCGCCGAGCTGACCGCGGAGGTTTACTGGCTGATCGTCGCCGAGCAGCTCGGTCGCACATGGGACGCGCGAACCACGGCAGAGCTTGTCCGGCTGGATGTTGCCAGCTGGTCACACCTCCGGCAAGACACTGTCCGGTTGATCGAGGAACTGGCCGCGGCCGGCCGCCGGCTCGCCATGCTCTCAAACGCGACGCGCGAGATCGCGGAGAGCGTGGCGGCTCTGCCGGTCGCCAGCCATTTCGAGCACCTGTTCTTCAGCTGCTACCTGCGGGCCGCAAAGCCCGACCCGCGGTGCTTTCGCGCCGCGCTGACCCGCCTGGACGCCGAACCCGGACGCGTGGTCTTCCTCGATGACCGGCCGGAGAACGTGGCGGCAGCGGCCGACCTCGGGATTTGCGCCATCCACTTCACCGATCCAAAGACGGTGCGCTCGAAACTCTAACCCCGCGGCCCGCCACGACACTTTGTACGCCACAGTGTTGTTGCGACCCCCGAAATACCGGCGAGTAGCGACATTCTGGAGTACAGAGCCGCCGCCGCTAGCCGGCCGTCGCGGGCGTTGTGACGGGTGAGGCGCGTGTTGCGATGGGCGTGGTGGGCGTTGCGACCGGCGTGGCGGCGTTGCGACCGGCGTGGCGGGTGTTGTGAGGGGTGAGGCGGGTGTTGCGACCGGCGTGGCGGGTGTTGCGACCGGCCTGACGGTGAGGCGGGCGTTTAGTTAGCTCGCAAAACCGATCTTGGTGAGCGCGAGCGTGAAGGC
>Ga0137373_10007505_pt1 | contig 11574 bp, 5 predicted proteins | sample SagtaG_5_FD_104912 | JGI IMG/M metagenome (GOLD analysis project Ga0137373, IMG submission 104912) | Vadose zone soil microbial communities from Sagehorn Ranch, Mendocino, California, USA - Sage1_R_80_16 metaG | ecosystem: Environmental > Terrestrial > Soil > Vadose zone | place: USA: California...
CAGCGTCACCAGCATCGGAGACTATACGTTCTATTTCTGCACCAGCCTGACCAACATACTGGTGGACCCACTCAACTCCGCCTTTAGCAGTGTGGACGGGGTGCTGTTCAATCATAACCAGACGACACTTGTGGAATATCCAGGCGGTAAGTTTGGAGGCTACACGATCCCCAACAGCGTTACCAAAATCGAAGCCGGTGCGTTCGTTGGAGCTTCAGCCTGACGAACATCACCCTTGGGACCGGCGTCACCAGCATCGGAGACTCGGCGTTTCTAGGGTGCCTCGGCTTGACCGGCATCACGATCCCCGACAGCCTTACCAGCATCGGAGAGTCTGCGTTCCAAGGCTGCAATGGCCTGACCAGCGTTTACTTCCAGGGTAATGCCCCTAGCGTTGGTGGGACATACCTGTTCGATGGCGACAATGCGACCATCTATTATCTGCCGGGAACTGTGGGATGGGGTTCAACTTTTGCCGGTCGTCCGACAGCATTATGGACTTTGCCCTACCCTCTAATCCTGACGAGCAACCCCAGCTTTGGCGTGCAAACCAACCAATTCGGTTTCACCGTGTCATGGGCAACGAACCTCTCCGTTGTCATCGAAGCCTCTCCTGATTTAGGAAATCCGAAATGGTCTCCCGTGACAACCAACGCACTCAGCGGCGGGACTTTTCAATTCACCGACCCGCAGTGGAAGAATTATCCTGCCCGTTTCTACCGCATTCGTTCACCGTGATGAGGCATGAGGCACAATCCACCACAAACCTTGGTTCATCGGCAATCTGGACCACCAATTCTCTGCCTCCCGTCGTGGTCAACGGGCAATATACGGTCACAAATCCTGTTTCGGGCAGCGATCACTTGCTAGTCACCAATGTTGAAGCCGGGACCATCAGCGTCTTCGACGATGGCGGCAGTGTGTGTACTACACACAACACACAGCCGCCGCGGTGTTTTTCAAACAACACAACGTTGTTTGTGACTCGAGCCATAAAATGGCCTGGTGTGGGCTCGATTGTTCACCTCTGTTTGCTAAACGGCCAGACGCCACGCCGCGCAAGCGGCTCATCATAAATTCGATGGACGCCTAATTGCGTCACTCGATCCGGCGCCCCCGCGTTCTTGGTAACTGCGGAACCTCGCTTCTGGCTACCATTTCGGAGGGCGCGCGCCACTACAACCGGCCAATTTATCCCACGGCGTCCTGATAACCGGCCAACAAACGCCCCGAGTAGTGGTCGTTCGCCGCCCCAGGCGGAAGAAGACATCACCCTTCACGTGGCCCGTGGAAAGCGGTACACCAAGTGGACCGATCGACGCACTCCCGACGGATGCCGATGGCAATCTCTGGCAGCGCGGCGGCACCAAGCGTTGATTTCAAGAAATGGTGGACCGCCGCTCCTTTGCCTTTCGCAGCGTTACTCAAAGGAAGGCTTCGGCGCAGCGAGCGATTGCCCGGCAGTTGGACTTGCCAGTGGCCTCGGTCTCAAGCTCGTCAAAACTCGCCGGAGATTCATGGTAGTGCAAAATCGAAATGCGGGCCAAGTGAGGTACAACGGTTTGTCACCCTTAAGGTATCTGGTAAGCCGCCCTTAAGCGGCGGGCCAGGCTCTCCAAGTCGCCATATACAGTGAAGTCGTCGATTCCGAGCAAGAATAACGCCTTTTTGATCGGCCCTTTGGCGTCCTTCGGAACGGAGAACAGCCGCAAGGATCTGTTCTCTGCTGTCGTTAGGACATGGGGAGTCGGAGGGTGAAAGGTAAAGCAGCTTCGCTGTAAGCGCATACGCGGATCAAGCTGATCTGGGCGAACAGGGAGGATAAAGTTTGGGAAGTCAGGTTTCTGCCAGTGGAAGATTGGCTGCAGTGCTTTTTCAAAGATTAGACTTCGTCCAGTGGCGATTCCTACAAATCCCTTTGCCTTTTGCGAGGTGGCAAGTTGATAAGCGTCCATCATGCATATTTCGCCATTCGACTTGTCGCCCGCTGTCGTGGCAAAGTATAACGCATGCAACGGACTGGTGGTCCAGTCTAGCAGCCGGGTCGGCATTCGGTAATGTTGTTGCAGGAAATACAACTCAGCCTCTGTCTCTCTTCCCGGGCGCAGACCCGCCGATTCGACTCGAAAGTCCTGGGTCAGATGCCGTTCGATTTGCAATCGCTCGGCCTCATCTCGCGATGGAAATTCAGGACGGTACACGGCGGGCTGAAGTTCCCACTCCTCCTTGGAGTGACCGCGAAACCAGAGCCGGACGTGGGCATGTGGGGAATCCGCGAGCGTTGATTTGGCGATGTGGTCTAGCAAATCCTGGAGACTGCCGACTTCGCCAACATAATCCTTTTTCGGCGCCATACTTTTCCCTCTCCGCTTCACCCCGGCAGCCCGACGTTCAAGGCGCAATACTGAGGTTACGGAGGAGGACATTATTTGCTTTCAGTGTCTCGGATACAAGCCGCAGGTGATTCCCGGTGCTGTCATCCCGCCCCGAGGACAGCCCGGCGAGCAGGCCCGACAGTAGTGGCTTCCGAATGTGCCTTCGTTAGCGACCAACCGGCTTTGGCCGCGACGATGCGCGCGGGTCGTGTTCAGCGATGTTGAGCGCGAGCAGCGCCAGACAGGTGGTTTCCGCGTTGGACAAGCCGACCGGCCGAGGGTTTGTAGTCCACCGCCGTCGCTGGCCTGCAGCGCGAGAAGTTGCTTCAGCACGTCTGGCGCGTTCGCCGGCGCGAGCTTCAGGCGCTCCGCCGCGATGAGGTAAAGCGCTATCTTCGGGTACCCGCTCAAGGAAAGCCTTCAGAAATGCCTGCGCCCGATCGAATCGTGGCTGTGTCCAAGCAGCTTGAAGCAAATAGCGCCTTTGGCGCGCCCGAAAGTTAAGAACTTTCAATCTCGCCTCCTAAATTAAAGTTTGACCCCGCATCCTTACAATTCACACTCCGCATTGAAACTTGTTTAACAAGTCATGCAACGCGGACCGACAGGCCACTACATTCCCATCCCCTCAGCAGGAGAGAAATGCCGCGCTTTCGTCCCCAATCGCCTGCCGCCCGACCCAGCCCTGAACTTCGACGCCGACCTTCATCAAATCCACGAACAGGCCACGCTGGCTTTGGGCCGGTTGGACGGGCTGACGGCCGTGCTGCCCGACCCCAGCCTGTTCCTCTACTATTACCGGGCAACGCTGTCTTCGTGCCGCCCCCGCCCGAGTGCGTGCTCGACTGCGCGGGGGCTTTGGAGAAATTCCTGCACAACGACCCTGTGCGTGTGCCTCTGCTGGTCAAAGCGGGTCTGGCGCGCGTCCAGTTCGAGACCATCCATCCGTTCCTGGACGGTAACGGCCGGCTGGGCCGGCTGACCGCGGCTTTCCAGATGTAAGCTTTGGGGCTCGCTATGTTCTGCGGACCGACCTCGGTAATCCTCACCAGAAAGCCTTTGAGAGCGTCTCCGACCACGTCCTCAGCATCCTCTCGACTCAACCCTTTACTCGTCGCCAGGCAGTCCACGATGACCGGCTGTAGCTCCTTGACGATAATCTGGTAGGCGTCTGTGAAAGCGCCTATGCCCCACAGAATGTTTAGGCGTCTGTCGATATCGCTCAGGTTCTCGCTCATCCGGTTGGCCCGTAAATAGCAAGACGGCGTCCGTTACAGCAAGGCATCCCGATCCCTCTCCGCACCTCCCGGGCCAGCAGAAGGGCCCACGTGCAGTGCCTTTTGGGGCTCTTCGGGGTTTGTGGGACTTTGGAACTGTGGCGCAAAACTGCGGCGCGTCCCAGCGAGTAGCTCGGTTGGCAGAGCGTCTCGTTCGCGGACCCATTTTCCCGGAACCACTGGGATTCACTTACCCCTCAATTTTCTTCGCCGGTTAGGAGGAAAAAGAATCAGCAGCTTATTCAGCGCGCTGAGAAAGGCGAATAATTTAAGCCTCGAAGTCAGTGGCGCGAGGGTGGTCAGCCGTGGGGATGCTCACGGCCAGGACAAGACTCGATAAAAGCGATGCGAATAATTCGTCGAGCGCCAGTCCAGGTAATCCACGGGCTCACTGGTCGCGCTGTTAGTGTAGAGCGACAGCCAGCACGGAACGCAGCTCACATTTGTGCTCGCCTGGACAACGTAGCCCTGAGCGTTCGTTGCAGTCAGCCGAAAAACCGATAGCCCATTGGTGCGCAGGAGTTGGGAGCGAAGCCGGACGGGTACAACCACGGTCATCGTGGCAATGGAGTTCGTGATCGCGCTGACGAAATTGCGCGTCACCACGCTGTAGGGGCCAGCCTGCGCCGGTTGCACGTTGCTCAGCGTCAGCGTGGCGTTGGTGGCACCTGCGATCGCTTGGCCGTTTAACTGCCACTGATATGTCAAGTCAGGCGTCGATTCGACTCGCGCACAGAGCATGAAATTTTCGCCTTGGCGCACTGTGGTGTTGGAAGTGCATGAGAGGACCCTCGGCGGCAAGCCGAACCTCCAGTTTAAACTGATGGCCCCTTTGGCGCCGACACTGTCGACCGCCAGCAGATAATCCGTCCCTCCGTACGCATCAAACCGCACCAGACTGCGAATCCCGTCCGGTGCCCCATTGTTGTCACAGGCCACCTCGCGGATGCTGAGCAGATCGGTTCCGGTGTAAACGGCGAGGACCGTGTCGATGGCGCTTCCGATGGTGTCCACCCGCATCACCCCATCCGCGGTGGCGTGCACCCCAAGCCATTTGGAAGCCCCTCCGAGGACCCCGCAATGGTTGGTCTCCCGCTGGGAGGTCGTCGCAGTGGTGTTGTTCAAAACCTGCGAAGCAATTGTGCCCAGCGAGACCAATAAGAATCCGCTCGAAGTTGAAGCGGCCTCGGCGAACTTGGCACTCGTCTGTGCGGACGGCGGATTGAACAGATCTTCCAATTTGTCCTGCGAAAGCACTTCGGGCTCCGGCCCGATCTCCAGTGCCGCAGACACACTCTCCGCCGCCCGAGTGGAGGCGTTCCTGACCACCACGCGGTAATTGCCTACATCAGCCAACTGCACGTTGGCAATGATCAGGATCCGGTTGGTCGCCCCGACGATGGCCAGGCAATCCCGAAACCACTGGTAGATCTCTGGCGTTGGACTGCTGACGTCCAACTCGAAGATTACGTCCTGCCCGATAAACTTGGACTGGCTCACCGGTTGGTTAAGAATCCTGGGAAACTCCACGGTGCTGGTGTCTAGACTCCAGCTCAAGACGATGTTGCCTGACGCGCCAGCAAAGCCGTCCACCGCGATTGAGTATTCCGTGCCTGCCACCGCGTTGAAGGCGGTCTGGCTCGTCAGAAAGCCGCCACGATCTTCATCCGCTGCCACCGCCGTCAGGCTCGCAATGGTCGTCCCGGTGTAAACCGCCAGCAGCGTATCGAAGGTGCTGCCCAGCGTACTGAATGTGGCGATGCCACTCGCGGGCGCGATCCACCGCAGCCAGACCGATTTGCCTCCCGGTTTGCCCGCGTGATTCGGTTCGCCGGGCTCTTTGCTGGCGGTGCGATTGTCTCCACTGCCGACTCCGCTGGCGCTGGTGATCGGCCCCTTGTGATATGTGGGATGGCGGCTCCCGGAATGCGCCCCACGAGCCAGGGCCCCCTGTCGGCGGTCGTCCGCACTGAGATCATCTGCAAACGGCAATGCAGGGCTTGTGATAATCACCGTAGCGATGTCGCTGCTGATGGCGCCGCCAATATTTGCCACGATGACGTTATAACTGCCGCCGTTGCTCGGCAGCGCGTTGCTGATGGCGAAGGTCGGATAAATCGCTCCCGGGACATTCACACCATTCAAGCGCCACTGATAAGTCGGAGACGGACTGCCACTGGCTACTGTGTTTAACGTTACTGTCTCACCAGGCGCAACGGTTTGACTGGCTGGATGAGAAAGGATCTTTATCGGATCGAGTACAGTCAAAGTAGCAGCGCGGCTGTTCACAAGCCCAAGGCTGTTCGTCGCCACCAGCGTGTAGTCCCCGGAATCGGAGACCCGGGCGTTCGCAACCGTTAGCGTTGAAGTCGTCGCGCCAGGAATGTTCGTGCCGTTGAACTGCCATTGAAACGACAGCGGCCCCTGGCCGAGCGCTTCGGCAGTAAACACGACTTTGATACCCAGGCCGACTTGTTGGCTGCGCGGCTGAAGGGCGATGCGCGGCGCGCCTTCGGGCGGAAACACCGCCAGGTGTGGCCGGAATTGTCCGCCCACATTTTGGAATGCACCGGCAGCAAATACCGCATTTTCCCTGACCGCCAGCGCCAGCACTGGACCATCCACATTTGGATCCCACGAATTCGGCGCACCCGGACATATAGTGGACAACGCCGCAAGATTATTTCGTGGCTGACCGCCGAGTTGGCTAAAGGAGCCGCCTACAAAGAGGAGATTTCCTGCGGCGGCTATCGCATTGATCCCCGCGCTGAGTTCGCCAGTGCCCGCCCGCGTCCGGGCGTCTGGGTCCCAACAGGTGGTGGCGCCGGAGAGCAGTTCCAGACTGGCCAGCCGATTTCGGCTTTGCGCGCTGACACTGGAAAACTGTCCGCCAAAAAAGATTTCCGTACCGAAAGGCGAAATGGCGCCAACCTGATCATTCATCGCCGGATTCCAGTTGAACGACAGGCCCGAAGCGATATCCACCGCGGCCAAGCGGTTGTGCGGCGCGCCTGCCATGGTAGTAAACAGACCGCCGGCAAACAGGGCGTTGCCGCAGGCAGCCAGGGCCTTCACCTTGTCATTGGCGCCCGGATTCCAGTCCAAAGGAACGCCCGAAGCGGTGTCCACTGCCGCGATATTTTGCCTGACGAGGCCGCCAACCTGGGTAAACCGGCCGCCAAGAAATACGGCGCTGCCAGAGACCGCCAGCGATTCAACAATGCCGATAACGCCGGGATTCCACGCGGCTGGCCGCCCGGAGCTGATCTCGATAGCGCCGACGTGGCTGCGTGACTCGTCGTTGATTTGAGTGAAAGGACCGCCAAGGTAGAGCGTGTCTGCCGTGGCTGCGAGCGCGTAAACCCCGCGGAACGGAAAGGCATTGATCAAAGTTTCGCCGCTGACCTCAGGCGCCCAGTCCAACGGCCGGCCCGTGCGTGTGTCCAGGGCCGCCAAATTTTTCCGCAGCTTGCCTCCGCCGGCCACCACCCCGCCGCCGTAAACCGTGCCGCCTGCTACAGCCACCCCACTGACGCCAAAGTCTGCTTTGGGATTCCAAAGCTTGGCCCGGCCCGTCCTGGTGTCCAGGGCCGCGAGGAACTCCCGGTGCTCGCCGCCGATCTCCGTGAATTTCCCCCCGGCGTAGATGGTGTTCCCGTAAAGACGAAGCGCCAGCACTTCGCCGTTGGCGTTTGGGTTCCATTCAGTCGCCACCCCGGAACCGATGTCCAGAGCGGCGATGCGGTTGCGAGCTCGTCCGGCGATATGAGTGAAGGCGCCTCCGACGTAAAGCGTGTCGCAGGTGACGGCGAGGGAAGTGACCGGGCCGTCGGCGTTCGGGTTCCATTCGGTCAGGCTTCCCAGATCAGGAACACTGACATCAAAGGCGGCGATGAAGTTGCGAGGCGGGCCGTTGCTGCCTTGCGCGCCGCCACCAATACTGGTGAAGGTGCCGCCAACGAAAAGGACGGTTTCAGAAATCGCCAGGGCATCGATTCGCGAGCCGGCCTGTGAGCCGGTGTAGCCGTTCGGACGCCACGGCGTCACCGAGCCGGTTTCTGCGTCCACAGCGCCGAGGTGTTCGCGCTCGAAGGCTGGCCCGGCGGCGTTGGTGATGAACGAGAAATAGCCGCCTAAATAAAGAATGCCGTGCGACAATGCTAATGAAGTGACACTGGGCTTTGGAAAAGTCGTGCCGACGTCTGCTCTGAACGGCAACACCCCACCGGTTGCCGGCTCCAGCGCCGCGAGCAACAAGCGCGCTTGTCCGCCGACGAAGGTGAACGTGCCGCCGATATAAAGCCTGCCCGCCGTCGCCACCATCGTGAGCACCGCGCCATTAGGATTCGGCGTCCAGGCCGTATCCACTGATTGATCCCCCCGAATGTGAGCAAGATTGGCCACTGGGAAGCCTCCCGCGGAATTAAAGATGCCGCCGACGAACCAGCCGCCTGCCCCATCCGGTTCCATGGCCTTAATTGCGCCGTTGACTTTGGGAAAATCCGGGAGCGGCGCGCCCGAAATCTGATCGAATGCGCCGCCCGTCAACGAAGTGGGACTGAGGTAATCAAAGACGCCGCCGATGTAGAGCACGCCGTTGGTCTCCACCAGCGCGTTGACCTGACCATCGGGCACCCAGAAATCTTCGCGCGGGATGCTCGAGGGATTGGCTCCGGCGGCGACAGGGCAGGTGACCGGCAAGACATTTGTGGACACGGGCGGCGGGGGAGGTGGTGGAAGATTGGTAGACCCGCCCACGACGGTGATTGTGTTGGTGATGTTCAAGCTAATGTTGAAAGGCGAACCAAAGGCGCCGCCGTAGGTAATGACATGAGTGCCTGCCGTCAACGGTTCGAGCATGATCCAGTAGCCGTCAGAGACGATCGGGTCATTCAGACCCGTCACGGGCTCGTTGGCGACATAGCTTTCGATGTTGTCCGGCGTTGAATAAAAGAAAGTGAAGACCGGCGAGATGGCCCTGTGCGCAGAGAGATTGGTCAAGGCAATGCCATCTACTGTGGCATACATGTTTGTGATCGAATCGATGTGGGCGACGTTCTGTTGGCGCAACTCATCTACAGAAAGAGGAGGAGCGGTCAGCACATCGTCGGACCACACGTTCATGGGTGGGAAAAAGAAGTATTTGCCCCCAGGCACGGTAAACGATCGCGTCGCCGGACCTAAGCGCCACTCTGCGCTGGCCAGGAAGAAGACATCGCCCACGGGCTGCCCGTTAGTGGCCGAGGAGCCATCCATGTCCAGCAGCGGGTTTTGATTCGTCGGCCAGGAGAAGCACCATTCCCACCATTCGGCGGTCCACTCTTCAGTCGTTCTACCAGCCACCACTGCATTTGTCGGAACGATGTGCTGGTTTGGATCGTTGACGACGTCAATGGTATCAGTGATGTCGGAAGCGAAGTTGAACAATCCGCCCACGGCTGCGCCAAAACGAAGCACGTGCCGCCCTGGCGGAAGCGGTTCGAGCATGAGCCAGTAGCCATCGGACACCATCGGGTCGTCCAGATTGGTGACGGCGTGCCCGACGTTGTAGGAAAACAGATTGTCCGGATCGCCGAAGAAAATGTTGAACACGGGTGAAAGAGAACGGTGAGCAAAGAGATTTGTCAGCTCAATGCCGTCGAGTTTTGCGTGCAGTTCAGCTACATTGGCCAAGACTGATGCCAGGGCATCGCGCAAAAACTCCGCTGTGCAAGGCGGCGGAGTATCGACACAGTCTCCAAAATAAGGGAGGATCGGGACCAGCAGATGTTTGCCTTCGGGAACCGCAAAGGCGCGTTGAAAATTACAAGGATTGCAGTGCGGGGGACCAAGCTGTGACGCGACAAAGAAGACGTCGCCACCAGGTTGATTGACCTTGGCCGACGAACCATTGCTGTCGAACAATGGCTGCTGATTGTTCGAAATCGGAGCCACCCATTTCCACCATTCTGCTGTCCATTCGCCGATGGTCTTGCCGCCGACCACCGCGTTCGTTGGCGTAACGTACCGGTTCGGGTCGGGCACGACGGTGATCGTGTCGGTGATATCGATGGTGAAGTGAAACTGTTCGCCGAAGGTGCCTCCGAAATTGAGCGTGTGGATGCCCGGCTCCAGTGGTTCGATCATCAGCCAGAAGCCATCCGATACCGCTGGATCGATCGGCCCCACCACCGGATGGCCCGCCGCCCAGGATTCCAGATTGTCCGCCGTCTCGTGATAGAAGTTAAACACGGGCGAGATTTGTCGATGCCCAAACAGATTCGTAACGGTGACTCCATCGACGCTGGCGTGAAGTTCGGTGGTGGCGTTGACATTTGCGGCGGCGCACTGCCGCAACTCTTCGACCGTGTACGGCACAGCGACATCAACGTTATCGCAGTAGGCGTTGAGGACTGGAAGGACGAGATACTTGCCCGCCGGCACGGTAATCGAACGCCTGGCTGCGCCGGAGATCGCATCGATGCCCGCCAGGAAAAAGACCTCGGTATCGGGTTGATGCACGCCGGCCCACTCACCCGTGGCGTCGAAAAACGGATTCTGATTCGTCGAGGTGGTCCAGGCCCACTTCCACCACTCGGCGGTCCATTCGGCAATCGTTTTGCCCGCGACCATCGCGTTTGTAGGGAGGACGTATTGATTCGGATCCGGCACCACCGTGATTTTGTAAATTAATGACCGGGTGTAAGAGGGAAATCCGAGGGTGACTCCAGTCTGCAACTCGTGAACGCCAAGTGGCAACGGCTCCAGCATGAGCCAGTAGCCATCCGTAACAATTGGATCAATCAACCCGACAACCGGATGGGGATAGAGGAGTGTGTCAATGTTATCGGCGTTCGTGAAATTGAAACTGAAGACCGGCGAGATGGCCCGGTGATCGAAAAAGGCGGAAACGCGATCTTGCGCAAAAGGAATATCAACACCATCGATCGTGGCGCGTAGGTCGGTGACATCTCTTAGAATTGCGGCGTTATTATCGCGCAATTGTTCGACGCTGACGGGTGGAACCACATCTATGTTGTCCCATTCCGAATTGAGGATTGGAATCAAAAGATATTTGTTCTCTGGCACACTAAACGTCAGCGTCAACGGCGGGCCCGAAACATTCGCGGGACCTCCCGGCGCAAAAAACACCGGACCCCCTTGGCCATAACGGGCCCAGGAACCATCCCTATCGAGGAAGGGATGACGGTTTGTCGGAGCGGAGTAAGCCCATTTGTTCCACTCGGCGGTCCATTCGCCGATGGTTTTGCCATCGACTACCGCGTCATCTGGGAGCACTCCGGCGCAGGCCGAGGACAGACTGCTCCAAAGCACGCAGGCGAGGATTGCGAATCGGAACTTCATGGCCCCTCTTCCCACTGCTGCTCCCGCAGACGGGAGGACTGGTTTTCCTGATCGTGGGCTTCAAGTCCCCCCAAGCCGACGCAACTCAAAACTGGGCGCGGAGGCGTGGGCAGATAGAGTGCACTCTCTGTACCAACGACATCGCTGGATTACAAGCGAAAAGTCTACTTCCGGCGCGCGGACGGTCCGCGTCCGCAGCGCTCGACCGGAGACGCGATCCAACCTCGTCCTGCGATCGAAGACCAGGCGATGCGCTGCGGGCGGGGACCGCCCGCGCACCGGGGCCGTCGGAAAAATCACCTCTTGAAGGCTCACATTTTTTCTAAAACGCGTTTTTCGTCCCGAATTCACCTGTGGGAAGAACGACATGACGTTCGGACCAAAACAAAAAATAAAAAAATCAAACAAAGAGCAAAACTATGAAAATCAAAACCAACATCAAGGCGGGATCGGGTAGCATCGGTACTGGCCCGGTCGGCAACCACAACGAGACGCTCGTGCGCGGGCAATCCAAGCGCAGCGGCCTCAAGGTCAAGACCAGCATCAAGGCGGGTTCGGGCCAAATCGGTACTGGCCCG
>Ga0137373_10007507_pt1 | contig 11574 bp, 13 predicted proteins | sample SagtaG_5_FD_104912 | JGI IMG/M metagenome (GOLD analysis project Ga0137373, IMG submission 104912) | Vadose zone soil microbial communities from Sagehorn Ranch, Mendocino, California, USA - Sage1_R_80_16 metaG | ecosystem: Environmental > Terrestrial > Soil > Vadose zone | place: USA...
CCTGTTGAGGGTGGACCCGAAGAGAACGGCGATTCAGAGACCGAGATTTCAGCAGAGGCCATGCACCCGGAGGAGACTGCCGAAGCTGCAGCGCCTTCAGCCCTTCCCGCACCTGCTGCACGTGAAACCCGCGCCGGCCGTGATTCGCGCGATAACCGCGATTCACGCGATCGGGGTCGCGATGGCCGTGGCGGCCAGAGAGGGTCTGGTCGCAGAGATCGCCAACAACAGCCTACGATCACGGATCTGCTACGCGAAGGACAGGAAATACTCGTTCAGATTGCCAAAGAGCCGATCGCCAAAAAAGGTGCACGCATCACTTCGCATATTGCCCTGCCCGGCCGTTTTTTAGTTTACATGCCGACCGTAGAGCATGTCGGTGTTTCGAGAAAGATCGAATCAGACAGCGAACGGCAGCGTCTGCGCAAACTGATTACACAAATCCGTGCGACTGAAGAAATTCCGTCGGGTGGGTTCATTGTTCGGACGGCGGGCGTAGGCATCAGCGAGGCAGATTTACGCGAAGACGTTCGCTATCTCGTACATACCTGGCTCGACATTCGTGCCGCAGCTGAGAAATCCAAGCCGGCAACCCTGGTTCATAAAGACCTGGATCTTGTTCAGCGAATTCTTCGCGATCAGTTGTCGGATGACTTTGCCGCCATTCGCGTCGACTCTGAAGAGGAATACGAAGCGATTGTTGAATTTGTGAATCGCATCCAACCACGCATGGTAAAACGCGTGAAACTTTACACCCGCGATCAACCGATCCTCGAAAGCTACGGCGTGCAAGCGGAGATTGATAAAGCGATCAAGCCGCGCGTCTGGCTCAAGTCGGGTGGTTATCTGGTAATTAACCAGACCGAGGCGCTGGTCGCGATTGATGTCAACACGGGAAAATTCGTGGGCCGTGGCAGTGGCCGCCTCGAAGATACAATCACGCGCACCAACCTCGAGGCCGTCGATGAAATCGTGCGACAGATCCGTTTGCGTGATCTGGGTGGCATCATCGTGCTCGACCTGATCGACATGGAAGAGCGCCGGAATCGCACCCGAGTGATGGGGGCGTTGCAGGATGCGCTACGCGGTGATAAGTCGCCCACCAAGGTTCTTTCGTTTAATGATTTCGGGCTGGTGATTATGACCCGAAAGCGCGTGAAGCAGTCGCTTGAGAGAACGCTCTGCGCCCCTTGTAACTACTGCCAGGGAGCCGGATTGATCAAATCGCCGCAGACAGTTTGTTATGAGCTTCTCGAAGAGGCCCGCACGCTCGGAAAGGCTATGAATGGAGACAAAGCGAATAAGCAGGCCACCCTGCGTATTCATCCTGAGGTCGCCAAAGCCCTGCGCAGCTCGGAACGAGATGTATTAGATGAAATTGAAGGGTACCTTGGCCCGGTTGATATCAACAGCGATCCGTCGGTGCACCAGGAGCAGTTTGATTTTGCGTTTATCTAAGAACAGAAGTCAGAGGTCAGAGACCAGCGGTCAGAAAATCAGAAAGACCGTCAAAGAATCCCGCTGGCGCCAAGCAAGTATCCTGCCAGTTTTGGCGAGTATTTAGATCTGTGACTTCTGATCTCTGACTTCTGACCTCTGGCCTCTATCGTTCTATGAGTAAGCTAGGAAACCTTTGGAAGACCATGCTTGCCGGCGGCGCCGGGGTGGCCGCGCTGGCCGCGCTTAACGCCGCGATCCGGCGGAATGCCAGCGAGCCTGATGAGAGCGCGCTGGGAGGCGAGGCCCACTTCTTCCGCTGGAAGCATGGGCGTGTGTTCTACAAGACTTCCGGCGCGGAAAACTCCGGGCAGCCGCTGGTCTTCATCCATGGCGTTGGCGCCGGCGCCTCAACCTTCATGTGGAGAAAAAATTTTGATGAACTGGCGAAGGACTTTCGAGTTTATGCCTTCGACTTGCTGGGTTTCGGCTTTTCGGACAAACCGGCCATAGCTTCCTATTCTGCTGATCTCTATGTTGAACTAATCACGGACTTCATTCGCGAGGTGTCTGGCTATCCGGCCAACATCGTCGCCAGCTCGCTGGGAGCCGCCTATGCTATTCGAGTCGCCGACGAACATCCCGAACTAATCAACTCGATGATCCTCAATGGGCCTACCGGTTCGGATACGCTCAGCCGCCGGCCCGGCATGGCTGGCGCGGCGTTCTATGGATTGCTGCAATCGCCCGTGCTCGGCACCTCTTTCTACAATGTGATGGCCAGCGAACGCAGCATCCGAGACTACGCGCGCGAGAATCTGTTTTACGATCATCGTCGCGTTACCGATCGGCTGGTCGCAAACCTCTACGCTACCAGTCACCAGCCAGGTGCGCAGCACGCAATCGCCGCCTTTCTTTCCGGCTATCTCAATACCGACACGCGGTCCCCCTTCTCACGACTTACGCAATCCATCGTTTTAGTCTGGGGTAAACAGGACGCTACGACACCGGTGGAGAAAGGCGTATCGCTGCGGCAGTTGAATCCGCGCGCTAAGTTGGAAGTGTTTGACTATTGCCGGCAGATGCCTGAGCAGGAGCAACCGGAAAAGTTTAACGCGCTGGTTCGCGGTACCTTTCTCGCGCGCTCCGCAGCTGCTGCCGCTTCCGAATCATTCTAGTCGCTCCACGACGCTCAATATCAGTTTAGGGACTCTTTAATTGTCTCTCGCATTGAAGGTGTCACCTTGTCGCACGTCGCCGGTTTCCAGGCCCTTCCGAAACCAGCGAGCTCTCTGTTCGGAAGTGCCGTGAGTAAACGAGTCGGGCACAACGTATCCCTGGCTTTCCCGTTGAAGGCGATCATCGCCAACTGCGCTTGCGGCCCCGAGAGCTTCCTCAATGTCGCCCGCTTCGAGAATTCCTTTCTCCTGCGCGTAGTGCGCCCACACTCCGGCCAGAAAATCCGCCTGTAGCTCGAGCCGAACTGAAAGTTGATTCGCCTCTGCTTCGCTCATCCGATTGCGTGCAGCATCAACTTTATCCATCGTGCCCAGTAGTTTCTGAACGTGATGGCCAACTTCGTGGGCGATTACATAGGCCTGGGCAAAATCTCCCGGCGCGCGAAACCGCGTTTGCAACTCACGGAAAAAAGACAGGTCAAGGTAAAGCTTTTCATCACCGGGACAGTAGAAGGGACCAACCGCAGCGCCCGCGGCGCCGCAAGCCGAACGCACTTGATCTGTAAACAGGACCAGCGTCGGTTTACGATAGCTCTCTCCCTGTTGGCGAAATATGTCGGTCCAAACGTCCTCGGTGCTGGCCAGCACTGCGGCGGAGAATTGCTTGAGTTCCTCTTCTTCCGGGTTGATAGGACGAGAGCTTTGCGTCCCCGAGGAAGGCGCTTCGCCGGGAGATTGTTCCAGGAGTTGGCGTGGATCTGCTCCAAGCAAGAGGGCGATGACCAGCAGTACAATACCGCCCAGTCCGCCTCCGATAGCCAACCCTCCGCCTGACATTCCCCGACGATCTTCAACGTTTTCGCTTTGCCGCTGACCTCTCCAGAGCATTGCACAACCCTCCCCTGTGTGAACCTTCGCGAATTATTGGACGTGGGGCGATTTTGGGGGAAAACTCTTGAATTAAAATTCAGCGTTCTGGCCGTGGCGGGGGATGAAAGAGACTAGCCTATGAATTGGAAGGTCTGCAAACCTAAAAGTGATCCAGGAGTTCGGGAAAGGATTCAAGAAAGAGATCGGGACGCTGACTTTCCAATTTCCAACTCGTTGGATAAGCACTGCGCACCCCCACGGTCAACACCCCGGCGCTTTTCCCCATTTCAATATCCTCGGGGGTATCGCCCACATAACCAACTTCTATCTGCGAACAACCGAGTGAGCGCATCGCCGTTTCCAAACCTTCAGGGTGAGGCTTCCGATTCCTGATCTGTTCGTGGCAGATGACCACTTCAAAAATACCGGTCAGCCCCAGGTCGGCAATTTCACGATTAACACGACAATCATTGCCGCTGCTTACTACTCCCAACCGGTAACCCTTTTTTCGCAGTTCCGCTATCGTCTCACCTGCCCCCGAAATCAGCTCGGCGCTTTGCTCATCATAGTGTTGCGTCCAGAGTTCATCGGCCCGCTGCCAATGCTCTTTCGGCAACCCCAGGCCTTCGTAAACGGAAAGCCAATTCGGCGAATAGACTGTACGATAAATTTCGTGATCAAAAGGAATTCCCAACTCCGCGAATGATTTTTCGTAAGCGGTCAGACCGAGCTGGGCGGAATCAACCACAGTTCCATCCCAATCGAAGAGCAGAGCATTAATCAAGGCTGCAATTGGATTCACGGCAATTCACAAAGTTGAAAACGCTCTGAGGCGAAACTGCCGGGGCTAGCTGTTAGTCGGCAATCGCCACTGATAGCTCGCCGAGGGGCGTCGATTGCGATAAATCACTTGCTGAAGACTGTTCGCGATCAACGTAGCGGTAAAGGATATCTCGCTGTTGCGGAAGAAAACCCGCTTCGCGGATCAAGTAGCGCAACATTTGTTCGTCGGCTTGATTGTGGGCGCCGGCCGCTGACACAACATTTTCCTCGATCATGATCGAGCCCATGTCGTTGGCGCCAAAGCGCAGCGCGACCTGTCCAAGCTTCAGTCCCTGCGTTAACCATGATGATTGGAAGTTGTCGATGTTGTCGAGAAACAACCGCGAGACTGCGAGCATTTTCAGGTAATCAACGCCGGTTGGTTCGTCCTTAATTCGGCGACCAAGCGCAGTGTTCTCGCGCTGGAATGTCCAGGGAATAAAAGCAGTAAAACCGCCGGTTTCATCCTGAAGATCGCGCACCCGTTGCAGATGCCTGACGCGATGGATGACGTTGTCGCCGATGCCAAACATCATTGTCGCGGTTGATCGTAAGCCCACCCGATGCACCGCTCTCATCACTGCCAGCCACTCATCAGTCGTGCATTTTGTCGACACGCGTTTGCGCACTTCATCATCGAGTATCTCGCCGCCGCCGCCGGGTAGGCTGTAAAGGCCTGCGTCCTTCAGCCGCGCCATGATCGGCTCGTAATCAAGTCCGGAAATTAAGTGGATGTTGTGAATCTCGGGAGGCGAAAAACAATGTAGCTGGAAAGTCGGGTACTTCTCATGCAGCGTTCGCAGCAAGTCCTCATACCACTCAATACCGAAATCAGGATGCAATCCACCCTGCATCAGAACGCCGGTGCCGCCGAGTGAAATCGTCTCATCAATTTTATGGCAGATCTCTTCGAGGGTGCGAACATAAGTATCAGGCGCACCCGGGCGCCGATAGAACGCACAGAAGGTACAAACTACGTTGCAAACATTCGTGTAATTAATGTTGCGGTCGATGATGTAGGTGACGATATTGTCGGGGTGTTTTTGCTGTCGAATTTCATCTGCGGCCGCGCCAATGCCGGCCACGTCGTGAGATTCGAGGAGCGCGGTGCAATCGTCAGCGGTGAGCCGCGTACCGGCGAGGGCCCTGTCCAAAATGTTTTGAATCTCACTTGGCATGTTCTTAGTTTATTGGTTAGCTACCCAATAAGCAAAATGAACCTTTGCGGTGTCCGGAGTTTCGATTTCTCTGTGCAACCTCTGTGCTCTCTGTGTCTCTGTGGTGACTGGTTGTCAGACGTTAATTACCACAGAGACGCAGAGAATACAGAGGTTGCACAGAGAATACATCAAACTACTACGCTTCCGTTCTGTTTACGACGTTATAAACTGTAACTGCTTGTTATTTTGGATCAGCCCATGTTTCCGAGCCAATTCAAAATACAGCCCCATGCCTCTCTCCAGGCTCTCGTCAACTTGAAAGGTGATATTAGTAGTTAGATATTCCCTGATCTCTTCCGGTGAAAGCGGCACCTGACTTTCATACTGGGTGATGATTCTCTCTATTTGCTCGAGCCCTTCGTCGCGCGCACCGGCGAAATCTACCCTTCTAATTGCCTCGACCGCGTCGGCGCGGGCCATCCACATAGCGAATACAAAACCGGTGTCTGTAAACCGGCGCCATAAACTCGCCAGATCGAAAACATGAAGACCTTGCGATGGCATCTTCATTGCCGGATCTCCTATCAGTAACGCCGCGTCATTGTTTTCCAACATGACCTCCAGGTCAGGCCCGCAGGATTCCCAATCTGGTTCGTGATTCAGAAACTCTCGGAAGACGATCTTCACCAGAGCTTGCGAGGTTCGCGATGAAATATCGAGTGCAACTCTGCGGACGTTGTCTAGCTCACCGTGTTTACTAACAAGCACAACACTGCGCACCGCTAAGTGAGAGCCCACACAAACGTCCGGCACCACGCTGATTTCCGGGATTCGTTGATATTCGATTATCGGAACAAGTGCCGCCTCAACTTCTCCGCGTGCCAGTAAATCGGCACAACGCGCCGGCGCGGCGTCAGTCACCAGCTGCACAATATTCCGTTGGTTCCCATGCTGAAAGCTCCAGATTAGCGGCGCGGTGTTTAGATAACTCGAAGCAGCCAGCTGCGGGAGGTTATTAATATTAGCGGTAATAAGCAACTCCTTCTCAACTCAGTTTAGGAAGGGCACTTGTGCCCCGTCCGTCGCAGGCGGACAAGTTCGCTTTCTAAACGGAACGCGGTTACCGCATCCGATGCTACGAGACCATCGCTACCACTGCAAGCGGGCCGTTTACATCTTTCTGATTTAGCATGTTGACACCTTTCGAGAACGACAATTACTATGCGGTCAACAATACACTCTGCGCGGGCGGCCAGCGTGACGCTCTCGGAAAGTAACGATAACCTAAACTAATCCAATGCAAATCTATGACGTTAGCGTGCCGCTTTCATCGACTACGCCAACCTATCCGAGCGATCCCGGCATCGAGATCAAAGAGTGGTCGGCGCTTGCCAGGGGTGATCACGCTAATGTTTCGCAAATAAATTTCGGACTGCATTCAGGCACTCACGTCGATGCTCCGGCCCATTTCATCGAAGGTGGCGCGAAAGTCGAGTCGCTGCCCCTCCAAAGTCTTATCGGAGAAGCAGAGGTTGTGGAAGTCGCAAATGACATCCGGGTGATCGATGAGAGCTTCGTTATTGCCAATTGTTCCGGCAGGTCTGAGCGGATTCTATTCAAGACGCGTAACTCAGCCTTCTGGAATAACCAACAGGATGGGTTTAGCGAAGATTACACTTACATCGAACCTGGCGCTGCCACATGGCTGGCTGAATCAGGAATTAAACTAGTAGGCATTGATTACCTCTCGGTGGAGCAATTTAAGTCCGACAATTTTGGAACTCACCTCGCGCTACTCTCCAGGGGAGTTGTGATTCTGGAGGGCCTGGACTTGCGAGCAGTCCCCGCCGGGTTTTATGAGTTGATTTGTCTTCCGCTCAAAATCGCGGGTGGTAGCGGCGACGGCTCTCCAGCACGCGTAATATTGCGCACCAAAGATTAAACAAAAGACGAGTTAAAAACGTATCGCAGAAAGACGCATGGCAGGCAATACTGACAATGACTACCGGGAGCGCGTGTTCCGCATAGTTCGTTCCATACCCCGCGGACGCGTCATGACTTACGGACAGATCGCCGAAATTCTCGGCGAGGGTTACACGCCACGAACCGTTGGGTTTGTTATGCACAGCTCGAACGACAAGACACCGTGGCACCGGGTCGTCAATGCTCAGGGCTGCTGTTCCACGCGGGGATTAGTTCTCCCGCATGACAAGCAACAACGAATGTTGGAAGCCGAGGGAGTCAGTTTTAATGAACGGGGCCGTTGTGATCTGCAAAAGTACCTCTGGATTCCGGCTGAGACTAAAGGCAAACGCAAAACGCGAGCAGAGAAAGCCTCGCTATTCAAAAACTGAATCTTCTTCCCAAAGGAAAAGACATGAACAGAGACCCCCTCGATCAAAGAGCGCCCTATGCAGTTAGTCCGCCTCGTTATTCTGTATCGCATCAAATGGTGACCACTGCGTTTGAACTACCAAACTTCCGCATCAACCAAAATCTCGGTGTTGTTCGCGGAATTGTAGTTCGCTCACGAAACATCTTCGCGACCATTGGCGCCGGCTTGCAGACGATCGTTGGCGGAAACATCACTGTCTGGACAAAGCTTTGCGAGGATACGCGCGCTGATGCATTTGACATTATGATCCAGCATGCGACTGAAATCGGAGCGAATGCGATCGTGGGTGCGCGCTATGATGCGACGGAGGTTTCGGCGGGAGTTACGGAAGTACTGGCTTATGGCACCGCTGTAATTGTCGAACCCACAAGCGCCGAAGCGAGCTATCGCTCATGACTGGGGCAAAGATTACCGCGGCCCAACTTCGACGCATCAAGAAGGCGATTGACACGGTCCCTTTCGCACAACTCCTCGGTATCGAGCTGGACACTATTAGCAGCGGGACGGCGACACTCGGTCTGAACGTTCGCAAGCAATTGAGGCAGAACCACGGCATGGTTCACGGCGGAGCAATTGCTTCTTTGATCGATACTGCGACCGCTTTCGCCATAATTTCTCTCCTGGCTCCCAGTGAACGAGTCACTACAGTGGATCTGACAGTAAGCTATTTACGGCCACTAACCGAAGGGCGATTGACGGCAGTGGCCAGAGTTTTACGGTCTGGCCGACGGCTTTTCGTCGTTTCCGCGGAAGTGTTTGATAAAGACGGAAAGCTCGCAACCACAGCGCTTAGCACGTACATAAAACTTTGAATATCTGCCCCTAACCGCTCGCTGGTTTGGGCATTTGGTTGCGGCCGCGGACCCTGTCTATAAGGCCAGCTGTGATGACTTCGCACATGGACAAACATGAATCAAAAGAAACAGATTGGAAGTGGCGCTATACTTTCTGGACGGGAATTATGTATGAGCCGATTCCTGTTGGCATTATCATCCTAGCCACCCTTTGCGTATGCTTTGTGGTTTACAAGCTAACGAACCAATCCGAATCGCCTCATTTCAGCAACACAACTTTAGGACACTACCGTCTGCCGGGTTGTGACATACTAGGGAGTGTTGCCGATGTTTGAAACTGGGACAGTCCCTACTTGAGCGGTTTCGCTTGGGCGTATCGTTTGCGTTGCAAACATGAAACAGGTTGGGTTATTATTATTATTAACCGATGAGGCAAAACTGAGCACGATAGCCACAAACGCGATCTTTACAGGCAATGCGAACGAAACGAGCAAGGGAAGGTAAAATCATTATGAGCATTGCACAACCCCAGAAATTATAAGGAAAACCAAAGGTTTAGGGGCGAAACCTCGCAAGAGATTCCACCCCTAACTTGGACGCGACCAGACTTGAACTGGCATCTCGCGAATTTTCAGGCCGCCGCTTTGCCAATTAAGCTACGCGCCCATCAGGTGGGACGGTATCCGCCGTCCCTCGGAAATTGCCCTTACGGGTTACGTTGTTTGAATAAAACGAGGTTGTTGATCCGCCGCTTTTGTGGTGGCTCAACAGTAACCGTCACGTTTCCGCTTTCATCAATCGTAATGGTTATTCGCCTCTTGCCTTGGTATCTCACGATCTTGATCATCGTTTGATACCTCCCTGTTCTTTTCATGTAATAGCCCGGCGTTGTGAGCGTCGGGCTGTTGGCTTCTACAGCCAACAATCGGCGGGAAACAGGATAGCCCTACGGGGCAAGATTATAACACACAGAAAGCCGAATTAAGGTACAAGAGCGGTCACGTAAACGAGAATGGCAGCACAAGAAATACAACTTGATCCTATTTACGCTGAAGCCCTCACGCCTGATGAGTACATAAAGGTGTACCAAACGAGCGAGAATGAAATAAAGTCTGCCCGAGTAATACCGCCTCAACTTGGCTCACCTGGATTTGGCAAGATTTTAGTAAGATGGAAAAGGCCGATTTATTCTAGGTGGTCGGAAACGATCAAAACTCATGGCCGATCCTCCAAACGACGACGAGCAAAATAAGCTAGTCACTCGTGTATCTACCACCAGCAGTACTAGTCCTCCAACACAATCAGTATCCGGCACTGATCCTGCCATACTTCGAGAGTTCTTAGAGGTTGCCAAGCGAGATATAGAGATTAGGCAACAAGAGCTGGAACTTCAAAGGCAAGAAAAGGCCAACACTCACGAATACGCTAAACTAGCCTTAAATGCCCAAGTACTTGATAAGAAAGATGAAAGAAAAGACAGGCGAAGCGAGCGGTTAGAAAAGATGGTGTTTGCGTTAGTAAGTACTATTGTATTAGCGGCATTTTTGATTATTAGTGTCTACATGGGACACGAGCAGATCGCCCTCGATGCGATCAAAAACTTAGGGCTGATAATTATTTCCGGTTATGGTGGTTATCAATACGCGGCCCGCAAGTTTTCTAAGTCCTCAGACGGTGAGTAACTCCCTGATTGTCCAAATATGCCCCGTAATTCCTGATTCCATTGCCGGAGTGCAACGAATCGAACTGTGAATCCGACAGAAATTGTAATAGGCGAAATACAATGCGAGCGTCGCTTTCAAGTTATCCCACTTCTTAGAAAATCCGTTTGTCAGTCTAGTAAGCCTGCGGATAGACGTTCGCATGCTGAGATTTGAACGCTCAACTATGCTTGTGCAAATTCTGCTAGGGTCAGGCCATCCGATCATCGGTTTCGATATTGTTTCCACCACCTCAGGTGGCGAATATTTCTGCTCACCGTCCGGATCACGGTTGCCGTAAATCTTGATCAGCATCGCGTAGTCAACGCGAGTGCCAAGCGAGTAAGACACCGCGTTCTCGTAAGGGCGATAGCCATCTGTAGTCAACTGGAAACGTCCGCTTGTGGCGTAGTTCAGTTTCTCTGTGAATGCTTCGCAGTCAACCATATCTCGCTGGCCTAGATGCCATGCCAGAATCAGTTTTGTGCTGCGTTCAATGCCAACCCAAGTATAGGCGTCGCCAACGTGCGGATCGGTAATGTTGTTGTAAAGTTTGTGGCGATTCTTGAATTTCACGAAGCCCCAAATTTCGTCGGCTTCGACATCTTTTACGGCTACACCTTTAATGCGTTTGAGCATTAGTTTTTCGCATCGCTCTCCGGCCAATAGTAGCAAGTTAAGAATTGTGCGTTGGTGAATCCCTGTAATCCGCGTGACAGAGCGGAGAGACATACCTTCCAAAAGCAAGTTAAGGCAAGTCTCAGCTTGGTCTAGTGAGATACGCATGTTACCCAAAGGGCTTTGCGGTCTGATAGGTTTCTCATGTTCTTCTGAAAACGTCTTTTTACACTTTTTACAGCGATAGCGTTGGATTCTTTGAGGGCCAAACTTACCAAACTTTTTGCAGCGGAGATTACAGTTGCAGCATGTCATTTATGAGCCTTGCATCTTTCTGCGATCAGGCTCACAATTGGGGTTGCTTGGACTCCGATGTGAGCAATCGCGTTGGTTTTCAAAAGGGCCTTAGTGGTTAGCGCCGCTAGGGCCTTTAACTCTCAATGAGCAGAGTATACGCGACCGCTCACGTATAAGTCAAGTGTAAAATGTATTGATTTTTCCTGAGCGGTCAGGTATGATTTGACGTATGGACAAACCACACAAGAAGAATGCCGCAGCAGTGGCTCTAGGACGTAGAGGCGGTAAGGTTGGAGGCCCAGC
>Ga0137373_10007512_pt1 | contig 11572 bp, 9 predicted proteins | sample SagtaG_5_FD_104912 | JGI IMG/M metagenome (GOLD analysis project Ga0137373, IMG submission 104912) | Vadose zone soil microbial communities from Sagehorn Ranch, Mendocino, California, USA - Sage1_R_80_16 metaG | ecosystem: Environmental > Terrestrial > Soil > Vadose zone | place: USA: California...
GCACGGAACTCGATCCTGGTCGCGTTGCTCTTCTGCGGCTTGTACATCGGCACCCGCACCAGAGCTGAACGATTGTTGTGCCCCCAGCAGATGTACGCAGGCGCCTCGCCCCCCGCTCCGGCAGTGCGTTCGGCGCCACCCCAGAGCCGCTTGTAGGAGTTGACCCACTGGTTGCACACGGCCGTGATCTCGGCCGCGTGCCGGAGCAGGCCGGCGATGAACGCACGGGCGATCTTGGAGAGCTGGTACTGCCCGCTCGGCTCGTAGAAGACGTTGCGGTCCCCTTCAAAAAGGGACATGTGCGTGTGCATGCCCGAACCCGGATGATCGGTGAACGGCTTCGGCATGAACGTCGCGTACGCCCCTTGCTGAAGCGCCACTTCCTTCATCACCAAGCGGAACGTCATGACGTTGTCGGCCGTGGTGAGCGCGTCCGCGTAGCGCAGGTCGATCTCCTGCTGGCCGGGAGCGCCCTCATGGTGGCTGAACTCGACCGAGATTCCCATCGACTCCAGCATCATGATCGCGTGGCGCCGGAATTCCGGCGCGCTGCTGTGCGGCGTGTAGTCGAAGTACCCGCCGAAGTCGATCGGCGCCGGCTTGCAGCCCGGCTCAGGCCGCTCCTTGAGCAGGAAGAACTCGATCTCGGGGTGGGTGTAGAAGGTGAACCCCGCCTGTGACGCCTTCGTCAGCGCGCGCTTGAGCACCCACCGGGGGTCGGCGTAGGACGCCGAGCCATCCGGCATCAGAATGTCGCAGTACATCCGGGCGACGCCGGGAGAATCGCCGCGCCAGGGCAACAACTGAAACGTGGCTGGGTCGGGCTTGGCAAGCATGTCCGCCTCGAAGATCCGGGCGAATCCCTCGATCGCCGAGCCGTCGAACCCGATGCCCTCCGCAAAGGCGCCCTCAAGCTCGGCCGGCGCCACCGCGACCGACTTGAGGTAGCCGAGCACATCGGTGAACCAGAGCCGGACGAAACGTATGTCTCGCTCTTCGAGCGTGCGCAGCACGAACTCGACCTGTCTGTCCATGCGCACAGTCTGCCCGCAGGTTGTTTCTGGCAGGTTACTTACCGGCCCTGCCCGCGGGCCGGTAAGTGACCCGCCAGAAAGGCGGGCGCGCCGTCGACGCCGGCGTCGAACGCGAACACCGAGCCGGCGAGCGGCTGGCTGTCCCGCGCCCGCAGCCCTTCCCAGGCGGTGGTCACGTACAGCGTCGTGCCGGGGCCGAACGCGCAACTGCTCGGCTGCTCCACCGGGAACTCGACGGTGCGCAGCAGCCGCCCGGTCTTCGCGTCGTACCTGCAGACCCGCCATCCGCCCCAGTGGGCGACCCAGAGGCAGCCGTCGGCGTCCACGGTGAGGCCGTCGGGTTTGCCCAGCGCGGACGGGACCTCGATGAGGACGCGGCGGTTGGCGACGCGCGCCTCGTCGAGGTCGTAGTCAAAGGCGAACACCGCCGCATGAGCGGTGTCGACCAGGTACATGGCCGCGCCGTCGAGGCGCCAGCCGATACCGTTCGGCAGTGTCAGCCCGTCGAGCACAACCCGGGACGCCACGCCATGTTCCCAGCAGTGCAGCTTCCCCGCGCCCGGGTCGAAGGACTTCGTAAGGCTGCCCGCCCACATCCGGCCACGGGCGTCGCATGCGGCGTCGTTCATGCGCCGGTGGGGTTCGGGGAGAGCCCTGTCGAGCACCTGCAGTTGGCCGTTCTGATCGATGCTGCCGAAACCGTCCTCGACCGCCGCGGCCCATCCTCCGCCCGCCTGCGGGATGACGGCGCCCAGCATCATGCCGACGGCGACCGCGGTGTCGGTCCCGGCGCCGACGTCGGAGCGGTGCATCACACCCGCCGGGATGTCCACCCAGACAAGCTCGCCCGTCCTCTCATCCCACACCGGCCCCTCGCCGGTCTCGGCGTCGGCGCGGATGACCACCTCGAGGGTCTCACCGCGGCTCAACCCTCCACCTCCTCGTCACCGTTCATGATCGCGGTATTCTTTGTACGGATATCGGACAAAAGTTACCGCGATCACGACCGGAGCGTGCAGGAGGGCCCACATGGCCGTAGCTGGCCCGTCCAGCCACGGCTGCGCAAGACGGCGGCGATCTCGGCGGCGACCAGGCATGGGTGTTCTGCGATGTCGGCCCATCCATACCGCAGTGTGATGACGCCGTCTGCCGCATTGGCGTTGTCCCTGCGTATATCGCGCCACCGTGCGCCCACGGGGTGAGCGGCCTGGCCGTCGAGTTCCACGCACACGCGGAAGTCTTCGCAGTAGGCGTCGCGGTACTGACGTCGCCGACCGCGTATGACCCGCACCTGCCGCTTCGCGCGAGGCAAACCGTGCGCGCGCTCCACGCGGTTCAGATGACGGTGCTCAAGCAATGAGTGAACTCCGTCCTGCACATCGCACAGCGCGGCGGTGAGCTCAGGGCGCCAGCGAAGTCTGGCGCGCATCCCCATGCGCCAGCGCAGCAGAAACGGGGTTGTCAAGCCGTCAGCACAGGCGCGGGACACCAGGGCAATGGCGTCGTCAAGGCTCGCCACGGTCTGGGTCAGGTCGAGAACCGTCTCTTCGATCATCGTGCGAGGCGGCAGCAAACCTGGGTGGCGTGCCTGCTCGATCCGCCATGATCGGTGGATGACGGCGCCAGCGACATTGCGGACATGCCGCGATCCTGGCACGGAGATGTGGATCGGCGTGGCTGGCCCACACAGCGGACCATCAAGCTCAGCGGCGCTTTCATGGCTGAGAATCGCCCGTGGCCCGGCTCGCAGCACGGCGGCCCACAGCACCGCGATGCGCGGCGGCTCACCGGTGAAGCTCGCGTAAACGCCCCGCTGAAGCGGCTGCCACTTGCCGGTGTTCAGCCGCGCACGGAGAGCATTCATGCTCAGCCCAGCGTCGGCAACCTGCCAACGCGCGATCACGCCGTGCTGGGCGTTGAGCAACCGGCGGCAAGATCCGGGGAGTGGTTGTCCCATGACACCAGCATGACCGCTCCCTATGACATGGTCCGCTCGGCTTAGCCGTCGAGGCCGAGCGCCTTCAGCAGGCCCTGGAGATAGCCGATCGCGTAAGCGCGGCCACGCGAGCAGTAGGCCGCGGTGGAGGTGTCGCCCCACGTGCCCGGGTCGCCCACCATGGCCGGAACGTGATCATCAATGAGAAAGCCGTCGAAGCCGCTGGCCGCGAGCTGGCGCATCACCACCGCGGGGTCGAAGTTGCCCTCGCCGAGGAAGCATTCGCGAAAGCTCGGCACGACGCCCTGCACATCACGGAAGTGCACGTAACAGATGCGGCCCTTCGGGCCGAAGAAGTCGATCACCTCGGTGATGGCCTTCTCACCGGCCATCTCGGAGACGGTGCCAAGGCAGAGGTCGAGCCCCCACGCCGGGCTGCCGCCCGCCTGCAAGAAGGCGGCTATGAGCGCCGCGGGCGAGGTGAAGATGCGGGCCGCGCCGCCGAGCGCGACGTCAACAGGCGGGTCGTCGGGATGCAGGGCCAGCCGGACTCCGGCCTGCTCGGCGACCGGCAGCACCGCGTCGAGGAAGTACTGGTGGTTCGCCCACATCTGGTCCGCCTCGATCGGCTCGGCCGGCGCAGCGCCGGGCGTCGGCTCGGCGCCGGGGGCCAGCTCGGCGCCGGGGGTCAGCTCGGCGCCGGGGGTCAGCTCGGCGCCGGGCGTCAGCTTGTAGCCGGCCAGCGCGTTGCCCGCGTCGGCCGCGGCCAGGTCGAATGCGGTGACCGTGGCGCCTCCCCGGCCAACTGCCTTCATGTCGGTCCGCCACACGTAGCTCGGCAGGAAGTTGTAGCCGAGCAGGAAGATCCCGGCTCGCGCCATGTTACGGACCGTCGTGCGGTAGTTCTCGATCTGCTCGTCGCGGCCGGGCGCGCCCCGCTGAATCTTGTTGAAATGCGCCACGGGCACGTTCTCGAGGCCGTCGATGGCAAGCCCCGCGGCCTCGCAGCGGTCACGCAGTGCAACGAGCTCCGCCACGGTCCAGTGACCGTCCTCGCCAGGAAGGTCAGCCGGAGCGTGCAATTGCACACCGCGGATCCCAAGCTGGCGGGCGAAGGTGGCAATGGCGTCGTCCAGTCTTTCCACATGCCCGAGGGACACCCGAATACCCAACGGGTCACACCTCCCTATCCAGCTGCTCCATGTCTGACTCCCTATCCGACGCAACGGGGAGGGCCACGGCGAGCCTGGCGAGCAGCCCACCGTCCACCCGGATGTCCTCCCCCGTCACGAAGCTGGCGCGCGGGCTGGCGAGGAAGCTGACCACTTCGGCGATCTCATGGGGCTCAGCTACGCGGCCGAGCGGATACGAACGGCCCCAGTCATCGACCGTCCGCGCTATCCCGTCCCGGCTTCCGTCGCTGAACAGCCCGGCCGACGAGCGAAGCATCGGGGTGTCAACCGAGCCAGGGCAGACCGCGTTCACACGGACGCCGTTCGCCGCCTCGTCGATCGCCATCGACCTGACCAAGGCGTTCAGCGCGCCCTTGCTCGCCGCGTACGCGGCAACGCGGGTCTGGCTGCCGTAGGCCTGCACCGACGACACCACCACAATCGCACCCCTGGCGCTGCGCCGCAGATGCGGCAGCGCCGCCTGCGCGGTGAAGAACACGCCCTTCACATTGACCGCGAAGACCTCGTCGAAGGTTGCTTCGTCGGTGTCGGCGACCGCGCCGTAGCGCTGGATGCCTGCGCAGGCGACGAGCGTGTCGAGCGAGCCGCCAAGCTCAGCCACCGCCGCGTGGAGCGCCGCAGCGATCGAGGCGGGCCGCGACACATCCGCCACGACGGGCACCGCGGTTCCACCGCTGGCGGTTATCCCCTCGGCGACCGCACGGGCCTGATCGGCGTCGGCCGAGTTCACCGCGACGCAGGCGCCCGCGGCGGCGAGCAATTCGGCCACCGCCCGGCCGATTCCGCTTGATCCGCCGGTCACCAGCGCCACGCTGCCGGCGTGATCCTTCACCGATCCGTGCCTCCGCCCTGCCAGTTGCCGCACCGCCAGTGGCCGCACCGCCAGTGGCCGCACCGCCGGTGGTCGCTCAGCCTCTAGTCTCTCCCGCACGCCGCATAAGCTGAAGGCGTGCCCCGGCTTCGGATTGCCCTCGCCCAGGTGAACCCGACCGTCGCGGACCTGAGCGGCAACGCCGACATCGTTGTGCGTTGGTCCCGCGCGGCGGCGGCCGCTGGAGCGCGCGTCGTGATCTTCCCTGAGATGATGCTCACCGGCTACCCGGTCGAGGACCTCGCGCTGCGGGCTTCGTTTGTGGACGCCTCGGTGTCCACGCTGCACGCAACCGCCGCGCGGCTGACGGCCCAAGGTTTGGGCGACCTCGCGGTGGTCACCGGCTACTTGGACCGGCGCACCGACGTGCCGCCGCGCACGGGCACACCTGCGGGAGCGCCGCTCGACGCGGTGGCGCTCCTGCACCGGGGCCGGGTCGGCGCCCGCACCGCCAAGCATCACCTGCCGAACTACGGCGTGTTCGACGAGTACCGGTACTTCATCCCCGGCGACACGCTGCCCGTGTTCCGGCTGCGGTGCCCCGAGCTGGCGCAACACGCCGCCGCCGACGCCGCGCTGCTGACCGCCGCGGACGCGGCGCCGCTGGCGGCCGTGGACACCGCGCCGCTGGTCGCGGCCGAAGCTCAGGCGGTGGACATCGCGATCGCGGTGTGCGAGGACCTGTGGCAGGACGGCGGGCCTGTCGCGGTCACAAGGCAGGCAGGGGCGGCCCTGCTCGTGGTCCCGAACGGCTCACCATACGAGTGCGGCAAGCAGGACGTGCGCCTGGACCTGTGCGTCCGCCGTGCCCGCGAGGCGGGCGCCGCGCTCGCCTACGTGAACATGACCGGCGGTCAGGACGAGCTGGTCTTCGACGGTGACTCCATCGTGGTGGACGCGGCCGGAGAACTGATCGCCCGCGGGCCGCAGTTCGGGGACGCGCTCGTGCTCGCCGACCTCGAACTGCCCGCCGCCGACCCGGCGCTGACCGACGGCGAGACCCCGGCCGACGCGGGCGATGGGACCGTCATCACCATCCGCCGGCTTACCCTGCCGCCAGCGGAAGGCTTGGCTCTGGCAGGTCCCGAACGGCTGCCGCGCACCGTTCCTGCCGTGAATGTGACAGCGCCTCGCATGGGCGACCTGGAAGAGGTGTATACGGCGCTGGTGACCGGCGTACGGGACTATGTGCGAAAGAACGATTTCCGCTCTGTGGTCGTCGGCTTGTCCGGGGGCATCGACTCGGCGCTGACCGCCACCATCGCCGCCGACGCGCTCGGGCCCGACTCCGTGCATGTCGCGTTGATGCCGAGCAGGTTCTCAACGGAGCATTCGATCGGCGATGCGGAAGACCTCGTCAAACGCCAGGGCCTGCATTCGGTGACGGTCCCGATCGGCGATATCGTCGCGGCGTTCGGGCGACAGCTTGACCTGCACGGGGTCGCCGCTGAGAATCTGCAGGCGCGGATTCGTGGCACGACCTTGATGGCGCTGTCCAATGAGCACGGGCACCTCGTGCTGACCACGGGGAACAAGAGCGAGCTCGCGGCCGGGTACTCAACCCTGTACGGCGATTCCGCAGGCGGCTTCGCGCCGATCAAGGATGTGCCGAAGACGATGGTGTGGCAGCTCGCCCGCTGGCGGAACAACCGGGCTCGCGAGCGCGGCGAGACTCCGCCGATCCCGGACAACAGCATCACCAAGCCGCCGAGCGCGGAGCTGGCGCCCGGCCAGCTGGACATCGACACGTTGCCTGACTACGCGGTCTTGGACCCGTTGCTTGACGACTACGTCGTCGCTGACATGGGGGCCGCGGACCTCATCGCCGCCGGGCATGACCCGGACCTCGTCGAGCGGGTGATCCGCATGGTGGACGCCGCGGAATACAAGCGGCGCCAGTACCCGCCCGGCCCGAAGATCACGCCGAAGAACTTCGGCCGGGACCGGCGGTTGCCGATCACCAGCCGCTGGCGCGAGCAGCGGCCTGCGACCTAGCTCGCGGCGTAATTCGCGGCGTGACTTGCGGACGGGACTCAGCGGGGGGCCAGGCCCTGCAGCAGCTGGTCCACGATCCGCTCGGCGTAGCCGTCAGGGATCGCCCCGGCACCGCCCCGTCCCTTGACCTGGGCGGCGCCGGTCATCATGAACAAGGCGGTGTCAACGTCCGCGTCGCTGCGGATCTCCCCGGTCTCGATGCCGCGGCGCAGCACCCTGCGGAACACCTCACGTCGCGGCTCGACCACGGTCTCGATGAACCGCGCGGAAAGGCGGCGGTACCTGTGGCCCTCGCCGTGCAGCAAGGTGACCGCTCGGGCGCGGCGCGGGTCGGCCATGTCGGCGCAGATCACCTGAAGCAGCCCGATCAGGTCCTCGCGCACCGAGACACCCGACGGCTCGGGAAGCGGGGTTTTCAGCGCCGCGAGCGCGTCAACAAGCAGCTCTTCCTTGCCGGGCCAGCGCCGGTAGATCGTGCTCTTGCCGACCCCGGCCCGCGAGGCGACCGCCTCGATGCAAAGCCCTTCAACGCCTGACTCGGCGAAGATGGCGAGCGCGGCCTCGATGATGGCTCTGTCTGCCTGCTCGCTTCGTGGGCGGCCGGGGCGGCGGGTCGCCGCGAACGGGCCGGCCACTGCCGGAGTCATCTCGGTCTCACCCCTCACACGGCGGCCGACTCGGTCGCCCTGTCCTGCGCGTGTTCGCTGGCCTCCCCCTCGGCGGGACGGCCGCGCACGCCGGGCATCCAGATGAATACCACAAACGCGCCCAACAGCGCGATCGCGGCCGAAATCAGCGACGTGACATGCATGGCGTACACAAAAGCCGCGTTCGCGGGACCGAGCAGGCGGGCGCCGGCCGGACCCATCTGGTGCGCGACCGCTTGGGTGCCTGCTATCGACGCGGTCGCGGCGGCGCGTGCGCTGGCCGGCAGGCCAGCCAGGTGTGGACTGAGCTGATCGCGGTAGACCTGGGCGAGAATCGAGCCGAGAACGGCCACGCCGAGCGCGACAGAGACCTGCCGCGCGATGTTGTTGAGCGAAGAGGCGGCGCCGGCATGCTCGCGCGGCAGCACCGACATGACCGCGTCGGTGGCGGGCGGCATCACGTTGGCCATTCCTGCGCCCTGGACGAAGAAGATCACACCCAGCACCCAGATCGGCGTGTCCGCGCCAAGGAAGAAGTGATAGCTCGCCAGTGCCACCGCGACCACGGCAAGTCCGGCCGCGGCCACGGCCTTCGTGCCAAACCGCCGGACGAGCGCGGCGCTGCGCGGCGAGAACAGCATCTGCCCGGCGGCGAGCGGAAGGGTGAGCAGCCCTGCGTGCAGCGGGCTGTAACCGCGGACGTCCTGCATGTAGAAGCTGATGAAGAAGATCACGCCTGCCAGGGCGAAGAACACGAGCGCGATCGCGCCGACCGACGCAGACAGGCGCGGGTCACGAAACAGCCGCACGTCGAGCGAGGGATGGCTGATCCGGGTCTCGTGCCAGCCGAACAGGCACAGCACGCCGATGCCGACGGCGAGCGGGCCGAGCACGTCCAAACGCACCCAGGAACCAACGTTCCCACCTTGGATGATGCCGTACACAACGAGCATCAGCCCCGCGATGGACAACACCACGCCGAGCAAGTCGACCTTGCCTGGATCGGGGTTTCTCGACTCGGGGACGATGAGCCGGACCGCGAGGGCGCCGACGGCAACGATGGGCACATTGATCAGGAAGACCGAGCCCCACCAGAAGTGGTCGAGCAGCAACCCGCCGAGCACCGGGCCGATCGCGATCCCCGCGCCGACGGCGGCGGCCCATATGCCAATCGCCCTTGGCCGCTCACGCGGCTCGAACACGTTGGCGATGATCGACAGCGTCTGCGGCATCACCGCCGCGCCGCCGAAACCCATCGCCGCGCGGGCCGCGATCAGCTGATCGGGGCTCTGCGCGTACGCGGAGAGCACTGAGCCAAGCCCGAACAAGCCCAAGCCGATCACCAGCATCCGCCTGCGCCCGATCCGGTCGCCGATCACCCCGAATGTGAACAGCAGCCCCGCGAACACCAGCGTGTACGAGTTGATCGCCCATTCGAGCTGGCTCTGGGTGGCGCCAAGGCCCGCCCGCGGATCGGCGATCGTCTTGAGCGCGATATTCAGGACCGTGTTGTCGAGGACGATCACGAGCAGGGCAACGATCAGCACGCCGAGGACGTACCAGCGGCGGTTTTGCCCGTCCGCGCTGGTTGCCGAGGATCGTTGCGCCGGGGCGGCGGCGTGCTCCATGGTCCTCCAGTCTGAGGGTGCTTGCGTCGGGTGCGTCGTTCCTTTCAAGCGTTCCGCGATACGAAACAATCCCGTATCGAAAACCTATTCCCCGCTTGGCTCAAGCCCTCGCAAGCATCCGCCAGGCCGACCGGGAGCCCCATCGAGCGGGCCGCGAGCACGCCGCCAGCTCGCCACCGAGCCGACCGCGGACACGCCGTCTGCTCGCCGCCGAGCCGGCTGCGAGCACACGGGGGTTCACCGCCATAGCGGAACATGTGATGATCGAAGTATGTCCGGGGACGCCACAGGGGCGCCTCGAGGCCAGGAGGTTCCAGCTATGACAGCTCCAGGGTTTTCTGGTGCCGCCACGCCGCGTCAGCCCACCCAGCTTTACGGGGGCCAGGCGCAACGGCGCGTCACCGTTCGCGATATCGCGGCGGCCAAGGCGCGCGGCGAGAGGTGGCCGATGCTCACCGCCTACGATGCGCTCACCGCGCGGGTCTTCGACCAGGCAGGCATCCCTGTGCTGCTGGTCGGCGATTCGGCCGCGATGGTCGTCTACGGCCACGACTCCACCATTCCCGCCACTGTCGATGACCTCATTCCGCTCACCGCCGCCGTCGTCCGAGGCACCTCGCGCGCCCTGGTGGTGGCGGACCTCCCGTTCGGCTCCTATCAGGCGTCCGCGGAGGCGGCGCTGGCCGCCGGGATCAGGTTCATGAAGGAGTCGGGGGCGCACGCTGTCAAGCTCGAGGGCGGCCGCCGCGTGCTGCACCAGGTCGAAACCCTTGTCGCGGCCGGCGTCCCTGTGATGGCTCATCTCGGCCTGACCCCGCAGTCGGTCCATGCGCTCGGCGGGTACCGGGTGCAGGGCAGGGGCGAGGACGGCGAGCACCTGCTCGCGGACGCCAAGTCGCTGGAAGCGGCCGGCGCCTTTGCCGTGGTGCTCGAGTGCGTGCCCGCCGAACTCGCCGGCCGGGTGACGGCGTCGCTATCCATCCCCACCATCGGCATCGGCGCGGGCCCCGATTGCGACGCGCAGGTCCTGGTGTGGCAGGACATGGCCGGCCTCTCGCCGCGCACGGCGAAGTTCGTCAAGAAGTACGCCGACATCGCCGCCGAACTGGGTCGCGCGGCAGCGGCCTACGCGGACGAGGTCGTCTCCGGCGCGTTCCCCGCGCCGGAGCATTCCTACCGCTGAGCCGCGCAGCGGCTCAGCGGTAGGAGGCGCGAGCGGCGCGAGCGGCGCGAGCGGCGCAGGCGCCGCTCGCGCCGGGCTCACACGTCGGTGACGCGCAGGCCGGCGTGGGCCTTGTAGCGGCGGTTGACCGCGACCAGGTTGGCGGTGAGCGCCTCCACCTGGCCGCAGTTGCGCAGGCGGCCCGCGTAGATGCCGCGCACGCCTGGAATGCGGGCGGCGAGCGCCTGCACCAGGTCGGTGGCCATCCGGTCGTCGCCGAGCACGAGCACGTCCATGTCCACTGTGGCGACATCGGGGTCAAGCAGCAGGACCGCGGACACGTGGTGGAACGCGCCGACGACCCGGCTTTCCGGCAGCAAAGCGGCCGCCTGCTGCGCCGCGCTGCCTTCCGGCACGCGCAGGGCGAACGCGCCGTGGGAGTCGAAGCCAAGCGGGTTCACGCAGTCGATGATGATCTTGCCGGAAAGCTCGGCGGCGAGCGAGGCGAGCAAAGTGCCGTGGCCCTCCCACGGCACAGCGGCGATGACGATGTCGGCTGCTCTCGCCGCCGCCGCGTTCTCCATGCCGCGGATGCCGAGTTCGGCGCCGAGGCCGGCCGCCGCCGCGCAGGCGCGCTCCAGGCTTCTCGAGCCGATGATGACGCTGTGGCCCGCATGCGCGAACCGCAGTGCCAGGCCGCGGCCCTCGTCCCCGGTGCCGCCGAGGATGCCGATGGATAGGCCCGCGACGTCGGGAGCTGAGCCGCTCGGTTGGCGAGGCTGGATCATGTCACGATCCTGTCATCCCGTCGCATCGCGCCGTCATCCAGCCATGCCGTCACCCCACCCGCCCGGGCTTTCCGACCGTATGGGTGCGCTGAGCTGGGACACCCGGCACCATGGAGCGATGGACGCGAACCAGGTCGCCGCGCTCAGGGAGCTGCTCGCGTCGACCAGGTGGCTGGAGGGCACCCGCAGGCTCGGCAGGGCGCTGCGGGGATCCAAGCGGAGCGCGGGCGGGTTGCTCGTCGTCGGCACGCCAGGCGGCGAGCCCTGGCATGTGACGGCCCATCTGGAGGAGGAGTCCAGGTTCGCCGGGTTGCCGGA
>Ga0137373_10007520_pt1 | contig 11565 bp, 8 predicted proteins | sample SagtaG_5_FD_104912 | JGI IMG/M metagenome (GOLD analysis project Ga0137373, IMG submission 104912) | Vadose zone soil microbial communities from Sagehorn Ranch, Mendocino, California, USA - Sage1_R_80_16 metaG | ecosystem: Environmental > Terrestrial > Soil > Vadose zone | place: USA: California...
CATTGTCGTCGGACCGACCGCGACATCGAGCAGGATCTCCGAGCCGAGCCGCTCGACGACCTCGACCACCGCGTCGAGGTTCATGTCGCCGGGATCGGCGTCGCTCGCCACCCGCATGTCCTCGGGCCGGATGCCGAGCGCGACCGCCTTGCCGGCATAGGGGCCGAGCCGGTTGCTCAGCGGCCCCGGCACCCGGAGGCGGATGCCTTCGCCCTCGGCCCACAGCGCGCCATTGGCACCGGCGATCCGGACATTGGCGAAATTCATCGCCGGCGAGCCGATAAACCCGGCGACAAAGCGATTGGCCGGCTCGTTGTACAGCTGCATCGGGTCGCCGACCTGCTGCACCCAGCCGTCGCGCATCACCACGACCCGATCGCCCAGCGTCATCGCCTCGACCTGGTCGTGGGTCACATAAATCGCGGTGGTGCCGAGCCGTTCGTGCAGCTTTTTTAGCTCGACCCGCATCTGGACGCGCAGCTTGGCGTCGAGGTTGGACAGCGGCTCGTCGAACAGAAAGACCTGCGGATGGCGGACGATCGCGCGGCCCAGCGCGACGCGCTGGCGCTGGCCGCCGGAAAGCTGGCGCGGCTTGCGCCGAAGGTAATCCTGGATACCGAGGATCTCGGCCGCCTCGCGCACTCTCTGGGCGATCTCCGCGCGGTCGAATTTGCGCATCTTCAGACCGAAAGCCATGTTGTCGTAGACGCTCATATGCGGATAGAGCGCGTAGTTCTGGAACACCATCGCGATGTCGCGGTCCATCGGCGCCAGCTCGTTGACCACCTTCTCGTTGATCAGGACGCTGCCCGAGGTGATGCTTTCGAGCCCGGCCACCATGCGCAGGGTGGTCGTCTTGCCGCAGCCCGACGGGCCGACCAGAACGACGAATTCCTTGTCGCGGATATCGATGTTGACGTCCTTGACGACGTGAACCTCGTCGAATTTCTTGTTCAAGCTGCGTATAGCGACGCGGGCCATCCTCTTACCCCTTGACCGACCCGGTGATGCCGGAGACGTAGTGTTCGACAAAAAACGAATAGACGAAAGCGACCGGGATCGAACCCAGCAGCGCGCCTGCCATCAGCTCGCCCCAGTAGAACACATCGCCGCGCACCAATTCCGAGGTAACGCCGACCGGCACCGTCTTCTGCTCGGGCGAGGACAGGAAGACCAGGGCGTAGATGAACTCGTTCCAGGATAGCGTGAAGGCGAAAATACCAGCCGACAGGATGCCGGGGATGGCGATCGGGAAGATGATATAGGCCATCGCCTTCCAGCGCGGCGCGCCGTCGATGCGGGCGCATTCCTCCAATTCCTTCGGGATGGATTTGAAGTAGCCCATCATCAGCCAGGTGCAGAACGGGATCAGGAAGGTCGGGTAGGTCAGGATCAGGGCCCAGGGCGAGTCGCCGAGATGGAAGTTGCGGATGATGTCGGCGAGCGGAATGAACAGCAGTGTCTGCGGCACCAGATAGGTGATGAAGATGCCGGTGCCGATGCTGCCCGCGAACGGGAATTTGAGGCGCGACAGGGCATAGCCGGCGAACAAGCCGCAGATCAGCGAGATCACGGTCGAGACCGTGGCGATCAGCATCGTGTTGATCATCCACGTGCTGAACAGCGTCTCGGTCAACAGGTCCGTGATGTGTTGCAGGGTCGGGCGGAGCGTCCAGAACGGGGTATAGTTGGCCGCGTTCCACGGTCGGTACAATTCGTTGTCCGGCCGCACCGAGGTCACGATCATCCAGTAGAACGGGAACAGCAGACCAATGATGAACAACGCCAGCGGGATGTGAAAAAACACCCAGCGGCGCCACCTGGCTCCTTCGATCATGGCTTAGACCGTCTCCACCCGGCGGATATAGACAAGCTGTATGATCACGACCAGCAGCAACACCGGGAAAATTGCTAGCGATACCGCAGCGCCTTCCGAGAGCAGGCCGGTGCCGACGCCGATCTGGTAGGCATAGGTCGCAAAGAGGTGCGTGTGGTTGGCCGGGCCACCACCGGTCAGCACATAGACGAGCTGGAAATCGGCGAAGGTCTGGATGACCGAGAACAGGACGACCACCATCGTCACCGGGAGCAGCAACGGCCAGGTGACGTAGCGGAACCGGTTCCAGGCTCGCGCCCCGTCGATCGCCGCTGCCTCGTGCAATTCGGGGCTGATCGTCTGCAGGCCGGCCAACAGGCTGATCGCGTAAAACGGCACGCCGCGCCAGACATTGACGACCATCACCGAGATGATCGCCAGATCAGGGTCGCCGAGCCAGTTGATCCGTCCGGTGATCAGGCCGAGATGGAACAGCAGCCAATTAATGACGCTAAAGGTCGGGTCGAACATCCACTTCCAGGCAAAGGTCGACAGCACCGTCGGGATGATGAACGGCAACAGGATGAAGGCGCGGACGAACGCCTTGCCCTTGAAGTGGCGGTTGAGCAGCAGGGCGAGCCAGAGCCCGAGCACCAGCTTAAAGACCGTCGTGACGAAGGTGTAGAGGAAGGTGTTGTAGACCGCAACGCGGAAGATGTCGTCGTGCCACAGCTTGTCGAAATTGGCGAACCCGACAAAGCTGCCGGGAATGCCGACCTTGGTATCGGTGACCGCCAGCAATACGCCTTTGACGAAGGGGTAGGCGATAAACAGCCCGAGCAGCACGATCGTCGGCAACAACAGGAAGGAGGCGAGCCAGCGCTCGTCCTCCAGCAACCGGGTGATCGGGCCGCGCGGCGGCGTGCCGGCATAGGCGCGAGGGGTTACGGCGTCAATTGTTGCCATGTGCGCTTCTCCCGCGGCGCTGCTCAGGCCTCAGGCGTAGATCTTGGTGAGTTCGCCATGCGCCCACTTCACTGCGTCTTCGGGCGCCATCCCCTGGATCGCCTTGGCGTACATATCGGTGATTACGTATTTGGTGACACCCTCGGCGGCGCCGCGTCCCGACGGGCCGGCATGGCCGGCGTAGCGGGTCGAGATCTCGCCGACCGTCTTGAACGGCAGCATGATCGGGTCGGCGTTCCACACCGGATCCTTCTCCCAATCCTTGGTGGGACCGGTGCAAAAGCCCTGCTGCGAGGTGAACCATTCGCCGAAGATCGGCTTCGAGTTGACCCAGCGCAGGAAGTCCTTGGCGGCCTTCTGGTTCTTCGAATAGCTCATCAGCATGCTGGTGAACGGCGTCGGGTAGATGAACTGACCAGCCGGGCCCTTCGGCAGCCTGGTATGGAAGATGTCGTCCTTCATCGGCTTGCCCTTGTCGGTCTGGTAGGAGTCGGGCTTCCGTTTGGACTCGATATAGATCGAAGCACCGTTGTTCGTGGAACTGACCGTGCCGGCAAGGAAGGCGCGGTTGTTGCTGGAATCGTCCCAGGAAAGCCCGCCCTCATCGCAGCATTCCCGCCAGAACGCGACGGCGTATTTGACCGACTCGACGGTCTCCTTGCCGTTCAGCGCGGCGGTCTTGCCGTCGGCAGCGATCTCCTGGCCGCCAAACGACCACAGGAACGGATACCAGAACGAGGGCGCATCGCCGAAGGTATGGCCTGCGGTCTGACCAAAGGGGCGGCCGGCGGCCTTCAGCTTTTTGCCAGCGGCGCGGTAGTCGTCCCAGGTCTGCGGGAATTTGTCTTCGGGATAGCCGGCCTCGGCGAACCAGGATTTGCGGTTGGTCAACAGACCGGCAACGATCGTCCAGGGCACGCCAAGCCATTTCTTGCCGTCATTGGCGACGATCTTGAACAGGTCCCAATGGCCACCCTGCGCCTTGCCGATCTCCTCGGTCACATCGCTGACATCGACGACGCTGTCGGCGTAGAGCTGCGGCCAGTTGCTCAGCGCCAGGATGACGTCCGGGCCCGTGCCGGATTGCACCGACGAGGTGATCCGTGCCTGGATATCGTTGGCGTTGATGCCCTCGATATTGAGCTTGATGCCCAGATCCTTTTCGCATTGCGGCGCGATCTTGCTGCGCAGCAACTGGTCGGAGGCGGGCACGAAATCGTTCCAGCGCAGCCAATGCAGCGTCGTCTGCTGGGCATATGCCGGGGCCCGGCCCGACGCCAGGATCGCGGCGATCCCGCCGGCTTGCGCCGCGGCGGCACCGGCACCGGAAATCTGCAAAAAGCGACGTCGGGTGACGCGACGCATGATGTTTCCTCCCGAACCTCAAGCGATACGGCCGCAACGCCGCCTTCTCCAGCCCCACTCCCGGATCTTTAGAGGCAACCGCGGTGCAGCACAAGGGGCCGGCGCGCAGCGCCTCGACCTTGCCGGATGGCGGCCGAAACGCACTGCGGCAAAGGACTCGCGGCGGATCCAAGGAGCGGCTTTACCCTGCCCGCCAAGCCGGCTAGAAATCGCCTCGCGCCGGTGCGGCGTATTCGGGGGATTTAAGCAGAACGGGCGATTGGTAATGAATGACGCTATGGCGGCGCCTGCTTCCGTCCTGAGAGAGGCGCCGAGAACCGCTGTGCCAACCTTGCTGAGCGCGGCGCCGCGGCGCCCGATTGTGATGGTGCTCGGCATGCATCGCAGCGGCACCTCCTTGTGCTCGCATGTGTTGAGCGCCCTCGGCCTCGACATGGCGGACAACATGGCCGCGCCCGGGGGCGAGGGGCCAACCAAAGACAATCCGCTCGGGCACTGGGAGCGGTGGGAGATCGTTGAGTTCCACGACCGTATCCTGCGGTTCTTCAATCGAGATTTTTTCAGCCGGGGCCACGACTTCGCGTTACCGGTGGCGTGGTGGGCGGATCCAAGGGTCGCCGAGGTGCGGCGCGAGATTACCGCGTTTCTCGAGCGGCGCATGGGCAACGGCTATTTCGGCTTCAAGGACCCGCGCACGGTGCGGCTGATGCCGATGTGGCACCAGATCGTCAATGAGTTGAAGCTCGCCCCTAAGATCGTTTTCTGCCTGCGTAACCCGGCTCAGGTTGCGCGCTCGCTCAACGTGCGCGACGGGTTCGGCCTCGACACCGGCGAATATCGTTGGCTCTCCTATGCGGTTGATTTCTTTCGCTATACGAAATCGGCCGAGATCTGCACGATCGAATACGAATCCTGGTTCGACGATCCGGCCCGCAACCTGGCGAAATTGCGCAGTTTCCTCGATTTGCCGGATGACCGGGCGGAATTCAACCTCGATCCGGCGATCTCAGACCTCGTCCGTCACGAATTCCGGCATGACGACGCACGCCTGAGCGAGGCGAGCCAGCCACTGATCCGCTCGGTCTACAAGCTGGCGCGTCGGGCCGAGATCGACCCCGCTGCGCGTCAGCAGGTGCAGACGATCGCCGCCCAATTCGTCACGTTTCAGCAGCTGCAAGGCGTCTTTCAGCGCGATTTCGAGCAGCACGCCGCGGCCGCCGCCCGGCTGCCCGAGCTGGAGAAGGAAGCCGCGGCTCTGCGCGAGCGCGCAGAGGCAGCAGAGGCGGTGGTGGCCGAGAGCACCAGGCTGCGCGAGGATGCCGAACGATGGGCCAAGGACCGCGAGGCGACCGCCGAGTGGGCACAGGCCGAGATACCCCATCTGCGCGAGTTGCTCGCTAACGCCGAAAGTTGGGCCAAGGACCGCGAGGCGACCGTCGTGTGGATGCAGAGCGAAATGGCCGGTCTGCGCGAGGCGCTCGCCGAAGCCGATCGCCGGGCGCAGGTTCACGAGGCCGCGGCGGCGGCGGTATTGGAGAGCGAAACCGCCAGTCGGCAGGAGGCGGCGGCGCGCGCCGACCGTGAACGCCGGCAAGCCGAGGAGGCGACGGCGAGCATCTGGGCGGAGGTCGAAGACCTCCGGAACGCCGTGGAGCAGGTCGAGCGGGAGGCTAGCGAACGCAGCGTGGCGGTGACGGTGGTGCAGGAGGAAATCGTCCGCCTACACGACGCGTTGGCAAAGGCGCAGAAACGGACGGAGGAGAGCGAGGCTGCCGCCGCGGCGTTACAGGACGAGCTCGCTGCTCTGCGCGAGGCGCTCGCCGAGGCCGAACGCCAGAGCCAGGAACGTGCGGCGACCGGAGCAGCGGCGCTGGAAGAGCTCGCCGGGCTACGCACGGCACTCGTTGAGGTTGAACACCGGGCGGAGGATGGCGAGACCGCCGCCGCAACCTTGCAGGGCCAGATCGCCGGGCTGCGCGAGGCGCTCACCGAGGCCGAACGCCAGGCCCAGCAGCGCGACGCGACCGGCGCAGCCATGCAGGAAGAACTCACCGGGCTGCGCGAAGGGCTAGCAGAGAGCAGACGCCAGGTCTCGGAACACCAATCCACGGCTGCGGTGCTCCACGCCGAGATCGCCCTGTTGCGTGCAACGCTGGTCGACGCCGAGCGCCGCGCGAAAGAAGCGGAGGCCGTCCCGGAGATCCGGACGGAGTTGGCTCGGCTCCGCGAAGCGTTGGGCCGCGCCGAACAAGAGGTCTGGGAACGGGCCGGGCTGATCGAGACGATGCGGGCCGAACTGCTCTCGCTCGGCGAGAGTTTGGCGCAGACCCGGCGGGATGCCGGCGAACGCGCTGCCGGCGTGGCGGCGATGGAGGCCGAACTTGCAGTGCTGCATGACGCGGCGGCCGAAAGCGAGCGTGACGGAGAACGGCGCGCCAGCGCTGCGGCCGCGCTGGAGGCTCAAATCGCCGAGTTGTCCGAGATAATCGAGCGTGCTGAGCGGGAGGGCAGGGCGCGTGCCGCCGAGGTCGCGCGGCTCAAACGCGAAATTGACGAGTTGCGCGCAACGGTGAGGCGAGCGGAACGCGACGCCGCTGCAGCGCAGAATGCGTTGATCGCCGCGCGGCAGATCGGCCAGGCGGCCATCGACGCTTTGGCGATAGGCAAGTCGGCTCCACTCGATCATCCGCCGCGATTGGGATGGCGGCAGGCCATGAGACGGTGGTTCGGCTCTGCCGGCTACGCGTGAACCATTCGTGCCGTCTGGGCGCCTCTCGCTCGCGCTGGCCGGCTTCGCCGACTGAACTTCCCCTATCTTGGTGCCCCAATTGAGAATGCCGATGCCGCCTCTTAGTATGAGACGCCCGCCGATCATCGCCCGTGCCGACTGTGCCCGCGAGGCCGGGGAATGGCAACTCGCGGCCGGGCTCTATCGCGCGGCGCTGGAGCGTGCCCCCAACAGACCGCCGATCTGGATCCAATACGGCCACGCGCTGAAGGAGTCGGGCAGTCCGGCCGACGCCGAGAACGCCTATCGCACCGCGATCGCTTACGAGCCGGCCGACGCCGAAGCGCATCTACATCTCGGCCACGTCTTGAAGTTGCAAGGGAGGCGGGTCGAGGCCGAGGTTGCCTACCGGCGGGCCTGGGCGCTCGACCGATCGTCGCTCGATGCGCAGCGCGAGCTCGACGCCTTGAGCTTGACCGAAAGCAACGTCGTAGAAGCGGCCGATCTTGCGGTCGCCAGTCCGAAGCGTGAAACGGCGCCCGTCTCTAACGGGGGAGCGCACCATGTCGTAGCGCCGCGCCGCAAGGAGACCATCATCACCCGCGCCGACCGCGCCCGCGATGCGCAACAATGGCCACGCGCCGCGCGGCTTTACCGCAAGGCGCTCGATCGCAACCCGAAAAAGCCGCTGATCTGGGTGCAATACGGCCATGCGCTGAAGGAATCGGGCGACCCGATCGAGGCCGAACGAGCCTACCGCACCGCGATTTCCTACGCTCCCGGCGCCGCCGACGCGCATTTGCAGCTCGGCCATGCTCTGAAGCTGCAGGGCAAGACCGAGGAGGCGCAGGCAGCCTATCTACGCGCCTTCGCGCTCGATCAATCGTTGAGTGACCCATCATGCGAGCTGTCAGCGTTGGGTTGGGGGGCCGACGTAATGGCGGAGCTCGAAAAGCTGCTTATCGGCAAGGCGCGGGCTGGCCTGGCTGAGCCATCCGTTGCCAATTCGGCCGCGATCATCGCCAGCGAGATGAGCCTAACGGGCGATGAACCGCAGGGCGAGAACCATCCCCAGCCGCTAAGGGCAAAGATCAGCAGTACGGCGGTTGATCGAGTCGAAAATGATATCCAAATTCTGCGCGAATCCGGGTTGTTCGACGAGGAGTACTATCGGACGAATAACCTTGACCTGCCAAGTGGAATTGACTTGCTCAGGCACTTCGTAGAGTGGGGTGCCCATGAGTGCCGTGATCCACATCCGCTATTTATGACGTCTTATTACTTAAAATGTCAAGTAGACGTTGCCAACTCATTCAAAAATCACCAAATTAATCCGGCTATTCACTTTTTGCTTTACGGTGTGTTTGAGAATAGGAAGCCTCATCCTTTATTCGACACGGATTTTTATTCTAAAAAATATTATGATATAATCAAACATGGAATTAATCCTCTTGTGGATTACCTGCGATACGGGGTGCGCGAGCAGCGGATCTGTAACGCGGTTGGCCATTCGCCATTCGACAATTATGGCCTCTTGAAGGGCGAAACCCCAGAGCTAGCAGGGGTTCTGGAAAGCTTTCCCAAGAACCCGACAATTTCGATCGTGATGCCGCTATACGCCAAAACGTCGCTCGATAAACGGGTGTTGATCGAGGCGACACACTCGATTCAGGGACAAACCTACTCTAACTGGGAGTTGTGCATCTGCAACAACGGCTCTACTCAGCTGTCGGCCATTCGCGCGCTTGACGACTTACGGGAAGGCGACCCCCGCATCCGGGTCACCGCCTTCGAAATGAACCAGGGAATTTCGGCCGCCACCAACGCCGCCCTGGACATGGCAGGGGGCGACTTCGTTGCGCTGATGGATCACGACGATCTCCTCGCCCCGAACGCGCTGTACGAAATCGTTCAAACATATTAATCGGCATCCGTCCGTTGACGTCCTCTATACGGATCAAGATAAGGTGGATATCGATAATAATAGAAGCAACCCATTTTATAAACCAGATTGGTCTCCAGAAATGTTTCGTGGCGTGATGTACGTCGGCCACTTAATGGTCGTCCGTCGCAGCTTGTTAAATCAGATTGGTGGGCTGGACTCGGCCTTCGATAAAGTACAGGATTTTGAGCTGATGCTGCGACTGGGCGAGGCGACCGAACGGATCATTCACATCCCCAAGATCCTCTATCATTGGCGGATGATTCCAGGGAGTTTGCCCTCGGGGCGTACGAGAAATCCGGCATAGAGGAATTGCAGGCAAAGGCGGTAACGGCCCATCTCGGTCGACTGGGCGTCAAAGCTGAGGCCGTGAGCCATGATAGCTTACCGCACCGCGTCAAGATCCTTCCCGGTGGCCTCCGTCGCCGCCCGAAGGTGACCATTGTTATCCCAAGCAAGGATGCGCCAGAGTACATCGGCCCATGTCTCGACAGCATCTTCACACGCAGCTCTTATGACAACTATGAAGTCATAGTCGTCGATAATGGGACTACGAACTCCCAGGCACTGGAGATACTGCGCACTTACCCGATTCTTCGGTGTCCATTTCACGGTCCCTTTAACTTCTCTCAAGCCAATAATCTCGCCGTTGCGCAATCCAGCGGGGAGTTCGTCATTTTCATGAACAACGATACGCAGGTGGTTACGCCGGATTGGATTGAGAATATGCTCTTCTACTTTCTCGAATACCGTGATGTCGGGATGGTAGGCCCGCTTTTGACCTATATCCGGACGAGCGCGTACAACACGCTGGAGTAATACTTGGATTTCGCGGCACCGCCGATCATGTGATGCGGTTCTTTCCAAGCGACGCCGACGGTCATGCGGGTTCCCTCTGCTGCGCCCGCGAGGTCAGCGGAGTTACCGCCGCATGCTCGATGATGCCGCGTCGGCTGTTTGACGAGATCGGCGGGTTTGCCGAGGAATTTTCTACTATTTATCAAGATCTTGACCTCGGTTTGCGAATACGCCAGCGCGGGCTGCGCATCCTCTATACGCCGCAGAGCCGTCTCCACCATCATGAGAGTGTCTCCAGGGGGAATTTTTACGATCATCTCGATCGCGACATCATCCTGGACGTCTGGGGCGAGGTGATCGCTCGAGGCGACCCGTATTACAACGTGAATTTTGTGAGAGAACACTTCGATTATACAGCTCACAAATGGACCGTACGGCCGTGGCGCTCGTAGATGTTACGACGACTGGGAGCACTGGAGCGGCAGCAGTTGCGATTAAGACCGCGTTGGCTGCCTTTGATCAGCCCCGTTATGAGATGCGCGCGGAGTGGCCTCTCGCAGGCTGATCTGTGAACAGCGTCCACAGCGGACCCCGCTCAACTTTCCCTCTACCGGAGCAGTGCATGTTTGTTGGTTATGTCGATACCGCAACAGCGTTGTCGATCTCCGGGCCGGCCTGGAATGCCACTGATAACAAACCCACTACCGTTGTCATGGTTTTTCCCGACGGCTCCCACCGGCGGGTTCCGGCTAACCTGCCGAGACCCGACGTCGCTGAAAAACTTCGTACCGACATGCGATGCGGTTTCGCGTTTACACCAACGGTCAACGAGACATACGCCGGCTGTTACAGCATCCAGTTTGAAGACGGCACTCTCGTCCCCAACGGTACCATTTACATCGAGGCAGAGCCGATCCGGGAGCTGGTAGAAGGTCGCTGGCGCCGAGATGAGCCAGAGGCAGACTTGACCTGGGGCCGGATCATGACCGGCGACTCATTTGTGGACTTTATGCTGAGAAACGGCGTATCGGCTCGCGATCCCCAAAAGTACCTGGAGATCGGTCCAGGCTACGGAAGAATTCTACGGTCGCTCCTGGATCGAGATTGCCGAATCGCTCGGTATCTTGGAATAGAGCTCTCGTGGGCCCGCACCAGACGGCTGAAGGCCTCGTTCGCAGAGAACTGTCCTAATATCGACTTTCAGTGTGCATCTTGTGAAACGGTGGCTGTTAACGAGACATTCGATTTGGTTTTTTCATCCTCAACCTTCGAGCACTTGCACCCGGATTTCAGCATTGCCCTTAACAATATTGGTAAATACGTCGTGCGCGGCGGCGATGTGTATATCGATTTTATACAACGCGACGATGAAGGTAAGACGAGGAGCTCTACATTCGAGACCGGCGCCTTTGTCCGAGTATACAGCATTGACGAGATAACGGCGCTATTCAACCATTGTGGGATTGCTATCAATGCGATCGAAAGTATCGTGCTCGGCGAAGGGAACCGTGGCGACGGGGCGGCAATCCCGATCAAACGCATTGCCGTTGCGGGGCGGATGGAGCGGTCAGATCTTATCCAGCTTTAAGCGGTTCGCGATGGTGTTGTGGCTGCCGGCACCGGCGCCGGAAGCGCAAAAGGGGAGAGGCAGGCGCGGTATCACTGGCGAATTTGAGGGAATAGAAACCTAGCATGACGAATGTTCTGTGGATCAATTATGATAACTTTGCCACGAATAGTGCGACTCATATTTTCAACCTTGCAAATAGGTTGGTGGAATATGGTCTGAGTTGCGCAGTGGCGGTTCCGAGTGACAAGGCTACGGTACACTGAGGTGGACCCCGATCGCGGGACAGCCGGAGCCGTCTTCTAAGGTGTAGCCCGGCCGATTTCAGTACCGGCTCCGATCGCGCCTGGCGCAATGGTCATGACATCGCTGCTAGCTTCCCC
>Ga0137373_10007524_pt1 | contig 11562 bp, 9 predicted proteins | sample SagtaG_5_FD_104912 | JGI IMG/M metagenome (GOLD analysis project Ga0137373, IMG submission 104912) | Vadose zone soil microbial communities from Sagehorn Ranch, Mendocino, California, USA - Sage1_R_80_16 metaG | ecosystem: Environmental > Terrestrial > Soil > Vadose zone | place: USA: California...
GGACTGCGATAGGCTGTGTAGTGTTCCTGATTACGTTTGTCGTAACCGAGCACATAGATGCGATCGAAGTCGGGCTCACCCAACGTATGTGGCTGGTTCGAACTACTCTTCTCCAGGATAACCCAGCTTCCGGGCTTTGCTTCTTTGGCCGCATCCTTGTTCTTAGAACCTTCCGCGTCTGTGGAATCGCCGTCGAGCCTTTGCCAAGCCACAAATTCACGACCGGTGCGATAGAAAATAATATCACTGGGCACCGTAAGCTCAACTTGCTTTCCATATATCCAACCTGCTGGAGCCGGTGAAATCGCAGACGATAGCCGAACCTTGTACCAAGGCTCGTTTGTTTCATCCGGTTCGTTTTCATCCTGATTTTCTTTCGTCCTTCGATTGGATCCTTGTTGAGCACTTCCGGCCTTAGGCGCAACATCGCTTTCGATAGCCTCGGAAGACTTCGGCTTCGGCACTCGCTTCCAACCAACAATCTCGAAGCTTGAGCCGCTATCCAGCCGCATCATGATATTTTCGTTGCCGCCGCGATCCGGATTAAGGCGTAAGTTTGAGCTGGCGCGAAGTTGGCCTGTGGCCTGCGCCGGAATCCCTTTGTCTTCTTCCGCCAGCCTCCTTGCAGCCTGCAGAACTTCGTCCGGCATGACATTCCGTGACTCAATCCAGCCTTCAGTATTGTCTTCATCGTGTGCCTGGACCCGCAGCCAGCGCTCTTTCTTGGAGTTGTCTGTTGGATCCTGAACGTCCTGAAAGTCCAGAATATCGACCGAATCGCCACGATTCACTTCCAACAAATCGGCCGCGACTACTGCGGTCGAACTGCGGATCTGCGCTCGACGTGCAACTACGACACCCGTGTCGTTTTGCTTTGCGAGCGTCTTACACCCCTGGGTCAATCCCAATGCCATTAGGATTAGGAGGCTCCTGCAAACCCAACTCAATTTTGTATTCGTATTAATCATAGTTAACTCTTGACCAAACTCGCTTCCGCGAACTTATCTTCGATAGCCAATGCAGCCGAGAAGTTTGCGTTGCGGCTTACTCACCTCACGACTGACCACTAACCTCGTTCGAGTGCTTCCTCGTTCCACCTGGATACCATATATCGACAATGCTGAATCGAGCTCAATTTTACTGGCGTTCTCCACGTAAGACTTACTAAAAGATTCCAATCCAGCGGGTTCACTAAGGAGTCTAATTATAATCTCGTTCGCGTTTCCGTGTCCTGTTGAGGGCAGTCGAAATAACCCTCGATACACGTCATCAAGCGATGCTCGGCAACCAGAAAGATTTCTAAGCGATAGATCATAGAGGAACGCAACCAACATCCCCTGTTCATACACCAGCGAGGAAGACATCGTCCAGCGGCGTTCCGAAGCGGTAATCAAGGATAACCGATTGTGTTTGACTGACGACGAATACGAATCATATACGCGTGCAATAGTTGCCAGGTAATCGTCGAAAGAGATTAGGCCCAGCCGCAGAGCCATCCGCAAGGCCTGGTAAAGAGTGAAGCCTTCAAAGAACCAATCGTAGTCGCCTGTAAGCTTCAGGGAATTTGGCACCCAAAGATGAAAGAGTTCATGGCTAAGGACTATTCCGAGCCGCGACAAAACTCTTTTGCCGGTTGCTTTCCTACCCAGTAACAAGACAACGTCGTTGCCCCTCGTTTCCGCAGTCCAACTTTCAGGGCCAGTTTCTCCAGGAAAAGGCAACAGCATAAGAACTGCCTTGCGCTTGAGACTAACGCCGGTAATGCCGGAATATTCTTCGATTAGTTTTCCGGCAATTTTGATGGCGTCTTTATCTGAAAGAGGCCACTTGCCGGAAGTAATTATTGATAAGTTATTGGCGCCCAGCTGATGGCTTTTTTCCTGCACAGCGGGACCAATCAGAAAGACGGTGTTATCCGGGTCATCAGTTGAAAAATGCGAGCCTTCTCGTGTCACGTTGGATGCAACAGTCCAACCCGCTGGCACATCAACCGTGACCAGCGCTGCGTTAAAACCTTCTGATTTCAGCTTCGAAATTGGTAAAAGGTCCGCCAGCATGAGCAATCCGTGATCATGATTTAACCATGAGACGTGAGACATCTGCGCCGGTCGTAAGGGCTCCGCGACATTCACCTCATATCTGAAGCGTGCAAACTTCTCGGCAGTTTTGAATTCGCCCGGCCCAACTTGTTGAGCTCGAACGCTCTCCCCATTTGCCTCGATAGCTTCAACCATTTCGATCCGCTCACCTAATCCGAGTATCCCGCCGTACGTGTTGCGAAAAGACAAAGCGTTGGTGGCAGTAGGAAATTCTGCCTCAATGCTGATCCTTGCCGGCGTGACAGATGTAACGTTGATTCGAGCGTGGAGTGCCTGCGCATTAACACTCGCGAGGCCCGCCAGAAATAGAAATCCGCAAAGGCTAAAAATGGGCGCGCGCGCCACCGACCATTGAACGTTTCGGCTAAGAAAGTCCATCAATGCCTTGTTCATTACGTAATCGTTGCGTGGTGCTTTCCAAGTCAGCTTTTTTGCAGTTGACGTGGGCCAAAGACTTGTTTGACAGTGCTGGTAGGCATCCTTATACTGCTGCTCAGGACTCTAACATAGCCTGTAAAAAAGTGACTAGAGAAGGACACTCAAAATTTATCAAGAAGAGCGGCGCGTTTTCGCGCGCGCTCTCGCTGCTGCTGCTCGGTTTCATCGTCTATGGAACGACAATTGAAGCCGCGCACACGCATGGCAGGCTCACCGCAACGAACAATGCCATCGCCGGTTCCACTTTTTCGGATCCAGCTTCGGAAGGCAAACTAAACAGCAATCTCCAGAGCTGCGGTGACTGTCTCATTTGCCAGCTCCACCAAAATTTCTCGGCCACTCTAATCTCTGTTCCTCCGGGCATTGTCCCAACATCGCTCACCTCTCGCTTTTTAATCTCAACGACTGTATCGGTTCACTCTCAAAGCACCACTCCAGGAACCGGTCGGGCGCCGCCTCAAATCTCCTTGTAACTGACACTCTTTCGTTTGGCATTTTTGGCCATTCGTAAGTTTCGCGAGCCCGTGCCAACTCTCGATCTCAAGGGATTGAGATCGAATTCTGGAAGCGGCCCGCGAACTCAACGCTCATTATCAGGAGGTTCAATAGCAATGGTTCTAATGAAGTTGTTCAGGTTCTCGCTGGTAGTCTTGATTTCTCTATTACTTTCCCAAACTATATTCGCTCAAGCGCGAATCGGCGCGATCCAGGGTACTGTGAAGGATCCCTCAGGGGCGCTCGTTCGTGATGCAAAGGTGACGATTTCTCAGCCGCTAACGGGATATTCTCAGACAGTGCAAACAGATCAGCAGGGAGAATTCAAGTTAGTCAACATCCCTTTCAATACCTATAAGCTTCGGGCCGAAGCGCCCGGCTTCCAACCCGCCGAGCAATCAATCGACCTCGAAAGCACAATTCCAGCAAATATAGAGTTTTCGCTTTCGCTCGCCGGAGCCACTGCAGCGGTCACCGTGACCAGCGACAGTTCAGCCATACTCGAACAAGACCGTACCTCATCCGACACCGATCTGAATCAGACGCTTCTCGAGCGACCCGTCGGTGCGGCGCCTTCACGCGCGATCGCGAGTATGGTTGCATCCGCGCCCGGGTTCGTCACGGATGATAACGGCAGGATGCACCCGCGCGGTTCTGAGTCGCAGGTGCAATACGTGGTCGATGGCGTTCCAGTGACAGACAACATGTCCGCGATCTTCTCAACCAGCCTCGATGCGCGCACGCTCAGAACTGTGGAAGTACTAACGGGCGGCATCCCGGCAGAGTTTGGTGATAAGCTCGCCGGCGTAATTAATGTCAACACGCGCTCAGGTTTGGAGGGCCCAACTCAGGGTGGTCTTTCCTTTTCGGGAGGAAGTTTTTCAACAGGTGAGATAGCCGCTGATTTCTCAACTCACACCAGGAAGTTTGGCTTTCTCACAAATCTTTCGACGACTACGTCGCAACGCTATCTCGATCCACCCACGCTTGACAACTTCCATAACTTTGGTCGCACTGGAAAGGGCTTTTTCCGTCTCGATTACCAGTTTGACCAGAACAATAGCCTTAGAGGCACGTTTACCTTTGGTGGATCAAATTTCCAGGTTCCCAACAAATTACGACAGGAGATTGCCGGACAGGATCTGCGACAAAGGCTTCGGGACAATTCGCAGAACATCACTTTTCAACACGTCTTCTCGCCCAACACAGTTGCCCAGCTTTCCTTCTTCAATCGCAGCAGCCACGCGCTGTTGACGAGCAATCCCAGTGCGACTCCGGTTGTCGCTTTTCAGGATCGCACGCTCCGGAACTACGGCGGCATCGGCTCGCTATCGCTCACGCGCGGCAGTCATAACATCAAGATTGGCGGGCAGGTAACCATCACCCCGGTAAAGGAAAACTTTAGTTTCTACCCCACGGTACAATTCGACGACATCGTGGATAATGCTGGGAATGTTTTTCCGAATCCTGTCAATAACTTTAATGCCTCCAACCCGTTTCTGTTCGCCGGTAGGAAAACGGGCCGGACGCTGAGCGCATATGTACAAGATCGATTTCCCCTATTCAAAAACTTCACGCTTGATGCCGGGATTCGCTACGACAACTACAGATTGCTGATCGGTGAACAGTCGCTTAGCCCACGCATCGGTGTGGCGTATTACATTCCTGGCTCGAAAACGACGCTCCATGCTTCTTACAATCGCCTTTTCCAACCACCACCGGCAGAAAGCCTTTTGCTCGCAAGTTCACAGCAGGCGGCGACAATATCTCCGATAGCCGTGCTTCAAGGCGTAACAACGGTTCGACCTATTTTGCCGGACAAGGAAAACGCATTTGAAATTGGAGCACAGCAGCTGGTAAGCAAGTACTTACGCGTAAGCGCAACCCTGTATCAGAAACGTATCAGGAATTTTTCCGACAAGGATCAGTTCTTTGAAACTGGAGTGATTTTCCCGATTTCAATTTCATCAGGACGCGTAACAGGCGAGGAGCTGAGAATTGAGTCTACTGACATCAGAGGCTTTCACGGGTTCGTCTCGTATGCAAACGCTCGTGCTTACGGCGTCACACCGATCAATGGCGGACTGTTCCTGGGCGAAGATACTCAGAGCCTGGAAGTCGCAGGTCTCAAATTCGCCAATGATCACGACCAAAGAAACGAAGCCCAATTTCAACTAGGCTACAATCATAAACGTTCCGGCCTCTACGCGACGCTCAGTGGCCGTTACGACTCCGGCGTCCCGACAGATGTCGAGCCTGGAACAACGCTGGCGCAATTCGTTGCAGAAGGGTTTGACCCGCGACTCTACAACAAGATCGATTTTCAGCGAGGACGTGTTCGCCCCAGAACGATTCTTGATTTCTCTATCGGCGCAGACCTACTAAGAAAAGAGCGCGTCTCGATGAACCTGCAGTTCGATGTTCAAAACCTAACCAACGAACTGTTCCTTTACAACTTTGAGTCTGTTTTTAGTGGTACGCATGTAGGCTACCCGAGATTATTCAGTGGCCGGCTGGGGCTTAGATTCAAATAGGTTGGAACTGGCCTGCGCCTTGAACCGTACGTCTTTTCGAACCAAATTAACGCGGGACTTGGCTGGGCTAAAACCGTCAAGTTCCACCTGGCTTCATTGACACTTTGTCACCCTGATTTTAGAATACAGCCGTTTTCGTCCCTTGTTTTTGCCTAACTTTGAGGGATTTGTGATGAGTCTAGTCAAGATCATTGTAATCACGATCATTGTGATTCTAAGCATTCTGCTTTTCGGACGCTTTTTTACTTAGCCGAACGGCTGCATGCTGCTGCCTGCCGCAATACACAAGACAATCCGCTCAACTCGAAGTGCGTTATCTTTGCGTTCGCGTATTCCGTCCTGGTGTTGGATGGTCTTTGCTGCGTTCGCACTAATTTGCCTGCCCTTGATTCATCTGCAAGCCCAGGAACCCGCATCCGGCGATGAAGTAGTAAAGGTCAGTACAGATCTGCTGGTCTTCCCCATTCGCATAAGAGACAAACGCGGACAATCTCCCAATATACTGACTGAACGCGATCTGTTATTGAAAGATAACGATCACGTTACTTCAGGATTGTATCTCTATCCCGGCGCGGATCGCGTTGCCCTTGTCTTCGCTCTCGACCAATCCGGAAGTTTGCGCGAGATCGTTTCGCAGCAGCGCGAAGCGGCGCTGGCGCTCTTCGGCCGTTTTGGCGAAAGATCCCAAGTGGCCGTCATCCGGTTTGCGGAGAAGCCCTCGCTCGTGGCGCCCTTCGGCAGAGACACCTCAGCAGCGCGCGATGCCTTTAATTTTCCGGTTAGAATAAATCAGCGCACCGCCATCTTCGACGCGGCGACGGCGGCAGTGAACGCCTTTGACGCACTGCCGCGCGTTCGTTCCGAACGTCGCATCGTTGTTTTGATTAGCGACGGGCTTGATAACGCAAGCACGATGAAGGCCGGTCCAATAATCCAGGCGGCATTCCAAAAGCAGATCTCTTTCTATGTGATTCATTTGCCGCTGTTCGAGCCACGCGATGGACGGTTGGCAGTGCGATCCCCTGCAAAGGGTTTTCGTGAACTCGCCGAAAAAACTGGTGGCAAGTATTTTCTCGTCGGTAATGCAAGCTTAGCCCTGGCGCCACAGGCAAATCAGACAAGCACTGATTTGACCCCGATCTTCCAGGCAATCGAAGAAGACTTGAGGAGCCAGTATTTGCTGGGCTTCTACGCTGGCGACGCGTCACGGGATGGTCGCAATCATCGCTTTACGGTTAGCTTGCCAGCTGGGATGGAATATCAATTAGGCGGCTATGGTTACTCTCGGACGCATGAATTTTTCGTCAAGATGCCGAGAGATCTTAAAGAACCACCTAAATGAAATTGGGGAACTTTAAGACCTTCACCAGTTTCGCCTTGCGATGACTTGCGTCTGTCGGGCTGATTCGGTAAACAATGCGGGATTTCAGGCAGCGTTGCCCGCTTGGGATGCTAATATCTTTCAAATTTAACCTTCTGCAGCACTTAAAACACATGGCCGAACAAGAGGAACCTGGTTTGCGCAAAATCCGTCGTGCACTAATTAGCGTCTCGGACAAAACAGGAATCGTGGATTTCGCGCGCGCGCTAAAAACCCTTGGTGTCGAGATTATAAGTACCGGTGGCACCGCTAAAACCTTGCGCGATGCCGGAATCGAGGTGCTTGAGGTTTCCGATGTAACGGGCTTTCCCGAGATGATGGACGGCCGCGTGAAAACCTTGCATCCGCTCATCCACGGTGGCCTGCTCGGCCTGCGAGATAATGCAGAACACCAGGCGGCTATGCGCGAACATGGCATCGAGCCAATCGACATGGTCGTCGTCAACCTTTATCCCTTTGAGCAAACCATCGCTCGTGAAGGCGTTACCCTCGAAGAAGCGATTGAGCAAATCGATATCGGCGGCCCGGCGATGCTCAGATCTGCGGCGAAGAATTTCGGCAGTGTAGCCGTCGTTCCTGACGCGTCCCACTACGAGTTCATTCTGTATGTGATGGGCCAGTATGATGGGGCGCTAACGCTTGAGCTTCGGCACGAGCTCGCAACCGGCGCATTTCTGTGCACGGCTGCGTATGATGAAGTCATCTACAACTACCTGAGCGAAAAGGAACAAGAAGAGTATGTTGCCAAGATTCCCCCAGATTCGTTAGAGGATTCGGACTTCCTAAATCTCAAGAAGATTTCAGACTTGCGATACGGCGAAAACCCGCATCAGAAGGCTGCGCTGTACAGTCTCCATCGACCAATTTGCGATGATTCATCAACAGAAACAATTCACGGCGTGGCCCCGGCCGGGCTCCTTTCCGGCAAGGAAATGTCATTCAACAACTACGTCGACGCGGACGCGGCCTGGCAACTCGTCTACGATTTTGATGAACTTGCGTGCGCTATCATCAAGCACACGAATCCCTCGGGCGTCGCGCTGGCTGAAACGGCTGAGGAGGCTTATGGTCGGGCGCTGGCTACGGATCCGACTTCAGCTTTCGGTGGCATTGTCGCCTTCAATGGCTACGTTGATGTGACGACGGCGCGCGCAGTCGTTGAGATATTCACCGAAGTAATCATTGCGCCCGATTATGAGCCTGCTGCATTGGAAGTCCTGAAAACAAAAAAGAACCTGCGCGTTTTGCGAGCCACCACACCGGAACAGAAGCAGGGCCTCGATTACAAACAAATCTCAGGCGGCATGCTGGTGCAAACCCGCGACACGCACAAGTTGAGGCGAGAAGAGCTGAAGGTTGTCACCAAACGCGAACCGACCGAGGACGAAATCAGAGATCTTCTGTTCGCCTGGACGGTCTGCAAACACACAAAGTCGAACGCCATAGTTTATGCGCACGATGGCCAAACGGTTGGCGTCGGCGCCGGTCAGATGTCGCGCGTTGATTCAGTGAAGCTTGGCGCCATGCGCGCGCAGCTACCTATCAAGGGTTCAGTACTCGCGTCGGACGCTTTCTTCCCGTTTCGTGACGGCATCGACGAAGCTGCGAAATACGGCATCACTGCGGTCATTCAACCGGGCGGCTCCATGCGCGATGCGGAAGTGATTGCCGCCTGCGATGAAAATGACATCGCAATGGTCTTTACAGGCATACGGCACTTCAAACACTAGGGGAGAGGGTTATGTTGGCCTCTGTGCTCGGCGTAGGCGTCGTTAAGCGGTGAGCGTCAAAAGGCGCGAACGAGCCTGCTACGTACGCCAGGTAGGCAAGGCAAGATGCATGCGCTCCAAGCACATCAGACTTGCTCTTTTACGAGACTTTATTGATACTTTCGACCCCTATGCTTAAAGACAAATTCGGAATCATCTTCGGCGTTGCTAACAAACGCTCGATCGCCTGGGCCACCGCGCAGTCTCTGCACGAAGCAGGTGCGCGTCTGGCTTTCACTTATCAGGGCGATCGGCTCAAGGAAAATGTCGAGAGCCTGACACAAGAGGCAATGCCCGGTTCGTTGCTGCTGCCGTGTGACGTTACCAAGCAGGAAGAAATTGACGCAACCTTCGCGCGAGTTGGCGAGGAGTTTGGCCGTCTCGACTTTCTAATTCACAGTATTGCCTATGCGCCGCGGGAGGCCCTGGGTGGCGAGTATCTCGACACCAGCCGGGAGGCCTTTCTCACCGCGCTCGAAATCAGTGCTTATTCATTGGTTCAACTTGCGCGCGCGGCAACGCCGTTGATGACTGAAGGCGGCAGCATTGTTTGCATGACTTACTACGGCGCGGAAAAAGTTGTTGCGGGTTACAACGTCATGGGCGTTGCGAAGTCAGCACTGGAAGCAAGTACGCGTTATTTGGCGAATGACCTGGGCCCACGCAACATTCGTGTTAATGCTATCAGCGCCGGTCCCATTCAGACGCTTTCTGCGCGTGGGGTTGCGGATTTCAGCTCAATGCTGAAGCACGCCGCCGAGCGCGCGCCGCTACGTCGCAATGTGGAAGCTCGTGAAGTCGGCAATACGGCATTATTCCTGTGCAGCACTATGGCATCGGCTATCACCGGCGAAGTTATCTACGTCGACTGCGGCTACAACATTATGGGAATATGAGAAGCTATGGCGGAGAAAGAAGAACCTGACGAACATCAGCCGGGCACGACTCAGGACGAACAACTCCTCGAGAGCCCGGGGCTGGCTGAGTTTACCCATACCGACACCTGGCGAGTTTTCCGGATCATGGGTGAGTTCGTTGAAGGCTTTGACGAGCTTGCCACGCTCACTCGGGGAGTTTCGATTTTTGGTTCAGCTCGTACTCGCACCGACGATCCCATCTACCAGGCTGCTCAGGAAACAGCCGCGTTACTGGTTCATTCAGGATTCGCGGTGATCACCGGCGGCGGACCGGGGATTATGGAAGCGGCCAACCGCGGTGCGTTTGAGGCCGAAGGACTCTCAATCGGCTGCAACATCGAGCTGCCGTTTGAACAGAACTCAAACCCCTACCTGACGAAGGGATTAAAGTTCAAATACTTTTTTGTTCGTAAGATGATGTTCGTCAAATACAGCCTGGGGTTCATTATCTTTCCCGGCGGGTTTGGTACGCTCGACGAACTTTTCGAAGCTCTGACCCTAATTCAGACCAGGAAGATCCGTAACTTTCCAGTTGTGCTTTTCGGTTCTGGTTACTGGGAGGGATTGCTGAATTGGATTCGCGATTTCGCGATGAAGCAAGGCAAGGTGACCGAGCAGGATCTGAAGCTGTTACATGTGACGGATTCTCCGTCGGAAGTCGTGCAACTCATCATCAACAGCCAGGACACCTTACGCCTGGACAATAGTTTGATTTCTGAGATTGCTGATCCTTACCCAACCTCCGCCAAGGACTAAGAATTGTCGCTGTCGGCTCAGTCTTCTACGTTTGTTTTGAGCCATTCGAGATAAGGGTTAGAGCCGGCGGTTAGCGGAAAGGCCACAATTTCCGGCGTGTCGTAACTGTGAAGGACGCGTACTTCCCTTTCCAATTCCTCGAACCTCGCCCCAGTTGTCTTCGCGATTAATAAAACTTCAGATTGCCGCTCAACCTTGCCTTGCCAGCGGTAAACCGACTCCATCTCAGGCAGGATCTGCACGCATGCCGCGAGACGCTTCTCCACCAGCATCTGAGCCAATCGCGCTGCCTCTTCCCGGTTTGCGGCTGTCATGAAAACTGCGATCGTTTCCGCTGTCATATTGCATTTCTAACCGCCAGGACGCCAGGAGTTAAGAAGATCAAAACAAAAGATGCGGGGGTCTTGTAGTCCCTGGCGTCTTGACGGTTGATAGCGCCTTCAGTCTTCCTCTTCTTCTTCGTCTTCTTCGAGCAATCCGCCAGTCAGCGGCGTCGTATCATCACCGAAGAATGATGCATAGATTTCCTTGGCACGATCAAAGTCACGCTCGTCAACAAATATGACGGCGCCCTCTGACGTCGCAGACAACAGTGGCGACAGTGCATCAGCCCCACCTGACTTAATAACTGAGCGAATCCCGTTTTGCGTCAAAATGTCGTTAACCATTTCGGCTTCAGCGGGCGAGCCCAGATGATGCAGTGGAAGGAATTTGGCTTCGCTCCCGTCGTGCGTTGTCGTCTCGGAGGTCAGGCGTCGCACTAACTCTGAACCGTCGTCAGGACATCGCGTGATGCCGGGCTGGTATTCGGACTCGCAAACAGGACAGAACATATAATCTCCAATCGGTCTAACAATCGCGTTTGATCTTGCTTCCTTGATCTTTGTTCTTGGACCTTTGATCTTTGTGCTTTGACCTTGGCTTTTTGAACTTTGAACGGAAACAACAGAGAACCAAGCTCAAAGCTCAAAGATCAAAGCCCTAAGGCGTCACTTTACCGCACGTACTGCCCGTTCAAAAGGAATCTCCTCAAAGTGGGTCATTTGTTTGAACGCGCGAAAGCGTTCGTTGATTTCATCATGTGTAAGCTTCTGCACTCGCGCAGTGCCAAACTCTTCCACGTTGAATGATGCCATGACAGATCCAAAGATCATCGCCCGTCTCATCGCCGCC
>Ga0137373_10007525_pt1 | contig 11562 bp, 9 predicted proteins | sample SagtaG_5_FD_104912 | JGI IMG/M metagenome (GOLD analysis project Ga0137373, IMG submission 104912) | Vadose zone soil microbial communities from Sagehorn Ranch, Mendocino, California, USA - Sage1_R_80_16 metaG | ecosystem: Environmental > Terrestrial > Soil > Vadose zone | place: USA: California...
CGCACGTCGACGTCCCCGACCTCGACCTGGTGCTGCCTCACAACGCCGCCGGCCTCGATGACGGCACGCACGAAATCGCCGCGCAAGCGTCGGCCGCATGGGAAGCCGCCGTCTGCTGGGACGACGAGTATGCAGTCAAGCGGCTTGCCGAAGTTCGACCGGTCTGAGCAGCGGCGGCCAATCGAGAGACCGCACTTAGTGCCGCATCTTTGGCTACTCGGCGTGGCGACCGCCCAACCCGAATGCCGTGATTACGGACGATGGCCGAGATGCGGCATGTCCTCGGCAGCATCGAGCCACCGGGCCGCGTCGTGTGTCGGATACTGGCCGCGACGTGATTGAGGCACCCGCGCTTGCCCACGCCCTCGCCGACACCTCGCGTTCAAACGACCGACGGCGACCTCCATCTCAAGTGCTACGACGGCCGATCAGATGTCCCGGTCCCCGCCGTGCGCCGCAACGTCTCTGGGGATGCGCTGCTCCTCGCTCCGCTGACGCTGGACCTGTCGTGCACGCGCGCCTGGCCGATCACGGCGCGCTACATGGACAGAGGCGCCTACCAGCCCCGCTGGGACCGCTTCATCAGCGAGCCGAGCAGCTGGTGGGAAGAGCACGTCGATGAGCTAACGGAACGTTTTGGTGAGCCTGTGTCGCCCCGCACGGTGACGCTTCCCCCGGGCTCGCTACCCTGCGGTATAGGGAAATCTGTGTGCAGTGTGCGAGCGGTCTCTTCTCGTATAGGGTAAACGGACAAACGCGGACGAGATGAGGAGGAGCGCGTGACCAACGGTGGGCTCTCGTCGAGAGGGTTGGCCCGCATGCGAGACGTGCTCGGGCGGTTCGTCGACTCCGGCTTCGCCCCGGGTGCGGTCGCCGTCGTCGCCCGCCACGGCGATTTTCACGTCGAGACCGTGGGCACTCTCGCCTTCGAGGGGGCGGGCTCGAGGACGCCGATAGCAGCCGACACGATCTGCCGCCTCGGCTCGATGACGAAGCCGGTCGTCGCCGCCTGCGCGATGACGCTCGTCGAGGACTGCACGCTCCGCCTCGACGACCCCGTCGACCCGCTCCTCCCGGAGCTGGCGGACATGACCGTGCTCGTCGATCCGAACGGGCCACTGGAAGACACCGTCCCGGCGAAACGCCCGATAACGCTGCGGCATCTGCTCACCTATACCCTTGGCACCGGCATGACCGTCGGCGCCGCGTCGGGGACGGCCCCGATCTCCGACGCGCTGGGTGCGCTCTTGCCCGACAACGGCACGCAGTACTGGGGCGGCAAGCCGCCGCCGACACCGGACGAGTGGATCCGCGGGCTCGGGTCGCTTCCGCTGGTCTACCAGCCGGGTGAGCGCTGGATGTACGACACCGCCGCCAACGTGACGGGCATGCTCATCGCCCGCGCGACCGGCGTGTCCCTCGGGGATGCCGTACGCGAGCGGATCTGCGAGCCGCTCGGGATGAAGGACACCGCCTTCAGCGCGGGCGGCGAGAGCCTAAGTCGGCTGGCGACCGCGTACGTACGCGACGACGCCACCGGCAAGGTCGTCGTCGAGGACGGCCCCGACGGGCGCTGGAGCCGGCCGCCGGCGTTCGAATCAGGTGGCGGCGGCCTCGTCTCGACCGCCGCTGATTTGCTCGCCTTCTCCTCGGCCCTGCTCGCCGGCGGTACCCACCGCGGCGAGCGCGTGCTCTCGCGACCCTCGGTGACGCTGATGACGAGCGACCACCTGACGCCGGCGCAGAAGGCGGTTTCCGGGTTCTGGCCGGGCTACTTCGAGGACATCGGCTGGGGTTTTGGGATGGCGGTCCGCACCCGGCGCACGCACCTGGGGCCCTCGGTCGGGAGCTACGGATGGAACGGCAAGTACGGCACCGCCTGGTACAACGACCCTGCCGAGGACATGACGACGATCCTCATGATCCAGCGGGCGAACGAGCCACCTTGGCTCCCGATCTACCTCGACTTCTGGACCTCCGTCTACCAGGCGATAGACGACTGACTGCGACGCCCGAGACCGCTGCCCCACAATGCCGCCGGTCTCGATGACGGCGCGCACGACATCGCCGCGCAAGCGTCAGCCGCATGGGAAGCCGCCGTCTGCTGGGACGACGAGTACGCAGTCAAGCGGCTTGCCGAAGTTCGAGCGGTCTGAGCAGCGGCGGCGCGCTGTAGCTCGCCGGGACGCACACGCATCGAGAGTCAGGAGTACCCCGCGAGATCAGCGTGGTCACCGACTAGTGCCCCCGCCAGGACTTGAACCTGGAACCGCACGGGTAAGAGCCGTTTGCTTTAGCCAATTGAGCTACGGAGGCAATCTACGAAAGCGGTCGGTGACGGAGGAATCGGACCTCCATTGCTCGGACCGAGCGCCCGTTTTACAGACGGGCCGCGGGACCACCCGCATGTCACCGAAGCTGAGAAAGAGTGCCGACGGAGAGACTCGAACTCCCAGTTGAGGCGTGGCCTCGGCAAGCTCTCGACCTGCTGCGTCTTCCGCTTCCGCCACGTCGGCAAGTTGAGTGACCTGTGCCGGAGTCGAACCGGCGTTGTGCCTGATTGAGGGTCAGGTGCCATAACCAGCTAGGCGAACAGGCCAGGAAGCGATGCGTGCGGGATTCGAACCCGCGGCCCTCAGCGTGACAAGCTGACGCTCTGCCTCTGAGCTAACGCACCGGAGAACGGTCCTGGCGAGGACAATGCCCCGCCAGGAGTCAATCACTCACGGTCACCCGCGACGCCGTTCAACTCCGGACCGACGTGCTTCGGGAAACCGATGTAAATACGCGCATTCGCCACCTGCGCCAGCTCGCGCAGCGTCTCCAGCTCGCGCAGCCGCAGCAGTGCTGGGTTGCCGGTGAAGATCTGCGCGACCTGCTCGCGCTGGCGTGCGGCCTCAACCTCGGCCGCGGTGCGGATGCGCTCGGCCTCCGCGTCGGCCTCGGCGGCGAGGTGCCGGCGCTCCACCTCGGCAACAGCCTCAAGGCGTCGTGCCTCCGCGTTCGCGGCGGCCTCGATGCGCTGCGTCTCCGCCTTGGTGCGCGCCTCGACGAGCTGCGCTTCGCTGAGGCGCTCGGTCGCGAGCACGCGGTTCATGATGTCCTGGAGGTTGCCAGGGAAGATCAGATCCTTCACGTCGGCGCGCAGGATGGCAACACCGTAGCCGGCCGCCACTGCGAGGACCTCGTTGAGAATGTCCTCCGACAGCCGCGTGCGGTTGGTGAGGATATCCTCGAGCGTCATGCTCGCCAGCGAGCGACGTGCCGCGAGCTGCACGTCCGAGTACAGGCGGTCCTCGTACTCGGCAACGTTCTGCAGCGCCGCGGCCGGATCCGTGACGCGGAACTGGACGATGATGCTCACGCGAATGGCGACCTTGTCGGAGGTCAGGATCTCCTGACCCTTGATGGTCAGCTCGCGCTCGCGCACGTCGACCAGCACCACTTCGATGCGCGGTCGGCGGCCGCCAAGCAGCTTTGCGCGGCCCGGAATGACGTGGCGACCGGCGTCGAGCGTGCGAACCAGCACGCCGTCCTCGTACCAGAGACCGCGGTGCGTGTTCTTGATGATGACCTCGCGCTTGGCGAGGCGGTTCTCGTTGGTAATGACGTTTGCCATGGCTTGCTGATTCACCTCCTTTGCAAGCGTTTTCGTCTGTCTTTGAGATAGAAAGGTGGCCCTGGAGTCGAGCCCATGTGGAGGACGACCACCTCAGCAAAGGCCTTGCTGAGCCGCGAGTCGAACGCGGCAGTTAACCGTCGAAGGGTCTGCTCCTTGCGCGACCAGGGCCACCGGACCGATAGGCGGGATTCGAACCCGCGACCTCCGCCATGGCAAGACGGCGCTCCAGGCCCACTGAGCTACTACCGGTTGAGAAGTACCTCGAGCTGGAGTCGAACCAGCGACCACTCGCGTATCAGACGAGCGCTCTCGCCACTGAGCTATCGAGGTAGGCGGGGGTGATCAGGCGGGTTTGAACCGCCGCTAACAGGATCACAATCTGTCGTGCTGCCGACTACACCATGATCACCATGTGTGTGGAGTGCGCGATCGGAGTCGAACCGATGAATTCAACGCTTTGCAGGCGTGAGCCTTGGCCGCTTGGCTACGCGCACATGTGAGGCAAGGGCTGCCTGGGATGGACTCGAACCACCACCAGCCTGACTCAGAATCAGGACGCCTACCGGTTAGCCGACCAGGCAGAGAGTCGGCGAGGAAGGATTCGAACCTTCGACCACGCGGTCCCAAGCCGCGTGCGCTGACCAGGCTGCGCTACTCGCCGAACATGGTGGCCGCGTTGGCCACCGGAACGGCTCGCGCGATGCCGCGCAAGCGAGATGAGGCGTCCTCGGAATCGAAACACGATGACGGGTCGCCGAGGACGAGCGACGCGGATTCGGACGTTGCGCTTGACCAACATCACCTCCTTTCTGTCGGTGACGGGAGTGTGAGTCGAACACACGCCACGCTGCGTATGAGCAGGCGAAGCCGAAGCTCTGCGCGACAGCCGCTCTGGCCACTGAGCTATCCCGTCGTAAGTGCGCCCACGAGGAGTCGAACCTCGCGCCTCCGGCATCGCAGGCCGCTGCTCTGTCCTGCTGAGCTATGGACGCATGACCATGAAGATGGAAGCCCCGACAGGGATCGAACCTGCTGCCTCCTGGGTCGAAACCAGGTACTCTATCCAGATGAGCTACGGGGCCATGGCTTGGTTGGCCTGGACGGGGTCGAACCGGTCGATCTCCCCGATGTCGGCGGGGTGCTCTGCCGCTGAGCTACAGGCCAATGAAAGAGGCGGCTGCCGCGCCAGGATTCGAACCTGGACCAACCGAGGTAACAGCTCGGCGCGCTACCGTCTTACACCACGCGGCAGTGGAGGAGAGAAAGGGATTCGAACCCCTGCGTCAGTCGCTCGGCGCTGACCTACCTGGGTAGCAACCAGGCCCTTCAGCCATCCTTGGGTACCTCTCCGTAGAGGAGGAGAGCGAGTCGAACGCTCATGCCGGCTCGTCGTCGGCTTCCGTTTTCGAGACGGTGGCCCTTGCCAATGCGCGATCCCTCCATGTGTGTGCGATGCGGGGTTGGTCCAGACGGGATCGAACCGCCGACTTCCTCGATGTGGGCGAGGCGCTCTTACCAACTGAGCTATGGATCAATGACCGCGGCACGGGTCATGCCGTGCCGCGGCGGAGGTGCGCGCTCGACCACCAGGCCCTCCGGAGCCAGGTGATCGCCACTGCACGGATGGCACGCGCGGAAGGACTCGAACCTCCGACGTTTGTCCCGGTTTTGGAGACCGGCGCTTTGGCCGCTGAGCTACGCGCGTGTGGCCGGCGAGATCGGGATCGAACCGATGGCCTCCTGTGCTTCAGACAGGCGCTCTACGCATGGCTGAGCTACTCGCCGTACTGATGTGCTGAGTGGACCTGGCCGGTCTCGAACCGACCGCCTCCGCATTGCAAGTGCGGTGCTCTCCCGAACTGAGCTACAGGCCCAGGGTCCCGCCGCCATCGCTGGCCGGCGGGTATTCAATTACGCTCGAACAGGCGTCAACTCGTCCGAGCGTCCGATGCGGACCGCATCCATACGAACGTCACTCCATCTCCCCGCGCGAGAAAAGAAAAGGGCCCGCATCGGGGCCCAGCAGATCGAGTCGAACGAATCCAGTCCGTATCTCAGGAGCTCCATCGCTGCGAACAACGTCGGAGCCAGCGTCCCACCGCTGCATGCTGGGCATGAGGAGATGGAGGTGCGGGTCGATTGTGGCTACGCTGACCCGCCCTGCGTCTCTGCACTACTCTGTCGTTGTTCAAGAGCGGAGCACCCGACTGGTGCTCGGCACTGGGCGAAGGAATCGAACCTTCGCGTGTCCCCTGGATCCCAGTAGAAATGTCGATGCGATTGGTCGGAATACTCACGGCATCCGTGGCGCTGTCGATCGTCGGCAGCGCTTTTTGCAGTTGGACCTCGAGGCGCGGGCGCGTACGGGACAACTTCGAATCCAACACGAGACACCATGATTCGCGGCCGAAGGGCATGGCTCCGCTTCGCCGACCGCGATACCTATGCAATTGGGCTAGCGAGTGGAGGTTCATGGGTTCCTCGGTGAAATGAGACGAAAAAGCGCCCACGACGAATACACGTCGGGACGCCTGACGCATTTATAGCATCAAGTCCTGAAGGGCGCAAGGCCTCCGCGCGAAATTGGTCGAAGGCGCCGGGCCGCCAGTCAGCTCGCCAATCAAACGCTCAGCTGATCCAGACGGCAATCCTCTACGGACCGACCGCGTCGCCCGTTAACGATCGTTTTAGGTCGACCTTCCGGGGTGGGCCATGAGAGGTCCGACACGCTGGGCAACGACCACCCGAAACTCACCACCGAAACCCAGACGCACCGAAACTGTCTCTCGTCGTAACGGGGTCTCTGCTGTCTCCGAGTCCTTATGGACGAACGCGAATGATCGTCTTCCCCTTGCGTCGCTCGGTCGAGTTGAGGGCGGCGACGGCATCGTCGAGGGTCGCGACGTTGCCGATGTTCGTCCGCAGCCGTCCGTCACGCACCCGCTGGACGATCTCACCCAGTTGGGCGCGATCGGACTCGACAACGAAGTCGATCGCCAGGGCGTCTGCGGGCCGCGCCTCGGGCGGGCCGACGACGGTTACCAGTGTTCCTCCGGCTCGAATCAGGCCTGCGGACCGCTTCTGGACGTCGCCGCCGATGACGTCGAAAACCAGGTCGACGCCGCCGACGTCTTCCAGCGCGTCGTTCTCTAGGTCGACGAACTCCATTGCGCCGAAGTCGAGCGCCTTCTGACGGTCGGCAGCGCGTCCGGTGCCGATGACGTAGGCGCCGGCCTCACGTGCGAGCTGAGTCGCCATCGACCCGACTGAGCCGGCAGCGCCGTGCACGAGGACGCTCAGCCCCGCCTGGAGATGGCCGTGCTCGAACAGTCCCTGCCATGCCGTTAGGCCTGAGATTGGTAGGCTCGCGCCTACCGTGAAGTCGATGTCGCCCGGCAGTGGCGCGAGGTTGCGTGCTTCGACGGCCACATATTCGGCCAGGGTGCCGTCGCGATGCCAGTCGGTGAGGCCGAACACCCGCTGTCCCACCGAGAGTCCCGTCGTGCCATAGCCGAGTGCGGTGACCACTCCGGCCATCTCGTGGCCGGGGATCGACGGTGTTCGGTCATGGTCGCGGCGATCGGTCCAGGTCGAGGGCCACGCCATCTCAGTCGGGACGAATCCCGACGCATGAATCTGAACGATGACGTCGTTTATCGCTGCCGGCGGCTCGGGCCGCTCCACCAGCGTCATCCCAGCCGTTCCCGCAGCCTCGTCGGTCACCACGATCGCTTTCATTTGGACACCTCTCTGCATCCGCCCTCGCCTACGCGACATCTTCGGTTCACAACAGCGTCACCGACCCCGAACGTCGGCGTCCTACCAACTCAGATCGGCTGGCATCCGATACCGCAGTGTGTCTATCTGACCGTACACCGAGCGGATACTTGGACTGCGTGACCGCGCCATGTTTTTTCAGCAACCGGGGGCCTTGACCCTTCTTCCCCAACCCCCGATAGATGCCGCCCTGCAGCGTGTGGGCTCGAGGAGGGCTCCCTCACCTGCGTCACGTGCACGAACTTCGCAGTCGCACAGGCGCACGCGTCGTTCTGGCTACGCCGCCGCGATGACGGCTGGCGACTGCTGATGTGGGAGGCTGATATGGGAGGCTGCCAGGGCGCGATACGGCGGTCGGTGCGATTCGCGAGATGGTCGCCGAGGCCGACGCGGTGCTTGCGCGCATTCAACCGGGAGCTGCTACGCGATGACGCGGCGAACCGGACCGTCGACCGAACGCGGCCAGACACGCCAAGCTATCACTGCAAATGCACTGCGCGAGGCGTGGGAACGCCTGCGGCTCGGCGCGCCGACGCACCCGGACCTCGCCGGTGCAGACTGGCAACTCTCGATTACCAGGGTCTGCCTGGAAGGCGAACTGCAGTAGGAACGCTCCGTACGATGGCCACCCGGAGTTCCTGCACGAAATACAAACCGCGATAGCCAAGCAGCGACAGGCCGCTGGGCAGACTCGTCGAGCTGCAAAGCACTACGGCACCGAGGCCAATCTGGATGCATTCCGTGAAGATCGCCAGCGCCTCATCTCAGAACATGCGGAACTCCTCTTACGAGCGGTGACAGCAGAAGAGGCGCTGGCGCGGATGAATCGACGCGCGCCGGTTCCGCTCAAGATGACAGATGACACCCTCGAGGCGTCCTAAATGATGCAGGCGACCATCGGCCGTGTCGGAGCGCGAACGCGAGCTTTCGGCGTCGCTCGTTCCGCAGCGAGCCCGACGACAACGTAGTCGACCGAGCGCATCGTTCCGGCTGCCTGGGCGCACACGCTCGCGTCATCGACGGACGGCTTGCCAGCGGGGCACCCGGAGATTTCGAAACCGTTCCCGATCAAACGCGTGGTGTCCGACATGGAACGACTCGAGCGGAGCCACTCGGCTGTCCCACGTATCTACCATCGAAGGAGGAGGAAACAACACATGCCTGACACAACTGCCATCCAGGATCTCAAGGAGCCCGGCGCCCTGGAGCTCCTGCACTCCCCCGACCCGGCGCGTCTGGCGTACACCGGCCCCGACGGCTATCCACGTGTGATCCCCATCGGGTTCCTCTGGAACGGCACTGCCGTGGTCGTCTGCACCGCGCCGAGCGCGCCGAAGGTCACCGCGCTAGCCAAACAACCACATGTTGCATTGACGATCGACACCATGGGCCCGCCCGCCAGGGAGCTCCTGCTACGAGGCACCGCGAGCATCGAGATCGTCGACGGAGTCCCGCCCGAGTACCTCGCTGCCGCGGCCAAGTCCACGCAGGGCGACGAGCTCGCCGCGTTCGAGGCCGCGGTGCGTGGCCTCTACAAAGAGATGGCCCGCATCACCATCACGCCCTCATGGGCGCGCTTCTACGACTTCGGCGCAGGCCGCCTGCCCACGTTTCTTCGCCGGCTCGTCGAGCCTCGTTCCGCCTGAGCGCAGCACGGCCATCTGCTCTCTACCCTCCTTGGCCCAGGCGGCAAGCTCGAGGGCCTGGTGCACGTCGCTCGAGATGACGCACGCATCTTCGCTCCCGACGCTTCACCGCATACGATGATTGGCATAATCTGCCAACGCTGCTAAGATCTCGACGTGCCGACCCGCAATGTTGTCCTCACCGACAACCAGGAGCGGCTCGTTCAATCGCTGGTGGAGTCCGGCCGCTACCAGAATGCCAGCGAGGTTATTCGGGAGGGCCTACGCCTCATCGAAAGGCGCGAGGCCGAGGACGCGGCCAAGCTGGAGGCGTTGCGCACCGCGGCGGCGACTGGAATCGCCGCGATCGAGGCTGGCGCGTACACAGAGTTTCGAGAGCCAGGAACCTTGCAGACCTACCTGAGCGAGATATCTGATGGGATTGTCGAACCGCGGCGAGCGCGGCGCTAGGAAGTGGCGCAGCGGCGGCGACGCTGGCGCATTCGCCTGTCCCAGCCAGCCGAGCACACTTTGTGGCCATCCTTCAGTGGACGGCCGAGCAGTTCGGGCGCCGACAGGCATCCATCTATCGCGAAACGCTCATCGGCGCGCTCACTGCATTGTCCGCCGATCCGTTTGTGCCCGACAGCCACGCTCGCGACGAGATTCAGCGTGGCCTGCGCTCGCTCCATGTCGCACGGAACCAACGTCGTGGGCGACATCTCATCCTCTATCGTCTTGCCGGCCAGCGTACGATCGACATCCTCCGGATTCTGCACGAGTCGATGGACGTCGGCCGGCACGTTCGCGACCATCCGGCGCCTGGCGGATCCTAGCGAATCCGTAGAACGTTTGACCTACCAGTTTGACACCCATTTGACACCCGCGTTGCCTCAGAATTTGGCCGACCGGGCGCAGGCAATCTGCCTCAGAAAAGATCCGACCGGAGCCATGACGATGAGGCGGTGCAGCAAGCCAGTCGGCACGATCTGGCGCGGGCTCGGGCGCCGCGCCACGTGCACGCCGGCAGACGCGAGAAAGGGCAGCTCCTGGACGAGTTCTGTGCGCTCACCGGCTACACGCAGGCACGCGCTGGTGCTGCTGAGCTGTGCACCAGCCGAGCAGCGTACGGCCACGCGACGCGGTCACAAGCCCAGCTACGGGCCAACTGAGGTGGCGTTGTTGCGCGTGTGCTGGGCCGCCACGGACGGCATCTGCTCCAAGCGCCTGGCGCCGTTCCTGCCGGAGTTGCTCGAGCGCTTGCGCTACTGGCGTGCCCTGCATCACATCTCGCGTGAGATGATCGAGCGGGTCGCGCACATGAGCCCAGCCACCATCGATCGTGCGCTGACTGCCTCACGCGATGGCGTGCCGCAGCGCGGATTGAGTCGTTTGTCGAGGAGGTCGCGTTCGTCATTCTCGGCTGGCATGGCTGTTCCCTCGAGGGTCGACCGAGGCCTTAGCTTCGGCCGGTGACGGCGTCAATGCCGCGAGCCCAGGGTCCCGCCCGACGACTACCCCCCACACCGTCCCGCCGTCCAGCCTGTCGATATTGAGAGTCAGCACTGGCCGCCAGGCACGAAATTCTGGATCAACCCGTTCAAAGACGATGCCACGCACCACGGAGTCTTGGCGGCATCGGTCAATGGACATCGAACACCTCACGTCGAGGATGGTCGGCACCAGCGGCGCGGTACCAGCGAGCCGGCGGGCCGCGATACCCATGACTATTCCGCCGTTCAGGCGGTCCACCTGGACGGTTGACAGCAGGCTGGCGGCGTGGACCTCCTCCGCCAACGAGATCGATCCGTCCACCCCGATGCCAAAGATGCTCGCACCGCTGTCCAAACGGTGGCCCTGCACGGTAGCCCGGATGGAGTTGTCAGGAGTACCCCGGGAGATCTCGGGGTCCGGGTCCGCATTGGAGACCTGCCGATTCGCGCGGGCGAACAGGCGCCGCAGTCGAATGTAGCTCGCTTCAGATTCCGCGCGGACGGTATCCGATGGCTCAAGGCCCGCCGGCGCCTGCCAGTCGATGCCCAGGTCGGTCGAAAGATGCTCGGCGAACGCAGCGTAGCTGGCGGCACGCTGGCGCAGTTGGCGCTCCAGAATCTGCAGCGACGACTGGCTCTGGACGCGCTCGACGACCGCCGCCATGTGTTCGGCGATCCACCGGCACCGCGCAGTGAGCCGCAGCCAGTCCGCGCCACCATGCTCGAGCAGTTCGCTCGCCAGCACTTCCGGTGGCGTATACGAATGCGAAAACTCGGCCTCGGCAGTGAACGGGTCGAAGCCCAGCCGGCCAATCCGCACGACGACGCGCAGCGGCAGGTCGAGCGGGACCGCGGTGAAGATGATCGGCCCGATTCGCGCGTTGCACCCACCTCTGCTGACGAAGCCGAGTTCGCGACGCTCGATGCTGAGCAACGGCACCGGCGCCGCCCACGGCTGGACATCAGAGTCCGTCTCACCGACGTGCAGCAGGGCGTCCCAGGCCACCGCGCGCACCAGCGCGCAATCGTCCTCGGCCGCCAGCAG